>Ga0075163_10013146_pt1 | contig 10753 bp, 8 predicted proteins | sample JI1023141ADNA_FD_71478 | JGI IMG/M metagenome (GOLD analysis project Ga0075163, IMG submission 71478) | Wastewater effluent complex algal communities from Wisconsin, to seasonally profile nutrient transformation and Carbon sequestration -... | ecosystem: Engineered > WWTP > Effluent > Algae... | reverse complement strand
ACGGCCATGCCGCTGGCTGTACTCCTTTCATCACTGATCACATTTGGAAACCTGGGCGAGCATTTTGAACTCACTGCTGTAAAAAGCCTGGGCATATCGTTAGTCCGGAGTCTTGCCCCTATTTTTATCTTTGTTTTGCTTCTTACCGGCATTGCGTTTTATGCCAACAACTATCTTGTTCCTAAAGCAGCATTGGAGGCTTACAGTCTCTTGTATGATATTAAGCAAAAGAAGCCAGCACTGGATCTAAGAGAAGGCGTTTTTTATAATTCTATCCCTGATTTAAGTATTAAAGTCAACGACCGCCTTCCGGATGGAAAGACAATCCGTGGGGTGATTATCTATGACCACCGTGGGCGCACCGGAAACAAAGAAGTCACCATCGCGGATTCTGGAAAAATGTCAACTTTTCTTAACGATCAGTACTTGAAAATGGAGCTGTTCAACGGCTATCGCTACAGCGAAGGCGGTGGTTCTGGCACTGATCTTTCAGGGCGTTCTTCAACGGGCGAAACCGGATCCAAAACCAAATTCGAACGAAGTCAGATTGTATTTGATCTTTCTTCCTTCGGGTTGAATCGGACGGACAAAAAGTGGTTTCAAGGCAATCGCATTATGCGCAATACGTCAGAATTAGAAGTTGATATGGATTCCATAAGGGGTGAAATGCTCAATCAGGATTTGAGTGCTTACACGTTGAGTAAGCATCTATTTAATTACCATTTTAAGAAGGATACAATAGAAATGCCAAACGAGCTGAAAAGATACCAGCGCAAGAAAGATTCTATAAGAAGACTGAATCCGGCTTTTGCCATGCCAAACGCAGAAACTAGTTCGAACTTAAGTGCGCATCTCTATACTACAATTGATGATCGGATAAAGACCAGGTCCGATAGTATATTCAAAGTTGAGCCTTCGAAGGCTGAAATCGGTATTGCCTTAGGGAATGCGAGAATGATAAAGAGTCAACTTCTGAATTTGAATTCAAGTCACAAGGAGCGGGAAGCAGATTATAAAGTCTATCAGATTCAATGGCACAAGATTTTCTCCAATTCAATTGCGTGCATCGTCATGTTTCTTATTGGCGCGCCTTTGGGTGCGATTATAAAGAGGGGTGGATTGGGCGTTCCGGTACTGGCTTCCATCTTCTTCTTCATCGTCTTCTACCTTCTTACCATGCTGGGGGAAAAATGGGCCCGCAATGACCTTATTACCGTACCTATGGGGATTTGGTTTGCCGATTCTGTTCTGTTCATCATCGGCCTCGTCTTCCTACGTCAGGCCAGAGTAGATGCAAGGCTTTTTGAGGCTGATTTCTACAGTGTTTTACTCGATAAGTTCAAAATCTGGCTTATTAAGCGGAAATTATTAAGGCCAATGCCAGTTTAGGTTTGCTAATTCCGTTGTATTCAGATACTTTTGCCGGATTAAATAGATAAAAGAAAAAAAATCAGCGATGTATTTGACCTCAGAAAAGAAGCAAGAACTATTTAGCAAGCATGGTTTTGCTAAAACAAAGACCGACACAGGCTCAGCAGAGTCTCAAGTTGCCCTATTTACTTTCCGCATTAACAGCCTTACCGAGCACTTGAAAATCTCTAAAAAAGATTATTCTACCCAACAAGGCCTTCTAAAGCTTGTAGGTAAGAGGAAGAGACTCCTTAACTACCTTCAAAAGACCGATATCGGAAGATACAGGTCAATTCTGACAGAGTTAGAGCTTAGAAAATAAGTTATTGTCAATTACCATATAGGGAACCGGATTTAAGGTTCCCTTTTCGTTTTATAATCAATTTGCAGCCTGAACCAGGCTGCTCAAACACTTTACAATTATGAGTTCAATTATAACAAAAACATGTAAGCTTCCGGATGGTCGCGAAATAACCATTGAAACGGGGAAGCTTGCCCGCCAGGCAGATGGATCAGTGGTGTTGAAAATGGGGAATACCATGTTATTGGCAACTGTCGTTGCCAATCAGGAAGGAAAAGAAGGGGCGGACTTTCTACCGCTCTCAGTAGATTATCAAGAGAAATTCGCCTCTACCGGAAAGATTCCGGGAGGATTTTTGAGGCGTGAAGGAAGGCTTTCAGACTATGAAATCCTTATCAGCCGATTGATCGATAGGGCTATTCGGCCTTTATTTCCAGATGATTATCACGCTGAAACGCAGGTAAATATTCAACTAATTTCAGGCGATGATAATGCATTACCAGACGCATTGGCTGCATTTGCTGCGTCTGCAGCACTATCAGTATCTGATATTCCTTTTCAAGGACCAATTTCGGAAGTGAGAGTTGCTCGCGTTGAAGGTCAATTAGTTATCAATCCAACTTTAGAGCAAAAGCTAAAGGCGGATATTGATCTATTAGTGGGTGCTTCAATAGAAAACATCCTGATGGTTGAAGGCGAATCCAAGGAGGTAAGTGAATTGGATATGCTGGAAGCTTTGAAGTATGCACATGAGGCTATCAAAGCACAGTGCCAGTTACAAATTGAATTGACGATAGCAACAGGAAAGACTCAAAAAAGAGTTTATAGCCATGAGGTGAAAGACGAAAACCTGAAAGCTGAGCTTCATAAATTGCTTTATGACAAGGTCTATGCTGTCGCTTTTCAGCAGGTAGCTAATAAGAAAGTGAGATCAGAGAATTTCGGTAATATCCTTAAAGAATATTTGGCCAGTCTTCCTGCAGATACGACTGTCAATAAAGACCTCGTTAAGAAATATTATAAAGACATCAATAAGAAAGCTTGTCGCGATCTGGTACTTAATGAAAAAGTCCGTTTGGATGGGCGTAAGACGCGTGAGATAAGATCCATCTGGTCTGAAGTTGATTATTTGCCTTCCGCTCATGGGTCTGCTATTTTCACACGTGGAGAGACTCAATCCTTGAGCACTGTAACCCTCGGTACTAAACTGGATGAGCAGATGATTGATGGTGCCATGTTTTCAGGTTCCAATAAGTTCATGCTCCACTACAATTTCCCCGGATTCTCCACAGGTGAGGTAAAGCCTAATCGGGGCCCTGGAAGGAGGGAAGTTGGGCATGGAAACCTCGCTTATCGTGCATTGAAGCAAGTTTTGCCTAGCGAAGAAGGCAGTCCCTATACAATTCGCATCGTATCCGATATCCTTGAGTCCAATGGATCATCATCAATGGCTACGGTCTGTGCTGGTTCACTGGCATTGATGGATGCAGGAATTAAGATATCAAGCCCGGTTTCCGGTATTGCTATGGGCATGATTTCCGATAGTGCTACGGGTAAATATGCTATTCTTTCAGACATTCTCGGTGATGAGGATCATCTTGGTGATATGGATTTTAAGGTTACCGGAACGGAAAAAGGCGTAACTGCTTGCCAAATGGACCTTAAAGTGGATGGTCTTACTTACGAAGTGCTAAAGGAGGCATTGGATCAAGCCAGAGAAGGCCGCCTTCATATTTTAAATGAAATGAAAAAGAGCATTAGCGCTGCAAGGCCAGAACTTAAGCCTCATACTCCTCGTGCCTTTACCATTTTTATCGACAAAGAACAGATTGGAGCAGTCATTGGCCCCGGTGGCAAGGTAGTTCAGGAGATCCAGAAGACTACCGGTGCTACCATTGTGATTGAAGAAGCAAATAACAGGGGTATCGTTAACATATTTGCTACTAATCAGGAGGTTATGGACGCAGCGGTAAGACGTGTGAAGAACATTGTTGCCCTTCCTGAAGTAGGTGAAGTGTACGATGGTGTAGTAAAGTCAATCATGCCGTTTGGTGCATTTGTTGAATTTATGCCCGGTAAAGATGGCCTACTCCATATCTCTGAGATCAAATGGGAAAGACTGGAGACTATGGATGGTGTTCTGGAGGTTGGTGAGCAGGTCAAAGTGAAACTCGTTGAAGTGGACAAAAAGACGGGAAAATTCAGACTATCACGTAAAGTGCTTATTCCTAAACCACCTAAGAAAGAAGAGACTGCAACCGCATAAAATTTTGCGATAGACTACTATTGGAATTAATTTTTCGACTTTATTTGTTGAAAATAGGATAAACTGAAATACGCTCAATGAGACAGCTAAAAATCAGTAAACAGATTACCAATCGCGAGAGTCAATCGCTGGATAAGTACCTGCAGGAAATTGGAAAGGTAGACTTACTCACGCCAGACGAAGAGGTAGAATTAGCAAAGCGGATCAAAGAGGGAGATCAGATCGCCTTAGAGAAATTAACAAAAGCAAACCTACGTTTTGTCGTTTCGGTAGCCAAGCAATATCAAAACCAAGGGCTTTCATTGGGCGACCTAATTAACGAAGGGAACCTGGGATTGATTAAGGCAGCTCAACGCTTTGATGAAACACGCGGATTCAAATTTATCTCTTATGCTGTTTGGTGGATTCGTCAATCTATTCTTCAGGCACTAGCTGAGCAGTCCCGTATCGTTCGTCTTCCATTGAACCGCGTAGGTTCATTGAATAAAATATCAAAAACATTCTCGGAGCTTGAGCAAAAGTTTGAGCGTGAACCATCACCCGAAGAATTAGCCGATGTACTTGAAGTAACAACGGCTGAAGTTGTAGATACCATGAAGATTTCGGGCCGTCATGTTTCTATGGATGCGCCCTTTGTTCAAGGTGAGGAAAATAGTTTGTTGGATGTTCTTGAGAATGACAGTGAACAGACCCCTGATTCAGGGTTAATGACAGACTCATTACGAAGGGAAGTTCAACGTGCGCTTTCAACTTTAACACAGCGAGAGTCGGATGTGATTACATTATACTTTGGCTTGAACGGTGAGCATGCATTGACACTGGAAGAGATCGGGGAGAAATTTAACCTGACCCGGGAGAGGGTTCGTCAAATTAAGGAAAAGGCAATAAGGAGGTTACGTCATACCTCAAGAAGTAAGGCTTTAAAGCCTTACTTAGGTTAACAATGATCCATTCTAATTTGAAATAGGGGTCTCAATAGTTGGAGACCTTTTTTGTTACATTATTTGTTCTAACATCATGACAGCAGAAAAAGTAAAAGTTTTGATTATCGGTTCGGGACCTGCGGGGTATACGGCTGCAATCTATGCCGCCCGTGCCGGACTAAGTCCAGTGCTCTTTACAGGGGGGCAGCCGGGAGGTCAGTTAACCACCACTAATGACGTGGAGAATTTCCCAGGGTATCCGGAAGGAATTAATGGTCCTCAGATGATGATTGATCTCCAGAAGCAAGCCGAACGCTTCGGAACAAAAGTTGAATTTGTATTAGTGACAAGCGTAGACTTTTCTGGTTATCCGTTCAAGGTAACGGTGGATGAGAAGAAAGTGATTGAAGCCGAGTCGGTAATTATTGCTACGGGGGCAACAGCAAAATATTTAGGGATTCCCTCAGAAGAAAAGTTTGCAAACAAAGGAGTCTCTGCCTGTGCGGTTTGTGATGGTTATTTTTATAGAGGAAAAGAAGTTGCTGTTGTTGGTGCTGGTGATTCCGCAGCAGAAGAATCTACTTACTTATCCAAGTTATGCTCAAAGGTTCACTTGATTGTTAGAAGAGATGAAATGCGAGCTTCAAAGATAATGCAACAACGTGTTCTCAACACGCCTAATATCGAAGTACATTGGAACAGTTCAACGGAGGAGATTCTTGGAGATGAAAGTGGTGTGACTGGTGCTCGTATTGTGAATTCTAAAACAGGTGAAAAGAAAGAGCTTTCGGTGCAGGGATTTTTCCTGGCCATAGGGCACAAACCCAATACTGATATTTTCAAAGGAGTTATCACTATGGATGAGGCCGGATACATCAAAGTCGTACCCGGATCAACTGCCACGAATGTCGAGGGAGTATTTGCAGTAGGTGATGTAGCCGATCGCGTTTATCGTCAAGCCATAACCGCTGCCGGCACGGGCTGCATGGGTGCGCTTGATGCGGAAAAATTTCTGGCCGCCAAGGAAGCTGAACTAGTCCATTAATTAGTCCATGAAACTCGATATTCTCGTTCTCGCTGCCCACCCAGATGATGCTGAACTAGGCTGTGGTGGCACCATTGCCAAACATATCTCATTGGGTCACAAAGTGGGTATTGTTGACTTTACAATGGGGGAACTGGGGACACGGGGAACACCTCAGACCCGCGACAGTGAGGCGAAAGAATCGGCCAGGATACTTGGGTTGTCAGCAAGAGAGAATCTTGGCCTAAAGGATGGATTCTTTCAAAATGATAAGGAGAATCAGATCGTGGTAGTAAGAGCCATCAGGAAATATAGGCCTGAAATCGTTTTAGCGAATGCGATATATGATCGCCATCCAGATCATGGCAAAGGTTCTGAGTTAGCTTATGATTCATGTTTTCTTGCGGGATTGGCTAAAGTTGAGACTTCTGACGGTGGAATTTCGCAGTCTCCCTGGAGGCCGAAGGTGGTTTACCACTACATACAAAGCCAACTGATTGAGCCGGATTTTGTTATCGACATCTCTGACTTTTGGAATAAAAAGATGGAAGCAGTAAGGGCTTTCAGGACTCAATTTTATGATCCTAATAGCACAGAACCTGACACATATATATCTAATCCTGGCTTTCTAAAACTCCTTGAGTCCAGGGCCAACGAATTTGGTCATGCCATCGGTGCAAGCTATGGCGAAGGATTTACTGTAAGAAGAATTATAGGGGCAAATAACCTATTTGACCTTATCTGAAGTCGACACAGTTATCAAGGAGCGAGTCGATTAATTTTCCAGACCCCATCGATTAATAAATAGGAAATCCGATCGTGCAAGCGACTCTGCCGTCCTTGCCAGAATTCAATGTGATGTGGTGTCACTGCAAAGCCTCCCCACTGATTGGGCCTAGGGAGTAATTCCTTTCCTTCAAATTTCTTTTCAATCTCTTTCACCCGATCTTCCAGAATCTGCCTGTTCTTGATGATTGAGCTCTGGGGCGATGCCCAAGCCCCAATTTGACTTGACCGTGGCCGGCTTTGGAAATATACTTCGGATTCATTCGAGTCGAGTCGTTGGGCAAGTCCTTCAATACGAACTTGCCGTTCCAATTCCGGCCAAAAGAAGGTCAATGCACAAGCGGGGGTCTCCTCTAGCTCTTTCCCTTTTTGGCTCTGGTAATTGGTAAAGAAAATAAACCGGCCATTCTCAGCACCTTTGAGCAAAACGATACGCGATGAAGGAGTTCCCTTTTCTGACACGGTGGCCAGGTTCATCGCATTGGGTTCAGGGACTTCTGCTTTGATTGCTTCTCCAAACCAAAGATCAAACTGCTTAAGAGGGTCTTTATTTACATCTGAAATATCGAGTGAGGATTTGGTGTATTCACTTCGTATGTCTGCCAGCGATTTCATTTGTTAAACGATTATTTTAGAAATAAAAATAGAGTCATTTGCTTCTTCTCGAAAGGTATGTTTTATTGAGGCTTCTTAAAAGCCCGATGAACCCTTATTGATGAAAAACGTTTCTATACTGGATGGAATTCTTTAAATATAAAAACAAGGTAAAACCGGCACGGGGTAGAATACTAGTTTCTGAGCCGTATCTCAGTGACCCTAATTTTGAACGAACCATCATTCTTCTTTGTGAGCACAATGAGGAAGGTTCTTTCGGATTTGTGTTAAACAAGCCCTCGATTGCAAAAGTAAGTGATGTGATGGATAATGAAATCAATCTTGAAGCTACAATTTTTGTGGGTGGTCCTGTTCAGCAAGACACATTACACTTTGTGCACCGTTGCGGTGGACTGCCCGATGCCGTTGAGATTGGCGAAGGAATCTATTGGGGTGGCAATTTTGAAAGTATGAAATTGCTTCTTGAAACGAATCAGATTAATCAGGAGGATTTAAAATTTTTTCTCGGCTATAGCGGCTGGTCAAAAGGGCAATTGGAAGAAGAACTCAATGCGGATTCATGGATTGTTAGTGATCAGTTAAATGATGAACTTGTTTTTGAGACAAATGCAGACGTCATGTGGCAAAAAGCCTTGAAAGATATGGGAGGGAGGTTTTCTGTTTACTCAAATTACCCGCTCGACCCGCGTTTGAATTGAATGATTTTGTTATTTTTACCTTTACCGCACTGAATGAGCGCATTGCATGAAAAACGAAGAGGAAATACAGGAAGTGAAGGATAAACTTGTTGAAGGAGACCGTTTGAATGGCGAAATGGCCTCACGTGAGTTGGGTGATTTTTCATTATCTGATGAGTCAGTCACGCAACATGATGAGGCTCTTGAAGCAATTACGCATGAGACTAAAGCAATAGACTACAGTACGTTTTCAAAACAGGAGTTTGTTGATCTACTCAAAGACTTATCCACCGAGAAAGATTTTAGAAAAGTAGATGCAATTCAGAAAGAGATACGCCCATTTGTAATTGATATTCGGGAAAAGGAGAGGAGTGAAGCACTAAGTAGGTTTATTGAAGCCGGTGGGGTAAAGGAAGACTTTGAGTTTAAGCTCGATGAATTAGACAATTCATTTGATGCAACGTATAAACTGATACGCGATAGAAGAAATCAATTCTATAAAGGAATTGAAGATCAGAAAGCGGAGAGTCTGAAGAAGAAAAATGAAATTCTTGATAAGCTTAGGACCTTGCTTGACTCTGAAGATTCAGAAAACAGCTTTCATCATTTTAAGGAACTTCAGCATGCGTGGAAGAATAGCGGACCTGTTGCTCCAGCGTTAGGTAAAAATTTATGGGCAAGTTATACTGCTCTCATCGATCGGTTTTACGATAACCGCAGCATTTATTTTGAGTTGAAGGAACTTGATCGCAAAAGGAACCTTGAACACAAGTTGGAAATCTGTGCCAAGGCAGAACGCCTGCTCTCGCTTGAAAGAATCAAAGATGCTGTTAAAGAACTCAATGATTTGCATCATGAGTTTAAGCACATCGGCCCTGTGCCTAAGGAAGACCAGGAAAACCTATGGCAGCGATTTAAAGCATCATCGGATGCAATCTATGCCAGGAGGGATGCGTTCCTTGTTCAGCTCCAAAGTGAATTGAAGAGCAATCTTCAGGTGAAAGATAAATTGATGGAGGAACTTGTTGCCGTGGCCTCCTTTCAATCCGATAGAATTAAAGAATGGAATGCCAAAACACAAGAGGTACTCGATATTCAGAAAAAGTGGGAAGCCGTAGGAGCTATTCCTCGTTCGAAAGCAAGAGAGAGTAATAAGAAATTTTGGTCTGCTTTTAAGACATTCTTCAGTAACAAGAATCAATTCTTCAAAAAATTGGATGAGGTGCGGGATAAAAACCTGCAGTTGAAGAATGAGATTGTGAAAAAGGCCAACGAACTAAGAGAAAGTCTGGATTGGGAAAAGACAGCCAATGATTTAAAAGAACTTCAACGCCAGTGGAAGGAAGTGGGCCCTGTGCCGGAGAAATACCGCGAAAAAATTTATGTTGAGTTTAAGAAAGCCTGTGATCACTTCTTTGAACAACGAAGAACACAATTTGACAAAGCAGAAAAGGAGCAAGAAGATAATCTTCTCAAGAAGGTAGCCATTTGCGAGAAATTAGAAGGGCTGATTGCAGAAAAGACCGCTACGCTGGAGGTACTCAACGACTTACAAAAGCAGTTCAATTCAATTGGGTTTGTTCCAAAACACGCGATGGTTTCCATCAAGAACCGATTTGCAGCATCTACTGAAAAGTTTTTCGCTTCAATGGATAATGTGAGCACTGACGAGAAAGACCGGGCGATGCTGGAGATTCAGTTAAACAACCTGAAGAATGATCCGGATGCAGAGCGAAAAATCTTTCAAAAAGAGCAGACGATCCGAAAAAAAATCACCAAGGTTGAAAATGACCTGGCTGTTCTTATTAATAACCTCGAATTCTTTGGCAGGTCGAAAAATGCAGAAAAGTTAAAGGAGGAATTCAATGAAAAGATCAAGGAGTCTAATGGACATCTTATAGAGCTTAAAGGGCAGTTAAAAATGCTCAAAACAGTTTCCTGAGAAGGTTGTAAATCCAACATCTTCCCTTATTTTTGCCACTCTTTTAGGGATACCTGCTCTTTTGAAGGATCGGGTCTCTCTTATAAAAGCCTCCTTAGCTCAGCTGGTAGAGCAACTGACTTGTAATCAGTAGGTCGTTGGTTCGATTCCGACAGGAGGCTCATAAATACAAGCAGTTATGTCTATAGCTGCTTTTTTTGCGACCCAACCTTTCTATTGCAGAATATCTTTAGTCAGCATTTAAATTAATCCGGAAAAAGCATGAGCAGTTTTGATCAATTCGTTAACCTTCACCAGCAGACGGAACCCCTTCTTATTGGTAATGTATGGAGTGCCCAAAGTGCAAGAGTTCTGGAAAACCTTAAGCTAAAGGCACTGGCTACTTCTAGTTCGGCAGTGGCGGAAACACTGGGCTATCCTGATGGCGAAGTGATGAGTTTTGATGAGTATATATTTGTGGTGAAGAGAATTTCTGCTTCTTGCAGTTTGCCCTTATCCGTTGACTTAGAAGCAGGCTACGGGAAATCGATAGATGAAATTGTTGCCAATATTACGAAGCTTCACTCCCTTGGTATCGTTGGAGTTAATATTGAAGATTCTGTTATTGAAGCGGGTACCCGAAAGATGGTAAACGCAGAGACATTTGCCGAAAAGTTGAGACACATATCCGGTGCACTGAGTTCTCAACGCATCAGCCTGTTTATCAATGTAAGGTGCGATGCCTACCTGCTGGGAGTAGCTGATGCAAGGAAAGAGGGAATTCGAAGAATGAAGTTATATGAAGCACAGGGTATTCATGGCCAGTTTTT
>Ga0075163_10013145_pt1 | contig 10754 bp, 2 predicted proteins | sample JI1023141ADNA_FD_71478 | JGI IMG/M metagenome (GOLD analysis project Ga0075163, IMG submission 71478) | Wastewater effluent complex algal communities from Wisconsin, to seasonally profile nutrient transformation and Carbon sequestration -... | ecosystem: Engineered > WWTP > Effluent > Algae... | reverse complement strand
AGATTCCCGGTGGCGTGCACCGACGACGACGAAGTGACGCGTCGGCGGGCGCCGCACCGCGTACGGGCGGAGGGGGCGCCGCGATCCACCGGGTCGATCATCACTCGCTGCGCGCGGCGAGGAGCACGATCTCGCCTCGCCACACACGAATGACCACGGCCGCGCCCCCGTGAAATTACCAGGCTCTCTGCGCTCCGGCGGGCGCCGCTGCCCGTGCGCAGCAGGCTCGATCACCAGGTCGTTGCGATCACAGCCGCGTCGATCGCTCCTCTGGCGAGGTCGACCACCGCGAGTGTGATGATCGGTGTGCGGTACACGGCGTCGACCCCAACATGTGAGCGGGCTTTCCGAACTCGATATGTTCGCCGACGTCGGGCGTGCTCGCCGGGCTTCGCCCGGCTCCGCAACGAATCGCGGTGGCCGCGCTCACCGCCGCTTGAGCGCCCGGACATCGCGGCCGAAGCCCATCAGCGCCGGGCGCTCGACGTGGGTGACGCGGTGGAGGACGCGCCAGCAGGCGTTGGCCTTGCCCGTGCGGACCTCGCGCAGCGCCCTGGCCTCCTCGTCGTTGCCAAGCAGCCACTCCGGGTCGACGACGGTGGTGAAGAACTCGTCGAAGTGTTTGCTGTCGCCCTCGAGGTAGAAGGACATCAGGCGGTAGCGGTCGACCTTCTCGCCGGGCTGGAGCGGGGTGTCGTCGAGCCCGGTGATCCCTTCGGACTCGAGGCCGGACAGGTCGACCGACAGCTCGAAGGCCTTCTCGCGGCTGAGGCGCTTGCTCGCCGACCTGGTCCAGCGTCCGGTGCCGAACAGGTTGAGGTCCATCGCCAACACGGGCGTCATGACGCTGAGGGCCGCGCCCAGGCCGCCGGTGTGGCTGACCTCGCAGCCGACCGAGTGCACGATCGTGTCGGCGAAGCTCTGGGTCTCCGCTCTCAGCCCGCCGTCGGCGTCCCACACGTACTTGTTGACGATGTTGCGCTTGCCCGCCTGCCGCTGGTGGCCCTGCATGCGCGCCTGCCAGTCCGCGAACCCGCTCACGGCGCGGGTCTGGTCGCCGATGCTGTGGAACTGGCTGGTAATCGCCGCCTTGCGGGTCGCGGCCTCGTCCTCGGCCTCGCTCTCGGCCTGCTCCCGCGAGGTGTCGTCGGCGGCGACCCCCGTGTCCGGCACCTGCTCGACGTTCGTCGCGTCGTAGTTCATGAAGTAAGCCTCGCGGTCCTTGTCCTTCTTCTCGAGCTCGGCGGCGAGCTTGTAGGCCTCCGCCGGCCGGAAGTAGCTCGCCGGGTAGAGCGAGCCGAACTGCGCCCGCATCGCCGGGACGTGGCCATAGAAGCGGTCGTCGGCCGGGGCCGAGCCGACCAGCCCGTCGAGGCTCCCGTTGTACGTGTACGCGGGGTTGATCAGGAAGGTGATCGTGTTGATGTCGAGCGGCATGCCGTCGACCGGACGCACCTCGTAGCTGACCATCCGCCCGGTCCGCGCCGTCACCAGCGTGAACACGTCCGCGAGGCCCGCGACGACCAGCGCGTAGCCGACGTTCTTCGGCACGTAGCGCCGGCCGAGGTGCGGGAACGCCGGCGTGACCTCCCACGCCCCGCGCAGTCCGATCGCGTTGCTCATCGACAGCGTGTTGCCCGCGCTCACCGCGGAGCTCCGCGACACCGCCTGGCTGAATTCGTAGAACCCCTGGACTCCCACCTGACCCTCGCTGGTCTTGACCGCGGCGCCGACACCCGCGAAGGCCTCCCACTTGTAGCCCATGAACAGGTCCATCTTGAACCCGCTGCCGACCGCCTCGCTGCGCTCCCAGCTGTACTGCACGCTCTCGGTCTGGGTCAGCGCGACCGCGGTCGCCCTGTTGTAGCCGTGGCCCGCGAACACGAGATTCTCCGAGGGCACCGGCGGCGCGCCCTCGATGTAGCCGAGCAGCGTCGGCTTGTACTGCACGTTGCCGAGCCAGCGCAGGGTCAGCGCCTCGACGCGGGCGTCGTGGAAGATGCGCGCGCCAGCCCCGTGGGACAGCGCCAGGCAGCGGCGCATCATCCCCCGCTGGACGGCACCGGCGTCGACGCCGACCGTCGCGTACTCGCAGCCGACCACGCTGACATCCCCGGCGAGCGGGAGGTCGGTGGTCTGCACGATGCGGGCGCGGGTCAACGAGCCCGGGCGCGCCCCCTTGCTGACGTCCGGCGTCACCCCGGCGGACTGCTCGGCGAGCGGCCAGTAGCCGAGCAGGCCCTCCTCGCTGCCCGACAGCCGCCGGTACATGTCACCGCGGACCTGGTCCTGCGTGCGCGCACGGTCCCACACGCGGACCTCGGCGAGCTGACCGCGGAACCCGAATTGCCGGCTGTTCCTGTCGAAGGTGGAGCCGATCACCAGCTCGCCGCTGCCCTGGAAGTGGGCCGCCGCGGTGTCGCTCGCGACCTTCTCACCGTCGCGGTAGATCGTCCGCAGCTTCGTCGGTCCGTCGTACGTGCACGACCAGTGGTGCCACGCGCCGTCCGGATAGCTCGCGCCCGTGTCGAGATCGTTGAAGTAGAAGCCGAACGTGAACTTGTCGTTGTCGCGAAAGGCCAGGTGCAGCCCGCAGTGGGTCGTGGCCGTGCCCTGGCCGAAGGCGAAGTCGTACGCGCCGGAGCGGTCGCGCCGGGCCCAAAACTCGACGGAGAAGCTCTTGTTGGCGAGGTTGATCCCGGCGCCGCAGCGCACCTCGGCGCCGTCCTCGACGAACCTCGCGACGCCGCGGCCCGGGTTGCCGAGGTTGGCGGTGCACGCCACCCAGCGGGCGTTGCCCCGCGCGGCGTCGTTGCCGCCGGTGCGGTCGCGTGACGTGGTCCCGGAGCCCTCGCGCAGCGGCCAGCAGGCGATCAGGTCGGGCTCGTTGCCGGTGGCGACCAGCTTGCTCGCCGCCTCGATCTCCGCGCTGCCGAGGCCGACCCGCCACACCCGGACCTCGGCGAGCTTGCCCGCCGGGCTGCCGCCGTCCTGGATGTTGCCGAGGGTGGAGATCGGCGCCGAGCCGCGTGGGACCAGCTCGGTCGCCCGCGGCTCTCCGCGCAGAGCGCCGTCCTTGCCGGCGGGGCCGAGGCCCTTGACCTTCTTGAGGCTGTTGTCGGTGACCAGGCGCATCGGCCAGTAGCCGACCAGTCCGAGTTCGTCGCCGACGAGCGCGCCGCACATCCGGTCGCGCAGCTCGAGCCCGCTGCGTGGCGCGCCCCACACCCGGACCTCCATGATCTGCCCGTTCCACAGGCTGCCCGGGGTGTCGACGTCGTGCCGACGGCCGATCCGCCAGACATCGCCGGTCGTCGGCAACGCCGTATTGAGGTCCGCGCTGGTCTTGACGAGGACGCCGTCGCGGTAGAGCCGGATGTAGCGACCGTCGTAGGTCGCCGCGACATGGACCCACCGATTCAACGGGAGCGGGGTGTCCTCGAGCACCCGCCACGCCTTGCTGTCCTGGAAGTAGAAGCCGGCCCGCAGCCGATGATCCGCGCCCTGGACGGTCAATGCGAATTGCACGTTCGAGGTCGTGGGGTGGTGGACGTTGGTGATGATCCCCCGCTCGGTGCTCGCCTCCGACGGCGTCGCCAGATACACCCACGCCTCCACCGTGATGCCCTGGACGAAGCTGTTGGCCAGCGCCGGCAGCTCGACCCAGCACTGCTTCGCGCTGTCGAACCCGAGCGCGTCGCGCTTGCCGGCGCTGCCCACCGCGACCCCGTCGAGGTGGAACCGGGCGACGCCCGCGCGGCAGACCACCGCCGCGTGGTGCCAGCCGTGCGCGAGCGTCTGGTCGAGGTCCACGCCGCTGTCGTGGAAGAACCCGTCGACGAGCATGCCGAGCCGATTGCCGCCGCGGATGCACAGGGGGGCCGTGAGCTGCGCGGCCGCGCTGCCGGCGAAGATGTTGTACATGTATGGCGTACCGTCCGACGCGGGTACCGGCGGGTACTGGAACCACGCCTCGAACGTCCATTCATCGGCCAGGGCGATCGGGGCCTTCAGCGTCAGCGCGTCGGTCGAGTCGCGGCAATCGATGCACCGCCATTCGCCGTCCACGATCCACTGTTCGAAGGTCGTGTTGCGGCTGTCGGCCGTCGCGTCGTAGATCGCCGTGCGCAGCCGCCCACGGTCGTCGATGTGGGCCAGCTGCACGTTGCCGTCGCAGGTGGCGAGCGAGTGGACCGCGCCGATCGGCCGGACGAACTCGAGGCGCGCCGCGGTGGTGATGCGGCCCTGGTCGTCGCACATCACCCGCGGCATCCGCAGCGCGGTGCCGGCCGCGAACACGACCTTGCCGTTCTTCTCGTCGACCGTGCTCCTGGCCGTCACCAGGGCGGCGCGAGCGGTGACCAGCAGACCGTCCACCGTCGCCGCGGACTCGGAGCTCTCGAGCAGACGCGTGAGCTCCTCGAGCCGGGCCTTCTTGGGGGTGAGCGACACCTCGAGCCGCGTGACCTCCGCCCTGGCGGCCTCGATCCGCTCGGCGCCGCTGGTCGTCACCACCTTGCCGACCGCCTCCCAGAGCTGCCCCTCGCCGCTCGACGCGGCCAGGGTCGCCACATAAACGGTCGAGCCGACGTTCTGCCGCGCGAGCAGACAGCCAGGCGCGCCCAGCGACTTGATCCGGTAATACCGCCCGTCGCGCTCGTAGCCCCAGTGCGCCACGCCGCCGGTGTCGAACATGGCATGGACCTGGATCTTGTCGCCGTAGGCCCGCAGCAGCCTGCCGGTGCCCGCGGCGGTCAGCGTGAACGACAGCTCGTCGACGTAACCCCCCTCCCAGGTGTTCCCCGGGTTCACGCCCAGCGTCACCCAGTCGTCGCCCACCCTGGACATGGAGGTGCCGGTCTCGACGTTCCTGAGGGCCAGCGTGTAATTGCCGGGGTGGCCCTCCTGGTTGGTCAGCTTGCTCCGCGCCTGGGCGACCAGGGTCGTCTCCGCGGCGACCTTCGGCACGAGGGCGTCCTTCTCGTTGACGTACTTCTGCCGGTTCTGGGCGACGTCGAGGCGTGTGAGCAAGTCGCGGACCAGCGCGTACGCGGCGAGGAGCGCGCGCTCGGCCACGACGACCTCCGCGAACGCCGCGGAGCCGCCGCCGACGAGCCTGGCGGCCGCGACGACATCGGTGTAGCGCTCGCGTGTGACGCTGTCCGCGATCATCCGCAGGGAATGGCGGCGCACCTGAAAGTTGGTCCAGTCCTTCGTGGCCTTCCAGGTGCCCTTGACCTCGGCTATCTCGAACACGCGGATCAGGTTGACCCCCTCGGGGATCGTCACCTGGCACGTCGCGACGAACCAACCGCCGCCCGCGGGCGTGAACGGGGGCTGCCGCACGCAATCGGCGGGCACCGCGAGCACATCGTCGGAGCCGGCGCTGCGCCGCCCCCAGTACGCGAACGCGAACAGCTTGCCGCCGCTGCCGTCGACGTTGTTCGGGTCGCACGTGACATCGTCGGTCACCTTGAACTCGAAGCGCTCCTCGTAGGTCGCGCGCTGGCGGACCGCGAGCAACCCCGCGTTGCTGTACTTGACGACCTGGGCCCCGCCCGCGGTCGTGCGCGCCAGCTCGCGCGGGCCGCTGTCTGGCGCGCCGATGACGCGGGCGTGCGCCGCCCGCGGCGTGAAGTCGGGGACGACCGGCGCGGCCGGGTCCTCGGCGATCACCCCGCCCATCCGGTAGTAGGCGAGCAGCCCGTCCTCGCTGCCGGTCAGGAGGAGGTTCATGCCGTCCTTGATCGTGCGCGCGTCGACCGGTCGGTCCCAGACCCGGACGTCGGCGATCTCGCCGGCGAAGCAGAGCGAGAGGTCCGTACGCACGCCGGCGATCGAATGCCGGAGGACGACCGCCCCCGGCCCGTTGACGAGCGTCCCGTGGGCCCGGCGCGGCGAGAGGTCCTGCGCCTGCCCCCTGTCCAGCGGCCAGTAGCCGAGCAGCCCGACCTCGACGCCGGTGGGGCAGCTCCACATGTCGACCTTGACCGCGTCGGCGCCGAGCACCCCGCCCCAGATCCGCAGCTCGGCGAGGCCGCCGCGGAACGGCTTGTAGGTGCCGCCCTGGCTGCCGATCGTCCACCCGCCGCGGCCCTGGTACTGCTCCGGCGCCGTCCCGCTGGCGATCACGGCGCCGTCGCGGTAGATGACGCGCTGCCGGGTCGCGCTGTCGAAGGTGCAGCAGTAGTGGTGCCAGTAGGCGTCGGGGCTGCTGCTCGTCGACACCAGGTCGTTGTCGAAGAAGGTGAACTGGAACTCGCCGGAGCTGCGAAAGCCGAGGCTGAGGCCCTTGTGGGTCGCGTTCTCCCCCTGGGACAGGAGGACCTGGGTCTCGTTGCCGGGGCTGCGCCGCGCCCACACCGAGATCGAGAAGCTCTGACCGCTCAGGTCGGTCCCGGCGCAGGTCACGACCTGACCGCTCGCGGCGAACTCGAGGCCGCCGTGGATCGGCACCGCCGGCACGCGAAAGGTCGGCACCGACCAGGCCAGGTCTCCGCCCGCGATGCCGTGCCGCCTCGCGCTCGAGCGGTCGTTCGTGCTGCCGCCGCCGAGCGGCCAGTAACCGACGAGCCCTGCCTCGCTGCCGGACAGCCGCCGGTACATGTTCGCGGCGATCTCGGCCTCTCCGCGGACGTGCTGCCACACGCGCACCTCGGCGAGCTGCCCCTTGAACGGGCTCCTCCCGTCGGACCCGCGGCCGAGGAACAGCGCACCGCGGCCCTTGTAATCACCGGCCGCCGCGCGATACGCCGCCAGTACGCCGTTGCAATAGACCCGCTGCATCTTCGTCGCGGCGTCGTAGGTGCACGCGATGTGGCACCAGGCGGTGTCGCGGAACGTACCCTGGGACTGGACCTCGTCGTAGCGGTATTCGTCGCTGGCGATCCGGAACACGAGCGTGCTGGTGTTGGTGAAGCCGATGGTCAGGCCGGTGTAATCCGGCCCGAAGTCCGCGTTCACGTGGCGCTGGTTCATCACGTACTCGTAGACACCGGAGCGGTCGCGTCGGACCCAGAACTCGATCGAGAAGCTGCCGCTGGCGATCACGGTGTTGAACTCGGGGATCTTGACCTCCCCGAACCCGCCGAACGACGCGAGCAGCGCGGCGTCGAGGTGTCCGGGCGTCTCGCGGAGGACCAGCTTGTCGTTGCCGTCGAGCCGCTCGCTGGTGGTGACGGTCGGCAGCACCTTCACGCCGCCGCGGCACAGGAACATCCGCGAGATCCCGCCGCCCGCCGGCTCGTACGCGAGGGTCCCGGCGAAGTGGATCCACGTGTTCGCGACGACCGGGTTCGGGTCGACGACCGTGCGCAGCGTGCCGTCGCTGAAGCGCGCCGCCAGCTGCACCTTGTTGTCGGCGGTCAGCGACAGCTCGAGCGCGTCGTCGTCGCTGTCGATCAGCCGCTGCACCCGACTCTTCAGCGTGGGCACCCGGATCCACGCGCTGATCGTGCGACCGAACGACTGCGCCGGACCGGCCGGGAGCGACTGCTCGAGCGCCGGCGTCTCGAGGTAGTCGTCCACGCCGTCGAACACGAGGCCGCGGCGCGTGAACTTCTTGACGTTCCTGGCCTCGCCGGGCCGCCACGGGGCGTCGAGCGTGAAGCCGGTCGCGTCCGCGGCGATCACCTTGACCGCGCCGTCGAAGCTGTCGGTCCCGACAATTTGCACCTCGTCGTCGACGGCGAGGTCGTGCGTCGTGCAGCTGACCTTGAGCTTGTTGTCCGGGGTCTTGTCGTACCCGACGACCATGTTGTCGAACACGAGCCCCGTCTCCCGGGCGGGCACGACGGCCCAGCTCCCGGGCTCGCTGGCGGTGAAGTTCGCCTCGACCGTGAACGTGCTGCCGTCCTTGCCGACGACCCGGTAGTTGCCGTCGTAGCTGCGGGTCCCCGCCAGGCGGACCGTGTCGCCGACGGCGGGCGGGGTGGATCTCGACTCGACGCGGAGCAGGTCCTCGCCCGCGCGCCGCATCCCCGAGATCAGGCCCGCGGGGGTCGGCACGCTCGCGCCGATCACCTTGATGTTGTCGAAGTCATCGACCGGCAGCTGCACCTCGCTCGTGTCGCTGCGCAGGAGCTCGCGGACGTCCGGGCTCGGGTCGATCTGCGACAGCGAGCCGTCGGCGCCGACCGCGAAGTTGATCGCCACGACCGTCATCGGACCGTCCGGCGCGCCGGTCTCCCGCACCGGGATCGTCAGCATCAGCCGCGCCGCCTCGCGCACCAGCTGGGGCCCGGATCGGGTGTTCTGCTCGGACTGAACGTCGTGGAGCACCGCGCTCGGGCGACCGCTGACCTTCAGGTTCGTCAGCTCGAGGGTCCGGCAGACCAGCCCGGCCTCCGTGCGATGGATCGTCACGTCCCCGGGCACGACCACGCTCCGGTCCTTGACCGCGAACAGCCCGCCCCCCGAGGCGTCGAGCGTGTGCAGCACGAGCCGGTCCTCCGCCTTGTCGTACGTGAACACGTGCCAGCGCTGGCGGTCTCCCTCGCTCGTGGGCACCAGAACCACCGTGAACCACCCGCTCGCGGTCTCCGGGGCGAACGCCAGCCACGTCGCAGGCTCGTGGAACAGGGCGCCGTCGATGTCGCGAAAGTCGAGCGAGTCGATCGCCGCGCCGTTCGCCGTCTCGGCCTTCAACCGCTGCCTGCTGCGGCGAAACCGGACCTCGATCTTCGGCACCAGCTCGTTCGCCATGCCGTCGAGCACGAAGCGGTTGACCAGCAGCTTGCCCGCGGGCGACTGGCGAAACACGTAGAGGTGGCCGAGGCCCGAGACGAGCTGCACCGGCGCCTGCACCGTCCGCACGAGCTCGTTGTCGGCCCCATACAGCGATCGGAGCAGGTACTTGCTGCCGCTGGCATAAGTCAGGCTCGCCAGCTCGTCGGCGTCCACCGAGCCGTCCGCGACCGCCACGCCGAGCCGCAGCTCCTTCCACTCCTCGAGGCCGAACGGTTCGTTGCCCGGAACGAGCGCGCTGTCCTCGAACCCGCCGCGCTTGACCGCGTACCAGATGGTCCCGGCCAGATCGACGCAGAAGAACACGACCTTGCCGTCGTGGGAGATTACATTGAGATACCCAATGGCATTCGGACGCGTCATGCTTGTCAGCTCCAAGTCGTGGCGTTGTCGCGGTGAACACGGCGCGGGCCGGCATCGGCGTCGCACGAATCAACTTATCGCCTGGTTCTAAATGTCATCACATCACGCCCAACCGGCGGCCCTCGCCCGGCCAGACGTATCCTGAGATCAATCCCACAAACAAGGGACCCTCCGATTTTCCATCATTTTCTGCCCCCTTGTCAAGCGCCGCCATCAGCGAGCTTCGCGTCACGGGCTTTCACGGCTTTCGTCCCGCTCGGTGCGGATCTGTAAGGTCGCTCGTTCTTCCGCGAGCACCGCGGGGCCGACAGCCTGCCTCGCAAGTACCACTCGACACGTCATTACCATTGCGTCGCTTACCCACGCGTCGAACAACCACCTGCGCCGGCCATCACGCCATGCCCTTTGCGCGTGGATCGATCCAGTCAAGCGGCGCTTCGCCGGCGACGGTTTCAGCGATGAGCTGGTCGTACGCGGCGCTTGCCGGACCCGGTCCCCTGAGTTATCCCGGTTCGGATGCCCCGTCTGCTCATCGACTACCCCGTACTCACCGGTGCGGGCCTTGTCGACCTCCGGATCGAGATGCTCGCGCACGGCGCAATCTCCGTGCGCGGCACATCCGCCGTCGAGCTGACGCAGGAGACCTTCCAGTGCTTCTTCCGCTGCCTCGGCGACACGACCCCGCCGGACGTGTCCGCCGGGCTGCGCGACGCGTTGAACGGCGACCACCCGCCCGAGCTCGACGCCGCCTGGCTCGTAGCCGCCGGCGCCCCGCTCCCCGTCGCGCTCTACGACATCGTCGACGCGGCGTCCGCCATCACCGCCGTCCGCCACACCGGCATCTGCATCAACAACCCGTCCGACTATCACAGCTCGACCACTCCGGCCGACGTCTGGGGCGTCGAGGTCCGCGCGGCCGACACGGACGTGCGGCTCGGCTACGGCCGCGACGTCCCGCAGCCGGCCGCGACGCTGCTCTACCGGGCGACCCTCGGCGAGCTCGGCCTCGTGCTTCTGACCCTGACGAACGCCACGGAGCTCGCCCGCATCGAGCACTACGAGCAGCGCCTCGTGGCCGGCGCCCGCCCGACCGCGCTGGCCTTCGGCAGCTACGCCAACGAGCGCTGCGCCGTCGCGGTCGTCCTCGACGGTCACCACAAGCTCGCCGCCGCCGCCGCGACCGGCAGACCCGTCGGCGTCCTCGCGTTCCTGTCGTCGCGCCTGCTGGTGGGCTACGCCGATTGTCCGCGGTTCCATCCGCACCCGGCGATCCAGCTCGAGCGGATCCGCCGCCGCATCGCCGGACCGGCGTACGCCCGCGACGCATGGGCCGACGAGCTCGAGGTCACCCGCTCCCATCGACCGCCGCGACGCGGCGAGTGAATGCCCGGCGCCCGACGGATCGCGTTCGAGCGCCACGACGGCGCCCGGCCATGTCCCTGAACTTCCGTGGATGTGTCGTTTCGTCCCGTGCTCACCTTCTTGCTCATCGGCGAGATCGACGACAACACCGGCTTCCGGATCGACGCGGTCGGACGAGCGAAACCCTGGCCGATCCGCCATGAATCCTCGCCCTGTCGCCCGGCCCCGCCGCGGCGCATGCTCGGGCCATGGCCCACGACCACTCCGCTCCCTCTGCTCAGCCG
>Ga0075163_10013144_pt1 | contig 10754 bp, 12 predicted proteins | sample JI1023141ADNA_FD_71478 | JGI IMG/M metagenome (GOLD analysis project Ga0075163, IMG submission 71478) | Wastewater effluent complex algal communities from Wisconsin, to seasonally profile nutrient transformation and Carbon sequestration -... | ecosystem: Engineered > WWTP > Effluent > Algae... | reverse complement strand
TGCAACGATCAAGAAGAATACGACACCGATAATGATGATGCCGAGACGAGTTGGTCCACCAAATTCTCTGTTCATACTCTCATGATAGCACAAATAGAGCTAAATGTCAATGTTTTTATGCTTTACCCTCTGGCTGCTCGTACGGCAGTAGCACCGACTCCTCGGGCGCTCTGGGGTTCACTAGGCCTCTCTTCTCCGCCCTCCGCACTCCCGGTATCATGCTGCCGAAACGGCACCACTGTATTTGCATCAATTACCCCAAGTACATCCTCGAGTGGATAGACTGGAACCGTACTCCCATCGCTCCTGATGGCCCTGCACTGGATTGTATCGTCCTCAACGGTGATATCGAGGCCAGTAAACTGATATCTCGTCTCCAAAAACTGAGCAGATATCACCTCATCACTATTGCTGCCACCGGTGACTTGAGGCTCCTGATAGCCCTGTCGTCCCGCCTGACGAACGAGTTTATGATAGCCGCTCTCGTCAGTCAGTAGCTGCACAACCGTTCCACCGGGCATCACGCCAGTAAATACCTGCTGATCAAACGTTATTTTTTGCCCACCTCTCGTCTCAACAAGAAGCGGTAGCTCCCGCGAATAGATATCCCCGGGCTGCGGGACGGTCCTACGGAGGACAAACTCGGCATAGAGTCGTCGCAGCCATTTTTCATCACATAGGGGCTCACGTACGATACGTCGTGCCAACTTATCAATCGCTTCGGAGTCCGGTGACGATTCCACTCGTGAGGATGGGCGTTCCAGTTCCGTGGCTTCTGTCGACATAGTTTTCACCTTATTTGTTTTGAAAAGCTCTACTACTGTAATACGCTTATGTCAAAGTGTTGTCAACTACTCCTGACACGCGCCCGTCGCCCGCACCAGCTTCGAGAAGCTATCGGTGCCGCCGCAGACATTGGCTTTGACATCGAGTTTTTCGGCGGTTGTTTGCTTGATACTCTGGAGGGTATCACTGGTCGACTGGATAAACGTGAAAGCCTGAAACAAGAAAAATCCGATCACTCCCAGCGTCAGTAGCGTCAGCACGCCAAATATCGTGATCCAGATATTGAGGATCCGTAGCTGACGGATTAGCTGTTTTTCGAGTTGTTCGTTCATACGCGTGCCTTTCCTTATTGTGAAAATAGTGAAAATATCTGTTCGATCGACAGCTGCAATGGCTCGAGTCGTTCGAGCTCAAAATCAATCGTCCGTCCATACGTCTCTTCGTCGATGCGTAGCAGCGTCGTCGTCACCGCCTCGTGACCATGACCATTGACGACGGTACTGTGACCAAACTGTTCAGCCTCTTCGCGTTCAAGCTCGCTCACCCGCCCTTCGCGGTGCAGCTCCTGCAGTCGGAAATGAAAGCTCGAGCGCGTCTTGATATCGAGATTGATCGAGCGACCCTCCGCATCCGTCACCACCATATCGACGCCCATCGCATCCTCGCGCCGACTCGTCATACGCGCCGTATAGCCAAGCTTCAGCGCCCCACGGTAGACCGATATCTCGCGCGACAAACCATGGGTGATCGCTTCCCACTGTTCACTAGTGAGACACGGCGAGCCGACATGGCGGCAAAACCGATCCATCAGCCGTTTGGTCTCATCGTTGAAGGTCGCAAATTCGCGCTCCTCGAGCGCGAGCACTGTCGAGACATAGGTATCGTTAAAATCAATCAGCTCATAGAGACGCGCCTGCTTGTCGTGATAGCCATGCGGATGTTTGTCCATCTGCCGCTGGGCGCTCACCGCCCGTGGCGCCTGGAGTATCAGCGCCGCCAGCCACTCCGCCGCGTCACCCGTCGCCCCCGCGCGTCCTCGCGCAGCATCGATCATGCTATCGAAGGCATGCGGATCATGCCGCCGCCAAAACCGCCCTTTGCCAATACTCTGCCGATCGATGATGCCATGCGCCCGCTCATACACCGTCCCATCTCCCGAGGGGTTACCCCTCGTAGGTGTTATAGTGGCATTTTGCGTGTCTTTTTGTGGCCGAAATCGCCGCCAGATTTGCTTCATAGTCTTATTTTACAATGCACTTACGGTAATTGCCCGTTTTATGTGGTTAATTCCATTCATCCATGCAGTACAAAACCATCTTCTACCCCCGGTGCTCAAGCACGCCGTGGCTTGTTCTGCGCCAGGCCAGTCTGCAATAACTCTTAGTGCGCTTATGCGGCTTCTTCTGCAAAATCTGACGCGAGCTCGCTTTCATCTCGTTGCGCGGTCTGAGATGCAAGCGCATCGAGAAGATACATCTGGATGCTTGTTAGCAATTGGATCATGCTATTAACATCAGGGTCTCCCTCGCCCCGCTCTCTCTGCGAAGTGATTTCGTTTAGACGCCGGCACAGTCCAATAAACTCATCAAACGCTGTCGCATTACCGTTTACTACTTCAAGAGCCTTGTACACTTGATCATAATCCATCGAGCCTACGTTATGCCCACTCGCGAATAATGCCGCGAGCGCTATCCTCCTTGAGGTGTTTGGCCCAGCCTGTGGAACAGTATCAAGAAAATTAGCCTCCGGCATATCCTTTTTTATATCAATATGCGGGTTGCAGCCCAATGCATTGAAAACGTGCTCTAGAGAACGACTGTGCGCAGTACCGTATACCATATATGCCGATAGCTTGCCTCCAGAACTATGCAGATCTAAGTCGATATACTGCTTCAGCCCAGAAAATAGCTTTGCCCGCTCTGCGACCGTCGAAACTGCACTTACTTCTCGAATCGTATGACCACTCGTTTTCAGACTTTGTAGCGCAGCTTCTTCATCTACATAGCTTGCCGATGACAGATCCGGCGACGTCCCATGCAGATATTGCTGTAGTAATCCCGCAACGGCGGGGCCATACGTCGTATTAGCGTCCCTCGCTTCGGTACCGTATTTGTCCTCATCAAAAGGCCTATAATCCGCCGGTAAGATCACACACTCATTCTCGATCAGCGCTTCAAGCAATGCCGGCTCATACTCTGCCGTAACCCATGGCAAAACTGACTCCCCGGGGTTTTGGCGAAGGCTTTCAAGCATGTACCCCTTTGCCTGTTGAAACTCATCCGATTTGGCCCCATAAATAATTCGACAGAGGTTATACAGTTCCAAGTCATTGGTCTGCGGCAAGTCGAGCATAACACCCTCGGTGAAAACGATCGACCCTCTCGGTATATGCTCGGTGGACTTTATCGCATCACCACGATCATGGTGCCTATTAAATACAAGAGTCAGGTCAAATGCGTCATTGATCTCTTTCCCAGGCCGATGCGCAGGTTCATCTAGAAGTTCCCCGTCGATCACTGGAGGACGTAGGGCCATAGCTTCCGTTGTATCTGTTTGTATTTGTTGCACTATACTATGAACATTAGCATAAGCTTTACGATATGTCAATATTCCGCTATGTAGTGCTCTAGAGCTGGCTCACGTCCAACGCACGTTTTACGTGGTCTTTGCCGTTGATCCATGCTGTCTGCAAGGTCGCGCGGTAGCGGGCGTATTTGTCATGACGATCGACGATCTCGACCGTGGCATCGCCATAGACGACGAGTTCTTCGCGATCATCCGACGATGTGCGGTACAGGCAGATAGCCACCCGCGGATCACGATCGATCGCCTGCGAATGGACGGTATCAAACCCAGAATCCCACTCGAACTCCCTGCCCTCACGGCGCTGGATGGTCACTGGCACCGCCCACGACAGCCCGTCCTCACGCGTCACCGCCACGACCATATGCGTCTGGGTGGCTAGAAACTCAGTTGCTTTTTGTTCGGGGGTCATCACTCACTCTCCTTTCTGATTTGTGCCTGATGCGTTATCTGTCATAAACACACTCTTGATCGGCTTATCGTCCGGTGGCATGATCTGATACGACGCACACTCATCCTGACTGATCCATGCGAAATCGTCATGTTCATCGCTCAGTGTCACATGGTCAGACAGCGGACTACAAAGTATAAACATCGCCACGATATGATGCGGCACATCCTTGATCACTGGCCACCATTCGCCGACATAGACCGGCCGCTCTGGTGCGACCGAGAGACCTGTTTCTTCCATAACTTCACGGGCCAGCCCGTCATAAAACGCCTCGTTATCGTCGATCCGCCCGCCGGGCAGGCCCCATTTACCGATTTTTGTCCCTTCTTCGTAGGTGTCGGCCTCGCGGACAATCAAGATTTTGCCCTCAGCGTTCATGATCACCGCCTTGGCGGCTACTTTGAGGATCACTTCACTCATGCCCCATTCCTTTCGATCGCCTGTTTAAGTATTTCCTTGCGTAGCCAAAGCCGCGAAGTATGGGCAAGTCCACTTGAAAATTCCGTATCGAGTAGCTGCATCAAGAAAACTTCTAGCCGTTTGTCGTCAGAGATGAGGTAATTTTTGCCTTCTGAGATGCTGATGAGGTTGATAAACCACGGCCGACGATGCTGACGCATAGCCTCGCTGAGTGCCTCACGCTGATCAAGCATCTGACTGGCATCCCACAGTACGAGCTGCCCGACCGCAATTTCTTCGGTGAAGCCCACAAGTTGCATGTATTTCGTATCGCGTGACATCGCCGCGACTGGATCACCCATAAGACTCGCCTGGCAATCGTTAAAATATTGTTCGGCGAAAGTATCATCAGCATTTGCGATACCTTGCAGAGTTCGATAGGCCACTCGGTCACGGTCATGCGTCACGCTAGCATTGAAATTAAGGGTGTTATCGAGTATCCCGCACGCCAGGAGCCGAGCAAGTACAGCCGGCATATCTGAGTCGAGCCCATGATGTTGCCAGTGCTCAAAGACTTGCGTACACGCCGCACCGATGTGCTCGATCTGCATCTTTACGCCGCGCTGCAACCAAAAATCAGTAAAGCCCATATGATGGTCGATCACCTCTGTCACTTGTTCTGGTATGACAAACTGCGATACAAAATGAGGGTCAGATATATCGATCAGCACAAATTCATCGAACTGCCCGACATGACACGTCGTCTCATACTGCGCTGGCCACGTCCGCATCGTAGCGGTGATGCTCTCATTGAGCGCGCCAGGCAACACCGCAACCGCTTCCCCGCCTAGCCGTCTGAGCAATTCCGCATAGGCGATACACCCGGCATAGGCATCAATATCCGTAAAAGTCTGTCCAGAGGTAACGATCTTCATCAGTTTACAATTCTTTGACCATCAGCAGCGCGTCGATCACTGTCTGCGTGGTTTCGCCGGCGTCACCAACCACTTCCCATTCGGCTTTGTAGGTATCGCTGTTGCCGCATTTGCGGTAGGCGTAGCCGAGGGTTTCGTAGAGATGACGGGCGGAAGTATTGGTCGGCTCCACACCGACGGCGAGTAGTGTCTTGTTGCGATGCTTGGCTTCGTCTTCGGCGGCTTTCATCAGATGTTTGGCGATGCCCTGTGAGCGGGCGCGTTCGTTGACATAGAGAGCGTTGATCAGGGCGGCATCACGAGCGTATTTCCATACCTCGGGCTCTTCGGGCTGCGCCAGCCACAGGCTGACACGACCGATGTAGTTGTCGACAAACCCATCGACCCCGCGGCGTGCCGCCAGCAGTACGAGCTCGTCTTTGTCCATCATGCCGACAATCTTTTTGGCATAATGCGGCTCCATCGCCGTCTGTCGCGCCACAATCGGCACCATCATCGCTGGTATCACCTCAACTTTGATCTCGTCCATAGCCTTATTATTGCCGAGAACGCGCCCGAGCGCAATCTTTTTGGAACTGTTCGAAACTGCGACGCATAATTGTTTGTATGCCGAGCTCATGGGCTACGGTATCGATCACTACTGTGGCCTTCGATTTATTGGGGAGAATTATCTTGCCGTGCGCGCATAGAGTGTGAACCACATTGTCGAGCCTTTTTGGTACGTGCTACGATCAATCTCCTCTGTGGATTGCGGCAACATCGCGACCACCTCATCGGGGTTATAAAAATAGAAAACTCGCTCACCGAACTGATCGCTTTGGACACGCTTTTCGTACACGGGACTTTGCTTGAAGCTCATGCATAGCACACCTCCCGGCCTTAACCCTCTGCAATATCGCTCGAGTACATCAGTAAGCTCTTCACGCGACAGATGCAAAAATGAAGCGAAGGCAAATATCACATCGTAACGCCCAGGCACGACGGCAAATTCTTTCATATCGGCCACCTGAAAGAGCTCGGCGTGGTCGGGGTGTTTGCGCCGCGCCAGTGCGATCAGCTCCTTGGAATAATCAATCCCGAGGTAACTCCCTGCTCGCGTCAAGATGTCGGCCGCATCACGCCCATCACCGCAGCCGAGCTCGAGAATATCGAGAGACGACGAACCAGTCTGCACGGCATCGCACGCCCGCTTCACCTCATCCATTCGTGGACCAAACCCAGCAAAAAAATCCGCCAGCTCAGCCGCAGACATGTCATACGTCGCCTGGGTGGGGTCATCCATCATAAGCTACATGGCTCACTTGGGCTACTTTCCAGTTATTGGCTATCGCCGCATCATGAAGATACCTGTCAGGATTAATACATACCGGATAGCTAACTAACTGCAAGATTCGTATGTCGCCGCGAGAATCACCGTAACCATAACTGTTATCAAATGTCAGATCATGCTCCTGGGCAATACGTCTTATGATACGGTCTTTTTCGGAGGAACCATCTTCATAAATATATTGTCCCGTATACACCCCTTTATCGAAATGGAATTCCCATCCCCAGGCATAATCAGCGCCCAGTTGCTCCGCCACAGCTTCGACGGCTGGCTTTGGTGATTTAGAAATAATAATGATTGCATATCCCGCTCGTTGATGTGCCTGCAATGCATCGTACACCTCATCATAGGTATGCTGCAGGACTGTCGCTGCAATGCGCCGGCAGGCTTCATCAAATTCGTGTTTCGCGACGCCGATTAGATGTTCATTGTAGTATACATCGAGATATTTGTCATAATAGTCAGTCCTGTCAGGCGACTGTTGCCACTCCTTGTATACTACAGCGAATTCATCAGCAGTCATATTCGGCATCGCGCCGATATTTGCTATCTCCCGCAATAGTTCAACACCCAAATGCGTATCGTAAAGCGTTCCGTCCAAATCAAATACCGCAAATTCTTTCATTACACCTCTCCCCAATTCTCCCCGCTGTGGACGTCGACATCGAGGCGGATGCCGAGCTCCGGGTAGATGTTTTCCATCGTTTCTTTGAGGAGCGCGCTGACGGCTTCGGCATTTTCCCGAGCACATTCCACGAGGATGGAGTCATGAATCTGCAGGATCTGCTCGCCAAGGCGAGCCGAGGTACGAGGTACGAGGTACGAGGTACGAGGCACCGCATCATGATCCTTTGGCTCGTCGTGACTCGTGACTCGTGACTCGTGACTCGGCTTAAGGTCGAGAGCCCTCTCTACCTTAAGCATGGCGAGCTTCATCAAATCCGCCTCAGTCCCCTGGATCGGCATGTTCGCCGCCTGGCGCTCGGCACCAGCACGAACAATATAGTTGCTCGACTTCACATCTGGGGTCGGCCGTCGACGACCAAAATACGTCTCGACATAGCCATCGATTTTGGCCTTCGCGATGGTGTCATCGATGTACTTGCGAATCGGCGCTCGCAGCCGAAAATATTCATCGATAAAGACCTTGGCATCGTGGAAGCTCATGCCCGTTGCAGCCGCCAGCCCATGCGGGCTCATGCCGTAGAGCACGCCGAAATTGATCACCTTGGCATCGCGTCGCTGACTCTTGGTGACATCATCGAGCGGCACTTTGTAGACATCGCTGGCCGTCTTGGCGTGGATATCAGTACCGGCGTTGAAGTCGTTGATCATCTTGGTATCGCCGGCTAGCACGGCCGCGAGACGCAGCTCAAACTGACTATAATCAGCGCTGACGAAGACATTGCCCGGGCTCGGCACGAATGCCTCACGGATCTTGCGCCCCTGCTCTGTTCGGACCGGGATATTTTGCAGGTTAGGATCAGCACTACTGAGGCGACCCGTCGCTGCGACATCTTGGCGGAAGGTAGTATGCAGCCGGGATTCGTCATCGACAAGCTTCGGCAACGCTTCGACATAGGTGCTCTGCAGCTTGGTCAGCTCCCGGAATTGCTCAATAAGCTCGATGATCGGATGCTGACCACGCAGTTTATCCAGCTCGCTCTGACCGGTACTGTAACCGGTCTTGCCCTTCTTGATCCCGATCGTGCTGAGCTGTAGCTTGCCGTACAACACATCACTTAGTTGTGCAGGCGAACTGATGTTAAATTCACTTCCGACCATATCGTACATCTGTTGCTGTAGCTGCTCGATATGGCTGGATAATTCTTTTTGCATGGTAGCCAGCATATCGGTATTGAGAATGATACCGCGATGCTCCATCCGCGCCAGAAGCGGAATCAGCGGGAAATCGATGTCATATGCGACACGTTCAAGCTTAGGCAGTTTGCTGAGCTCCTCAGTTTGCTCACCGCGTAGTGCCCAGATAGCCGCGATAGCCTGCGCTGGATCGGTCGCCTCGACGCCAGCAAGATCGGCTAGCTCACGAGATTTGCGTAGTGGATCAAGGAGGAAGGCAGCGTGACGAGTATCGTAAATAGCAAGTGGAAGATAGCAAGTGGAAGATAGCAAGTAGCGGCAGAGAGCATCGCCATCATGGGTGACGACGGATAGATTCGCGAGATGTGGCGCGATATCAACGGCCGATACGGCGCTGTAGGTGCCTGGCGCACTCGAGACGTACAGCGCACCGTCGATGAGATGGAGAACTGCATGATCGGCCATAGTGAGCGCCACCGCTTCCGCTTCATCCCAGGCAACGCACGCTGCTGGTGTGATGTCAGCAAAAGTCGGATCGCCTGACTTCACGATCTCGTCGTTTTGCATGTTTTTCGGCAGCGAGCGCAGCAGCGAACGAAACTCTAGCCGTGTCAGCACCGTCTTGAGCTGCAGGGTATCGAGATCGTTGATATCCATAGCGGCGAGATCGAGCTCAAACGGCGCATCATGGTACAGCGTCGCGATCTCACGGCTGAGATAGGCCGACTCCTTCCCCGCCTCGAGCTTGCGCGCCACGGCGCCTTTGACCTGCCAGAGGTTCTCATAGACCCCATCGAGCGTCTCATAGCTCTGTAGCAGACTGATAGCCGTCTTCTCACCGACGCCTGGTACACCCGGAATATTGTCCGAGCTGTCGCCTTTGAGACTCTTGAGATCGAGAAATTGATCGACGCGGATACCGTATTTGGCCGTGAAACTCTCGGGGTGAAATAGCTCGATGTTGCTAAAGCCTTTTTTGAGCGCATAGACATGCGTCAGCGGCCCGAGACACTGCAGCGCATCGAGATCACTCGTGATCAGACAGGTCTCGATGCCCTCGCCAGCGGCCTTTTCGGCTAGTGTACACATGATGTCATCGGCTTCATAGTCATCTGCTTCGTAGAGCGGCCACGACAGCGCTTCCAGTAGCTCGTAGAGCAGCGGTAGCTGCGCATAAAAGTCCGGTGGTGGCGGTTTGCGTCCGGCTTTGTACTCCGGATAGAGCGCCTTACGCTTCCTGATATTGGTTTTTGGCTTATCCCACGCCACGCAGACATAGTCAGGCTTGAGCTTCTTGATCAGCTCAAGCGACAGCGCCGCGAACCCATACACCCCGCCCGTCGGCGTCCCATCACGCGTACTGAGATTTGGCATAGCATAATACCCGCGGTAAAACACAGACTTCCCATCGATGATAGCGAGGCGCTTCGTCATATATCTAGTATACGCCCTAGGTCCTTCTCTCTGCATCGTGCAGATAATGAATAGCCACGAGACCCGTGACGACTCTCTGTCTCACTACCTTCACGGCGTCTGGTTCGCTCAGACCGTTAGCAAATATCTCATATTGGACTTGTTGGCCATAAGGCATACCCGGGATCTCTCGCTCAGGACTTCCACCTATCATTTTTATTACGGCCGTTATCTCATCGAAATACGGTGCGTCGGTATCTGATGGTAATGCCTCGGCGGCAAACGGCCGAAAGGCATTGAATTGTTTCATGACCACAGTTCTCACTTGAGTTGGATCGGCCGTTGCACGACTGAAGCCAAGGCAATGCAAGAAGGTCTGCGCAAGCGGCTTACTAATGATACGTTGGCCATACATCGCTATGACACTATCCACGGGTGCCATCGATTGTATAGGCCCCCATTTCTCCCTAAGCTCACCGTACTTCTTCGCATCATCAATCGTCGCCTTCACCGCCGACCCAATATCACGCCAAAAATTGGCCCTATCACCAAACGGTGCCGTATAACGATTAAGAGCACTCTCACTTAGTTGAGGATACATTGCGCGCATGGCATCATGCGCCTCATCATCACTCATACCCTCCAGAAGATTCAGCACATATTCGAGGCGATAAGAATGTCTCGGACTCTCTAACTTCGCCTTGTGATCAAGATACGCTCCGATGTACGCGCTCGCAATCAACTCGGGATCGATATGATCCGGTGCGGTATAATCAGTGCCGCTAAGATGTGCGCTTGCTTCTATCCGATCAACAAACCATTGTGCCCGTTCACGATCTAACGACGATTCTGCATTAGTTTCACTCATAGCCTCTTATTGTCCAGTAGGCCAAACGAAGTTGCAAGCACAAGCGTCTCCGTTATTTTCCGAGTACGTCAGCGACGGCATAACCAGCACGAAACCTTCCGGGTGGTTTATACTATTAGTCATGCAAAAACCAACTATCATCGCCATCCTCGGTATGCCCGGCTCTGGCAA
>Ga0075163_10013143_pt1 | contig 10755 bp, 10 predicted proteins | sample JI1023141ADNA_FD_71478 | JGI IMG/M metagenome (GOLD analysis project Ga0075163, IMG submission 71478) | Wastewater effluent complex algal communities from Wisconsin, to seasonally profile nutrient transformation and Carbon sequestration -... | ecosystem: Engineered > WWTP > Effluent > Algae... | reverse complement strand
GAAGCCCGGGAAGCCGCCCGAGGCGCCATAGATCTCCGAGGGGCGGCACGAGCCGGGCAGGCCGATCACGCAGTCGTTGGTGCAGTCGTCGTCGTCGATGACGTTGCCGTTGTCGTGTACGTCGCCCGCAAATTGGCCCAATTCCGGCGTTTACGGCACTTTGATCCGCCGATCTGGAAAATCGAACCAGACTCGAACCAATTTGAACCCGCGGAGGGAGATCACGTGTCCGCGCAAATGCCCATGTGACACCAGATAACCCGGGCCCGCGTGGCGGCCCTGTGGCCCGAACTAGACCCATGGCCCGATGGCCGGGCGATCCCCAAGCGACCCCATGAGGCGCCAGTCGCAGCGCGCGCGGGGACGCTCACCTGTCCCAGGTGACCTGTCCAGAGGGACAGGTGGCACGGAACGACGACGAAGTCATCGAACGTGGCTCGTCGACGCCCGACCACGTCACCGCAGGGCCCAGGGACGGTATCGTGGGCCAAGGGCCCGCTGGTGGATGCAGCCCGTTACAACTGCAGCAGATAGCCGACCATGGCGACGCCGAGCGCAGCCATGGACGCCGCGACGAGCAGGCTGAGTGACCATCGTGGCGGGCTGTAGGGCTCCTGGCGATCGAGCTGACCGATCACTCGCCGGTGCTCTAATGCGGCCCGCAGGTTGACCAACGCGCCAAGGACGATCCGCGCGACGCGGAGAGCTTGAGACCAACCGGTGGGATGACGACGGGGTCACTAATCTCCCTCAGAGCGGCGAGCTATGGCTACACGTCGTCGCTGAGGCCCCGCTCAGCATCACGCCGGGGTGCCGCCCGGGGCTCAGGAACTGCGCGCTGGCCGAGCGCTCGACCGACGCGAGCAGGCGCGCCGACTCGACCCACTCGCCCAGCACGGAGGCGGCGGGGCATGGCGATCTCCGCGCCCGTCTTGCAGCCGCGATGTCGAAGCCAGTTCTGCGTGATCCCTGCGTGATCCCTCCATGAGGCGGACCGCGACCGACAGTTGCAACGTTGCAACGCGGCAACGTTGCAACGCATCGCCATATTGGCGACACAGGACACATGTCAAGTCCTTGCTCCGTCGCGCCGGCCACTTGATCCCCCGGCCAGCGCGACGGCGCTACCGATTTCGCCTTGACACGAAGCAAGCACTTACTTACATGAAGCGGCAGCAGCCAGGACGATCCCATGCCCTCACACCTCCGCCGGTTCCTCCCCCACGTCCTCGCTGCGGTCGCTTTGATCGCGGTGGTCACGACCGCGCGCGCCTGGCCCGTCGAGGCGCAGGGCCATCGCGTCGAGCCGGGCCTCGTCGTCGACGAGGTGCTCGGTGTCGGTGTGCTGGAGAGCGCACGTGAGGTCCGGGTGGCGTTCGAGGCGTCCGGACGGGTGATCGCGCTGGCGGTCGACGAAGGCGCCGTCGTCGCGGAGGGCGACGTGCTCGGGACGATCGACGCCTCCGACGCGGCCCGTGACCTCGCCGTCGCGGAGTCTGCCGAGGGCGTGGCCGCGGCCGCTATCGGCCGTGCACGCGCGGAGCTGGAGCGCGCACGGGCCGGGGCCAGCCGCGCGGCGACGGAGCGCGCCCGCGCGGACAAGCTCGTGGCCACGGGCGCGATCCATGCGTCGGAGCACGAGGCTGCGGTCGAGCGCGATGCGAGCGCGCAGGCCGAGGTGAGGGCGATGAAGTCGGCGCTGAGACAGGCGGAGCAGGGCCGAAGGGGCGCGGCCCGTACAAGCGGGATCCGGGCCGCACAGGTGGCCAACGGCCGGCTCACGAGCCCGCTCGCGGGCTTGGTCGTGGCCCGCGACGTGGAGGCGGGGCAGCTCGTGACGCCGGGCGTGCCGGCCTTCACCATCGTCGCCACGGACGCGATGCGCGTCCGTGCGTGGGTGGACGAGGCGGCGCTCGGACGTCTGGCGGTAGGGCAGCCCGTCCGCCTCATCTTCCGATCGGAGGGGCAGCGAAGCTTTCAGGGGACAGTGGAGCGCATCGGTCGCGAGGTCGACCGCCAGACGCACGAGCTGCTCGTCGACGTCGCGGTCCATGATCTCCCGACGAATTTCGCGGTCGGGCAGCGCGCGGATGCGTGGATCGAGGTCGGCCGTCGCGCAGCCGACGCGAGCGTGCCGCGCGGCTGGTGCGAGACCGAATGCGCCGTCGTCGACGGCGGTCGTGTGGCATCCCGCCCAGTCACGCTCGGCCTCGTCGGGCGGGAATTCGTTGAGGTCCTTCGCGGGCTGGCCCCGGGCGAGGTCATCCTGGCCCCGGGGACGCCCGTCGGCACGCGCGTGCGCGTCGTGGGGGCCCCGTGAACCTCGCGTGGAAGGATATCCGGCGCCAGAAGCTGCGCTTCGTCTTCACCGGGCTCGGGCTCGGGCTCCTCTTCGCCGTGGTGCTCGCCATGGGCGGGATCTACCGGGGGATGGTCGCGGACGCGACGATGCTCATCGACGCGATCGGAGCCGATCTATGGGTGGTCCAGCGGGACACGCGTGGCCCCTTCGCGGAGCGCTCCACGGTCCCCCGGGTGCTGGAGGATCGCCTGCGGGTGGTCGACGGTGTGGCCTCGGCCGAGCGCTTCACCTACGCGACGATCCAGCGCGGCGATGTTGGTCATCCCGTGCGTATCGGCGTGGTCGGCCTGTCCTGGCCGAGCAATCGCGGAGAAGACCTCCCGCTCGTTGCCGGGCGCGCGCTGGGCGGAGCGCACCGCGAAATGATCGTGGACCGAACGCTCAAACTCGATCTCGGCGCGCGCATGCCGCTCGGCGACGACGTCTACGAGGTCGTGGGGATCACGAAGGGTTTTGTGTCCTCGGGCGGCGACGCGCTGGCCTTCGTCGCCGAGCGCGACGCCGACGCGATCCTCGGGTGGATGGCGCCCGAATCCCGACGACTCGCGGCCGGTCTGCGCTCCGAGGTGCTCCCGAGCGCGGTCGTCGTCAAGCTCCTCCCCGGCGTGCGGGCGGAGGACGTTCAGCGCCGGCTCGGCGATTGGTCCGACGTGACGGTGTGGACCGCGGGGGAGCAGCGCGACCTGCTGCTCCGCGGCGTGATCGACAAGGCCCGGCAGCAGATCGGGCTGTTTCGCACGCTGCTCTCGATCGTCTCGGCGATCATCGTGGCGCTGATTCTCTACAACATGACCGTCGCCAAGAGCTACGAGATCGCGCTGCTGAAGCTCATGGGGGCGCGCACCCGCGTCGTCGTCGGGATGATCCTCCAGCAGTCGCTCCTGCTCGGGGCGATCGGCTACGGGATGGCGGTCGCCATCGGCAGCGTCGCCTTCGAGCACTTCCCCCGTCGGGTCGTCGTTGGGCCGGCCGAACTCGGGGGCCTCGCCGTGCTGGTGGCCGTGATCAGTGTCCTGGCGAGCATCGCGGGCATCCTCCGCGCGCTGCGCATCCCTCCTACCCTGGTGCTGGCAGGTTGACCGTGAACGAGACCGTCATTCGCGCCGAGGCGCTCCGAAAAGTCTACGGAAAGGACGACACGGAGCTGGTCGCGCTCAACGACGTCTCGATCGCCACCGATCGAGGTGAGATCGCGGCGCTGCTCGGGCCCAGCGGCTCAGGCAAGTCCACCCTGTTGACGGCGCTCGGCTTCTTGAACCTGCCGGAGCGCGGCAAGATCTGGATCGACGGTCGACTGGTGGTCGCGGAAGGACGAGCGCTCACCGACCTCGCGGCGGTGCGGCGCACCAGCGTCGGCTTCGTGTTCCAAAAGGCCAACCTGATCCCCTTCCTCACCGCGCGGGAGAACGTGCTGCTGGCGCTCCAGCTCAACGACAGGGTCGGGCCTGGTGCGGATGCACGGGCGCGCGAACTGCTCGGCTACCTCGGCCTCGCGGACCGCGTGGACCACTACCCGGAGCAGCTCTCCGGCGGACAGCAACAGCGTGTCGCCATCGCCCGGGCGCTGGCGAACCGCCCGCCCCTCTTGCTGGCCGACGAGCCCACCGCGGCGCTCGACAGCCACCGCGGGCGCGACGTGATGGAGCTCTTCAGGCGGATCGCCCACGAGCAGCGCTCGGCGGTCATCGTGGTGACGCACGATCACCGCACCCTCGACGTCTTCGACACGATCCACGAGATGGAGGACGGCGTGCTGACACGCCGCCCGCCGAATCCTTCGTCGCTCCTGGAGGCCTCAGCATGACCGTTCGCCAGCCCACCGAGGAGCGCCGCCGACAGATCGCGGACGCCGCGCTCAAGATCATCGCCGAGCAGGGTCTCGGCCGCTTCACCACCCAGGCCATCGCCGCGGAGATCGGCGTCACCGACGGGACGCTGTTCCGGCACTTCGCCAGCAAAGAGGAGATCGTGCTCGCTGCGCTGGATCGCGTGGAGGAGCAACTCTTCGAGGGCTTCCCGCCCGACGACCCGGATCCGCTGGTGCGACTCGAGCGCTTCTTTTGGTTCCGTGCGGCGCTGGTGGGCGCCAATCCTGTGATCGCGCGGCTGGCCTTCTCGGACGAGCTGCCGCACGCGGCGGGTCCGCGCGGCGCCCAGCAGGTGGAGAGCTGGAAGCAGCGCTCGCTCGGCTTCATCGTGTCGTGCGTTGAGGAGGCCGCGGCGCAAGGGCGGATCCCCCGCGGTCTGCCGGTTCTGGAGATCGGGATGATGGTGATGGGCACACTCCTCGCATTGGTGCGCTTCGGCGAGTTCGCGGCCGGACCTGCCGCGACCAGTCGCGCGTGGACCGTCATCGAGCGGCTGCTGGGGAGGAAGTGATGGACGTCGATGTGCTGATCATCGGCGCGGGACCGACGGGATTGGTGGCCGCCATCGATGCGCTGCGCCACGGCCTGTCGGTGCGCATCATCGATCAGAATCCGCAGCGCAGCCCAAACTCGAAGGCGCTCGTGCTGCACTCACGGTCGCTGGAGGTCCTCGATGACCTCGGATGCGTGGAGCCGGTGCTACGCGCGGGTCGAGAATTTCGGGCGCTGAACATCCTCGCCGGGACCCGCCCGGTCGGCCGCATCGAGTTCCGCAAGCTGTCCTGGAACGACGCGCCGTACCCGATGTGGCTCACCATCCCCCAGAGCGAGACCGAGCGCTGCCTCGAGGAGCGTCTCAACGCCCTGGGCGTGACGGTCGAGCGCCAGACGGCCCTGCGCTCGCTTCAGCAGCGGCAGGACGGGGTCGACGCCGAGCTCGTGCGCACCGACGGCAGCGCCTTGACCTGCCGCGCGGCGTGGCTCGTGGGCTGTGACGGCGCTCGCAGCGACGTGCGACACGCGCTGGGCGTGGCGCTGGAGGGCGACACCAGCGGCGAGGTGTTCGTGCTGGCCGATGTAGCCATGGAATCTCCGCTCGTCGACGGCGAGGGTTACAACGTGCTCGCGCGCGAGGGCGTGCTGCTCATCGTCCCGATGCAGAGGCCGGGTCTGGTGCGACTGATCGCGCATCTGCCGAATGTCCGCCCCGACGATGAGCCCCCCGTCATCGACCTGCCGCTGCTGCAGCGGATCGTCGACACCCGGACCGGCCTGGCGACGAAGCTGTCGTCGCTGGGGTGGACGTCGGCGTTCTCGCCCAAACACTTCATCGCCCGATCGATGCGCGTCGGGCGGGCCTTCCTGGCGGGCGACGCGGCCCACATTCACTCGCCCGTGGGCGGCCAGGGCCTCAACACCGGCATTCAGGACGCGTACAACCTGATGTGGAAGCTGGCCCTCGTCCATAGCGAGCTCGCCGCGCCGACGCTGCTCGACACCTATCATGAGGAGCGCCACCCGGTCGGTGCGCGAATGATCCGCGGAGTGCGGCGCGCGACCCGGGGCCTGACGCTGCGCGCGGGCCTGGCCCAGCGGCTGCGGAACACGCTCGCCGGGGTGTTGCTTCGCTTCGCGCGGGTGCGTGACCGCATGGGTGCTCAGCTGGGCATGCTCCTCCTGCGATACCCACCGAGCCTCGCCACCGCGGCTGAGCGCAGCGCCGGCTCGCCACGGGCGGGCGAGCGCGCGGCGCAGCAGGCCTCGACGCCGGCCCTGACGCAGCGGCTGCGGGGCGTTCACCACACGCTCCTCCTGTTCGACGGCCTCGATTTGGCGCTGACGGACACCGAGTATCGAGCCGCGGAAGCGCTGGCGCGGAGCTTCGCCGCCGACGCGGCCCAAGTGGTCCGGGTGCGCCGCGATGCCGTGGCGGGGTACGACGACCTGGCCGACCCCGAGGGCGCCATCCACCGCGCATTCGCGGCCCATCGATCGCTCGCGGTGTGGGTCCGGCCCGACAAATACGTCGGGTTCCGGGGCGACCCTCGGTCGACCGAAGCGCTCCGCGCTTACCTCGAAGGCATGTTCTCGGGTCCTGCCCGCGGCAAGACCCCATGACCGAAAAGCGGCTCGCAGTTCACAAGGAAGTCAGCATGAAACGCTCTCTATTGTTACCAATGTTCGCGATCGCCGCCCTCGCCCTGGAAGCCTGCGCCGCGCAGCCGGCGACGGCTCCTCCCACGCCCCCGATCGGTGGTCCGGTCGCTCGCGCTGTCGAACTCCCGGTAGCCGCCGGACCGGGTGACCCGCGCGAGGTTCGTGTGCTCGTCGATGAGCCCGCCCTCAAACTCGTCAGCATCATTCTCCGCCAGGGGACCGCGCTGCCCGAGCACCACTCGCCCGTGCCGGTCGTCATCCAGGCGCTCCAGGGCGCCGGCACCGTGACGGCGGGGACCGAGCATCTCCGCGTCGACCCGGCGCACGCCGTGCTGCTTGCCCCGAACGTGCCCCACGCCGTGGCGCCCGACGACGGGACCGACCTCGTGCTGCTCGTGCAGCACCTCGGTCGCGGCGAGGAGGCTCGACCATGAAGACCGGACGCTACAACGTCGGCGTCGGCCTGCTCGTGATGGCGGGCTTCATGCTCTACGGCTTCCTGCTGATCTACCTCCGCGACTTCGCACCCGACAAGGAGGCCTGGGTCGCCAGCTACTCCGTCGGCAAGCACTTCGAGTCGCGACTTGCGCACGTCCACGGCGCGCTGTTCTCGCTCCTGAACCTCGCGCTCGGCTTCGTGCTCGCCCGACTCGGATCAGCGACGGACCGGGCACGCCGCGTTGCTGCCGGGCTTGGGCTCGCGGGGTTGCTCATGCCCGTGGGCATCCTCGGCGAGGTCTATCTCGGACTCTCACCGATCTTCGTGCTGCTTGGCGCCCTGTCGATGACCGCTGCGGTGACCTTGAGCGGCGTGCTCACGCTGCGCCACTGGTCCGATGGACGAACCATGCCGTGACCGATCACGCGAGCAACCTGGCCGTGTTGGCGCGCTTGCGTGCGGCGAGGAAACCATCGATGCTGGGTCGGCATGCGTCGGGCCATCTTCGTTCTCTGCCTCCTGACTATGCTCGCGTGCTCGCGCGAGACACCAGCGCCCGCGGAGCACGCCCCCGCGGAGTCGGCCATCGACCCCGCGCCGGGGCTCGCCCGGGAGGCCGTCGGCCGCTTCAAGCGCGAGCTCAAGGGGGCCCTCACCGCCGCGCTGACGGAGGGCGGGCCGATCCACGCCCTGACCGTCTGCCAGCGCGAGGCCCCGCGCCTGGCGGCGGCCGCCTCCAGACCTGGCCTGGCGATCGGTCGTGCCACGCTGCGTCCGCGTAACCCTGACAACCTCGCGGTCGGCTGGAAGCTCGACGCCTATCACGCGCTTGAGAGGGCGGCCGATCGCGCGACGGCCACCTATACCGTTGAGCTCCCTTCCGGTGACTTCGCCTACGCCGAGCCGCTGGTGATCGACGGCGTGTGCCTCACCTGCCATGGGCAGGTCGGCAGCGATGTCGCTGCGGCGCTGCGCGAGCTCTACCCCGACGACCGCGCCACCGGCTACGCGCTCGGCGACTTCCGCGGGATCGCCTGGGCCGAGGTTTCGCGCGGGTCGTAGGCGCGGCACGGTGTCATGGCGCGACGATCTGCGCGGCGGCGACGTGCTCCGCGGTGTGTGTGGCCGTCTCGTAGAGCGCCTCGAAGGCGCGCACCTCCGGGGTGTCTGCGGCGAACAATTCGGCGGCGAAGCGCGGGGCGAGCGGCTGGTAGAGCAACTCGACGGAGACCTTGTAGGGGCCGCCCGCGGCGGGGGCCGCAACGACGTAGCGCGTGGTGTCCCCGGCAGCGATGAAGTCCGGGTCGGCGCCCACGCCGGCCGGGCTGGTGCGCGCGGCGTCGGGATGGCCCATGTCCCAGCCAGCCGGCAACAGCCGGTTGTCCTTGGCGAAACTACGTGCGCGTAGCAGGCGGAACGCCGGCACGCCGGCCTTGTCGGCCATGACCGACTCGTAGACCTGCGCAACATCCTCGCTGTCGATCTGCGGATGGTGCGGCTGCACGGGGCCGCCGACCAGCTCGCTGGCGAGCGGCTGACCCGCGCCGTCGAGCAGTCGCCCCTCAGCGTTGACTTCCCCCGAACGGAAGCTCAGCACTTCTGTGGCGTCGGTGACACGTATGCGCAGCCAGGCGCGCCGGCTCGGGTAGCCGCTGGGGAACTTGTGGCCCGCGAGGTTATGGACCGACACGTCGATGTGCAGCGCATCGCCGATGCGTTTGGCGGTGAGCCCCACGGTCGCGGTACGCTCGGCAAGTTGGGCTCGCACGCTGGCGATCACGGCGTCGAAGGCCGCCGCGTCGGCGTTGGGCCGCAGCGCGTCGGCGTGGTCGCGCAGCAGCGCGGGCAGGAGGGTGTTGCCGCCGACGAAGACGTGCCGGCCGTAAGGGTCACGAGCGGCGATCTGCGGGAAGTCGGCACCGTCCGGGCGGTGGGCGATGCGGGTAGAGATCGGCACGCCGTCGCCATCGCGGGTCGGCATGTGGCAGGCGCCGCAGGCCGCGGCCTGCGGCCCCGGCGTGCCCTCGTCGCGGAAGTCGGAGTTGCGCCACTCGAGGTAGGTCGCCTGCTCGGGGAACAGGCCGGCCAGCTTGGTGCCATCCGGGTCCAGGGTCTCGGTCTGCAGCGTGTGGCAACTGCCACACATCGCCGACGAGGTCACATGATCGGCCTTCGTCGGCGTGAAGCCGGTGTGGTTCTTCATCGGCATGGTGAAGGGGCTCGCGTGCGGCCCATAGATCTGTCGCAGCGGCTTGACGACGAAGCCGGCGGTGAAGCTCACATCGGCGCCGAGACCGTCGGGCTGGATCTGATGGCAGAGCGCGCAGGCGACCCCGTCGATGCCCAGCTTGCCGGTCGCGCTGTCGCCGAGCAGGTCGGCGCGGGTCGGCGCCGGGAGGCCGGTAAACTCGTTGTGGACCCTGGCCATCGGCGCGTGGCAGCCGAGGCAGGTTGCCTCGATCTCGGCCTGCGCGGCCGGGGTCGCGGCGACCTCGGCCGACATCATCGCCCACCAGAACGGATCGCGGGCCGAGTTCGCCATCGCGGTGGCCCGCCACAGATCGAACGGGGCGATCGGCCGGCTCTTGGCGTCGCGCATGGCAGTCGCGCCGTCAGCGTTGGCGTGGCATTCGGCGCAAACCCGGGAGGTCGCCAGATCGTCGGTGTTGAGATCGTCCAGCGCGGGGAGGTCGAAGGTCGGAGCCGGCCCGTCACCGCTGCTGCCGGCGTCGACACCGCTGCTTCCGGTCGGGGTCGAGGGGTCGACGCCGCTGCTCGAGCTGCCCTGGCTGCCCGTCGTGGAGGTGGGCGTGACGGTGGATCCAGCGGTCGTGGCGGCGGCCGAGTCCGAGGTCGTTGTGACTCCCGGCGTCGTGTCGCCGCAGGCGGCGAGCAGGAGGACACAGGCGGGGGTGAAACGAAACGAACGGCGCACGCGGGGCATCATGGCGCTCACCTGGGCGGACTTGATACGAACTTATTGCGGGCGAGCCTCGCCTGCGTCGATGTGTCGCGTGTCCGCGGCGGTGCATTCGTTTCGCCGGATTCGCGGCGAAAGCGTTGCGCGCCTTGTCGCGGCGATCGGTTTGTTGCACTGGCATAGAATCTGCTAGTTTGGCCGGACGCGGGGACAGCCCGAGCCACCTGTACTGTTCGGCATCCCGCTGGACCCAAGGATCTCCCATGTTGCAATCCAAGCATGTTTACGCATTGTTCGAGGACAAGCAGGCCGCGAGCAACGCGTACGAGGAGCTCCGGGCCGGTGGTTGCTCCGATGAGCACTGCAGCGTCCTCCTGCACCGGGGACCGCTCGAAGAGGGTGATCTGGGCATCGTCGAGTCGGCCAGCCACGAGGGCGCCCGCAAGGGCGCGATGACCCTCGGTGCCATCGGCGCGGGGCTCGGTGCGGTGTCCGGTGGGCTCCTGGGGGTTGGCTTCCTCGCCGGCTTGGCGCTCGGCGGAGGGCTGCTGGCCATCTACGGCGGCATCTTCGGCGGCATCGCCGGCGCGGACGAGCCCGAACGGCAGGTCCGCGCGCTCGAGCGGCAGCTCGAGAACGGCGCCGTGCTCATCGCCGTCAAGACGGACGATCCCGGCCTCATCGAGATGTGCCAGGGCGTTCTCGAGCGCAACGGCGGGCATCCATTCGTCGCCTAACGCGCGCCAGGCGGGCTCCGTGGCGACTTCAAGGCCGCCTGGCGCAGAAGCCCACGACGAAGCCCGCGGCGGGCTGGTCGCTGCGTCAATCGACTAATTTGACCCCTCGGGATGATCACGAGGACCGCCGTGCATTCATCACGTCTCCTTGCTTGTGTGGGTGTTCGTCGCAGAGGTCGAAGGGCAGCGGAAGACGTGGACCAGGCCGTCGCGCACGACGGTCCACAGCTCGCCGCGGAGGTGAGCGTCTCGAATGCGCGTCGCGCCCTCAG
>Ga0075163_10013142_pt1 | contig 10755 bp, 10 predicted proteins | sample JI1023141ADNA_FD_71478 | JGI IMG/M metagenome (GOLD analysis project Ga0075163, IMG submission 71478) | Wastewater effluent complex algal communities from Wisconsin, to seasonally profile nutrient transformation and Carbon sequestration -... | ecosystem: Engineered > WWTP > Effluent > Algae... | reverse complement strand
TCCGGCGTCAAGAGCTGCAAGCCGAATGCGGACCTGATAGGCTAGACGCTTGCTCCAGCTGATCTGGCGGGCGACCTGGAGGAGGCCGAGACTATGGCGGACGATCTGAGCCAATCGAAGACGCAGGATTTCGTGGCCCGCCTCTCCGCGGCGTTGGGGCCGAAGGTTGTCTCCACCGACCCGGCGGAAATTGCGCCCCATGTGCAGGACTGGCGCGGGCGCTGGAACGGCTCGACGCCGGTGCTGGTGAAGCCGGGTACGACCGCTGAGGCCGCGACCGCGATGGGGCTGTGCGCCGAATTCGGCATGGCGGTGACCCCGCAGGGCGGCAATTCCGGGCTGGTGAATGGCGGCGTGCCTTACGGTGAAGTGCTGATCTCGCTGAAGCGCATGAACAAGGTGCGCGAAGTTGACGTGCTGAACGACGCCATGACGCTTGAGGCCGGCGTCATACTCACCACAGCGCAGGAGACGGCGGACAAACACGAGCGGCTGTTTCCGCTGTCGCTGGGCGCCGAGGGCGTCGCCACCATTGGCGGACTGATCTCGACCAACGCCGGGGGCGTCGCCGTGCTGCGTTACGGGATGATGCGAGATCTGGTTCTGGGCATCGAGGCGGTGCTGCCGGACGGGCGGATCTGGAACGGACTGCGCGGTCTGCGGAAGGATAATACGGGTTACGACCTGAAGCATCTCTTCATCGGCGCGGAAGGCACGCTGGGGATCGTGACGGCGGCGACGCTGAAGCTCTATCCCAGGCCCGCCGTGAAGGAGACGGCGTGGACGGTGGTGAACAGCCCCAAGGATGCGGTCGACCTGCTGGCGCGCGCCAAGGCGGCGAGCGGCGGGGCTGTGACGGGCTTCGAGATTGTGCCGGCGTTCGGGCTGGAGCTGGTGCTGAAGCATATTCCGGACACGCGCGATCCGCTGCCGGCGGCGACGCCGTGGCGGGTGCTGATCGAGCTGTCGCTGCCGCGGCGCGAGGGCGCACGCGACCTGATGGAAGGATTGCTCGGCGAGGCGATGGAGGCCGGGTTGGTGCAGGATGCGGTGATCGCCGACAGCCTCGCCCAGTCCAACATGATGTGGAAGATCCGCGAAAACATGGCTGTGGCCGAGCGGGCGCACGGCAAGGCGCTGAAGCACGATGTGTCGGTGCCAGTCTCGCGCGTGGCCGAGTTCATGGAGCGGGCCAGCGATCTGGCGCGGAAGATGGCCCCGGGCGTCGACATCATCGCGTTCGGACATGTGGGCGATGGGAACATCCATTACAACGTGACGCCGCCGCCGGGTGTCGATCAGGACAAGTTTGTCGAGGGCGAGGGACTGAAAGTCTCGAAAGCCATCCACGACCTGATCGGCGAGCTGAACGGCTCGATCTCCGCCGAGCACGGTATCGGGCGGCTGAAGCGCGATGAGCTGGCGTGGCGGAAATCGCCTGTGGAGATGGACCTGATGCGGGCCGTGAAGCACGCGCTGGACCCGGAGAACCGGATGAATCCGGGGCGGGTGCTGCAGGTCTAACGCCTATGCCGCCAGCGTCGTGATGACGGCGCCGCGTGGGGTGGCGACCATTGTGTGTTCGTACTGGACGGTGGGTTTGGGTCGGTCGGCGTGCAGCGTCCAGCCGTCATTGCCGTGTTCGACAGCCCAGCCGGCGCCCAGCGACAGGAAGGGTTCGAGCGTGAAGACGAGGCCGTCGTGGATGTGGCGGCGTTCTGACGGATCATTCCACGTCGGGATTTCGCCGGGCTCTTCATGCAGGGAACCGCCGACGCCATGGCTGGCGAGGTTGCGGATCAGCGAATAGCCGTTGCGGTCGGCGAAGGTCTGGATGGCGCGGCCGGGGGCGTTGAGCCTGGCGCCGGAGCGGACTTCGCGGATGCCGGTCCACAGGGCGCGGCGACCATCGCGGCAGAGCTTGTCGAGGCGCGTATCTGTACCCTGGAGCACGAAGCTGGCGCCGGTGTCGGCGAAGTAGCCGTCCTTTTCCGCCGAGACATCGATGTTGATGAGCTGGCCAGCGGCCAGGACCTGCGCGTTCGGAACGCCGTGGGCGATGGCGGGGAAGATGCTGATGCAGGTGGCGCCGGGGAAATCGTATGCGAGCTGGGGGGCGGAGCGGGCGCCGTCGCGGGCCAGCATCTCGGCGCCGATTGCGTCGAGTTCGGCGGTGGTCATGCCGGGCTGGGCGGCGGCGCGCATGGCCTCGAGCGTGCGCGCGACGATGCGGCCGATGATCTTGAGGCTGTCGAGCTGGTCTTCGCGGGTGATGGTCATGTCGGTCTCCGTTACCGGATAGCTAAGGGTGCGCGCCCCAAAAGCAAACGGGCCCGCCTGACCGCGAGCCCGTTCTTCTTCCACTTCAGCTCGCCGGCTGTGGTGATGGCTAGTGTTTCTTCGGGGCGCCGAGGCCGTAGTAGGCGGCCGCAGGATCAACCGGGGCCGCGACAACCGTGGTCGTTCCATCGCCGCCCGTGCCGCCGCCGGTCTGGACGACGACAGGCTTGGGTTCGCCGCCGGTTGGGTTCATTACGTTGACGCCGGATTTCGGGCGGACTGCGGGGACCTCGGTCAGGCCGAGCTCCTGCGCGGTGAAGGCAACGAGTCCGCCGGACTTGCAGAGCAGCTCGACGATGTTCTGGCGCGTCTGGAGCTCCAGCATTCGCATCAGGGTATCGACCGTCTTGCCGTCGGCCTTCTCCAGCATGTCGGCGAGATCGTCGAGATCGTCCTTGGCGTAGGACATCGGGCCGCGATCGCCGAGGCCGGCGCCGGCGGTGGCGGAGACGGTCTCGTAGGAGAAGATGGCCTCGTAGAACTTCACGCCCAGCGGCATGCCGGTGGGGCGGGTGGGATCGGCGGGGAATTCGATGTCCTGCAGCTGGCGGAGGACGCGGGCCTCGATCTCGTTCTGCTTGGCGAAGACTTCCTGGTCTTCATGCTCGCCGATGGCGTTGTCGAAGAGGTTCTCGATGCGGGCAGCCAGCGTGGCGCCGAAGGCCTGCATCTGGGTGGGGATCTGGATGCGGTCGATATCGAGCTGGAAGGCGACGCGGGTCTTGATGCGGAGCTGGCGCTTGTCGCTCGTCCGCGAAACGAACGGGCGCGGGGCGCAGACGTTCACGCGGAGGGAAATCTCGCCCGTGCGGCGGACGACCAGCGACCGCTCGAAACTTTCCGAGCCCGAAGCGTCGACCGTGAGGAAGGTGATGTCGGGGGCGTGCTTGTCGCGCAGGACCTTGATCGAGGGGTCCCAGAGGGTGATCGGGGCGCGGAGGGCGCCGTAGAAGTCGCCGCCCTTGGTGGTGATGAAGGTGGCGTGGGCGCCGGCCTCATACGTGCGCGCGGCGCGGTACATAAGGAAGATGATCAGGACCGCCAGAAGGACGGCGATGACAATGGCGACGATTTCCATCACGGCGAAGTCCCCGCAGTACACACCGCCCCCGGGCAGCCAGATCAAACTAGCCTTGGCCCGAGTTGTCCACAATTCAAAAACACCGTCTTACGGGCGCAGTGTGCGACCAATTCTAGCCAAAGCAGAAGTTTGCACAGTTATCACGCTCTGCAGGACGTGTGCTGGGCGGCTGAACGCCCGGAATGTCATGACGTTTACTATGACGGGACTGGGCGGCGACTGGCGGGTTGCTGGCGTGAAGGCATGAAGGAGTGATCCCACGGGCGGCGACCGGCGGGGTGTGACGTCTCGATTTCAAGATCAGCGGCGGCGGTCAGCTGGAATCGCGCGAGCGGTCATACGCCTTTTCAGCCAGAGGCTGGGCAATGCGCATCGGGTCGTCGATCAGCTGCGAACCGGGGCAGCCATTGCGCAAGGCGGAGATCCCCGGCGCGAGAAGCGGGATGCGCGGCGCGTTCGCTGTGATGTTGCGCGCCTTGATGCGGGGCGAGCGTGCGCGCGGCGCGACGGGCGGCGATGTGGGGTTCGGCAATTATGCGGCGTAGCGATTCGACTCGCAGGGCGATGCTGCGGGCGCAGACGGCGTGGGTCTCGAATTCCGGATGTCGCTCGCGCGCGGTGAGCTCGCGCGGGCGATGAGGGCGGCGGCGGTCTGTGGTGCGCGGTGCGGGGAAGAGCTGGAAGCGCGTTGGCCAGTTCTGCGAGAGGCGCGGGTTCGGCGGAAGGTGGCGCGCCAGCTGGATGGGCGTGAGGATGCAGGATGACGCGGCGCCATGCCTATGGGGAATGCGCGGTGCGGCGTGTGGGGTGAAGCGCGATCGCGCGTGCTTCCGCGAAAAGGATGCGGCGCACGAGAATGTCGAGATGGCGCCCCCCGTCGCGCATCCGAGGGGCGTGGCCGCGCGGGCGCCTGCCATTTTCGCCCATGATGCGCGGCGTGCCCTGGCGAGAGGTGATCTCATAGTAGATGCAGGCCGCCCATTTTCAGAGATCGGGCATTGGATCGGGCGTCTGATCGTCTGTTGGGACTGAGTGAGTCGCGATGTGAGTCGCTGAAGGGTCCGCGGCGTTCGTCTTGCGGATGCGAGTGTGGCGGCGCGCAGGTCAGTCGGATATCTTATGTGAAGTTCGCGGTGTGGCGGCGGATTGGCGGGACGAGGTGCAGGATGGAGTGGAGCTGTGTCCCGCAGCGAGGTGCATGTGCGCCTGTCGCCTGCTTGCTTCGCCCGAACTCACGGCTTCGCCGCGCGGCTCAGGATGAAGGCTCTTTTCAATAGTGCCGCTGTTACGCGGCCCGCAGGGCCGTCCGTCGAAGGATGCGGGCGCGGCGCGTGGCCCAAAAAATGTTGCTCGTGGGTTCCGGGTCTGCGCCGCTGCGCGGCTTCGCCCGGAATGACAGGATCATTCAGCCGATTGGCCAGAAGTTGCGATGAACATTGGGGTTTTTCGGGGCGGACGGCTGTGCGCGCGAGGCTCTGAAGGGTTTTACGCTGACCCCTAACGAGTTCGCGCCCACCCGGGGTCTCCGGATGGGCGCGAGGAAGGCACTCTCGTAGTCTCTGGGAATTCGGCGGCCGGTGTTCGGACGGTCATGCCGTCCTGGTAAACCCCACCGGCTCAAGCCAAGAACTGGCTGCCGAATGCGAAGAGTTGGCTACTTCTTCTTCGCGGGTTTTTTCGCGGCTTTAGGAGCAGCTTTTTTCGCGGCGGGTTTCGCAGCGGGTTTCTTCGCAGCTTTTTTGGCAGTGGCCATTCTAAGTCTCCTTGATGGTCCCTCAGACGGGCTCGTATGAACCAGCGTCCAATTTTAGCTGAGCGCCCCTTGAGCGGAAACGACTCAGCGAATCTCTCTTACACCAACTTTTTAAAAACGCGCAGCGGCTCGTTGAAGGCGATCGTTGATTCCCTCACCGAGTCCGGTGTTCGGAATCGGCGCCACGGCGATTGCGCGATGACTCGCATCGAGTGTGTGGAGCATCGCGAAGAGGTTCGATGCCGCTTCTGCGAGATCACCGCGCGGCGACAGATTCAGAGTCGGTGTGACGCCCTCAGGGGGCTCTCCGAATCCGAGGTAGGCCTCGTCTTCACCTCTCGTTAATGCGCCGAGACGGAGGCGCGCGGCGGGCGCGTAGTGACGCTTCATCATGCCTGGCGCGACGATGACCGTCTGTTCATCCAGGGCTGTGAGCAGACCTGTGACGGACTCGATTTCGGCGCGTGCGAGCGCACCCGGACGGAGCAGGACGGCGCCTTCGCCGATGATCATCACGATGGTGGACTCGAGGCCCGCCGCGCACGCGCCGCCATCCAGGATGATATCGATTTTCGAGGCGAGATTTTCCGCGACGTGTTGCGCGGTGGTGGGCGAGAGACGCTCCGACGGATTGGCGGACGGCGCTGCGAGCGGACGACCCACACGCGCTATAAGTCCAATAGCGGCGGGGTGTTTCGGCGAACGCAGCGCGATCGTGTCGAGACCTGCGGTGGCGAGCTGGCTCACCGGGCATGTCGGTTTGCGCGGCAGCACGAGCGTGAGCGGGCCGGGCCAGAAGCGCGCGATGAGTTCGCGCGCGAGCGGCGGAATTTCTGCGCAGGTTTCCGCCATCGCGAGACCGGTGACGTGGCAGATGAGCGGGTTGAAGGAGGGCCTGCCCTTGGCTGTGTATATCGCAGCCACCGCGAGGCCGTTTGTCGCGTCTGCGGCCAGGCCGTAGACGGTCTCGGTCGGCATCGCGACCAGGCCGCCGGAGAGGATGACGGCGGCCGCGCGGTCGAGATCCGCGTCACTCACGCCGAGCATCAGAGTCGGTCCGCGAGAGGATGATGAGAGGTCTTTGGTCATCGTGCGCGGCGCCAATCCGGTAGACGAATGCGGCGCGTGCGAAGGTGCGAGAGAGGCGCCGCGAGGCGCCGCGCAGAGGCGCATTGAGGAGAAAATGTCGCGGGCATTTTCCGAAACAGCTGTGACGTGAGGGTCACACTTTTTTACCGCTCAAGGGCGCCGGCGCGAAGCGGATTCGACTCATCGAGCGGATTTTTGCGGTGTGTGATTCGACACGCGCGGCGCCGATGACGGCGCCGCGCGTGTGACTCGCGGCGCCCTTCATCGTACCTCGCGCGTTGATCACTGGGCCCGTGCTCTGACTCACTGACGGCTCACTGGCGGGTGGCGACGACGTCGATGACCACCGCGACATCATCCTGCACCCACTCCTCGTCGCCCTTCGCGGCGGTCAGCGTATCGCGGCCGATGGTGAGCGCGGTGCGCTGGAGCGTGACTTCGCCGTGCATCGTGGCTGTGTCGCCCGCGATAGCGAGGGTGAAGGGCAGCCGCAGCGGGTAGACCTCGCCCTTCAGCGTGAGCAGGCCAGTGGCGAGGTAGGAGCCATCGGGGTTCTTGAAGACGCCCTCGTTCACTTCGAAGGTCGCCTCGGGGAATTTGGCGGTGTTGAACCAGTCGCCTTCGCCGATATTCTCGTTGAAGTAGGGCTCGCTGGTGTCCGCCGAGGTCATCGGGATGGCGACGCGGATACGCGCGGCTTCCGGGACGGCGGGGTCGAACTGGATCGTGGCGGTCCATTGCTTGAAGCGACCCTCGAAGGCGCGGCCCATGTAGGCGCTCTTGAATTTGATGGAGCTTTTCGCCGGATCGACCGCCCATGACGCTGCGGCGGAGGCGCCCGTGCGGAGCGGATCGTCGGGGGTTGCAGCTTCAGATGCGGGAGTGGCGGTCTCGACGGCAGGGGCTGTGGATGGATTTGATCCGCCGATCAGCGCGCTGCCCGCAATGACGGCGAAGAGCGCGATGGCGCCGCCGAATGCATAGAGAGCGCCGCGGCCGGGTCGCGAGGGGCCTTCGGTGCGGCCGAAAATTCCGGGGAGCATGCGGGCCATGAGACCGTCCTTGTCGATGATCTGGTGTTTGAGTGCGCCGGCGACGTGGAGCGCGAGCAGGCCAATGATGACCCACGCCAGCTTGGAGTGAACGAACTCGAGCGGATCGTGCAGGCTCTTCTTGGTGTCGGCCGACAGATCGGCCAGCACAGGCAGGTGCGGCCACGGGATCAGCGTGAAGAGCTTGGTGCCGATGCCGGAGGGTGAGGCCGACACCATGATCCAGCCGGAGAGCGGCATCAGTATTATGAGAACATAGAAGGCGATGTGCACCGCGTTGGCGATAAAGGTCTGCAGCGCGGGCATGGGCGGCTCGGGCGGCGGCGGGTTCATCAGGCGCCAGGCGATGCGGGCGACGCTGAGCAGCAGGATGGTGATGCCGAAGGATTTGTGGAGCTGGATGATCGCGAAGCGCGTGCCGCGGTCCTCGATATCGCCCATGATCCAGCCGATGGCGATCATGCCGATGATACCGAGGGCGATCAGCCAGTGCAGTGTGATGGCGACGCTGGTGTAGCGTTGCCGATGGGCGGGGTCGTAAGCAGCGTCGGTCATAAGCTTTCCTCGAGGCGATCAGTCGTCGGTACAGCGTGCGGGTGTGAATAACTCTAAACGTGTGGCGGCGCCATGTTCAGGCGGCAGGTCTCAACCCGCTTTGGTGAACTCGGCTTCGATCACCAGCTCGACCGTGTCGCCGACAAAGGCGCCGTAGCGGGTGAGGCCGAACTCGGAGCGTTTCAGCACGCCTTTGGCGGAGAAGCCGATGGCGTCGCGGCCCTGATAGAGCGCGGCGGCGGGGGCGGCGCCGTTGAACGTGACATCCAGCGTGACCGGGTGTGTCTGGCCCAGGAAAGCGAGATCGCCTGTGACCTTGCCCGTGAACGCGCCGGTGGGTTCGACTTTCGTCGACGTGAAGACGATCTGGGGAAACTGCTCGCTCTTGAACATGTCCTTGCCGAGACGGCCGTCCCAGCCGGTGTCGGTGGGGTGGTCGGTGCGGACAGAGAGCGGGTTGATGATGGCGGTGAGGCGGGCGGCGGCGGGGTTCTTCGGATCGAAGTCGAGCGTGGCGTCGAAATCGGCGAAGCGGGCGGTGTAGTTGGAGAGACCCATGTGCTTCACGCGCCAGACAAGCGAGGCGTGCGGCTTTTCGAGTTTCCACACGCCCTCGCCCTCGCCCACGCTGCGCAATGACGACTGGGTCTGCGTGGCGGTGAGCGAGCAGGATGCGAGGAGGATGAGGGAGAGAAGTGCGGCGGGTCGCGCGCTGGGCAGCATAGTGGCGCCTCCGGATAGTGCGCGGGCTGCTGAAAGCCCCGCGGCTCTCTTTGTCTATCATGGAAACGGTCGCGGACCTGACGAGCAGGTCCGCGACCATGCCAGTGAGGTCTATTTGCCGCCGAGTTGGGCGACGATGAAGTCCTGCGCCTTGATCAGGCCGTCTGCGGCGGGCCAGTGCGTCGTGCCCGAGACGGTTTCGAGTTTGGAGTCGTAGCCGTCGGCCTTCAGCTGGTCCTGGAAAGCCTGGATGCGTTCGGCCTTCACGGTGGGGTCGCCGTCATTGTGGACGATGAAGACCGAGGCGGGCTTGCCCGAGGCTTCGGTCTTGCAGTCGCCGTTGGCGAGGATGCCGGCGAGCGAGACGACCGCTTTCACGTCGGGGGTCGAGCACGAGCCGGCGTCAAAGGCGACGCCGCCGCCCTGGCTGAAGCCGACCACGACGATCTGGTCGTGTGGGACCTTCAGGCCTTCGGACACCTTGGTGACCGTATCGACGGCGAGCTTCTTCACGGCGCCCTTGGTGTTCTCGGGATCTTCGCCGCGCAGGATGTACCAGCTCTTGCCATTGTTGGCGTCGAGCGGGCCGTCGTTGAAGATGAAGGCGGCGTCCGGCAGGCGCTTGGCCAGCGTGTCAGCCAGCGGTTTCATCGCAACGCCGCGCTGCGTGTAGCCGTGAAAGAAGATGACGACCTGCTTCGGCGCCTTGCCGGAGGCGGGGTCCATGCCGGCCATGCCGAGGTCGGCGACTTTCTGTGCGGAGGCTGCGCCTGAGCCGACTGCAACCGCGAGTGCGGTCAGCGCGAGAAATCTCTTCATGGTCTCTACTCCCTGTGATGGCGGTCTAGTGCCGCCGGACTTTCATATAGATCGCCGCGTGCGGCGGGCCGGAAACGAAAATCCCGGGCGGAGGGTGCTCCGCCCGGGATCATGCTGCACATAATGTGCGGAGCCTACTTCTGGACGAATTCTGCTTCGACCTGGATCTTCACGTCATCGCTGAGGAAAGCCTGGCCGAACGCCATGCCGAATTCCGAGCGCTTCACGACGCCCGAAGCCGAGAAGCCAACCTTGTATTTGCCCGAGCGCGGGTCGTTGCGGCCGCCGACGAAGGTGACGTCCAGCGTCACCGGCTTGGTCACGCCGAGGAAGGTGAGGTCGCCCGTCGCCTTGCCGGTCTTGTCGCCCGTCTTGGTGATCTTGGTCGAAACGAAGGTGATCTTCGGATATTTGCCGGAGTTGAAGAAGTTGGCTTCGTCCGCGATTTCCTTGTTGAAGTCCGTGGTGTTGCCGGCCGGGCGCTGCTTTGCGTAGTCGGTCTCGACCGTTTTCGGGTCGATGGTGACCGAGAGCTTCGACTTGGTGACGTCAGCTTCGTTGAAGGTGAGGGTCGCGTCGAAGGAGGTGAAGCGGGCCGTGTAGTTGGACAGGCCCTGGTGGACGATTTTCCAGGTCAGGCTGGCGTGGGTCTTGTCGACGCCATAGTCGCCGACGGGGGCGGTCTGGGCGAGTGCGGGCGCCGCGAAGAGCGAGGCGGCCGCAAGGGCAAGAATGGCTGAACGCATGGAAGTCTCCGATGGAGCCGCCCCGGGGACTTGGGGAGGCTTGGGGGGCAAAGGGCCGGGACCGGCTGCGCCGGATCCCGCTCGCCCCTAGTTAGGTGCGGTCAACCGGCGGCGTCCAGTCGTCACCGGCAGGTAACCTGCCGCAAGTGGGCAGTGTTTGACGCATCTGTGATGCATAGGCGGGCCAACAGCCTTGTTCGCTGGCGAACTCTCTGACGTCTGCTTAACAATGACGCGCGAACGGGATCGGAATCGGCGGGCGTTCCCGGGTGAGGGAATGTCCGCGCTGGAGGGACGGATAATGTCGAAGCGTGTGATGACGGCGATCGCCGGCATGGGGGCCGCTGTTGCGATGTGGGCCGGCTGCGCGCTGGCCCAGACGCCGCCGGCGGCCAGCCAGGCCGCGATGGACGCCGTCTACACCGAAATGAACTGCATGTATGACGGCCTGAGCGAGGATCAGAGAATGATGATCTTCGACAATTATTTCGATCCGCTGGATGAAGAGGTCAAGGAGATCGACACGTTCATGGACAAGCTGCAGACCAGCTGCGCTGCGAAATACGGCTGGAGCAAGGACCAGCGCGACATGGCGGA
>Ga0075163_10013140_pt1 | contig 10756 bp, 6 predicted proteins | sample JI1023141ADNA_FD_71478 | JGI IMG/M metagenome (GOLD analysis project Ga0075163, IMG submission 71478) | Wastewater effluent complex algal communities from Wisconsin, to seasonally profile nutrient transformation and Carbon sequestration -... | ecosystem: Engineered > WWTP > Effluent > Algae... | reverse complement strand
CCACCAGCATTTGCTGCTGATTCTATTATGGAAGCTGCTGAAGGTGGCATCAAAGTAATTGTCGCAATTACCGAAGGCATTCCTGTTAAGGACATGATGATTGCCAAAAAGTATGTGAAGGAGAAGGGTGCTACACTTATTGGTCCTAACTGTCCGGGTGTAATTACTCCCGGAGAAGCCAAGGTGGGTATTATGCCTGGATTTGTTTTCAAGAAGGGCAGAATTGGAATAGTTTCGAAATCAGGCACACTTACATATGAGGCGGCTGACCAAATAGTAAAAGCCGGGCTTGGTGTTTCCACGGCAATAGGAATTGGCGGAGATCCAATAATTGGTACCCCAACCAAGGATGCCGTAGAGTTGTTGATGAATGATCCGGAAACTGATGCCATTGTAATGATTGGCGAGATCGGAGGTAATTATGAACCTGTAGCAGCACGTTGGATCAAGGAGAATGGAAATAAAAAGCCTGTTGTAGGATTTATCGCGGGCCAGACTGCGCCTCCAGGAAGAAGGATGGGTCACGCAGGTGCCATCATTGGTGGCGCGGACGATACGGCTGCTGCCAAAATGAAAATTATGCGCGAATGCGGCATCCATGTAGTGGAATCTCCGGCTTTAATCGGAGAGACTATGTTGAAAGCCTTGGGTAAATAAGGATCGAATGAAAAGCTAAGCCTCGGATTTACTGATAACTTCAGTGAATCCGGGGCTTTCGTTTTTAGTAAGCCTAAACTTTATAATAACTCATTCGCCAAATTTGCCAACTCCGACCGCTCGCCTTTCTCAAGAGTTACGTGGGCATATAGCTCGTGATCTTTCAGTCGGTCAATCAGGTAAGACAACCCGTTACTTTGAGAATCAAGATAAGGAGTGTCAATCTGATGGATATCTCCGGTAAAAATTATTTTTGTATTCTCACCCGCTCTTGTAATGATGGTCTTAACTTCATGCGGAGTAAGGTTTTGCGCTTCATCCACAATGAAGCAGATGTTAGATAAGCTCCTGCCGCGGATGTAGGCCAGTGGTGTGATCACAAGTTTTTCATTGGTTACCATTTCGGTGATTTTCGAATATTCCTTATCAGACTCACTGTATTGATTCTGAATGAACTTAAGATTGTCCCACAAGGGTTCCATGTAAGGATTTAACTTCGATTTTATATCACCTGGTAAATACCCAATGTCTTTATTGCTTAGGGGCACAATCGGTCTGGCCAGATAGATTTGTTTGTATTCTCTCTTCTGTTCCAATGCAGCGGCTAATGCAATCAGTGTTTTGCCGGTTCCGGCCACACCTTGCATCGAAACCAATTTAATTTCTGGTTTTAGTACTGCGTGAATCGCAAAAGCTTGTTCGGCATTCCGCGGTTTTATTCCATAGGCATTTCTTTTTTCAACTTGTTCCACCATGCCATTGGCAGAATTGAAAAATGCGAGAACCGATTTCTTTCCACTCTTTAAAATGTAATAGTGGTTTTTCATTGGCTTTTCTTTGCCAAGCACTTCTCCTGGGGGGCAGTACCCCTTTTCATACATCAGGTTAATGATAGAAGGATCGACATCTTCAATAACTGAGCGACCGGTATGAAGAGAGCTGATGTTTTGTATTTTGCCTGTAGTGTAATCTTCGGCTTGCAGGCCCAGAGCCTTTGCTTTTAGTCGAAGATTAACATCTTTTGATACAAGAATAACTTTCCTGCCCTTCTCTTCTTTTTGAAGAAGTAATGCTGAATTGAGAATCCGGTGATCGGGCTTGTCTTCATTGAATACTTTATTGGCATCCAGCTGACTGGTGCCGCCAGTATCCATCACCACCTTAAAATTTCCTTTTCCTTTGCCATTGATCGGATGCCACTGGTGCAGCATTTGATCCTTCGCAAGTTTGTCGATCAAGCGAATAAACTCGCGGGCCTCGAAATTTTTGGTGTCGTTCCCTTTTTTAAAGTTATCAAGTTCCTCAAGTACTGTTATCGGGATACCGATATCGTGTTCATCAAAGTTGAGAATGCTGTTGTGTTCATAAATAATAACCGATGTGTCAAGTACGAAAATCTTCTTTTCCTTGTCTTTCTTGCTCATAGTGTCAGGTTAAAAAAAAGCGAAGACACGTTTCTTACAATGGTGTAAAATAACCCTGCAAGTATGAAACGTATCTTCGCGCATCAAATCTATTGTCGAAATCTAATCAAAGGAGATCAAAAAATGCAAGACATTGAGTAATCTTTTCGTTATCAATGATCCAGAGATTCAACTACCCCATGCTAAACCCTTGAATATAAATCTCCTTTTTCTGAAGCTGTAATTTTTAGCACATTGGCCAGCACGAGTAAAATGAGTTTGCGGCTTGCCTTGAAGCGATTCAAACCTGAAAATTTTCGGTAGTCTGCCAGCGAAAGAACAGGATGTTTTTCCAGGTATTCCATCAGATTTTTTTCTTGCTCACCAAATGTAAAATGGATGTCGCGCTTCTTTTTTGATCTGCGAACTATCTCTTCCATCTCTGCGCTGGCTTTGATGCTCATGTCATGCACTCGTACAAAAGTAGATCGGTTCCCTTTGTCCAAAACGAGGTAATGTGGTCGCTTGGTACTTGGAGGCACATCAAAGCGTACTACAAAGCGGTTCTCTGAAATTCCGATGACAGACTCGTGGTAAGCCAAGGGGGGCTTGCAATGTTTCGTTAAGGATTCTCTTACAACGTGGGCTTCTTCATCGGGATACTTAACCCCGGGAATGCTTTTGTCATCATCAACTCCAATAAGTAATGTTCCGCCTTCGGTGTTTGCAAAGGCAATCAGTTCACGTACAATTTTTTCCGGGTAAGCGGCCTTGCGTTTGAATTCAAGTTGCAGACCTTCTCCTTCGGCTGCTAGTCTTTTTAACTCCCGAAAATGTAAGGAATCAACGTTTGCCGGTACCGAAGGCTTCATCGTCTTCCGATTCATCGTCTTCATCTTTGGGCAAGCTAAACATACTACTGAGTAAATCCTTGAACTGAAGACCTGAAGTAAGGTTGTGTTTGCTGATCAGGCTATATTCAGCCAAACCATGCAACGCAAACTCCATGAAGAACAATTTCAGGTTGTTGTCCTGACCTTTGTGAAATTCATTCACCAGGTCCAGCAGACCGGGTACTCCCCTGAGCGCCTTTTCGTAGTCCGAGTTACTCATGTCGTTAAGCAAATCGGTGGTGTTCCCATCACCAAACCAGTTGCTTATTTTCTTGTACGGACTTTTATCTTTTTGTTTTCTGAATTTATCTGGGTCTGGAAAATAATTTACAAACTGCGAACGAATGGCTTTGCCTACCAGATTATGAGCAACTATGCCCGGGCCTTCTTGTTGGCCTTCATAAACTAATTCTACTTTGCCTGTTATGGAGGGAACAACTCCACTAAAGTCCGCTATGCGAACCATTGTCTTCTTTTCATTATTCAAAAGTGCTCTTCTCTCGGCTGCAGCGAGTAAGTTTTCGAATGCTGATATAGTAAGACGGGCAGAAACGCCACTCTTGGCATCTACAAATTCGCTCTTGCGGGCTTCAAAGGCAATTTGTTCAATCAGATCTTTCGCGATTTCGGGTACTGAAACAAGTCCTTTTTGTTCTTCGCGAATCTGAGCCTCTTGTTGCGTGATCTTCTTACTCACTTCCATTGACTTCGGATAATGTGTGATTATCTGGCTGTCAATACGATCTTTTAATGGAGTAACAATGCTGCCCCGGTTCGTATAATCTTCTGGGTTGGCGGTAAAAACAAATTGAATATCCAGCGGCAACCGGATTTTAAATCCACGAATTTGTATATCGCCTTCCTGTAAAATATTGAACAAGGCAACCTGAATTCGTGCCTGCAAATCCGGTAACTCATTAATGACAAAGAGGCACCGATGAGAACGTGGGATTAGGCCAAAGTGAATTACACGATCATCAGAATATGGCAACTTAAGGGAAGCTGCTTTTATAGGATCCACATCTCCAATCAAATCTGCGATTGAAACATCCGGTGTTGCCAGCTTTTCTGAGTATCGGTCATTGCGGTGAAGCCAGGTAATTGGAGTTTCATCCCACATCTCTTTAATTTTATCTTGTCCAAACCGGGAGATGGGGTGAAGTGGATCGTCATTAAGTTCAGAACCTTCAATCACGGGGATATACTCATCCAATAGATGAGTCATCAGTCGCGCCAGTCGAGTTTTTGCTTGCCCGCGTAAACCCAATAAATTTATATCATGTCCTGCAAGGATGGCTCGCTCTAACTCAGGAATAACTGTTTCTTCGTACCCCCAGATTCCCTCAAACACATTTTCCTTCTTTCTGAGCTTATCAATTAAGTTTTCACGTAACTCATCTTTGATGGTTTTAAATTTATAACCAGCACTTTTAAGCTGGGCAAGAGTTTTAATTTTTTTATAGTCCATTTCGTTGTTAGTTCTTGGTTTTTGATTGACGGCTTTTGGATTTATTCACAACTAGTAGCCATCAACGATTCATTACAAATTTTTTGTCCTGTTTTTCTTGAAGTCTTCAAACACGAGGTTACCCAATCCTTGCAAACTGCTATAGTAAGCCTGGCCATTGTTGGCTTTGGTGAATTTGCGCACAAAGGCTTTCAGGTAAGGATCCGTTGCAATCATAAATGTTGTAACCGGAATTTTTATTTTCCTTAATTGAGCAGCAAGTTCAAGGGTTTTGTTCAGAATCTTTTGATCGAGACCAAAGCTGTTTTTGTAATATTTTATCCCTTGTTTTATACACGTGGGCTTGCCATCTGTGATCATGAAAATCTGCTTGTTGGTATTCTTTCTCCTTCTCAGGATATCCATCGCAAGTTCCAGACCAGCTACCGTGTTGGTGTGATAGGGTCCAACCTGCAAGTAGGGTAAGTCTTTAATTTCAATCTGCCAGGCGTCATCACCAAATACAAGGATGTCTAACGTGTCTTTTGGATATTTCTTGGTAATCAACTCTGCCAGTGCCATGGCTACTTTCTTGGCGGGAGTTATACGATCTTCTCCATACAAAATCATGGAGTGCGAAATATCGATCATCAGTACGGTAGAAGTCTGGGTTTTAAATTCGCTCTCAATTACTTCCAGATCTTCTTCTGTCATAAAGAAGTCTTCCAATCCATGATTGATCTGTGCATTGCGCAGCGAATCAGTCATAGAGATTTGCTCAAGCGTATCGCCAAACTCGTAATCTCGTCTGTCGGTGGTGGGTTCGTCTCCACGCCCGCTATGATTTGTCTTATGCTCTCCGGACTTCGTCTTCTTTAATTTCCCAAATATTTCTTCTAGTGCCGATTGCCTGAGATTTTGTTCGCCTTTGGCTTTCAGTTTAAATTCTCCGTTCGGGCCCTCATCGGTGATGTAGCCGTTCTTCTTCAAATCCTCGATAAAATCGCCAATTCCATACTGATCGGTTGTCAGTTTATATTGCTTGTCTACTTCAGTGAGCCATTGCAGGGCTTCCGTAACATTGGCTGAAGTGATGAGTATGAGTTGCATGAAAACCTTAAGGAGGCGCTCAAAGTCACTTTTCTCTTCATCTGGAGGGGGTGTGTATTTGGAAAATCGGTGTCCTAGCATGCGCAGTATAAGGAGTGTTCTGTACTAACCATAATTTCAGCCATTCTGTTTCAAATTGAATTTGAATATTTGACTCGATGAAATAACTCCTGAATTTATTGAAATGAGAAAGAAATTTGTGATTTTAGACAATATTAATGCTTCCATGTTCGTCTTGAACTTTAGGAACCCTAATTGTCTTCAATATGAAAAAATTAACTCTTTTATTATTAATAATAACTCTTCTTGCTTCGTGTTCATCTTATACGTGTCCAACGTATTCAAAAGGAACTCCGACAGAACATGTTAAAGAAGTCAGGTGCTGACGAAAATCAGAGTTTAGTTTTTGAGTTCCATTGTGCCATAGATGTAATCCCAAAGCGGAGATGATACACCGAATACAACTTCTCCGTCCTTATAATGGTGAACACTGTGATTAACCCAAAGAGCTTTGAAGAAGTTTTTTGGAGGAGGAAATGCGTGTACCATGTAATGAACAGATAAGTAAGAAGCATATCCAACCAAGAACCCCGGTAAGAAGGCAAATACGAAATCACCCATGGCGACCTTAAAAAGTAAGAGTAGAATCGTAGCGATGGTTATGCTTAAAAGTGGAGGCATGGCCAACCGGTCTTTATCTTTCGGAAACTCATGATGAACTCCGTGAATCGTGTATTGTAATTTTTTTCTTACTTCTGTATACACCTTCATATGGAATACATATCGATGCATATTGTATTCTACCCAGGTAAATGCAATAAAGCCTATAAAAAAAAGAATTATGGTAGTAAGTGGGGAGAGGCTTGTGTTTTTTACATTCCAATAGAGTAATCCACCTGAATAGGAGAAGAAGATAATCAAGGGAATAGAAATATGCGTGCGGCTTAATTTCTCTAAAATGGGGTTTTCAAAAAGTTGTTTGGTGCCCTTGTTTTGCGGCTTAACCTCAGCAATCATAGTCTTCACAATTTCTCCGCGAATTTAATATTTTCAAATTATTCTTGAATCAGAAAAGCATCAATTAGTCGATTCTATCGCCCTGATAGCTGCGCTCTTCTCTATTACTTTTTCATAATACCGTTCATACAATGGCAAAATGTTGGTGATATCAAATTCTTTTGCTCGGGCTAATGCATGTTCTTTAAATGTCGGCAAGTTGTTTTTATCCAACACAAAAAGAGCCTTTCGGGTCATATCCTCAACATCGCCCACGTTACTCATGAAACCAGTAACACCTTGAACATTCAGTTCTGGTAAGCCACCTGTATTTGTTGAAATAACGGGAACTTCACAGGCCATGGCCTCTAGTGCAGCCAAGCCAAAACTTTCCTTTTCAGATGGCATCAAAAACAAATCCGCTACTGATAAAACTTCTTCCACAGCTTCCAGTTTTCCTAAAAAGCGAACGGCATCATTAATTCCTAGTTCGCGGGTCATTACCTCAGCTCCATTGCGTTCTGGTCCATCTCCAATCATCAGCAATTTGGATGGTATTTCTTTATGAATATTATTGAAAATAGCGATAACATCGTCCACACGTTTTACTTTACGAAAGTTGGATGTGTGAACAATCAGGGCTTCCCCATGCGGACAGATTGCTTTTTTGAAGTGATCCTTCTTTTGTTTTTTAAATTTTTCCAGATCGATAAAATTGGGGATCACCTCAATATCACGGGTTATTTTAAATGAGTGATAAGTTTCTTTTTTTAGATCTTCAGATACAGAAGTAACTCCATCAGACTGATTAATACTAAACGTTACTACCGGTTCATACGAGGGATCTTTACCAACCAAGGTTATGTCTGTACCATGCAAAGTGGTAACGACTGGGATATAAATGCCATGGGTTTTTAAAATTTGTTTTGCCATATAGGCAGCGGAGGCATGAGGAATTGCATAATGAACATGCAGCAAATCCAACTGTTCGTTTCTTACCACACTTACCATTTTACTGGCGAGCGCTAACTCATAAGGGGGATATTCAAATAGGGGATAGGAACGAAATTCAACCTCATGGTAGAAAAGATTCTCGTTGAGAAAATCCAACCGACTGGGTTGGCTATAGGTGATAAAATGTACCTGGTGCCCTTCTTTAGCCAGTGCTTTTCCTAATTCTGTGGCTACCACGCCACTACCGCCAAAGGTTGGGTAACAAACAATACCAATTTTCATGCATTAACTTTTTTAGAAGAATACCAGATATCGGGCATCTCACGTTTAAACCCTCTTTTGAGTGCTTTAGTTTCGGAATTTAACCTAAAAGCGCCTTTTTTATAACCTTTTTAAAATTGCCGGTAGTTAAAAATTGCCCGATAGATCACTTCCTGAATTCGAGGACGAATATTGGCATTTAATAGTTTATTATTAGTCATGTCCGGATGCACTCTATTGGAGAGAAAGATGAAGACCAGATTAAACTCCGGATCTACCCAGATGCAGGTGCCTGTAAATCCAGTATGTCCAAAGGTCTTGTTAGAAGCAAAAAGTGTGGTTGGACCTGCCCAGTCGCTGACGGTGGGTTTATCCCAGCCAAGGCCGCGTCTGCTTGTTTCATATTGTTTTGTAATAAAGAGATCAATTGTCTCTGGTTTAAAAAATTGTTGTCCACCATAGTTTCCCTTTTGCAACAGCATTTGCCCGAGTTTGGCGAGGTCGTTTGCATTGCCAAAAAGCCCTGCATGGCCAGCAATATTTCCGTACATAGCCGCACCCTGATCATGCACATAACCGATCAGAAGTTCTTTTCGGAATAATTTATCGTCTTCTGTAGGTGCTATCTGATTAATTGGAAATTTTCGTAACGGAAGGTAGCCCAACGTGTATGCACCCAGCGGTTCATAAATATTTTGTTCTAAAAAATCTTCAATGGGCTGATTCAATATTTTTTCTGCAAGCCTTTGTAGAATGTAAAAGCCCATATCGCTATACCGGTAATCATATACCGTGCGAGGTGGCTTCTCCCGTATTTTGGCTTTAATGATCCAATTCCACAAACTGTCTTTCATGGCTTTCGATGCAAAGATTCCTTCTGCCACCGGGAGGGGGTACTCAGGATTATTCTCGTAACTATAATACTCGGACATGAGGGTTCCATCTTTAACAGTTTCAGCCCAAAAAGGAAGGAATGGCCACAAGCCCGCCTGGTGAGTCAATATATCTTTAATAATAAAATCTTTCTTATTGGATTCTTTTAATTCAGGTAAGTAGAGTGATGCTTTTTTGTTGATATCAATCAAGCCCTTTTCATGCATGAACATAACTGTTTGAAGCGTGGCACTAACTTTCGTTACCGATGCGAGATCATAAATAGTTTGTTCCGTTACCGGGATTTTGTTTTCGTACGTTAACCAACCGGCAGAGTGTTCGTAGACAACTTTGCCGTCTTTAGCCACAAGTAAATGGCTTCCGGGTGTAGCGCCACTATCAATAGCCTGGTGAGCAATCGCATCAATTTGTTCTAATGTTTTGCTATCGATACCGACCGCTTCTGGAAGTGAGTAGGAAAATCGATTTAACGATGTGCTGGTAAGGCTTTGCCCTTCTTTAAATTCTTCTGAGACCGAGATTGGAAACACGCCTTGGGCGGGCATTCCACCGAATACAATTTGTGCGGCAATTTTAGGAATCCAGTCTTCATCCGTATAGCCCGCCATTACAGTTGGCATATCTTTCCAATAAATGAGTTCTTGAGGGTCTCCAAAATGGCAAAGGATAATTTCCTTTTCGGCAGCAAGTCTTTTAATGGCACGAACTACTTCTTTAATAAATGAAGAAGAATAGGGAAAAACACCGATGACAATCACATCGAAATCTGCCAATTTCGTTTTAAGGGAAATTGTATCTCCTGATTGGCGAAGCGTAAGATGTTGAAACGAAGCATACTTCGATAAGTATCTGGTAAATTCATTTTTCTCCTCTTTTCCAATACTGATGGATGCAAATCGGGTACCTTCAATCAACGATATGGGTACTGAATTTTTCGAGTTATTTAAAAGCGTGACTGCCGATTCTGAGAGTTGATGCTTTAAAAGTTTGGCCGATGGAGAATTTAACCGGCTTACCAGGTTATCGGTATTTACTGATTGCCGATGAGACAGCCCTGCTTTGTATTTACCTGCAAGAATTTTCTTAACCGCTTCGTTTAATCGGGCTTGCAAGACTTTGTCTTTCTTAATTGCCTTTGTAATTTTCTTTATTGCGGGGGCAAGATCTTTTGGATTGATTAGCATATCATGCCCCATCTCAAGAGCAAGTTTTTCAATTTCTCCAGCTTGCTGGTTGCCAGTAAGTGTTTGAAGATATGAGATGTCGCCAAAAACAATTCCTTTAAAATTTAATCTGGACTTAAGAATTTCAGCAGTAAAAATTTGAGTAGCCGGACTGTTTATTTCTTGCCCTAAAGGAGTAAGGTGGAGATTTGAGGTAAGGATACCATCAATTCCTTGATCGGATAGACGATGGAAAACAGATAATCCGATTGAGTCGATTTTATTAACGTCAAGAAGTAGTGTGGAATCTTGGGCTGGGTTGATTTTAGGTTTATCTAATCCGGGAAGATGGATAGCGCATGCGAGGGCTCCGTTTTCTTGAAGTCCTTTCGTAAAGGAAACTGCTTTTTCACCAGCTCTAATTAAATTATCACTAAAGTAATTCAGGCTATTTGGATAGCTCAGTGACTCAATATCAAAATCAGCATTTGGTGCAAAGTTGATATGAATACCTAACACACTCATTTCACGGGCAATTTCTTTACCCAGGTTGTAGACAAGATCATTGTTTTGTATAGCCCCAAGTAACAAGGGTTTTTGAAAACTCATAACGCTATCGAGTGATTGCCCTGGCCCACAAGACGCATGGATACCCACTAACAAGGGCACTTTAGATTGGCCCTGAAGTTTATTTATAAGATTGGCATGACTCCGCGGACCGCCTTGCGTTATCAGGATGCCACCAGGATGATAGGTTTTAACTGTGGAGATAAGTTGGTGCAATTGATCTTCTGTGGCATAGGCCGAAGAAGAAAGCATAAACAACTGACCAATTTTTTCCTGAGTGTTAAGGGTTTGAAAAACACTGTCTACCCACCGGGTTTTGGCATCCTGCGCAACAAGGGTTAACTGAATGAATATGAGTAGAATACTAAAGAAAACTTTTTTCAACATCCGGCCATTCGATTTTTGTAACTT
>Ga0075163_10013139_pt1 | contig 10758 bp, 10 predicted proteins | sample JI1023141ADNA_FD_71478 | JGI IMG/M metagenome (GOLD analysis project Ga0075163, IMG submission 71478) | Wastewater effluent complex algal communities from Wisconsin, to seasonally profile nutrient transformation and Carbon sequestration -... | ecosystem: Engineered > WWTP > Effluent > Algae... | reverse complement strand
TCCGGCAGCTGGACTTCCACGCGCTGCTGCAGACCAGGCAAGTTCACTGCATTTGGGTAAGGCCCTCGCGCTTGGCTTGACGTTGTTTGCCAGTCTGGGTTCGTTGCTTGCCTACGCGACCACGCACCTGCTTTGGCGTTGGCTGGTCATGCGTCGTTGGCGACACAGGAAGATTGCAGCGCTGCGTTGATCGATCCTGTGAATGGCTCCATCGATGGTGGATATTTGGGCGGTTGCCTTCTGATTGCACTGTTCAGGATTTGGCACCAAGCCCTGCTGGAAAATTGCAACATTTGCGGAATACGCTAAGAAATCAGTTCGCTTCGAAACCGTTTGCGTAGATCAACGCCGCACGCTGGTAGCCGCTGGCTGTGCCACCGATGATTCCAAGTGCGGAACCGCGCTGGGCTGGGCCGGGTGCAGGGATTTGCTTGGCAATGCTGACTTCACCTGCAATCAGTCGGGATTGTTCCGGAATCCATGTCGCTGTCGCCACATCCACGCCATCGCCCACCTGCAATGCGGCGAAAAATTGTTCTGTGGTGATGGGGTTTTCGAAAATGTCGAAGAACACCGCCTGCGATGTGTCCACCGTCAGGCCAAGAACGGAAAGCTCTGAACCATTGATCGCTGAAACGGGCGCGCGGAGCGAGGTGTCTTCGGGATCTGGATTGCCACGTTCGCGTACGCGGGTCATCCACAAGGCGCCGTCTTGGTCTTGGTACCCGCGCACCTGCACCTGCGTTTCGGCGCTCAGCCCATTCGTTACGATACCGTCCTCGTCGCGCAATTGCGCCGTCGTCGTGACGTGCAGACCGAAGGGCGCGACCGATTCACCCGCAATAACCTGCGTGCTAGCCATTGGGGCTTCAAATCGGACAACTTGATGCGCGAACTCAATGGCGCTGGCTACCAGCGTGGTTGTATCACTGAACGTGCCATCAATGGTCACCGCAGAGCCCGCGTCGATATCATCTAGGGTGCCGAATCGAACCACGGTTTGCGGTGTCAACTGCACCGTCAACTCACCAATCTGGAAGTCTCCCGTGGGCGATACCAAGGAAATCAGACCCTGCACCCAGCCTGTGGCACCGGGTGTCCCTTGGGGTACTGGTTGCGTGCATTGCAAGTTCGTAATGCCGGAGAGTGTGGTGCCCGGCGGGAAGGGACTGACACCGTTGGCGGTGACGGACACGTAGGCGCCGACGCTGATGCTGGGTGGACAATTCTGAGTGGCGACTCCTGCCGCCGCAATCCACTGTTGACCCACCAGAAGGTCGCCACCAAGCGCAACGTCGTTGACGTACCCGGTCAGTGAAAATGAACTCAGCGCTTGTTCGGGAAGCTCGATCAAGGTGACCAGCAGGCTGCCATTGACATCAACCAGCCCGCTGAGGCTCAGCTCTTGGCCAATGATCATTGGCGTGGCCGGACTGAGTCCCTCGAACAGCGTGTTGCCATCCAACGTCAGCGGTTGTCCCAACACAGCAAGTGGGTCCACGCTGGTGACCGGGCCTTCCAGCGTGTAGGAAAAAATCAACTCGGGATCAACACCGCGTTGCACAGAGGGAAGCCAGCGCACTTGCAGTCCGTCTGGGGCGTCGGCCAACGCCGATGCCACGGTATCGACACCCAACAACCGAATAGGCTGAGTTGGTGGCAGCAGATATTCACGGCCATTGATCCGCAGGGGTAGGTCTTGTGCTGCTAAAGGGGTGGCACACAGCAGCGCAAGAAAAAACACGGTATGGCGCACGGCGTTGACTCCTGAAAACTACTGCCAAGTATGTCTGTGGTAGAGAGCGGCGCCTATCAGGGAAAACCCTCAGAAGGTCGGTCTGCATGCGCTTCATGCCAGCACCAATGCCAAGGCTCATAGTCGATGCCGAACGGGTTGCCCTTCGGATAGCTGAGCGAAAATCCGAACCGGCGGGCGTTTGTGCACAACCACTCGAAAGCGCGTGTGTTCTCAAATGAAATCTCGGCAGGCGGTTCATCCGGGCAGCCAATATCGAGTGCCCGCCCCGTGTGGTGTTCGGAGAATCCGGGAGCGGTATTGACCCGAAGAATCTCGCGCAAACTTTGCCCGCGTTTCCGCTTGCGCACAAAGATGACGTGTTGATAGGCATAGCTGCGAAATCCAGAAATCGCTTGCAGTTCGATTCCACAGTGGCGCGCGGCGATACGCATGCGTTGCCACGCTAGCGCGGCTTTCTCCGTCAGCCACAATGCACGCGCGTAGCGATCCCAGCCAGCGAAGCGCAGGTGTGTCGGTTGCAGTTGCGGTAGTTGCGACATGCGAAGCTCGGACTTGGCAATGCCAAGTGCGTGACAGTAGGCCTTGGCGTTTTTGGGCGCGGGTAGGCAGCGACTGGGCTGCTTCAGCGAGGCCTGCCACTGTCGTATCGATTGTGTTTCGGCGGTCCCGAAACGCCCCAATGCGCGGATTTCCAAATTGCGGTCAATCCGCTTTGTCACCGCCAGGTAGTGTCCCAGTCCGGCTGATCTAATCACGCCATCCGCCAACGCAATGCGGCGTGCGTGCAGGTTGCTGCGTGCTCGCAACGTCATGGCGGGCCAATGTTCCAAGTCTGCAAACGTCAGTAGCTGCTGATCGCTTCGAAGGACGGGAGGTCTGCGGTTGGCGGGGACGCGAATCGGGCGAGTCATGGCATCAAGAGCGGCTCCAAAGCCGCAAGGACATGGGACATCAACGCTGGCTGGGCGGCGGCGGTGGGATGCAGGTTGTCGTCTTGGAATGATCCGCGTTGCGTCGCGATCGGTTCCATCAGAAAGGGCAGGAATGCTGTTTGATGGGCGTTGGCAAGACGGCTGAACAGCGCTTCAAATGCCTGTGTGTAGTCGGGTCCATAGTTTGGCGGAATACGCATGCCGATCAACAGGACTTTGGCCTGAACGGCATGCGAGCGTTCAATCATGCGTGCGAGGTTCTGTTCGGTCTGCTCCAGCGGCAAACCACGCAAGCCGTCATTCGCGCCGAGTTCTAGCACCACGATGACGGGTTGATGGGTCGCGAGCGCGTGCTCGATCCGCGCAAGGCCACCGGCGCTCGTTTCGCCGCTGATGCTGGCATTGACGACTTCCCATTCTCGGACCCCGGCCTTGCTGTTGAGGTGTTCACCCAGCAGCGCAACCCAACCTTGATCGCTGCGCAAGCCATACGCTGCCGACAGCGAGTCACCCATCACCAGAATCCGTTTGGCCGTCTGGGCTTGCAGATCGCCATGCCAGCCCCCAATGCTGAGCAGGACAATCCAAAGCGCCGCGTTGACGAAATGGTGAAGGCGGTTGCGCGATGCTGCACTGAACATGAGTGACCTTGGATGACTGGACGAATGGATGGAATGGTAATGGCATCACAGCCAACGATCTTGCGCGCCAACGCACTGACCCGCCGGGTTAAGCTGGGCGATAGTGTCTTGACCATTCTGGAGGATGTGAGTTTCAGCATCGAAACCGGTGAGTCGGTCGCCATTGTCGGCGCGTCAGGCTCGGGGAAATCCACTCTATTGTCGCTGTTGGCGGGTCTCGACGTGCCGAGCGAGGGCGATGTGGAGTTGGCAGGCGAGTCGCTGGCGGCACTGGATGAAGATGGACGCGCGCAACTGCGCGGGCGCCATGTGGGGTTCGTGTTTCAGTCGTTTCAACTGTTGCCGTCGCTGACAGCACTTGAAAACGTCATGTTGCCGTTGGAGCTGGTCGGTGCCACCGACGCCCAAACTTCGTCGATGCAGGTGCTCTCGCAGGTGGGTTTGGCCGACCGCCTGCAGCACTATCCGCGGCAGTTGTCTGGCGGTGAGCAGCAACGCGTCGCCTTGGCACGTGCGTTTGTCACACGTCCAAAAGTGCTGTTTGCTGACGAACCGACCGGCAATTTGGATACCCGCACTGGTGGCGCGATCATTGACTTGCTGTTCGAGTTGAATGCGCGCTCTGGCACGACACTTGTGCTAGTCACGCATGACGCAAGTCTGGCCGCACGCTGTCAGCGCACGTTGCGTATTGACGCAGGACGCTTGCTGACATGAGCACGCCGCGAAGTATTTTGCACTTGGCGTGGCGACAACTCTGGCGAGATCTCGCCTCGGGCGATGCTCGTGTTCTGCTGGCCTCGCTGGTGTTGGCGGTAGCGGCAGTCACGGCGGTGAGTTTCATTACCGATCGTGCCGAACGGGCGTTGACACTGGAAGCCAATCGGCTGCTGGGTGGCGACGCGGTGCTGCGTGCCGATGTCGCGCTGCCGGATGCGCCACGTGAGTTGGCAGATTCGTTGGGCTTACGGCGTACCGAAAGCTGGAGTTTTCCCAGCATGGTGCGAGCCGATGCTGGACTGAAGTTGGCGGAGATCCGCGCATTGGGGCAAGGGTTTCCGTTGCGTGGCGCGTTTCGCCTGCTTGGTCCAGATGGAAGCGAGCAGGAGCGCCGTGACGCGCCGACCGCAGGCACCTTATGGATGTCGCGCGCGGGCGCCGACGCACTGCAGGTCAAGTTGGGTGATCGACTTACCTTGGGTGAGGCTGAGTTCACGTTGCAAGCATTGGTTGTCCAAGAGCCGGACGCCGCCTTGGACTATTTCAACGTCGCCCCTCGCGTATTCATCGCCTTGGACGATGTGGCTGCAACCGGATTGATCCAACTCGGCAGTCGGGTCAGCTATCGCTTGATTGTTGCCGGCGAGACGGCCGGTGTAGAACGTTGGCTGGTCGCACAACGTGCAGCACTGGGGCGCGGTCAGCGCATCGAAACCGTTGAAGACGCGCGTCCGGAAATCCGCCAAGCCTTGGAACGCGCTGATCGTTTTCTGGGCTTGGCGGCATTGGTCGCCGTTGTGCTTTCGGCCATTGCCGTGGCCATGGCGGCGCGGCGGCATGTCGCTCGGCATCTTGATAGCTGCGCAGTGATGCGATGCCTTGGTGCTTCGCAGCGCACGATTGCGTGGGTACATGTGGGCGAATTGGCCTTGTTGGGACTGCTCGGCGTGTTGGTCGGCGTGCTCGCAGGTTTGGCGGTCCAGAGCGTCATCGCGGATTGGTTGGCGCAGCGCATGGCTTTGTCAATTCCGCAGGCGGGAGTGCAACCGATGTTGGAAGGGGCGGCAGTCGCCTTGATCGTCTTGCTGGCGTTCGCTGTACCGCCGGTACTGGCATTGCGCCGCGTGCCTGCGCTGCGGGTGTTGCGACGTGATATCACGACAACCGAGCCAAGCGCCTGGATCGTTGCCGGTCTGGGCATTGCCGGGCTCGCGAGCATGTTGTGGTGGCGTGCGCAAGACGCCACCCTTGGGTTGTCGATGCTGGCCGGCATTGCGCTGACCTTGCTGGTTCTTGCGGGGTTAGCTTGGGTCTTGGTGGCGATGCTTCGACGCGTGCGCTCGCGACTGCGGGGCGTCTGGCGCTACGGATTGGCCAACGTCAGCCGCCGTGCCAGTACCAGCATTGCGCAGATCTCGGCGCTAGGATTGGGTTTGATGGTGATTCTTTTGCTCACGCTGGTGCGGACCGATTTGCTGGACCGCTGGCAAGGCGCCCTCCCTTCAGATGCACCGAATCGCTTTTTGATCAATGTGCAGGCCGATCAAGTCGAAGGTGTCAGTGAGTTGCTCTTGGCGCTTCGCGTTCCCAACGTTCAGTTGTACCCGATGATTCGTGGTCGCTGGGTGGGATTGAACGGGGTGGCTGCGTCTGCTGACACTGTGGCGGATCGAGGTGAGCGCGCGCGTCGTTTGGCCGAGCGTGAGTTCAATCTATCGTGGGCAAGCACACTTGATTCTGGGCACGGTGAACTGACGGCGGGACTCGACTGGGCTGCAGATGACCGCGCGCCTCAGGTTTCGGTGGAGCAAGGGCTCGCCGAGACGCTGGGTTGGAAACTCGGTGATGAGGTTGAGTTCGACGTGGCGGGGCAGCGCTTCAGTGCGGCAATCACCAGTCTGCGCAAAGTGAAGTGGGAGAGCTTCCGCCCCAACTTTTTCGTCATCGGTAATGCCGTTGCATTGCAGGCACAACCCGCCAGTTATATCAGTGCGGTGCGCGTACCGGCGGGCGATACCCTTACAACGCGGGCGCTCGTTGAGCGCTACCCCAATATTTCCGTGATCGATGTTGACGCGGTGATCGCGCAGGTACAAAACACAGCCAGACAGGCAACGGCGGCGGTCGAGTATGTGTTCTATTTCACTCTTGCCGCTGGGTTGCTGGTATTGGCAGCAGCAGTTTCAGCCAGTCAGGACGAGCGCTTGTTGGAGGGTTCGGTGATGCGCGTGCTGGGTGCCAGTCGACGCCAACTGCGGCTGGCGCAGGCGAGTGAATTTCTCGCCATCGGCTTGATCGCGAGCGTGATTGCTGCCATCGCAGCCAATTTGCTCACCGGCGTCATTGCGACTCAGGTATTGGGTCTGGATTGGGAACCCAATCTGCTTGCTCTTGCCTTGCTTGGTGGCTTCGGGGTGGTGATCGTGCTGGTTGCTGGACTTTGGGCCACGCGTCACATCACTTCGGCGCCGCCGGCACAAATGTTGCGCAGTCTGCAGGGCTGAATGGGAGCAATGCCGATGATGCCCAGCGCTGCTGCGTGCGACACTGGAAATTCCGTCGTGCGCTCGCCACTATCTGGGCGTTGGGAAAGTCCCTTTCTCTATTTGCAATCTCGCGAGTCCGGCATATGCCCGGACTCACTCCCGGTGAGTCAATCGCTTGGGCGATTGATTCTCCCGCGGGGCATTCTTGCCGCGCACCTGCAGGGACTCGCAATACCCTGCTGGTCCGCCATCAACCAGAGGAGCTGCTCGTGGCAGACATCAAGATTTACCTAACCGATTTTTGTCCCTATTGCGTGTCAGCCAAGCGATTCCTGCAAGAGCGTGGACATACATGGCAGGAAGTTCGGGTCGATCTTGACCCTGCGGCGCGTGCCGAAATGCGCGCCTTAGCAAACCGAACGTCGGTGCCGCAGATCTTTATCAATGGCACCCACGTGGGTGGATTTGACGACATGATTGCGCTGGATCGTAAGGGCGGTCTCGCGCCACTGCTGGAGGCATCGCCATGACCGATCGCGTCGCCCAGTTCACCGAGTTCCGCCAACGCATGAACGAACGGATTCTGTCCGAAGACAATCAGGTTGTTCGGCGGTTCTTTGCGCTTGATACGCAAACCTATAAAGACGGTGCGCTCGATCACAAGACCAAGGAGCTGTTGGGCTTGGTGGCGTCGATGGTGCTGCGCTGTGACGATTGCATCAGCTACCACATTGCGCAATGTCAGCAGGCTGGCGTCTCACGTGAGGAGTTCTTCGAGACTTTCAGCGTGGCCTTGGTGGTCGGTGGCTCCATCGTCATACCGCATTTGCGACGCGGCGTGGATTTTCTCGATCAGATCAGCGCGCAGGGTGAGGTTTAGAACGCGTGCGGGCAGATCGCAAGGCAACGTGCACAAAAGGATCTTCATGCCACTGACGCGAATCAGTCGCCTGACCGCCTCGGAACGGATTGCCGGTGCCAACCTGCAGTTGGGCGTGACCTTGGCCGGTGTGGCGGGCGCACTGAATGCGGGCGGCTTTCTGGCCATTGGACAGTACACCTCGCATATGAGCGGGATTGTTTCAGGTATGGCTGACATGCTGGTGCTAAAGCACTGGGCATTGGTGTTGGCAGCATCCCTGTCGTTATTGGCATTTCTGAGTGGCGCGATGAGCGCGGCTCTGCTGGTGAGTTTTGCGCGCCGGCGCCACAGCGCCAATCCCTACGCTGCACCGCTCTTGCTGGAAGGCGTGCTATTGCTGGTGTTTGGACTGGCCGGTAGTCAACTCGCGAGTCGGGAGTTTGTGCATGTATCGCTTATTGCGATTTTGCTCTGCTATGTCATGGGTTTGCAGAACGCCTTGGTCACCAAGATATCCAACGCGGTTGTGCGAACTACCCATGTCACGGGTCTGGTCACAGATATCGGTATCGAACTTGGAAAGATGCTGTACTGGAACCGCAGCGGCGAGCGCGGCCCTGAGGGGCGAGTGCGCGCTAACGCGAAGCGCCTTCGTTTGCACAGCTCCCTGCTAGCCGCGTTTTTTGTGGGTGGCGTGGCAGGCGCCTGGGGCTTCAGTCGACTCGGCTACATCGCCACGTTGCCGCTGGCCAGTTTGCTGGGTGTGATCGCTTTGGCGCCGCGCGCGGTCGCTTGGGGCTGGTTCTCGACCCGGCATTGACGCCCACGGCGATGGCACTCTCGTTGGGTGTCTTGTTGCGCTGCAGAGCGACCGATTGTCGCAGCCTTGCTAGGTTCAAGCCCGGTTCGGGAGGGAGCCCAGCATGAGCGAATTGATCGAGACACCGCCAGAAGACGCGCGGCCGTTTGTCGTGCCGTGCCGGGTGCTTCGCCCGGACGCACCGTTGCGTTGGCTGCGCTTAGGTTGGCAAGACGTGCGTGCTGAGCCGCGCCTGACGCTGATGTTTGGGTGCGTCATCCTCGTGGTCAGTGTGCTGGTGTCAGCCCTGGCCTGGGCCTTGGGGCGCTTTGCGTTGCTGGCGACGCTGTTGTCAGGTTTCGTGTTTGTCGCGCCATTGATTGGTGTCGGCTTGTATTGCGTCGCGCGCGAACGCGAAGCTGGTCGCGTCCCGAGTATCAGTCATTCGTTCACCTTGGCTTGTCGCGTTGCAGGTCAGGCCGGCGTCTTTGCGCTGGCACAACTCGTCGTCCTGCTGTTGTGGTCGCGTGCCGGAATGATGGTGGGAGCCTTCATTCCCGTCGCCGAAGGCAACCTGCAGGGTCTCACCCAGTACCTCCTGGTGGGATCAGCGGCCGGCTCGATCTTTGCGACGGTGACCTTTGCCAGCATGGCGTTTTCGTTGCCGATGATTGCTGATCGCGATGTCGACATGATCACGGCCATTGTTTCCTCCATCCACGCTGTGCTTCGCAATAAACTGACCATGCTGATCTGGGCGGCGTTGATTGTGTTGTTGACCTTGCTTGGCTTTGCCACGGCCTATCTCGGGCTGGTAGTGATCATGCCTTGGCTGGCGTATTCCGCTTGGCACGCCTATACCGAGACTCTGGATGTCGGGGATTGGCCGAAGCTCGAAGGGGATTGTCTCGAGCGCAGTTGATCATGGCGTGTGCTCGGCCTGCTGAGCCAGAAACGCGAGCAAACGTGCTTCATCCCAGATCGCTACGCCCAGACTTTGCGCCTTGTCGAGCTTGCTACCCGCCGCTTCACCCGCGACCACAAAGCTGCTCTTTTTCGACACGCTGCCAGCAATTTTCGCGCCCATCGCCTCAAGACGCGCACCTGCTTGATCGCGCGTCATCTGGCTCAGACTCCCGGTCAGCACCACGGTCTGACCGCTGAGAGGGCCGCCGCTGGAAGTCGGACCCGGTGCGCTTGCGCGTAGCGCTTCCGCGGTGACTTCTGCAGCTAGCAGGCGTGGTCCCCATTGCGGATCACGCAGCAGGCGCAGCACACCTTCCGCGGCGCTGGCCGGCAGACCCAGGCGGGTGAGCTGAGATCCATCACCCTCCAGCAGACTGCACAGCGTGATCGATTGCTCGCCGATGCGGCTGAGTGAGGCGTCGCCGATGCCGTCCAGCGGCGCACCCAGTGTCTTGCCTGCGCGCAGCAAGTGCCCACTGTCGAACTTTGCTGCCAGTTCGGCGCTGGCTTGTCCGCGCTCTTGTGGCACAACACCTTCAGTCAACAGCGCATCAATCACTTGCTGATTGTGTGTTTCCGCGAAAAACGCGGCGATGCTGTGGGCGACCTTGGGACCGACATCTGGCACGCCCAGCAACAGCAGCGCGTCCGCGTGGCGAATGGTCTGCAAGCTGCCAAAAGCACGCGCCAAAGCTTTGGCCGTTTCCTCGCCAATTTGCAGAATGCCGAGCGCAAACAACAAGCGCTCCAGCGGCATCACCCGGCTACGGTCGATAGCTTCAAGCAGGTTTTCCGCCCAGCGTGTCGCGACCTTGCCCGACCTTACCGTCTCCGGCGTACCGCCATCGCGGGCATCGGCCTGTTGCTTCATGCGTAGCAGTTCATCAAGCGTCAACCGATACAGGTCGGCGACGTGACCAACAAATCCCAGATCAACCAAGTCCTCGACCAAGCGATCACCGAGACCTTCGATGTCCATAGCGCGTCGCGACGCAAAATGGAGGATCGCTTGCTTGCGTTGCGCCGGACAGAACAACCCGCCGGTGCAGCGAATCACTGCCTCCCCCTCAGACCGCTCGGTGGCCGAGTCGCACGCCGGGCAGCGAGCAGGAAAAACAAAAGCTTGCGCCGCGGCTGGCCGTCGTTCCAGAAGCACCGACACCACTTCGGGAATGACGTCGCCTGCACGTCGAACGATTACCGTATCGCCAACTCGCACATCAAGCCGCGCGATCTGATCGGCGTTGTGCAATGTGGCATTGGTGACCACGACGCCGGCGACATTGACAGGGGCAAGCCTTGCGACCGGTGTCAAGGCGCCAGTGCGGCCCACTTGCACATCGATGGCCTCCACGGTGGTGAGTTCTTCCTGCGCTGGAAACTTGTGGGCAATCGCCCAACGTGGTGCTCGGGCGACGAAGCCCATGCGTTCCTGCAGGTCGTAGCGATCCAGTTTGTAGACCACGCCGTCGATGTCAAACGGCAGCGCATCACGCTGTTTGCCGATGTCGCGGTAGTAATCCAGCAGTCCCCGAATTCCCTGCGCCGTGCGTGCTTGCGCGGCCACTGGAAATCCCAGCTCACGCAGCATAT
>Ga0075163_10013138_pt1 | contig 10758 bp, 13 predicted proteins | sample JI1023141ADNA_FD_71478 | JGI IMG/M metagenome (GOLD analysis project Ga0075163, IMG submission 71478) | Wastewater effluent complex algal communities from Wisconsin, to seasonally profile nutrient transformation and Carbon sequestration -... | ecosystem: Engineered > WWTP > Effluent > Algae... | reverse complement strand
ATCTTCAAATTTAAATTGTTGGAACAATGTTGTCACATCAAAATTGTCTCCTAAAGGATTTCGAGCAAGTATTTGTAATTTAGGTTCTGATTGGTTCAGTGAGTTTAAAAACATAATACCTTTACTTGTTCCTATGGCTGACCTTAATGTACTAACTCCTATATCAGTTCTAAACACTGTATTTGTGACAGTTACATCATCTGCATTTAGATTTACTTGATAACAACAATCTTTTTTTATTGAAAAATATTGACCATCTAAAGGTATTACTGTTTTGATTGGTGTACCATTTAAGTCTTGTCTTAAAAAAGAACCTTCCCCCGCAACTCTAGTTGCAGAATAATTAAAGTCTGTTATTCCTCTTAAATTAGAGTTTTCCCATTGATAGTTTACAGTCCCTGCTCCTCCTGCTGTTACAGTCCAAGCTCCTGTCGTGTAGTTTATTGTTCCAGTGCCTCCTAAAGAACCTGTTAAAATACCATTGTAATCATCTGTGTACACTTGTCCTGAAGCGGTTATAGTTAGTTGAATTGCAAAACAAGTTCTTGTTGCACCACCCCCCTTAAAAGCAAGAGTACCTGAAGTTCCAGCGGTAACTTCTGCGGATACTGCTGTATAAACTCCTGTAGCACCTGATACAGCTCTCTGATTATCAATCCAAGAATAATAAAACCCTGACGGGTCTTTTGCATTATTCCAAAGGATAGTCCGCCCTTTATCTATAAGAGCAAAACCTTTGTAATTCTTAGTTGCATCATAAAGTGACGTATAAGAAGCTGGATTTGCTGTTGCTATTTTATAGATTCCATCTACTCCAAAGATATATACAAATGCTCCAGCCAATGATTGATAGTTATTAAATGTATAATCTGCTGTTTCCGTCAAACTTGTTATTACATCAGTCCAAGTAGCAGAGTTTAGGTATTGAATTTTAGTTCCAGCTTTTCTAAAATGAACTGCTGTACCATTTATCTTATAACCAACGTGTTGAGCATAAATCGCACCTGAAAGACCTGAATCACCAAGCAACTGTCTACCTCTTATAAGTTCAATATGACCATCTCTTGTCAGCCAATTAGACGAACCAGAAGAAGCATCTTTAGGTATTTGTTCATCATCTAAAAGAGTGTGTAACCCACTCTTGAAGATATTGACTTGTTGAGATTTTGTAGCCATTTATTGCACTATAAGATTAGAGTTCCATAAACAAAGAGAATCTAAATATTCTTTAGCCCTAATTCTATTTTCTGGGGCGTAGCTTCTAGCTTTATCAGATTGTTCAATAATAAAGTTATCTGAAACCATCCTATGATAAAAGTATGGGTGAAAACGACTAGGGAATATAGGTGTATCACTTACTGTGAGGGCTTCTGGTGTATGTATGTAATCAAACTCAATACTTTCGGCGGTAGTAGGTTGAATTGTGAAATATAACCTGTTATTTACTATATCAATGTAACAATATCCTGAAGAAGTTCTGTATTGTCTCCTATCTGCAAAAGAAACCACTTTATAAGGTGTGTAATTTGTTCCTACAAACACCACAGGTGTATTTGCTTCCATATCAGAGGTTGAATAATTACTATTGACTGATAGTTGAGTAAAATCACTAGGTAATGCGATATAAGGCACTGTTGTAGAGGTAGTGTCGGTATGTGTTTTCCTTAGAATCTCCCACGGTCTATCAGAACATAACTCAAAATAAATCTTATTAAATAGATTTAGTTCTTCGGCGGAAGATAAAGCTGTTCCGTCATCATAATAAAGTTCAAAAGAATTTATAATTTCTTGGACTGTTGACATATTTAGTTTGTTTTAATTTTAATGTCCATAAGCCAACCCTAATAAAAGGGCTGGGTATAAACACTAAACTGTTTCTACAACTGGGGCTTCTGTTACTTCTGGTGAAGTTTCAGTTACCTCAACTGTTTCAACTACTTCTGGAGTTACTTCTACTGTACTTTCTTCCATAAATTTATTTATTAGTGATTAAAATACTAGTCGTTATCTGGTGCTACTACTGTAATAGTTGTAGCTGCAACCTGAATAGCAATCCAACCAGTTGCACTAATCTGTATACAGATAAGGTTTGTGGTAGCTGCTACGTCAAGTTGGTTTGTTCCATCAGAGTCAACGTTGTTTATAGTGTTGTTAGAACCAGCTGGAGTTAATAACTCATAGCCGTTCGCACCAACGTTTATAATAATCTGTTGCCCAATAGTATCAGCTGTGATAGCTGGAAGTGTTAAAGCATTTGTAGCTGCTGATGAAGTCGCTGCGACAAATCTTGTTCCTACTGGAATAAGACCAGTTGTTAGACCGTCTGCTGTTGCGGTCAATGCAACTGCTGAAGTCTGCCAAACTGGTAGTAGTGTTGTTCCTGTGTTTGTGTAAGTAATACCAGAGACAGTATTGATTACTTGAGCACCTATAGCATAAACACTTGCTGTTGCTATTGGAGCACCAGAGTCAGTTTTCCAACCTCGTAAGATTAGACCTCCTTGTGTTTCTGAGTCATAGACGATTGTTGTTCCTGCTAAACTTTTCATTGATTTTTATAGTTAATTTATAATTTTTTGATTATTCCCCGTCCAAATAATCATTTTAACTATGCAACCAAGATTTTTACTCTTAGGAATTTAACTGCACCGTCTGCAAAAGTCTTAAGACCTGCAAGGTAAGAAGAGAAGATGTTTGTACCTCGTCTGTCTGTAGTTGGTCTCATATCCACTGGCTTACTGTCTTGGATAACAAGGTCAATTGCACCTTTCTTTCCGTAGTAAGCGTTGATGTAGTTTAGAGTCCAAGTGTCTGTTGCGTCTGTAAGAGTTTCAGATACAAGAGTTCGTCCTGTTCCTGTTCCTGTTACAGTCATAGTGTTAGCTGCTGCATCGTCTACTGCAACATACTTAGCCATGATTAGTTGGTTAGCTGCTGAAAGAGCTACTTGACCTGCGTCTGTAGTTCCAGGAGCGTTGATAAGTTCTGAAAGGTTAAGTCGTGCTGCATCTGCTGAACCACCGATTGCTACGTTTCCTGCTGTTGAACCTAGAGTAGTCTTGAATGTAAATACTACACCTGCAAGGGTTACTGTATCTCCATCAGTTGGAGTAGTAGCGATTGAAAGAACTGAAGTTGAAGTCAAGTTCTCTGAAATGTACATTTGTGCTGTTGCAACGTCTCCTACATAACCATTTCGGAATACTGAACCTGCAAGGTCAATGTTCTTAGAGATGATGAATTGTGAGATGTCAGAAGCTGCATAACTATCAACCACTAGAACCATGTTAGTCATTACTTCTTGGTTGTTCTTATTTCTAAGTTTAGCTCCAAGTCGTGTTGTCATTTGTGGAACAGTTGTAGAAGAAAGAGTGATTGGAGTTCCAGTTGATGTCCCTGTTGTAAGGTCACCATTGTCGAATGAGTAAGTAGCGTTAAGAACCTCTGCGAAACATCGTCCGTCAAGGTCAAGAGCTACTTTGTGTCCAACTTGTTTTCCAATTACTTCTCCTGGGTTTAGATTTCCAGCTTGTTTTGCTTCACCGTCTGAAATGTGAAATACAGCTTCTTTTTCAATGTTTACTGTAAGAGTTTCAGTTGTGTCAGTTACAGAGTCAATTGTAGAAGCTGAACCTCTAGTTACTGTTCTAACTTGTACACCTGAAATATCGTAAGATGTTCGAACTACAGAACCACCATAAGTAAGGTCTGGTTCAAACCGTGTGTTCATAATATCCTTTGCTACTAGTGTTTTTTGAAATACTTCTTCGTATGCGTTATCGTAATACGCTTTATAATCCGTGAGTGCCATTTTGTTTTAATTCCGCTTGTTATTTGTTTTAACGGAATGGGTTTAATTTATAACCCCGTTCATTTATTAGAATCCCTTGTATAACATGGCTTTATTGTACTCAGCCTTTAACTTTGGGTCATTCATGACTTCCGCAAAGTAAGCAGGGTCTTTAGCAGCTTTTGTTATATCTAAAGGTTCAGGTTCTTTTCCTCCTCTTGGTGTAGTTGTGTTAAATGTTCTTTTGCCACCAAGTGCATTAGAATATGTATCTTCTATTAGTTGAGAAAAAGTTTTATTGCCATTTTCAGGTAACAAAGATAGTTTAAAAATAACATCTTCATTTACTATTTTTGAGTATTCGGGCATTGTTTCCAACGCATCTCCAAATCCTTTTTTAAAAATAGCCTGTAGTTTGGTCTCTTTTTCTTTCTTCTCTAAAGGTTCAAACTTTTGGTTTATTTCCTTTTGAGCTTCAGCTTTAATTGTATTAACAAGTTTGTTTAGAAACTTAGGGTCTACATCTGGATATTCTTCTGATAATTCAGACAAAGATTCAGATATTTCTTCTTTAGTTCCACCTTCTTCTACAAGTTTTCTAAGCTCTCTAACTTCTTTTTCAAGAGATTTACGAGCTTTCTTCTCATCTAAGAACTTGTCTAATCCAACAGTTTTGGGGTCATCCTTTACAGGTTTATCTCCCATAACTTCGCTAATTGTTTTAGATGTTTCTGTAGTAGTAACATCTTCAGTTGTCTCTGCTTCTGGTGTTTTTACCTCCACCTCTGGAGTAGTTGTAGCTTCATCAGCCATAAGTTTAAACATTTTTACATAGATGCACTATGAGATTTTATTCCTTTTCAGGCTGGATTTACTTCTCCAGACAAAGCATTTAGCTTGCCCAAGCCTACCTTGTAAAGTAGGTATTAATTACTAATTTAGTAAGCAATACTCACGTCACAATAATCGTAAATTTCTGCGTAATTCTATTTTAAAAGTTCTTCTAAAAGACTTGTTCCTAATTCTAACTTGGTCGGCATTATCAGATTCTTCTTTGCTTTTTTTGTACCAGCTTGGTTCTGCTCCTTCAATTTTTGAGTATAATTTCAACTGACAAAGTAAATCCATATTAGTTCTACCGCTTATAACTCTAATGCCCGTATGTTTTCTAATTAAAACTTTGCATTTAAATAGATTCATAGGATCATAGACACTTATCATAAGTACCCCCAATTTATCACATTGTTGTTTCTTGAAATAATCTTTTCGTCTCTGAAGTAATAATTTATGTTGAACGCCATTAAATTCAACTGCTAATTTCAAATCAGGATAAAAAATATCTAACTCAAGATTATGACCAGTTTCTGGATTTTTCAACCAAATTGGACGATAATTATAGATTACGTTTTTACTTGGAAACCACAGTTTTAATAAATCTCTACACAGGGATTCCCCTCGAGATAATTTCATGTTTGTTTAGATTTAAGGCTCTCGCCTCCGTTGAATAAATTATATTCCTTGTTCTATTTTATTGCAAGGAATGTTCTGTGTATAAGTCAAGTAAGGAACGGGGGCTCACTTTTATATACACAGAAAACTCCCGACAATTAGTCAGGGTCTTCTTCTAACGCTTCTCTTAACGCTTCTTCAGTTATCTTTTTATTCTTTTTAGCATTTGTTAATGCTCTGTATAACGCCAATCTTTCTTTCAACTTTGCACAGTTAGATATTAGTTCAATGTGGGTTAATGAACTGTAACCAATTGCTAACGTATCAACACTTGAGACAATGTCTTGTAGACAAGATTTAATAAGTAACTTACCACCTTCTGAATGTTGAACTGCATCAAGAGCTGAAGCATTTTTTAAGTCTTTCTTAATTTCATCCTTATTTATCTTTGACATTTTTTGGTGTTTTAAGGAACTCTGGGTCTAAAACTATGTTCTCTTTCAAGTCAAATAGCTTTTTAATGTGAGCCAGTTCTTCTTCTGAAGATTTCAATTGCTCTTCAAACTCTTTAATTTTATCTTTATACTGCTTAAATTCATTCTTAGCAGTTATGTAGATACCCAGTGCTACAAGTTGTTCTTCAGTAAAATCTTTAACAAAAGGGTGATGTTCCTCTACATTATTTATGATAATTTGTTTTAAATCCTTGTTAGAACGAAACTCTTTTAAATACTTTAATAGAGCCATCTGCTCATTCTTCATATCTTGAATAGTAAAATCAGCAGTTATATTGCCTTTTTCTATTACAATTTGATTAATGTCTTCGTTTTTTTCTTTGATTTTGTATTTAAACATTTTTAATTTAATTACCCGTAATAATTAACTCTTCTTACCACTTTTCTTTTCCTTCATTTTCATCATTTTTGTCTCCATTTTCTCGTGTTGAGCCTTAGCCTTTTTTGATTTATACATTTCTTTCATGTTATTGATATTCGTCTAGTGCTTCATTAGCACCTGCCTCGACAGGCATATTAGTTGGTAATGGTTGTGAATTTGGTGGTAGAGGTTGGCTTGTTTCTGCTAAAGACATTTGAGTAGCTTTTACTGTTGCCATTCTAGCCATATTTTGCATTATGATTGGGTCTAACATCTCAATGTAGAAAACTATTCTATCTTTTTGGTCTAGTGTCATATCATCCATGTGGTCAATTAAGTAAGATGTAAGTCTTTGTTTATATGCGGTTGTAGCCCCACTATTAGGTTTAATATTCTTTCCATCTAGTAAAGATTCAATATCTTTATCTGCTTCTGCCATAAGTTGTGAGTCTGCAAATTCAGAAGTATCCATAAGTTCTCTAATCTCTTCATCATTAAATCCAGCAATTTGAGCTTGTAATTCATAAGATTTTTTAGGACTTTGTATAGGGTTTGCTCCATTTTGTGCAAGGAATTGCAGTTTATTCTTTTTATCTATGTTAGATAGAGCTAGTTCAGCATTAGAAGATTCAACTAGTACACCAAAGTCATCACCTTTTCTAAATATATCTCTTCGTGATACTTCTTCTTGTTCAATACCCTCTGGCCCGATTATATCTATACAAACTTTCTTATTAAGATTTTCTCTTACACCATGTTCATATAGCTTAGCCATTCTCTTATAACCAAAAGCATAAGACTTGTTAAGAAGTCCAAACTTATCTGCACTATTGGCTTGATTACCTTCGTATATTCCTACCTTTGTACCTGAATTATTCTCTGCGTTACCTGCATCTCCTGCGGTTACACCAGATACGCTTCTCCATATATTCTCAAGAATATTAAATACTTGAATTGGCGTATTGATACTAGGAGTTATAAATGTTTGTACCGCTTTATTAGCATCAAATTCACCTTTGACTCGTATAATCCCATCTTTACGGTATTTAAGTTCTGCTAAGTTTTCTATCATGCCAACAGATACAACTTTTTGTGGTTTATTTATCTGTTCAGCATTATCAAGCATTTGATTGATAGAGATTTGCTGACTCATTAACGTTTCTAGTATGTATTCACAATATCCAGGAGTCCAAAACTCTGTAAGGTCTACGAAAGCTGCCCATGTCCAGTAAGGGAATAAGTTAGATTCAAACTTATCAGTTAGCAAACACATTTCAATACATTCTCCTGTAGAGTTTTCTACAAGGGCGTAATATCTTTCACCTTCAAAAGTAGTTACCCAGTTCCAGAACTTAAATTTATCACTACCTGATATTTCCTTTTGAGATTGCCATACATTCTGGTCTCTAGTTCTGTATTGTTTGTTAGTTTCCTCCTGATTCATCTCTGTTGCATTAGACGAACCTTCAATAAGTCTTTCTGTTTCAGTCTTGTAGTAGATTTTGTCTTTTACCCCTTGTCTTAATTCTTCACGAGTCTTAACAACACCATAGTTACCCATATACATAGCTTTCTCTATGTCTATACCACCTGCACTAGGGTCAATTAGAAAGTCATACACATCAACGTTTTCAAGATGAGGGGCATATACACCATCAATACTATCAGCAAAGTAAGTATAGATTGCTCTACCGTACATGATTGCCTGTTTCTTACCTGCTATATCTTTAATGTCCCAATCATCATTTAATGCGTCTATATTCTTGAGGGCGTTGAGTCTTTCAACTCTCTGTAATTGTGATGGTTTTCTTTTAGTAAAGCGAAAAGTAAGAGGATTATCTATTTTACTTAGTAAAGTATGTAGAAATTCTTGTAATCTATTCAAATTAACGTTAGAACGTGAATATTCTGTAGGTTGTTTAAACCCGTAGTACATTTTCTCAACTTCTATCCATCGTTTTATCTTTCCTTGCTTGAAATTTCTAGCAAAAGCTATTTCATTCTTGATTTGTCCCGCAATTAACTGTCTTTTTTCGTATTTTATGTTCATTTAATAGATTTCCCGTCCATTAAATTGTTTTTATGACTTAAGTATAACTTATTTTTTAAAATAACAATAAAAAAGTTGTTGATAAGTCAAATCTATAATCCAATTTCTTCAAATAATGGTTTTTCTTCTTCAAAAACGTAGGTAGAAGATACCTCCTCTACTGGTTTAAAGATTGTGAACCCGTACCTAATAGCATCCATAGCATGGTTATATATGTCTTTAGGTTCATTTAATCCGTTCCCTTCTTTATCCTGTAACCAAGAGTAGTTCTCATATTCTTTCTTAATGTTCACTGACCTTTTCGTGTATGAAATCTTCTGGTCTTTAACAAATTGAATACCTTGATTGATTGAACCTTGTCCTTTCTTAGCAGGTTGTATATTTACATCGTATAGCTTTATCTCATCAATACTTTTAGGCTCGGCACTATCTGCTATAACAATAGATTTGTTTTGTAACTTTATTGTATTAGCAATATCTCTATTACTCATTCCTAACTGATACGCTACTTCGTCTAATATGTAACCTCCATTGTACTTATAGATTGCCACAATCGCAGTAGGGTCGTTTGAATATCCAAAATCTAATCCATACACCTCTAACCTAGCTTCATGTGGCACAGAGTCAATTTCTGCCCAATTAGAGTAAATTTTACCCTTTACTGTCTCAGGTACATAACCTTTAATCATATTGTAAAAGTGTGCAGGTTTATTTACCTCATAACCCCTGTATCTTTCAACGGTTGCTTCTGCTATGTTTTCGATGTTATCTTCAAATGAAGTCCTTATAAACTCTACATCTTTTACATCCTGTTTAAGGACAGGTTCATAAAAGTCTTTTATTCCAGTTTCCTTTAAATCAAACCATCTGTTCACTATCCAATGATTCTTTGCAGGGGGATTCAACAATAAAATAATCAGTGTGTTTCCTTTTACTGTTCTAAGTGAGTCGTCTAGCTGTGTAAAGTCTGCTTCGCCTATTTCGTCTGCTTCTTCAATAATAACGCAATTATAGTTAGCAAGTGACTTTAGCTTAGATTTCTGTTCCCCACTAGACTTTTTAAAGCCGACAGCATTAATAGTATTAATCCCGTAAGAAATGGTCATATTACTATCATTTATTTGTAGTGATTCGTTTATTTCATTTTCTGTTGCTCGGTCAATAATTTCTCTGTAAATAGAGTTTCGTATATCACCTAGAATATAACGCATAATCGCACAACGAAAATACTCGTTCGACACGAGCTTTGCATTAGCATATTGAGAAGCTACGGTAGAACGCCCTGCACCTCTCCCACCCATAAGAATTGCATATCGCTTCTTAGTAGTGAAAATACTGGCGTATTTACTATTAACTACTTGTTTCAGTTCCATCAAATGATTTAAGGATTATTGTGTTTCCTTGTATAGCTTTACCGTCAGATACTACATCTAGTTTATCTCCGTACTTCTTGGGTTTCATTTTAGACATAGACCATTTTAGGTTATCAGCCTTTAGTTTGTATGCACTTACTACTGCATTACTTGATTTAGGGTCTACACTCTGTGCAATATCAATAGCTTCATCTCCAATACTAGTTAATTCTTCGTGTTGTGCATCAGCTGATTCTTCTTTCGCACACACATATTGGTCTTTAAATTCAGGCTTTTCTCTAAACCATCTAAACACAGTAGATTTATCGGGCATATCATCAGCTAGGCATACAGTTCTAAGACTAATACCTTCTGCTAATTTAGAGCATATTCTATCTGCCAGTTCTTTTGAGTAATCTGTTGGTCTACCTGCCATATTATTCTGTAAATATATAGCTTATTAGTAATGCTGGTTCAATATCTAATTCTCCTACTTCGCTAAGTTTAATTAATTCAAAATCTATTTCTACTTCAAGTGAAAGTAGGTCTTCAAGTTCTTTTGTAAAGAGTTTTGCTTGTTCTGCTTCAAAGGAATAAAATTGTTTTCCATCTTTTTCTTCTTCCTTGCCATACTTTTCTAGCAAATCTTGCTTACTTTTATAGAAAGTCTCTAACTCCTTAGATACCTTGTCTGCAATCCTTGTAAGTCTATAAGAGATTTTTACTGGAAATTTTACTTTTAACAACTCTTTTAGAGAATTTGCACTTTTTACTATTTCATCGAGTTTTATTTTCATATTACTTATAATAACCTAATAATTTTTATTTGTTAATACCTGTGGATAACTTATTCTAGTAGCTTGAGGACGACCCTCTTATTTGTTTTTGTCATGGCTGATTTTATATCCTAGTTTCTTAAGAGCATGCACTATCTCGACAACAAGTATAGCTGTTATTTAGTGTTTAAAATCTCACTTCCACCCTGTCTATTGGAGTAATGTCGCCGACTTCGCTTTCCCCACTTCCATCACTAAATTTATGAACAAAGGAAACTTCTTTAGGTTTATCGACCTGACTTTTACCTATAAATTCACAAATTATATTTTTAACTTCTTCTATTGTAAGGACTATTTTCATACTTCTTTGTTTATTTAGTTAAAATGATTTGATAATTTCCCAAGTTACTCTAACTAATCCTATACACACCATACCTACAATTGAACTAGCAAATATCATCCACA
>Ga0075163_10013137_pt1 | contig 10759 bp, 11 predicted proteins | sample JI1023141ADNA_FD_71478 | JGI IMG/M metagenome (GOLD analysis project Ga0075163, IMG submission 71478) | Wastewater effluent complex algal communities from Wisconsin, to seasonally profile nutrient transformation and Carbon sequestration -... | ecosystem: Engineered > WWTP > Effluent > Algae... | reverse complement strand
CGCCGCAAACTCTTCGTGGTGCTTAAGATCCGCAGCGGCAAAGGCCGCGTGCATACGGAACACTTCACGGAGGAAGCACTCAGGGACGAAGTCGCGGTTTGACGAGCCAGGGTGGTGAATCCGAAAGTGAATCGACGACCGATCGGTTCGTTATCGTGGAAACGAAACGGATCGGAACATTCATGATCGGCATCGAACGGAATGCCGATCTCCAGAATTCGCCCTAACTGCGAAGCTCAAGTTCCTTCAAGCCAGCACGATTTCGTTCACGATTCCGCGCAGGTCCATTTCGAATTCGATCTCGCGTACCGGTGGATCGGTCACATACCAGCTCAGGCCGTTCCGCCATGCGCTGGAAAGTTGCTCGGCAAAAACGTTACGAATGATGCCGTCGAGCGAATGGCGAGTGTAAACGTCGACTGCCGTCACCAGCGACCAGTCGCCACCCAGCCCCCGCATGCGATGATGCATCAATCCAAGAACAAAAGCAGCTTTACGTTCCAGCCCCTCCGCGGACAGATCCCCTCGGGCGATAATCGATTCGGCGTCAAGCTTCCCTTCAGGCAATTCGCCGCCACCCGCGACCACGAAAGTTCGGCGAGTATGCTCCTTCGTCGAACGCGTATACGAAAATCCATACAGAACGACTTCATGAGGGGCATCATAAACAGGCGCGACATTCGTCCGCGCGACGGGATTCACGCCATCGACGAAAATTCCCCAAGATTCAAGTATCGCGGCATATTCGCGATTCAGTTCCGCAAATCCCTCGAACGTGAACGGAGCAGGGGATCGCAGTTCGATCCCGCAAAGGGACGCGAGCGGCCTGCCTGCTCTGCGAAGAGTTCCGGAAATCCGGTCAAGACCTTCTCGATAGGGCAAAGCCTGGCCAAAAACGCAATGTACGATTTCGAAACCGGGGCGAGCCACCACGCCGCACGAGTATGGCGCGATCCCGGGCAGGAATCGATAATCGCCCTCCGGATGATCGATCAAAGCCACTTGCGATACCTCCTGAATGGATTCGAGGAACGGACGTCAACTATTCGGACCGTCCGAAACTTGTTCGCCTGATACGTTTTGCACAACCTCGCCGATGACGTAGGTCTTCTTGTCCTGAGACTCGTAATACGTCCGCATGACCATCTCGGCAACCAGGCCAAGCATCACGCTTTGGACGCCCGTCAGAAAGAACATGACGGTCAGCAGCGGCAGAGGTGTCTCGATAAAGCTCTTTGGCCCATAGCCCGTGAGCGGCTTGTGCAGGAATTTGTAGTAGAGCATCAGAGCGAACATCGCCAGAGACAGCAGAATCGCATACAACCCGAGACGGCCGAAAAAGTGAATCGGCCGTTGCGAGTAGCGCTGCTGAAAGCGTATCAGGATCAGGTCGAGAATCACGTTCCAGGTGCGGCCGATGCCATATTTCGTGACCCCAGCGGTTCGGGGCCGGTGATTCACGACCAGCTCCGTCACCTTCCCGCCTTGCCAGGAAGCGAAAATCGGCACGAACCGGTGCATCTCGCCGTAAAGCCTGACCCCCTCCAGCACTTCACGACGATAGGCCTTCATCGTGCATCCGAAGTCATGAATGCCGACCCCCGAAAGACGGGCGATGATCCGGTTCGCGGCCTTCGAAGGCAATCGCCGATTCAAGTATTTGTCCTGACGATTCTTGCGCCATCCTGACACGACATCGAAGCCTTCATCCAGCCTGGCACGCAGGCGCGGTATGTCGATCGGGTCGTTCTGACGATCGCCATCCATGGGTATGAGCACCTCTCCACGCGACTGGTCAAGTCCCGCGGAAAGGGCCGCCGTCTGACCACAATTGCGCCGCAGAAGGATCAGCCGGGTATGCGAGGGGTCGGCAGCCTGAAGTTCGCGCAGAACCTTTCGGGTCGAGTCACGGGAACCGTCATCGACGAAGAGGATTTCGTACGAATAGCCCGAATCTCGAAGTGCTGCGTGGATTTCGGCATGCAGGGGGGCGACGTTCTCTTCCTCGTTGAATACGGGGATGATGATCGAGAGATCCGTCCGCTTTCCGCTGTTCTGGGGCATCTTACGTTCCGTTCGCTCGCATACGCATGACCGCCACGCTTATCCGCCGACAAACTGGCTCAGATAACGCCGGCTGATGGCCAGCGACTCGATCCTTTTGGCCAGCGAGCCTTCGAAAGCCCTGTCTTCGACTTCGACCACCAATGGGCCGTCGTAACCCGTGTCCGCCAGGGTCCCGAGAAACTGCCCCCAATGCACATCACCCATTCCTGGCAGCTTGGGCGAATGCCAGAGCTTCGGAAACGAGAAAACTCCGTGATCGTTCAGCCCGGCCCGGTCGATACGGACATCTTTCGCATGCACATGCACGAGCCGATCCTTGAACTCGTGCAGCACTCCGACGTAGTCCATCATCTGAAGCACGAAGTGACTTGGATCGAAATTCAGGCCCCAGTTCATGCTGGGGATGTCGGAATACATCCGACGCCAGATCGCGGGCGAAACCGCCAGATTTTTACCGCCAGGCCACTCATCTGCCCCGAAAGACATCGGACAGTTTTCGATACCGATCCTTACGCCAGCCTGCTCCGCATGAGCCACGATCGGCCGCCAGGTCTCCAGGAACCGGGCCCACTGGTCGTCGACCGATCGCCCTGGATCCCGGCCTGCGAACGTGTTGGCCACGTTCACGCCGAGGGCGTTCGCCGCATCGATCACACGGCGAATCTGATCGACAGCCGTGCGAGACTCAGCTTCATCCGGCGCAAGCGGGTTCGGATAATAGCCGAGGCCGGAGATAAAAACTCCGTAACGATCAAGCATTTCATGGATTCGGGCGATTTCGGCGGCATCCAGACGAGCGACGTCCACATGGGTGACACCGGCATAACGGCGTTCCGCCTTGCCGACAGGCCAGCACATGAGCTCAACGCATGAGTAACCAAGTTCGGAAGCCGTTTTCAGGACGTCATCCAGCGAGAGTTCCGGCAAGATCGCCGATACGAATCCGAGCTTCATCGCCAGCCACTCCCCAACATTCGGTGCCCGCTGATACGAACGCGACGCCTTTTGCCAGATATGTTTCCACATATCCTATCCAGCTTCGATCGCCTGATCCAGCGTCGCCAGCCGTGGCAGTTCCGGCCAGATACGCGCGATCGCGAGAACCACGAGAATCGTCGCCGTTCCGCCGACCAGAACGCTGCCGACTGGCCCCCAGAGCGCTGCCGTCAGCCCTGATTCCAGGGCCCCGAGTTCGTTCGACGAGCCGATGAAAAGCCCGTTGACCGCTGCGACTCGCCCCCGGAGTGCGTCGGGCGTACGAATCTGCACCAGGTTGTGGCGGATCACGACGCTGACGTTATCGAAGGCGCCGAGTAGCCCGAGCATCATCAGTGAAAGAGCGTAATTGCGGGACAGGCCGAAGCCCAAAGTCGCAGCCCCGAAAGCGATCACCGAAACGATCAGCAGTCGGCCGATTCCATGTCGAGGTGGTCGATACGCCAGAAAAAGCCCCATCGCGAAAGCGCCGATCGGTGGAGCAGCCCTCAGCCAGCTATAGCCTAAAACACCCACGCCCAGGATGTCGCGTGCGAACATCGGCAGAAGGGCCGTGCATCCGCCGAAAAACACGGCGAACATGTCGAGCGAAATCGCGGCGAGGATGACGCGATCGTTCAGCACATGCCGCAAACCGTCCAGCCAATGGTTCGGATGAGTTTCGTCTGATTCGACTTTTTTTCGCATCGGTTTGCCGATGCCACGGGGAAGGCTGAGGAAGCAGCAGAACATAGTGACTGCGCAGCATGCGTCTGTCCAATAGACGGCCGCATATCGGGCGCTTGACTTACCGGCGAGGCTGACGATCAAAGCCCCGAGTGCAGGCCCGATCGTCGCGGCAAGATGCATGGCCGACGAATTCCAGGTGATGGCGTTGGTGAGTAAATCGCCAGGTACGAGCCGTGGCAGGATCGCGACCCGCGAAGGATTGTTGAGAACCTTCGCCAACCCCATGCAGAAGAGCAGGATCAGGTATGTCGAGACTCTCGGATCATCGACCTGAGTTCCCGTTTCCCCTAACCAGCCGATGAGCCGTTCGACAGCCAGATTCAAAGTACGGACAAGGGAATGGTCAGGCAAACGAACGAGGCCCGCGCTGAATGCTCCCAAAGCACAGGCGGAAGTGGCCATCATGGCCTGTGCGATCAGCACGATCACGCGGCGATCGTACTTATCCGCAAGTGACCCGGACCACAACGCAAGTATCAGTACTGGTAAGACCTGTGCGAATCCGACGAGGCCGAGAACCGTGGCCGAGGCAGTCAGTTCGTACAGTTCCCAGCCGATGGCGACAGCGACCATCTGCTGGCCGAGAATCGCAAACGCGGAGCCGAACCAGTAGCGAGCGAAGCCTGGCACCCGAAAAGCCCGGAATCCACCATTTTCCGAATCTTTTCCCGCGATTTCCGGATTCGTCATGATGGCTGAGAACTCGACGAAATCCGGAAATCCTGGTGAATTTAAGTCCGCTCGGATCTTCAGGCTTCAGCCGGCCGGATCAGGCCGATTTCGCGGATTGAGCAGAGGTAAGGATTTCGAGAGTTCGCTTCACCATGGCCGAAGCCAGTTCGATGGCTTCTTCCGGCGAACTCTTGAGTTCCTGAATGGTCTGGAATTTCTGAATCAGCCGGGCATCAAGCAGGCCGGGTTTGACGTATTGCACATCGACGGCGATCAGCAGGCACCGCAAGCCGTATTCCCGCAAACCTTTCGTGTAAACCAGAGCACGAATGCACGCGAACATGGCTTCGTAGCTCAGGAAAATGATGTCCGCCTTGTCACCTTTCTGATACGAATGAATGTTGGTCGCGGCTTCGAGCCGATCGGCCGCCATGTTGAGCAGGCCAGGCACTCGAGAGGGGGCGTCAGAATCCTCGAAGAGGTAAGGACTTTCCAGACATTTCTGCAGGTTGTTGACGATGGCCATTCGTGTTTCGCCTCAGTCGTGATGCGTCGAGTCGTCGTGTGTGAGTTCGGTCGGTCGGGAATTCCGAATCAGGGCTTGGGGGCTTCCGTGGGTGGAGCCGCTTCCGCACTCGCAGGTCGAGCCGGCAGGATCGTTCGCACGACACCCCGCTCTTCACTGGCGATCGGCCGCTCAGCGAACCTAAGACCACTGCGGGAAACGACTTCCATGTCTTCAAGCAGCGAAGCCGGCTGAAATCCGAAGAACAGAGCGAGACCGGCACCGACGGCAAGCGGCAGAGAAATCTCAGGACCCATGTTCTGCAGGGGCTTGCGATCGGTCTCCCGCAGGAAAATGGCCTTCAGGATTCGGACATAGTAGAAGGCCGAAACGACGGAATTGAACAGCCCTAGCGCGACCAGGCCAATCATCGTGACTTTGTCCTGTCCGCCGACGTTCAAAGCTTCCATGAACATGTAGAGCTTTCCGAAGAAGCCAGCCGTGGGAGGAATGCCGATCATCGAAAGCATCAGCACGCAAACTGCCACTCCGACGTACGGATGCCTGCGTCCCAAGCCATTGAGGTCGTCGACACTCTCGGTGCCAAGATCCCGATCGAGCCAGGCGGCGAGAGCGAAGCCCGCGATCGTCGTCAGACCATATATCACCAGATAGAAAAACAGCGCCGCAGCCGCTTCTTCACGTCGGGTGCTGATCCCGACGGCAATCACCCCAACCAGCATGTAGCCGGCATGAGCGATCGAAGAATAGGCCAGAAGCCGCTTCAGATTCGTTTGCCCCAAGGCTGTGAAATTGCCGTAAGTCATTGTCGCGGCGGAAATCAGGGCAAGAAGGCCGACCCATCCAGGCGAAGTCGGACTGGTGGTGGCGGACCACGTTCCGAGAGCCCCACCCATCACCTTGACCATCGCGACCAGACTGGCGAGCTTCGAGCCTGAAGCCAGCCATGCCGCGATTGGCGCGGGGGCTCCTTCGTAAGCGTCCGGAGCCCATTGGTGGAAGGGTACAGCGGAGATTTTGAACCCGAAGCCGACCATGATCATCAGCACAGCCACGCCGCCAGCGAGATTACCGGAAAGTCCAGGCCGTTCGGCACCGGACAGGATCTGGCCGATCATGTCGATGCTCGTACTTCCTGTCTGACCGTAAACCAGGCTGAGCCCGAAGAGAAACAGAGCGGAGGATACCGAGCCGTAGACGAAATACTTCAGGCCAGCTTCCGCGGACCGCTTCTTCGACTTTTCCATCGCTGTCAGGAGATACAGACAGATGGTCATCGTTTCGAGCGACAGAAAAAGAGTGATCAGATCCTCGGAAGCGATCAGAACGATCATGGAAACGGCAGACCAGATCAGCAGAGCGTAATATTCGCCCCAGTGGCTGGTGAAGTTCCAGACCATCGACAGACACGTCACAAGGATCGCGAACAGCAGAACCAGTGCCGCGAACTGCGTATAGAGGACACCGCCGTTGAGCGTATCGAAGAAGATCAGATTATCCTGCCCCGAGACGTTTCCTACGTATTCGAATGCCAGAAACTGGCAGAGCACGACAGAGCTGACCAGCCCGGCGATCGTCCAGAGCCCCAAAGCACGATTGCGTTCCGTGTCACCGAGCCGTGAGAGAACCGTAAGATCGAGAATCAGCGTCAGCAGGCCCCAGCCTGTCAGCAGGATCACCGGGCTGAACAGAATGAAGTCCTGAAGAGAAAAACCGGCAGCCATGGTCGTCTCGAATTCGTCGTGATAGGGGTTGGAAGTGTCTCGAGAGTCGTATCCTGCGGCGTCGAACGATCAACCTGAAAGGGAGTCAAGTTCATCGACGTCCGCGGCTCGCCAGCGCCGGTAGCAAAGCAGGATAAGCCCGACGCCCACCGCGACTTCGGCGGCCGCAACGGTGACGACGAACAAAGCCATCATCACGCCGCTGATCGGGCCTTCGCTGGCCGGTGTCGGCCCATAGCGCCAGAAGGCCACGAAATTCACGTTCGCGGCGTTGAGCATGATCTCGATCGCCATCAGGACGCCGATCGCATTTCGCCGCATCAGGACACCCATCAATCCGATGGAAAACGATGCGGCCGCGAAATAGAGGAACCAGGTGAGAGGAATCTGTTGCGACATGACTCTTCGGAATCTCGATTCTGAGTGCTTGCGGACGAACCTTTTCGATACCGGCTCAGGAACCCGTGACCGCCGGTTCGGTGCCAGGCTTCTCTGCCTTCGCGTTGACGATGTCGGTCGAGTCATGCTGGGCGAGAACGACCGCACCGACCAGAGCGGCCGTCAAAAGAAGCCCCGCCAGTTCGAACGCAACGACGTACCGTGTCATCATTTCCCGGCCGACAGTCGGCGTCATCGAAAGTATCGCCTGACCGCGAGGCGTCGTCGAATCCTTCGTGACGGGAAACTCGGGGCGGACCGCAAGATCCGTCCAGGGTTGATAGGCATTGATCCCGAGAACCAGAACGGTGCAGACCGTGCCGAACGCGCCAAGCCCCAGAAGACGCCAGCGTTTGGACACGGTCGTCGTTTCATCGCCCTGAATGTTTCGGGTGAGCATGATCCCGAACATCAGAATCACCGTCACGGCGCCGATATAGATCAACACCTGTATGGCGGCCATGAATTCGGCTTCGAGAAGTACGAACTGGCACGCGATCACGAAGAAGAACGCGACCAGGAACAAAGCCGCATTCACGAGATTTCTGGCGAATACCGTGCCCAGTGCCATCAGGAGCCCGAAGGCCGACAGGGCGATGAACAAGGCTTGAATCACGGGAACAGTCCTCTCAGTAGGTCTCTCTGCACGGAATGGCTGTCGGTCGCGACGAAGCCTGAATCGGTCCGCGTGGCGTCACTGTCCCTGAGTCGTCGCGGCCAGGAGCGATTCGCCAGTCCGGCTGATCAGGGTCGGGCGACGTTCCGGATCGTTCGCCTGGTACGAATTACGATTGATGCGGAAGACCAGTGCGATCGCAGCGAGCGTCAGAGGACCGGTCACGGCCCAGCCGACCAGCTTGTGACCGTACCCGCCTGCTGGGCGAATCACGATTTCGTACCAGATCGCACCCAGAAAGATGTTGGCGATCGCCAGAGGGACCATGGTCTTCCAGGCGAACGCCATGAGCCGGTCCGCCCGCATCCGCGGCAACGTGGCACGTATCCAGAACATCACGAAGATGAGGAAGAACACCTTCGCGAAGAAAACAGGAATCATGATCAGATTCGAAAAATGCCAGGGGCTTGCGAAGTCCGGACGTGCCGCGGCTGTCACCCGGGCGTTCGCTCCCGCCTGAAAATCGACCGGTCGATTCGCCAGCAGGTAAAGATCGTTACCGGTGCGGTGCGAAACCTGGAAGGCCTCAGAGCGCCCCGCTTCATTAGTGATCTCGATGCGGAACCCACTGCCTGGATTGAGCGGAAACTCATGATGCGCATTGAGCTTGAGTATCTGATCCTTCGAAGCATCGAACGGAGCGGCCAGCATGTGTTCGGCTCGACCGGCGAAGTAACTCTGAAACGGCAGACTGCCGCCACCCAGAAAGAGAGTCGTAGTCAGGCAGCAGACCGCGAACACATTGAGATATTCGCCAAGAAAGAAGAGGCCGAAACGCATGCCTGAATACTCGGTATGAAAACCGGCGATGATTTCCGACTCGGCTTCGGGAAGGTCGAACGGGGCCCGGTTCACTTCCGCGATGCTGGCGATCAGCAGAAGGACAAAGCCGAGAATCCCGGGCGGACTGAAAATGAACCAGCCCTGGTCGTACTGCTGAGCCTGAACGATAGAAACCATGCTCAAACTGCCGGCCCAGAGGATCACCGGCAATATCGACATGACCTGGGGGATTTCGTAGCTCACGAGCTGAGCGACGCCCCGCATCGCACCCAGAAGCGAATACTTGTTTCGGCTCGACCAGCCGGCCAGGAAAATCGACAAGGCCGCGATCGATGAGACAGAGACCATGTAAAGCACGCCGCTGGGCAGATCGACCGGCGCCAAACCGACTCCGAACGGAATCACCGCAAGCACGAGGAACGCCGAGATCAGCGTAAGCATCGGGGCCAGCAGGTGCACGAAACCATTCGCGCCCTTGGGCACGATCGATTCCTTGATGATCAGTTTGATGAAATCCGCGAATGGCTGGAGAAGTCCGAACGGACCGACGCGGTTTGGGCCGATCCGGTCCTGAAACCGGGCGGCGAGTTTGCGTTCGGCAAGAACGATGTATGCGACGATCAAAGGAAAAACGCCGAAAAAGCCGGCGAACAGGTAGAGACCCCAGCGAATCCAGAGCCAGAGATCGACCTTGTCGTAGTAGATGCTCTGGGCGAGCATGAGATTCGTTTCCGGCGTCATGGTCATATCGAAGGGGGACACGGATCGATCCTCGGTTTCAGATTCGTCACGACATACCGGTCACAACCGGCTCTCGAACGGGGCTGTCGGGCTCACAACCAGCGTAATGCGCCTCGGGCCCAGGCATAGGCCAGCCCGACGAGCAGCATGACGACGAAAATGATCATTTCGATGAGTGCGAAGAAACCTAACCCGCCGTAGCTCACGGCCCAGGGGTAGAGGAACACGGTTTCGACGTCGAAGAGTACGAACAGAATCGCGTACAGATAGTACTGCATGCGGAACTTCACCCAGCTTTCGCCCACGGTGAGAACGCCGCATTCATACGTTTCGGACTTCGTCGCCGACCGTTTCTTCGGCGAGAGCAGGGCGACAGCGACAAGCGGCCCTGCCGCGAACGCGGCTGCCACAAGTATCAGAAGCCCGATGAATATGTAGTTGTAGACCATCGATTCGCTTGCCTTTCGTCGCCTGTCGTCATCCTTCAGTTCAGGACTTCGATCGTCGTGCCGCCATCCAGAGCGACGACCGACTCTTCGCCATCCGCACTGCGTAACCTGAGAGTCGGCTGATTCAGTGCCGCGGCTTTCGCACCCATTTCCATGCCGCCGATCGGACGAAGCGATTCGGAAATGACCGTGCCTTCGAATGACGTCGTCCATTGCCGATGACCCACACGCACATGCTGGGTCACACGTACACGCGACCCCGCTGCGTAAGTCGACTCGATCGTCTGCGGTCTGGGAATCATCGCAAGCTCTCCGAACTCAATTTCGGAACCATGAGAGACCGGTGCCGATTTTTGCCTCGAATCGGCCTCATCCTACAGTTCCCGTACACGATTCACAAGGGTTTGCCCGCTCATTCCGGTCTTCCGGTATAGCGGATCCGTCCATTCCGGCCGCCAGGGACCGATCACGACAGGTGCTTGACTTCCAGTACCACAGGATACGATGGATCGGGCGGATAGACCGATCTGACGCCAACCGCTTCGCGAAAGCTCTTCGATCGTCGTGCCGAAGACGATCATGCCCAATTCCGCCCACCAGCACGCCGCGGCGCACATCGGACAAGGCTCAGCGGTCGACACAAGGACGTAATCACGAGCCTCGCCTGAATGGCCAGCCGAAGCCATCGCACGAATCGCGTTCACTTCAGCGTGTCCGGTCGGATCACTACCGCTGCGGTTTCCACCTTCGAACACGACGACTTCCGGACGATCGATACGGGAAATCACGGCACCGAACGGTGCGTGCGAACTGGCAGCCAGTTCGATCGCACGCCGCATGGCGAAGTCCCAGATTCCGGAGTCAGTCGTCGATTCGCCCATGGCCGTCGCCTTCGGATCGAAGATAAAGTCAGCCTCGGGAAAGCTGCAAAGCCTTCTGGAGTCGCTGGTCCTTTTTC
>Ga0075163_10013135_pt1 | contig 10760 bp, 9 predicted proteins | sample JI1023141ADNA_FD_71478 | JGI IMG/M metagenome (GOLD analysis project Ga0075163, IMG submission 71478) | Wastewater effluent complex algal communities from Wisconsin, to seasonally profile nutrient transformation and Carbon sequestration -... | ecosystem: Engineered > WWTP > Effluent > Algae... | reverse complement strand
CTCGGACTCGGACTCGGACTCGGGTTCGGGTTCGGGATCGGGATCGGGATCGGGGACGGGATCGGGGACGGGATCGGATTCGGGCTCGGGCTCGGGCTCTCGCGCTCAGGCCGCGCGGCCGGGGGCGGCTGCCGGGGCGAGCGGGGCGCGGGGGATCGAGAACCGGATAGTGGTGCCCTGGCCGGGCTCGCTGTCGATGGTCATGGTGCCGCCGGCGGCGACGGCGGCGGCGCGCACGGCGCCCAGGCCGACGCCACGGCCGGAGAACTCGCTGACCTCGATGCGGGTCGACAGGCCGTCGGCGAACAGGGCCTCGACCAGGCTGTCGCGGCTCTTGGCCGAGACGCCCAGGTCGCGACTGCGGGCCGCGACGGCTTGCCAGTCGATGCCGCGGCCGTCGTCGCGCAGCTCGAGGCGGGTCACGTGGTCGTCCTGGCTGGCGCGGATGACCAGGCGACCCGCCGGCGCCTTGCCGCGGGCGATGCGCTCGTCGGGGGCCTCGATGCCGTGATCGATCGCGTTTCTGATCAGGTGGACGAAGGAGCCCCACAGCGGCGCCCAGCGCTCAGGATCGATCTGGACGTCGTCGCCCTCGACCTCGACCCGGAGGTCGGTCTTGCCCAGGCGGGCCGCGATCCGGCGCGCTTGCTCGCGGACCTTGGCCAGGCGGCGGCCGATCGGCTCCATCCGCCAGCGCGTGAGCTGCGCGGCGAGGTCGGCGTGGGACGCGCCGCGGGCGATGGCGGCCAGGACCGCGCGGTACTCGGCCTCGTCGACCTCCATCCGGTGGCGCTGGCCTTGATCGAGGAGGCCGTGGAGCGCGCTGTCGAGCCGGCCCCAGCGCGCCGCCAGCGCGGCCAGGGTGGTGTCGGACACGGTCCCGGGCGACGCGAGCTCGTCCTCGATCCGCTCGCAGGCCTGGGCGATCGACGTGAACTCGTAGATCGCGGCGTTGCCCTTGAGGGTGTGGACCATGCGCTTGAAGGCCACGGGGTTGGGTCGCTGTCGCCCGGTGACCGCGGTCACCTGGGCGTGGGCCTCGGCGAGGAACTCCAGGAACCCGGTGCGATCGGCGGCCAGGTGCTGGACCGCCATGGCGAACTCGCGGCGCTCGGCCTCGAGCTGGGCGGCGGCGACCTCGGCGGTGACGTCGGTGATCACGACCAGGGCGCCGCTGATGTGGGCGTCGCGCTCGATGGGCGTGTACGCGAGCTGGTACGCGCGGTCGCCGATCGCCAGGTCGTGGGGGAGCTGATCGATCGCCAGCTCGATCGGCAGGATCTCCTGGGTCGCCTGCTCCCACGCCACCGCGAACTGATCGGCGGCGCCCGGGGCGTGGGGCCGCAGGTAGTCGGCGAAGGTCGGGACGCAGCGCGGCCCGAACCAGGCCTCGGTGGTCGCCGAGCACTCGGGCGACATCGCGCCGTCGCGATCGATCGTCAACATCGCCTGGTCGACGTGGTCGAGGACCAAGCGTAGCTCGCGGTTGCGGGCGTCGAGATCCGCGGTCCGCTGCGCGACGATCTTCTCGAGGCCGACGACGTTGTCGAAGAAGCTGCGAGCGATGAACACCGTGGCGACCGACTCGATCACCACGAACACGGCGTGCAGGACCACGGTCCAGTAGGTGGCGTCGTGGTTGAACACGCTGGCAGGCAACCAGGCGAACAAGACGACGTGGTGGATCGCCACCGTCGCCGCCGCGGCGACGATCGCCAGGGGGTTGGCGTAGACCGCCATCATCGCGAGCACGACGAAGAAGTAGAAGTGCATCTCGATCTGGTGCTCGCCGTGGCCGTGGTGGACCAGGACCCCACCCATCGCCATGGCCGCGACTCCGTACACCACGCCGACCGTGCGCGGGTTGGGCGCCGCCACGAACGCCAGCGCCGGTCCGATCGCCACCAGGACGGTCAAGACCAGGGCCAGGAGCGGGCCGGTGTCGTTCCACCACGCGATCAGCGGCAGGACCGGCAGGTGGGCGAGGAAGAACCCCAGCCCGACCCGGTTGACCTTGCGCAGGTAGCCGCGCTCGAAGTCGGTCACGGTCGGCGGCAGGATCAAGGTGCGGAGGACGGCGTTCATCGATGACTCCAGGCGAAACAACAGCGGGAACCAGCGACAGTCACAGGAAGGTCAACTCACCGGAGTCGGCGATCTCGGCGCCGTCGTCGGGGCTCGCCGGGGCCGGGGCCGGGCGCGGCGCTGCGGCCAGGTGCCACTCGAGGAAGATCTGGCCAGCCGGCCGGGCGACCTCGAAGGTGAAGACGATGCTGGGCAGGCGGGCGAGCTGGCGCACCTCGGTGTCAGTGCCCTCGATCACCAGCGGCGGCGACTGGTGGGTGACGTAGCCGCGCGCGCGGTAGAAGGCGCGGAGCTGGCCGGCCACTCGGTTGGTGAGCTCGCCGGCGGCGTCCCACACCGCGTCCCGGGTCCGCGGCACCTGGCCGAGCCAGTGGCGAGCGATCCGCGTCAAGACCAGCGGATCGCCGCTGATGATCATGCGCCCGAACAGCTCGGGCCCGGCGATCTCGATGATCGCGGCGATCGGCGCCAGGAGCCGCGAGGTCACGCGAAAGTGCGGCGCCGCCGGCTGGATCCCGAGCGGGCTGTCGTCGAGGAGCGCGGCCACGCTGCGCTCGAGGAACTGCACGGTCTCGACGTCGAGGTGGTTCTCGCTCAGCGCGTCGACGGTCTGCATCGCCAGCTCGGCCGGGGTCACCGGCTCGTTCAAGACCCGGCGGGTCTGCAGCCGCGTGAACTCGGTGAGATCGGCGTGGTGGCGCGAGCCGCCGCACACGACCACGGTCAGGCTCGGCCGGCTGTAGACCAGGTTCTTCAACTGTTCGATCACGCCGGGCGCCATCGCCGTCAGGCTGGCGATGACCGCGATCACGCGATCGTCCTTGTGGACCAGCTCGAAGGGCGCGTCGGGGCTGGTGGCGCGGATCCCGTCGACCCGGGCCTGGCGCAGGCGCGCCATCATGACCTGGCACGACGGCTCGTCGAAGCCGACCAGGACCGCCCGGCCGGGCTGCACCACGTCGGCGACCGCCGGCTTGGGGGCCTCGGCCGGCTGGGCCGGGACCAGGGGCGGCCCCTTCGGATCGGTGACCGAGCGCGGCCGGGGCGCGGGCGCCGGGGTCTCGACCGGCAGCCGCAGGATCTTGCGGAGCTGGTTGGCGACGTCGGGGTCGCTCTGGGTCCGGAGCACGTAGCCGCCGACCCCCAGCCGCATCATCGGCGCCAGGGCCGCGGCCTTGAGCTCGGCCAGGATCATGAGGACCTGCCGCTGGTCGCCGGCCCCGCGCAGCGCGGCCAGGCCGCGGCCGCCGTCGATGGCCTCGTTGACGTCGAGGAGCGCCAGGTCGAACTTGCTGGCCGTCAGGGCGGCGCACAGGTCCTGCCCTGGGCTGACCTCCTCGACCGCCAGCCCGAGACCGCGAGCCACCGCGGCCAGGCGGGCGCGCAGCGACGGATCGTGGTCGGCGATGAGCACGGTGCGCTGCGAGGACACGTCCGCCATGGCTTCACCTCGGGTATCGCGCGCGGCGAGCACGTCACACCCCCGCGATCTTGGCGACGCCCTTGAGGAGGATGTCGGGCTTGAAGGGCTTCACGATCCACGCCGTCACCCCGGCCTCCTTGCCCTGCTTGACCATCTCGACGCTCGACTCGGTGGTCAACATGAACACCGGCGTGCGCTGATGGGTCGCGAGCTGGCGCAGATGACGGACCAGCTCGAGCCCGGTCATGCCCGGCATGTTGACGTCGGTGATGATGAGGTCGAGGGCGTTGCCGCGGGCGTGGTCGAGGGCCTCGTGGCCGCCGCCCGCCTCGAGCACCTCGTAGGCCGCCTCGCGTAGGACGCCGCCGAGCTGGTGTCGCACGGTGGCAGAGTCATCGACGATCAGAATCTTCTTGGCCATGGGGGCGTGCCTCCGAAATCCGTGATGGGTGGTTCGGCCGCCCGGGGCGGCTGTCGAGGGGGGATCACCGCGCCGCTGCGACCGCCGGGGCCGCCGGGGCCGCCGGCAGCGCCTCGGTCACGACCTCGGTCACCAGGTCGCCGTCGAGCTCGCACACCAGCTTGCCCATCTCGACGATCGCGACCAGCTCGTCGCGATCGGCGGGCCCGGCGGTCAGCCCCTGGAGCTTGACCGCGGCGTTGGCCAGGCGGACCACGTTCACCGCCGAGCGCGGCGCGGTTGCGTCGAAGTCGTCCTCGAGGGTGAGGTAGCTGGACAACGACGGCGACAGCCGCCATCGCTCGGCGAGGACCGCGCCGACCTTGCGCTGCAGCCGGTGGGTGCAGGCCAGCCAGTCATCGCGCCAGCGCGCGCGATCGAGGTGGGGCAGGCTGTGCTCGGCGGCCAGGAGGGTGTTGGCCACCACGACCTTGCCCAGGTCGTGGAGCAACCCGACCAGGAAGGCGTCCTCGACGATGGCCGGATCGACGGCGCGGCCGAGCCCGTCGGACACCTTGGCCACCGCGACCGAGTGCTCGAGGATGCGGGCGAACTCGGCGGCGATCTTGGGGTCCTTGGAGGTGAAGAGCTGCCGCGCCAGGGCCTCGACCACGACCCGCATGAGGCGGACCGCGCCCAGGCGGTTCATGGCGGCGACCAGCGACGTGACGTGGGACGCGCCGAAGGCAGCGGCCGACGCCGCGTGCACGATCTCGGCCGCCAGGAGGGGATCCTCGGCGATCATGCGAGCCAGGCGACCGAACTGGACGTCGCCGCGATCGAGGGCGTCGCGGACCTTGATCGCGATCGCCGGCTGGGCCGGGAGCCGCAACGAATCGTTGGCGATCCGCTGGAGCAGGATCGCCTCGATCGTCGCGGTCAGGTCGTGCATGCCGATCGAATCGGCCACCGGCCGACGCTGGTGAGGGGCGGCCCCGCGCCGGTACCCCGCCGCCCCCCTATCCAACCGGCGCCGCCGGTCGATATCCCTCTCATGTCGCCCCGCCAACGGCTGATCGCCGCGCTCCTGGGGCTCGCGACGCTCGTGGTGATCGCCTTCGCGCAGCGCGGCCTGCCGTGGCCGGACCAACGGCCGATCCCCTGGGTGGCCCCGACCCCGACGTCCTTGGCCGACCTCGAGCTCGACGACGGCGCCGGTCACGCGGTCGGCGCCGAGATCCTGGCTGGCCATTGGACCGTGGTCGCCGTCGGGTACACGAGCTGCCCCGATGTGTGCCCGACCGCCTTGGCCCGCCTGGCCGACGCGGTCAGCCGCGAGCCGACCCTGGCCGCGGCGTTCCTCGCGGTCGACCCGGCGCGCGACCGCGCCCACCTCGCCGCGTACGTCGCGGCCTTCCACCCGGCGATCCGCGGCTTGACCGGCACCCCGGCCCAGCTCGACCGCGCGGTCGCGGCGCTCGGCGCCACCTACGTCGACAACCGCGACGGCACCTTCGATCACAGCGCCGCGGTCTTCGTGGTCGATCCCCAGGGCAACCTCGCCGGCGCGCTGCCGGCCCCGCGCGACGGCGCCGAGGTCGTGGCCGGGGTGTCCGCGCTGCGCGAGACCTGGCGCCCGGCCCTCGAGATCGAGCTGTGGACTCCGCGGCAGCTCGGACCGGTCGGGGTCGGCTACGGGCGGTTCAAGAACCGCGGCGAGCGCGCGATCGCCGTGACCGGGGTCGCGCCCCTCGGCGTGGCCGGCCGGGGCCGGATCGAGGTCCACGCCAGCGAGGTGGTCGACGGCGTCGCCCGGATGCGCCAGCTCGAGGCCCTCACGATCGCGCCGGGCGGGACCGCCGTGCTGGCGCCCGGTGGCCAACACCTGATGCTGGTGGACGGCGCCGCTGCCGCGCCGGCCGTGGTGGTGACCACCGACATCGGCGCGATCGCGGTCGTGCCGCTCATCCCCGCCGGCCGTGGGGATGGATGACCCGCGGGCGCTGGATCTCGGCCGCGCTCGCGGTGTGGGCCGTGGTGGTGATCGCGATCGCGGCCCAGCTCGCGGTCGGCCACACCGGCGCCCTGCCCGGTCCGCGGGACCGCGCGGCGTTGGTCGCCGCGACCTCGGCGGTGGCCCAGCCCGGCGCCCGTCAGGCCATCCACGTGATCCCCGCCCGTTGCTCGTGCACCCGCCTGCTGGTCTCGCACCTGGCCCGGCGCGGCCCGCGGCCGGGCTGGGCCGAGACCGTGATCGTCGCGGGCGGGATCGATCCCGCGCCGCTGCGCGCCGCCGGGTTCGCGGTCCACGCGGTCGCGCCGAGCTGGCCGGGCGAGGTCGCGCGCCTCGACGCCGCGCCCGTCGTGACGGTGCTCATCGACGGGCGCCTGGCCTGGACCGGCGGCTACTTCGACACCCCCGCCGCGAACCGGCCCCGCGACGTCGCGATCCTGGCCGCGGTCGAGGATGACCGGCCCCTGGCCGGCAAGCCGGTGTTCGGCTGCGCGGTGTCGGCCGGCCTGCGCCGGCGCCTCGATCCCGGCGGACTACTCGGCTGGTAGTGCCGCGCCGTCAGCCGACGAAGTAGGCGATCGCGCGCCCCAGCGAGTACAGGCCGTAGCCGATCAGCGCGACGCCGACGCCGCGCATGATCCAGATCGCGCGCTCGCCCATCAGCCGCTTGCCCTTGTCGGCGATGAAGGCGACGAACGAGAACCACGCGAAGCTGCCGACGAACACCCCGAGGGCGGCGGCGATGGCCTCGCCAGTCGACAGATCGTTCAGGTGCGAGCCGACCACGACGACCCAGGTGACGATCGCCGCCGGGTTCAGGACGATGAGGCCGAGCCCCACCGTCAGGCCGTTCCAGATCTCGTGGTACGGCGGGATGGCGTGGTGCCCGGCGGCCGGCGCCGCGGGCGGCTGGCTGCGCGTGGTCAGGATGCCGTAGATCACCAGCACCACCCCCGAGATCGCGAACAGCACCGGCTTGACCCCGGGCTTGCCGATGAGGTGCGGCCCGATCCACAACATCGCCGCGCCCGAGAACAGCAGGTCGCCGATCGCGCCGCCCAGCCCGACCGCGATGCCGCGCCGCAGGGTGTGGCGATAGGCCGCGTCGATCACCGCCACGTTCACCGGACCGATCGGCACGCCGGTCAGCGCGCCGATCGCGGCCCCGATGAGGAAATACGTGAGCACGGGCCCCCGTGCTATAGCAGCGCCCGATGGCGACAGCTACGGATCCCGGCGCCCAACCGGCCGGCGCTGGCCCAGTGCCAGCCCGGGCGGAGACCGCGGCCGTCCCCCCGGGAGGCCCGGCGGTGACCTGGCTCGGCCACGCCACCGCGGTGGTCGAGCTCGCCGGCCGTCGCGTGCTCTTCGACCCGCTGGGTCGCGGTCGGGCCCGTCGGGCCGGCCCGGTGGACGCGGTCCTCATCACCCACTCCCACGTCGATCACCTGAACCGGTGGACCCTGAAGGCCATCGATCGCGACACGCTCCTGGTGGTGCCGCGCGGGGCTCGACCGATCGTCGCCGATCTCGGCTTCCGCGAGGTCCGCGAGGCCGAGCCCGGCGATCACGTCGACCTGGGCGGCGTCGACGTGGTCGCGGTCGAGACCAAGCACGACAACGGCCGCTGGCGCAAAGGCGACGCCCCGGTGTGCACCGGCTACGTGGTCCGCGCCGACAGCCTGGCGGTCCACCACGCCGGCGACGTCGACTTCTCGGACCACTCGGTCTTCGACGAGCTGGGCAAGCGCTTCGACCTGGCGGCCACGCTCCTGCCGATCGGCGGCATGCTGCCGGTCGCGTACTACCGGTGGCGGCGCACCGCGATGGACCGCGGCGTCCACATCGATCCCGACTGCGCCCTCGACATCTACCAGCGGCTCGGGGCTCGGGCCCTGGTGCCGATCCACTGGGGCACGGTCAACCTGCGGCTGTCGGGGAGCCAGGGGCCACGCAAGCGCCTCGAGGTCCAGGCCGCCGCCGCCGGGATCGCCGGCGTGCGCATCCTCGGCCACGGCGAGGCCCTGCCCCTGGGGCCCAACGCCGGGGACCGCGCGACGCCATCGGGCTGACCGGGACCGCGAGGGACCGGCGCCGCACCTCCACCGGGGTGACCAGGTCCCGGGGCCGCAGTCGTGGGCGCGCTGGCGCGTGGCCGCGCGCTTGCAGAGCTGGGCGCCATGCGACGCCCCTCAGCGCTCCTGACCTTCCCCTTGGTGCTCCTCACTGCGTGTCTGGCCGAGGCCCCCGATGAGCTCGACCTCGCCGAGCAAGCGCTCGGCGTCGACGCCGACGCCGACGGCTACCAGGTCGGCGACGACTGCAACGACACCAACGCCCTGATCCACCCGCGCCGGGCCGAGCTGGCCAACGGTCTCGACGACAACTGCAGCGGCATCGTCGACGAGCCGATGCTGCGATACCGGACCGTGCGGCCCCTCGAGACCTCGCTGTTCTCCCGGGTGGCGCCGTTCGAGATCCGGGTCACGAACGCCGCCGCGCGCACCCACCTCGAGACCATGGGCTCGATCGACTACCAGCTCACGGTCCAGGCGCTGTCCGCGGCGTCGGCGCCGGCGGTGGTGATGGCGCGGACCAGCATGACCTTGACCGCCGGCGTGACCTGGTGGCGCTTCCCGCCGCTCCTGCCCGGCCTGCCGGCGCTGCCGTTTCCTCACACCTTGGTCGTCGATCCGGTGGCGCTCCCGCTCGGCCTCGCGCCGCGGGCGGTGTACCGCTTCCAGATCCGCCTGTTCACCAACGCCGGGGTCGCGCTCGGGCCGACCAGCGATTGGTTCTACGCGATGAGCGGCGGCACGATCACCGACCCCAGTGGCCCCCTGCAAGGTGGGCGGATCGATCTGGTGCTCCACGCCCTCGATCAGCTCGGCGACGATCTGGACGGACTGGTGGGCAAGCACGGCACGATCGATCCCGACGGCAGCCGTTACACCGGCTCGTCGCTCGCGCCGCTCCACGCCAGCTACCACGTCGGCGACGACCTCCTGTGGTGCGACTGGTTCTATCACTGGGCGGGCGCCATGGCGACCGACGGCCTCGACGGCAACCTGGCGGCCAACGTGGTCGTCGACGGCGGCACCACGTTCTGGCAAGCCACGATGAACCCCAACAACGTGCCCAACGCCTTCCGCGATCCCGACGACGACGGCTGCGGCACCGAGCTGGTCGACCTGAACGCGGACGGTCAGCTCGGCGTGATCGCGTCCGGGTGCCAGAACTACACCGCCGCCGAGGTCAGCCTGGACGCCGACGATCGGTCGTTCTATCGCAACGACCCCGCCAACCTGTACTACGACGCGGTGCAGTCGCTGCCGAGCGATCAGAAGCCGGGCAACTACCAGGCCATGGACAGCCACGCCGGGATGTTCCTGGCGTTCGATCCGGCTGGCGACGGCGGTATCGGCACGGTGTGGAGCATCGAGGGCAACGTCGGCAACCGGGTCCGGGTGATGTCGCGGCCGGCCGACAGCACGGTGCTAAACGGCTTCGGCAAACTGCGGGTCTCGATGTTCCAGTAGCCCCAACCGCGCCTCACGGCGGGTCCGGCGAGGGACGCCAGCGGGCGGCCGCGGCGGCGGCGAGGTCCGCGGGCGCGGCGGCGAGCGGGGCCAGGAGGTGGCGGCGGACGACACCGTCGGCGCCAGCGGTGATCACGGCGTCGGCGGTGAACCACACGCCGGTGATCGGATGGCGATGGCCGTGCAGGCGCGCGACGACCGCGGCGTCGGCGACCCGGCGGACCTCGACGGCGCCGGTGGCGGTGCCCACCGCCAGGTAGCCGCCGTCGGGCGCCAGGGCGACCGCGGTGACCTCGACCGCGAGGGCGATCGGCGTGACGGCGCCGGTCGCGACCTCCTCGAGGGCGACCGCGCGCCGGCCGGCCACCGCCAGGCGCGCGCCGCGGGCGTCGGCGGCGACCCCGAGGGCGTCGACGCAACGCCCGACCGCGGTCCAGCTCCGATCGCGGCGCTGCCACCGTCGGCCGGCGCCATCGCACAGCCAGGCGCCGTCGGCGCTCACCACCTCGGCCACCGGCGCGTCGTGGCGGGCTGGCGGCCCCGCGACCTCCCACACCACCAGCTCGCCCGAGGACAACGCGCGCAGCGCCCCGTCCGCGGCGAACTCGACGTGGCGGGCCGACCCGGGCGCGCCGGGCAGCGGCCGCTCGCGCAGCGCGGCGCCGTCGCGCTCGAACCAGCGCACGCCGACGTCGGGGTCGTCGAGGAGGGCGACCGCGAGGCGTCGACCGTCGCGCGACCAGGCCACCGACGCGACCCGACCGCCGACCGGCAGCTCGACCACCGCGCCGTCCACCGACCACACCCGGAGCGCGCGATCGCCGCCGATCGCCAGCGCGCCGTCGGCGGCCACCGCGAGGGCGGTCGGTCGCGGCGGGCCGGAGAAGCCCGCCGGTCCGCCGCGGACCTCCCCGCCGAAGCGCCACCGCGCCGCGCCGCCGACCACCAGGCCGCCCTCCTCGGCCACCAGCTCGGCGCCCGGCGCGACCGGGACCCGGAAGCGCGGCCATAGCGGATCGTCGTCGAGCACGACCGCATCGCCGCCGTCGGACACCACCGCGGTGCTCGGCCCGAGCTGGTGCAGCGCGCGCACGCCACCGTCGCCGCGCGGCGGCACGCGCCGCTCGGGCCGCGGGGCGCAGCCCGGCGCGAAGCATCCGCGAAGATCGCGGCGCACGATCGCGCCGGTGGTCGTGCCGAGCGCCAGCTCGACGCCGGCCTCGTCGAGCGCCAGGCTGGTGACCCGGCCGTCGCTCGGGCCGAGGCCGATCGGTCCGAGGTCCGAGGTCGGTCCGTCGA
>Ga0075163_10013134_pt1 | contig 10761 bp, 9 predicted proteins | sample JI1023141ADNA_FD_71478 | JGI IMG/M metagenome (GOLD analysis project Ga0075163, IMG submission 71478) | Wastewater effluent complex algal communities from Wisconsin, to seasonally profile nutrient transformation and Carbon sequestration -... | ecosystem: Engineered > WWTP > Effluent > Algae... | reverse complement strand
AAGGCTGCGCCCCGGGCCGCCGCCCCGCGTGCTTCAGGCAAGGCCGCCCCCCGGGCCGCTGCCCCCGGCAAGGCGCCTCCCGGCAAGGCGGCCCCCCGTAACCCCACGTCCGGAAAGACTTTTCCGGGTGCGGGTGGCCCCAAGAACACCCCCCGTCCGGCGGCGCCGCGTAGCCCCGCCCGGGGTCGAGGCCGACCGGGGGGGGATCGATGATCATCGAGATCAACGAGCTGCACCCCTCGCCCTATCGCATCGAGCGGGTCATCACGTTCCTCAATGACGACGGGGTGGTGGCCATCCCCACCGACACCACCTATGCCCTGGCCTGCCTGCCCGACAACAAGACGGCGGTCGACAAGCTACGGGCCTTGCGCCGCCTCGATCCGCACAAGCCCCTGGCCCTGGTGTTCAGCGACATCCGGCAGGTGAGCGAGTACACCCTCGTCACCGACTACACCTACCGCCTGCTGCGCCGCTACCTGCCCGGGCCCTACTGCTTCATCCTCGAGGCCAACCGCAAGCTGCCCCGCTTCATCAGCGACAAGCGCAAGCACATCGGCGTGCGGGTGCCTGGCCACGCGATCCCCCAGGCCCTGGTCAACGCGGTGGGTCAGCCCCTCATCGTCACCACCGCCATCGATCCCGAGACCCAGGAGCCCCTCAACGACCCCTGGGCGGTCGAGACCGCCTACGGCCATGGCCTGGCGGCGGTCATCGACGCGGGGGACGTGGCCGGCGGGGTGTCGAGCGTGGTGGATCTCACCGGCGACGAGGTGAAGGTCATCCGCCAGGGCCTGGGCAGCTGTGTCGACTTCGAGTAGCGGCATGAAGAAGGTGGTGGGCCTCTCCCTGGGCCTGCTCGCCCTCTCGGGGGTGGCCCGCGGTGATGGCGGGGCCACCGACACTGGCGGTGCCGACGGCGGCCTCGACGCCGAGGTGGGGGCCGAGCCCGAGCCCCCGCTCCAGGTCTGCCTCTGTGCGTTGCACATCGCGGTGGCCGAGCCCACGCCGCTGCCCCTGGCCCCCGCCCTCGACGCCCTCGCGGTGCGGGCCCGGGTGCTGGCCAGCCTGCCTCCCGCCTTGCGCGATCGGATCTGATCGCGGCGGGACCGGTGACAGGTGCCCTCAGCCCTCGACGCGCCAGACCAGCAGCACATCCTGCTTCCCGCGGGAAATCTTCAAAGAAACCGACGGGTTGGGTGACTGGAGCAGCGCAAACAGGCCCAGCATGTGCAGCGGGTTGGTCAGATCGAGCCCATTGACCGAGCGCAGCACATCCCCGCTCTGGATGCCCAGGCGCCGGAAGGGGGAGTGGGTGGGCAGCCCCACCACCCGAAAGCCCACGATGCGTCCCCCCGCCCAGACCTCATCGAGCCGCGCCTGCCGGGCCAGGGCCCCCAGGCCCGCGCGCAGGGTGGTCTGTACGGTGGCCCGGGTGATGACCCAGGCCCCGTCTTCGACGCGTATCCCCTCGTCCGGCAAGGTGATTTCGGGTGCTGGACCGGGGGTGCGTGAGTAGGCTTGCAGGTCTTGCCAGGAGCCACAGACGGGCGGCCCGGCGGCGGGTACGTGGATGGGGAGGGAGCCCGGGGGACAGGCGAGCAGCAGCAGCAACAGCATCATGGCAGTGTGAACCGCAACCGCCCGGTGGACAATCCGGGGTCGGTTGATGTACCCCCTCCGCCCCCCAAAGCATTCCGTGCTATCTGTGGGGGTGGAGAGGGAGGCCGCGCCATGGAGGAGCGCTCGCGCGAACACCCGGAGAAGCTGGGTCGCTACGAGGTGCGGGGACGCATCGGCGGCGGCGGCATGGGCGATGTGTTCCGGGTCTTCGACCCGATCAATCGCCGCGAGGTGGCCCTCAAGGTCTTGAAGTTCACCTATCCCCGGGCGCTGCATTACTTCAAGCGTGAGTTCCGGGCGGTGTCGGGTCTGTCGCACCCCAACCTGGTGGCGCTCTACGACCTGCACCACGACGCCGACCAGTACTTCTACACGATGGAGATCATCGAGGGCGTTGATCTCTACATCTACGTCAACGGCCATAACCGCCTGGTCACCGACCCCCGGGTCCTCTGCCGGCCCGACCGCCTCCAGCGGGTGCGCCACGCCATCGTGCAGCTCCTGCGCGCCCTCGCCTACCTGCACGAGCACGGCTGCATCCACCGCGACATCAAGCCCTCCAACGTGCTGGTCGATCGCTCGGGCGAGGTGAAGCTGGTCGACTTCGGCATCGTGAAGGAGCTGCTGCCGGGCGGCGAGGGGCAGAGCCTCTCGCAGGTCTTTGGCACCTCGACCTACTTCAGCCCCGAGCAGTCCATCGGCTCCGCCGTCACCGCCGCCACCGATCTGTATGCCGTGGGGGTGGTGCTTTACGAGCTCCTGGCCGGCTCGCCCCCCTTCGAGGGGGAGTCGGCCGATGTGGCCCTGGCCCACCGCACCACGCCGCCCCCCTCGCTGATCCAGCGGGTGCCCGGCCTGCCCGCCGACCTGGCGCTGGTGTGCATGGAGCTCTTGTCGAAGGCCCCCGAAGACCGCCCCTCGGCGCGTGAGGCCCTCGAAGAGCTCGACGCACCCCTCGACACCGAGGCGGTCGAGGTGGAGTTCGTGGGGCGGCGCCCCGCGCGCAAGGCCCTGCACCGCTCCCTCGAGACGGTGCGGGACGGCCGGGGCCGCATCGCCCTCATCGAGGGCCCCAGCGGGGCGGGCAAGACCACCCTGGTGGAGATGTTCGCCCAGGAGGCCCGCCTCTTCGGGGCCTCGACCTTTGTGGGCACCTGCCTACACCGCGACCACGTCGCCCTGCGGGGCCTCGACACCATGGTGGAGCGGCTGGCCGAGGCCTACCGCAAGCAGTGCGCCCGCATCATGCGCCACATGCCCGAGCCCGAGCGGGCGGCCCTCATCGACGGCTTCACCTTCCTGGGGGAGCTGCTGCCGCCCCACATGCACGGGCTGTCGGATGGCTCGGTGAGCCCCGGGCTGGGCCTGCAGAACCTGCTGCGCGAGCTGGCCGAAAAGCGCTTGCTGATCGTGGTGTTGGAGCACCTGCACCTGGCCGATCCGGCCACCCTCGATGTCATCGAGGTGCTCCAGCGCGGCGGGGGGCTGCCGCCCTGCCTGTTCGTGTTCACCCTGCGGCCCGATGCGGTGCAGCCCAACAGCCGCCTCTCGGCGTTCATCGACCTGCTGACGGCCCACCCGGGCACCGAGCGCATCGTGCTCGAGCCCTTCACCAGCGAAGAGACCCTGCACTTCCTCGAGCTGCACCTGGGGCACTCGCCCGCCTGGATGGCCGATCATGTGCAGCGGCAGGCGGATGGGGTGCCCCTGTTCGTGCAGTCGCTGGTCAAGGAGATCCGGCAGAACCCCAAGGGCTCCCCGCCCACCTTCGATGAGATGGTGACGCGGCGCATGGCCGCTCTGCCCGAGACGGCCCAGCGGGTGCTGGCGGCGGTGTGCCTGTGCCGTGGGCCGGTGCCCGGGCGGGTGCTGGAGAGCGCCTGCTGGCTCGAGGCCAATGAAATCCACGATGCGCTGCAGGAGCTCATCACCGCCGGCCTGGTGCGGGTCGAGACGGCCCACGATGGCTCCATCGACGCGGTGCCGGTGCACCGGCGCCTCATGCAGGTGGCGCGGGGGGCGCTGGAGAGTGATCTGACCCGCCAGGTACACGGCCAGCTGGCCCGCGCCTGGCAGCTGTGTGGGGGCAGCGCCGCCGACATCCGCCACCACTGGGCGGGGGCGGGAGAGCCCGAGCGGGCGCCGCGGTATGCGGTGCAGGCGGCCACCGAGGCCGAGGCGGCGGGGGACCACGAGCGCGCGGCCGAGCTCTTTGCCCTGGCCCTCGACTCCAACGATCCCGGCATCAACCGGGTGCAGCTGCACCTGCAGCAGGCCGACAGCCTGGCGCGGGCAGGGCGCGCCCTGCAGGCCGCCGATGTGTTGGCGCGGCTGGCCGTCGAGGCCCCCGACGAGGGGGTGCGCTGGACCGCCCGCCGCCTGGAGCTGGCCCTCATCGGCGGGCGGGTGGACGACGAGCTGACCACCGAGGCGGTCCGGCTGCCCGAGGGAGCGCGTGTACGCCTGGCTACATTGCTGGTGGCCATGGATCCCTTCCTGGCCGAGACCCTCATTGCTGGCATCGACACCCCCGATGCCCGCCTCGTGCGGGCGCGCACCCTGGCGGGGCGCCACGATGCGGCGGCCATCGCCGAGGCGCGCGCCCTGGTCAACACCGCCACCCCGGGCCCCACGGTGCATGAGCGCATCTCGCAGGCCCATGCCCAGGCGGTGGTCTGCCGCGCCGAGGGCGCCTTCAAGGCCGCCGAGGCCATCATGGCGCGCGCCTGGGATCTGGCGGTGGATCTGCCGCCCGAGGAGCCCCTCAAGCTCAGCTTGAGCATGGGGGAGGCCATGTTGGCCCTCGAGCAGGGCAACATCGCCCGCGCACGCGCTGCGGGCCGCGAGCTCCTGATGACCACCCGCACCCGCGGGCTGACGGGCCTGCGGGGCCGGGCCTGTACGCTGCAGGCCCACATCCACCTGGAAGCGGGGGAGCGCAACGCCGCCGGGCGCTTGCTGACCGAGGCCGCCCACTGCCGTCCGGGGGGGCGCATCACCTCGCCCCACGTCTACGGCGCCCTCACCCGCATCCGCCAGCTCCTCTACGGCCTGCGCCTGGCCGATGCCGAGGCGGGTCTGCGCGCCATCAAGAGTGATGAGCGCTACCGCCGCTTCCTGGTGCTGCGTGAGCACTCGCGCGATTTTGCCTTGCTGTACACGCGGTTGTGCGCGGTGGCGGGGCTGGAGCGCTGGCGCGACGGCAAGCTGGAGGATCCCGGGTTGGTGGAGCGCCTGCTGCGCGCACGCCAGGCCCTGGCCCGCACGCTGCCGCGCCCCGAGGCGTGGCTGCGCACCCTGGAGGCGGTCGAGGCCCTGCTGCGCTTCCAGGCGGGGCGGGCCGAGATGCTGCTGCAAAACAGCCTCGCCGACACCGAGCTGCGGCCCGAGGATCCGCGCATTCTGGCGGTGCAGCTCGCGGTGCTCTATGCCGCCCGCGAGCACCAGGGCCAGCCCGATGAGTCTCTGGTGGATCAGGCCCGGGAGGTGGTGCGTGAGGTGGGGGCGGCCCTGCCCGTCGAAGCCCAGCTCCTCCTGCCCCCGCCGGCGGAGCGCCCCAGCCGCCCGGGGTGAGCGCGCCTCGACCTCACTCGGGCGAGTCGGGCTCGAGGCCACGCCACACACGGCGCCCCACGACCCACGTCCCCACCAGCGCAGCGAGGGTGCCCGCCACCGCCACCACACTGGGTACCCAGTCGGGCTTGACCTCCGCCAGCGCCAGCTGCGGCAGGTCGACGGCGAGGGCGGCGAAGGCGACGAACACCACGGGAACCAGAACGAGCATGCAGATCACGCGTGTTGTCGTGCTCATCGAGACCTCCCAAGTGTGTCAACAAGACAAGGCAGAACCCGCCCGGGCGTCACGCGCCCGGTGATCAGCCGCCCGGCTTGGGCAGGCCCTTGAGCTCGAGCAGATCGGGCCCGGGGAAGGCCCCCGTGAGCAGGTCGATGGGGAAGCCGGTGCCCACCAGGGGGGCGGGCAGCACGAGCTGGCCGTCGACTTCGAGCAGCACCCGCGTCAGATCTTCCAGTGATTTCAAGCCGTTGGGGGCCGGCAGGGTGCCGCGCCAGGAGAGGTAGACCTCGCCTTTCTCCACCTCGATCTGCACGGTGTTGAGCTTGACCGCCACCTTCTGCAGCTCGGTGTCGTTGATGCCCACCCGCAGCCGGGGCTGGTCCATGGGCAGCACGAGGGCGAACTCTTCCCGGGTGCGGTGCAGGTGCTTGAGGGAGATCTTCTCGTGGCCTTCGAGCAAGGGCACCTGCAGGCCGCGGGGGGCGCCGTTCCAGAACCCCGCCTGTAGCTCCTTGAAGTGCTTGCCCTCTTTGTCCTTGTCGCCGAAGAGCTTCTGCCAGAGGGGCTTGGCCCCCGCGGGCATGCCGGCCAGCAGGGCGCGTGGCTCCCAGTGGCGGGGCACCCAGCCCAGGCCGGCGGGCTCGCGCACCTTGGCGTCCTGCACCGAGGGCACCAGCAGGCTGCCCGGCTGGATGAGGTTCTCCGGATCCTCGATGTTGGGCATCACCGTCCAGCGGTCGCGGGGTGGATCGGCGTCGAGGCCCGCCACCAGGTAGCCCATGCCCAGGGGGTTGGTGGGGCACATCAGCGGGGCCATGCTGTGCTGCTGGTCGACGCCGCCATAGGCGTATTCGTAGCGGACGGGCAGGGCGCTGAACTTCTGGGCGGGGGTGAACTCGGGATCCTTGCCGGCGCGGATGGTGGCGATGCGGTTGCCGATGACGATGAGCCGCTTGAGGTGCTTGCCGACCCGCACCTCGGGGTAGCAGTGGGTGGCCTCGCCGCCGGGGGCGTAGCAGGTGGCGTTGACGATGATGTCGGTGGCCGCCTTGGGGGGGCCCAGCTCCGTCTCGGTGCGCAGCGAGCTCTCGAAGGGGCCCGCCCCGTCGAAGTACTCGTCGCCCTGGCAGATCTGGCGCTGCCAGGTGGTGCGCTCGAGCCGCTGGTCGGGGGCGATGTGGTAGGTGCGCTTGATGACCAGGTGGAAGGACTTGAGGCCATCCAGGTCGCTGTCGGGCACGAACATGACCAGGTAGCCGTCGTGCTCGACGTAGGGACGCGGTCGGCCCGGGTTGAAGTCGGCGGGCAGCTTGCCCAGCAACTCCTTGGAACTCTTGGACAATTGGTCGGCCACCGCCGAACTCCTTCGTCAGCCGCCCGGCTTGAAGGCCACCTGGTCGGCCTTGAGGTTCATCAGGCCGCCGAGGTGGATGATGGGAGAGCCGAGCAAGCCGAGCTGGCCGGACTTGGCTTCGATGTTGAGCAGGCCCGACATCATGGTGACCACCGAGGCGTCGATGCTCAGGGTGGAGGCCGAGGCCAGGTTGAGGGAGCCGACCAGCCAGGTCTTGACCGGCGCGCAGTCGAAGCTGCCGGTGCTGGTGACCGAGGCCTGGCCCACGAGCTGGGTGACGGCACCCTTCTGGATCATCGCGCCGCCGCCGCTCACACTCACCGTGGCGTTGCCGCCGGTGCTGGAGAGCTGGCTCGAAGCGGTGATGGCCATGTTCTGGGCGGTGCGGCTCATGCTGCTGCCCACGGTGATGGTCTTGCCGTTGTTGGTGGTGGCGTCGTAGTTGGCCGCCTTGACCGTGATGGAGTGGGTGGAGCCACTCTTGTGGTCCTTGGTGGTCTCGACGTTGACCGCCATGGTCTTGCTCTCGAAGCTCACCAGGCCGGCGGGCGCCTTGATGTGGATGTCGCCGGTGGCCGCCAGCACGGTGATGCTGTCGCCCGCCACATCGATGACCATCCGGTTGTTCATGCTCGAGTCGACCAGGGTGATGAACTCGGCGCCCGCGGTGTCATCGAACGTGAGCTTGTGGCCGGAGCGGGTCTCCAGCACCTTGTGGTTGTCCTCGCCATCGGGGTGGCCCGGCTCGGGCAGGGGATCCTTGCCGTTCCACAGCGAGCCGACCACAAAGGGCTGGTTCATGTCGCCGTGCTCGAAGACCACCAGCACCTCGTCCCCCACCTCGGGCACGAAGTAGCTGCCCCGCTCCTTGCCGGCGTAGAGGGTGGCCAGGCGGGCCCAGTGGCTCTCGGTGGCGCCGTCCATCCAGGGGAAAATCACCTTGATTCTCCCGGAGTTGAGCGGATCCTTGTTGTTGGTGACGATGCCCACAAAGACGCCATCGAGGATGTCGTCGTCCTGGCTCTGGGGGGCGCCGGGCCTGATCATGCGCTGAGCCTCAACACAAGGTCACGAGGCTGGCCAGGGTATTGATGGCCGAGCCGCCGCTGTAGTTGATGAGCCCACCCATGACCGTCAGCAGGTTGCTCGAGACGATGGCGCCGTCGGCGTCGCTCTTGAGCGTGTGCATGCCGGTGATGAGGGTGGCCGGACCCGAGGTGATGACTTCGAGGCGTGATCCCTTGGCGTCGATGTTGAGGCTGCCGGCGATGAGGGTCTCGGGGCCGCTGTTGCGGTGGATGACCCCGGCCTTGATCTCGCTCTGGCCGATGGTCTGCACCGAGGCCTGATCGACCACCATCGAGCCCTGGGCCATGCCGAACTTGCCGCTGCCGAAGCTCACGGTGAGGGTCTTGGTGCCGACCTGCCACAAGGCGCTGGCGGTGGCGCTGCAGCTCGAGCCGATGGTCTCGTTGCGATCCTTGGAGACCTCGGTGAGCTGGTTGCCCACCTCGATGGTGCTGCTGTTGCTGGCCTGGATCTCCATCGTCTTGCACTCGATGTTGACCGGGCCGGCGGGGGCCTTGAAGAAGATGTCGCCGGTGGTGGCCTCCATCGTGATGAGGTCCTTGGCGACATCGATCTCGAAGCGCAGCTTGCCGCTTTTGTCTTTCAGCTCAATGAGTTCCGCGCCGTCCTTGTCTTCGAAGCGCAGGACGTGGCCCGAGCGGGACTGAAACCACTTGGTGTTGTTCTCGCCATCGGGGTTGCCGGGGCCGGGGATGACGTCGACCCCGTTCCACAGGCTGCCCACGATGTAGGGCAGATCGACGCTGCCCCGCTCGAACATCACCAGGACCTCGTCGCCCACCTCGGGCATGATGTAGCCGCCCCGGCCGGGGCCAGCATAGAAACACACAACACGGGCCCACGGGCTCTCGGCCTGATCATCCAGCCAGGGGTACTTGACCTTCACGCGCCCCTCGTTCTGGGGATCGCTGTTGGAGGTCACCAGCGCGACGGCGGCCCCGCGCATGATGCCTGCGCTGTTGGCCCGGCGAGCGGGGATGAGGTCGAGCAGTGACACGGCGTCAGCCCTTCGTCACGGTCAGCACGGGGGAGCGGGCCACCTGCCCAGCACCCGTTGCCTCGAAGTAGTACTCGGCGCTGGGCCGACCCGCCGGGGGCGGCGCCTTCCACTTCACCTCGGCCATGTCCTTGCCCCCCGACTTGCCCACCAGGGGATCGCCGACGCGGCTGCCGTCCAAGGCCGTGATGGTAAAGGTGATTTCCTCGTCGGGGCCAAACCCGTCCACCAGCGCGGAGAGCTTGACCACCTCGCCGGCTCGCACCTCGTTGCTGCTCCAGCGGGCGAAGACCACCGCCTTGGTGGGCAGATCGTCCAGGCCCAGGCCGATGGCGGCCACCCCGGCCCCCGAAGCGGCCTTGGCGAGGGCCTCGCTGGCCGCGTCGCGGGCCTGCTGGCGCAGCTGGCGGCGCTCCAGGCGGGTGATGCGGGCCTCCAGGTCTTCAAAGCGGGGCGCCTCGACCGGCTCGGCCTTGCCGCTGCGCTCACGCAGCTCCTTCTTGACCTCGGTCAGCTCGCTCTCCCACGCGGCGATGCGCCGCTCGAGGATGGCGAGGCTGCGCGTGGCGAGCTCGATCTTGGCCTGCAGATCCGGCAGCAGATCGGCAGGGGCGGGGGGAGGGGCCGGTGCGTTGGCATCCGGCGGATCAACGGGTCGGGCCATGGTGCTCCCGGGCAGCTTGACCGCTGCATTCTAGAGCAGCGGGCGGTGAAACCACAACGGGAAACCGGGAAGCCGCCCAGGTGCCGGGCGAGGCGCTCGTTGTCCCGGCCCTGGCTTCGCCCAGCGCCGGGTCGCCGTCGCCCATGGACCCAATCGAACCACAGCGGGCGATGAGCTACGCGCGTATGAACAAGCGCCCGGCGTTCAGCAACGCAAGAAAGTGCGGTCTCAGAAGCGCATCGGCGACGCCATCGAGGCTCGGTGTGGTGCCCATCAGGAGTTTGGCGTGGACCCAGGGCATCGGCACGCCGCGTGGTGACCCACCTCGCGGATTCTCGACGAGGTCCGCCCCCCAGACGTAAGCTCCTCCGTCGCACAGGAGCCGTCTTGAGCCTCGAACCGCCCGATTTGGCTGGAAAAATCGACGATCACCTCACCGGCCTGAGCGCCACTTATGGGCGCTTCGTGATGAAGTGGTCCCTCGTCATCAACCTGGTCTGGTGGCCCACGGATCCCCTGCTGATGGACACCATCCCGGGGGCGGTGGAGGCGTTTCGCACCTTCCACTTCGCCGTGATCGCCTGCGGCCTGCTGGCCCTGGCGGTGCTCTGGCGGCAGGAGCGGCTGGTGGGGTGGCGGTTCGTGGCGGCCACCACGGTGTGGCTGGTGGAGCTGGGGGTGCTGGCCGCCGCCATCTCCGCCATCGGCGACTTCTCGAGCCCCTGGTTCTATGGCCTGTGCACTCTGGTGCTGGCCAACTGGATCCTGCCGCTGCGCCTCTCGGTGCGCACCCCCATGGTCAGCCTGATGGGCGTGGCCCTCTTCGCGGGCTATGTGCTGGCTCGCCCCGAGAACCTGAGCTCGCCCTTCCTGGGCGCGGCCATCGGCTACGTCGTCTTCGTCGTGGGCGTCTCCATCGCCTTTGGCCACCGCATCTACCTGTCCACCCGCCAGGCCTACCGGCAGCACCTGGAGCTGGCGGCCAGCACCGAGATCATCGAGCGCCAGCGGGCCGAGCTGCACACCCTGGTCGAGGCCCGCACGGCCGAGCTGCGGCTGTTGGCCCAGCACCTCGATCGCGCGGGCGAGGCCGAGCGCAGGCGCATCGCTGCCGAGCTGCACGACGACCTGGGCCAGAGCGTGTCGGCCCTGCGCCTGGCCCTGGCCACCACCCGCCGCCGGTTCGCCAGGGCGCCCGAAGCCATCGGGGCAAACCTCAATGATCTCGATGAGTTGGT
>Ga0075163_10013132_pt1 | contig 10762 bp, 10 predicted proteins | sample JI1023141ADNA_FD_71478 | JGI IMG/M metagenome (GOLD analysis project Ga0075163, IMG submission 71478) | Wastewater effluent complex algal communities from Wisconsin, to seasonally profile nutrient transformation and Carbon sequestration -... | ecosystem: Engineered > WWTP > Effluent > Algae... | reverse complement strand
TTTCCAGACCGTAGCCGATTCAGGAAGCATCAACGCAGCCGCCAAGGTGCTGGGTCGTAGCTACGGCAAGGTATCGAAGGACCTCGAGGAACTCGAGCGCGCCCTCGGTCACCAGCTGTTCGAACGATCGAACCGGGGGCTCGAATTGACAGTCGTTGGCGAAGACATCCTGCGAACAGCACGCAGCATGGCCGATTCCGTTCAGACCATCATTGACCGTGCCAATGACAGCGGCCCGGGCCAGCTCGTGATCTGCGCGCGCGAGGGCATCGCCACCTACTGGTTGGCGCGTCGCCTGCCTGAGCTCTTGCAGCTTGAGCCCGATGTCAGGTTGTTCATCAGGGTTCTGCCGACGACCCCTAACCTGGCTGAAGGTGATGGCGACATCGCAATCCAGTTCGAAAAGCCGACAGCCGCCAACATCGTCTCGCGTCAGCTTGGATGGCTGCACTACATTCTGTACGCCGCGCCGAGCTATCTCGCGCGGCACGGCGAACCTCGTCAAATGGCGGATCTGCAGGCGCACAAGTGCCTGAGGCTGTCGGGAGAAGTGTACCAGCCGGAAGGCTCGCGCCAGGACGCGGCGGCCTGGGGCGCAATCCTTCCCCACACGATGGAAACGGATGCTGGCACTGTCCTCATGGAAGCATGCGCGGCCGGGGCGGGCATTGCCGTTCTGCCCAGCTACGTCTCCCAGTTTGAGGATCGGCTGATGCCGCTGACGCACATCAAGCCGCTAGCAACGGTACGCTTCTGGCTGACCTACACCGAGCGCGCCCGGAACATGGAGGCCAGTCAGCCGGTGCTGCACTGGATCAGGTCGTGCTTCGACCCGGTCCGCAATCCGTGTTTCCGGGAAATCTACGTGCCGCCGGAGCGACCGGCTCACACAACCGGAGCAGCAGAGGCGCAGCTCCCGACGCAGGGGAATGACAACGTTGCCGTCACACGCCGCGTCAGCGCGCGCCGCACCGCGTCGCTGACCTGAGTATGCGCGGACGGTTCGTGATCTTGGGTGTCGGAGCGGCCGCTATCGCGATGCTCTGCTTCACGGGAAACGCGAGTTCGGCGCGCCTCGTCTGGAACACGACAGCGAGTGCTCCAACCGGACTATACAGCATAGAGCAGGGGACATGGCGCACAGGCGATCGCGTTGCGGTTCGTCCCTCGGCATCGCTTGCGGGAGACCTTGACCGACGCGGCGTACTTCCGCTCGGCAAGCTGCTCATCAAAAGAGTTGCTGCCGGTCGAGGCGATACGGTGTGTCGTGATGGCGAGCGTGTCACGGTGAACGGGTCAGTGGCGGCAATGGCGAAGATCGCGTCACGCACCGGAGAAGCGCTTCCGTCGTGGGGCGGCTGCCGGCGGTTAGGCGCATCAGAGGTTTTTCTCCTTGGCGACACGACGGACTCCTACGATGGGCGGTATTTCGGGGTGACCGCTGCAAGAGATGTTGTTGGAAGTGTCTCGATGCTGGTTGGTTTTTAGCAGTGTCACGCTACTTGCGGGTCGACAAAGCACGCCACGTGCCGTTGAGCGGCAGCAGCAGACGCGGGCTGCATACCCGATAATCTGTCAGACCCAGTACTGATGGTGGAGAAGTTCTTGGCCCTGGCTTGCAGTTTCTGCCTGACCTATCAATCCGTGTAACGGGCGAGGCGGATCTCAATTTCTTCTGCGGGCAAGCGGCAACGGGGGTGGCTGCTAATTGCTGTTAGTCCGGCGTGGAGGCGTTCCAAAGGCGTTTGATTGCCTTCAAGCTGATCGCACAGCCACAGGACGCCATGAACGGGCACGTTGTTAGCGCCTGCCAAGCTGCGCAGCCCGCCGTCGCCAGACAGCAGCGTCCAGCCGCGCGACTCGGCAAGGGCGAAAGCGAATGTGTCCGCAGTCGAAAGCTGCCTGTGATTCCGTATGACTTCAGTCGCACGCTTTAGTTCGCGAGAATCAAGCTCTTCCACGCGTAAGCCCAGTTGCACCAAGCGTGTGCCAAGGTCACCCGCCAGTTCGCGCGCAAACAGCAAATCTGGAACCGCGAATTCCATTGGCAGCTTGAAAAGGTCATCGAGAAAATCGCCCCGTTCCATGTCGATGATGACCGACGTATCAGAAACAAGGATTGGCACGACCCTATGCAGCTCGATCCAGGCGCGCGTCGAGCTCCTTTACCGAGATGTCGAGAAACTCCGCGACACGGGCTTCTCCGATCGCGTTTTCCGCAAGCGCTCGGAAACAAAGGCGTTCAAAACGCTTGGGTTCTTCAACTTCTGGCTTCATCGTCGCGGGCTCTTCGAAGGGCGCCGTTCTCCAGCCCCTATCTTCAAACACATCAAACAGTTTTGCAAATACGCGTTGCTTGATGATCCCCAAGTCTTTGCATCGATATGCCAATGCTTGAACACTGACCCCGAATCTCTCCTTTAGCGCCACGAGTTCGCCAATGCTGATGGAAGAACGCACAGCTCCCACTTCAGCGCGCAAGACATCGGCCGGCATTAAAAGAGCCCCGGCAAATCTATGAGCCGCCTTTTCTTCATCGACCCCCGGCGCAGGAGCTAGCACCATGTGACCAAGCTCGTGGGCAAGACTGAAACGCTTACGCTCGGACCACGTGTTGCGCTTGATGACGATCACGCGTCCGCCATCGCGATCGTTGCGACGGACCTTGGCAGCTAGGCCGTCAATGTCCTCCAGATCAATGGAAAGGACTTTGACGCCTCGCTCTTCGAGCAATTCGGCAAGCTGAGGTATCGGGTCATTGCCCAGTCCCCATTCCTCGCGAACAGAACGGGCGGCATCATCCGCATCGCGAAGGTCCATGACGGGGTAGGGCGCGCTCCTTGGTTGCTCCCATTCGACGCTCTTCAGCTGCAGTAGATCCTCAATCGCCAAATATCGTTCAAGCATGTGGATGGCTTTGGCCTCCAGCATTGCTTCTTCCTTTGGTGAAGAGCCTGGGCGCTTGCGGAAATCGACGCCCTCCAGCGCAATCTCATCGTCACTGAGAATGTAGGACTCTGAAACTCCCAGCGCCGCGCAGAGCGCAAGAAGCGCCCGCGAGCCCGGCATGTCTTCGTCCCGCTCGTACTTTCCGATCGCTTGAGCGGACACGACCCCGTGGGCGGCCTCGGAGAGTGCTCGCAGGGAAAGCCCCGCCGCGGCGCGCGCGATTTTAAGCCTCTTGCCAATCATGTTGACTTCTCCCGGAAGCGGTTTACAAAAACATCATATACAGTATATTTTGTAAACCAGCAGGCCTTGTACGCAGCAAAATGCACACCATATGCATCCGGTCTGTTTTTCAACGCCTATTTTTGTAAACCGCCCATTTCGAGGGGCTTGCACTAGAATTCGAGCTGATTTCAGCGCTTGAGGCGCAACCTGGAGTTTCCCCGATGCCGCTCAGTGATGCTCAGCTGAGGTACTACGACAGCAACGTCCTTCGTCTGCCGAAGGACGCGCGGGCTGCGTACAACAAGCAGGTCGACAACCTGGTTGCAGAACTCGGCAGGAGCCTGCGGGACAAGAAGGGCATCCGCATCACACAGGTCGTGAAGGCGGGGTCCTTTGCGAAGCACACCATCCTTCGTAAGACAGCCGCTGACCGCGTTGACGTCGATGTCGTCGTGTATATCTCCGGACGGGACGTTGACAGGGAAACGCTGTCCAGCCTGAGCGACGCGGTCCACGAGCTTCTCGTCGAGCTCTATCCGAGCAAGTCGGTTGAAGATTTCGAAATCCAGCGCACTGCAGCGACCGTGACATTCGTAGGAACCGGGCTGAGCGTCGATGTCGTTCCCGTCATCGAGGACCCCAGGCGACCCGGCTATGGTTGGCAGTTCGACATCAAGGACGGGTCACGGCGGCAAACCTGCGCTCCGTGCCAGATCAAGTTTGTGCGAGTCCGCAAGGACCGCGATCCGGACTTTCGCACCTTGGTGCGGATGGCAAAGCGATGGAGGACCCAAGCCGAGCTCGTCCATCTGAAATCCTTTGCAGTCGAGCTGATCATGGCTCACCTCCTCGACACCCAGGGCAGTGGTTCGTCGATCGAGCAACGCTTTAGAAACTTCCTGCTCTACATCGCCCAATCCGAGTTGAAGGAGCAGATCCGTTTTCCCGAGAACGGAGTCGTGACGAAATTCACCGATCCCGTCGTCATCGTGGATCCAGTTTGCGATTCAAACAATGTCGCAAGCCGGCTCACGGAAAGCGAACGCCAGGAAATTGTCGGAGCGGCACTTGAGGCTTGGGAATGCGCCAACTACGCCTCGGCATCGAACAATGCCGACGTTTGGAAAGAAGTTTTTGGCCCTCGCTTCAGGATCGAGGAGTAACGTCATGACCCAGACAATCACTGCCAGCCGTTCTGCAACCTACTCGGACATCGACGTTCAGGACGTCGTCCTTTGCCTGAAAGCGGACCTCGTGATGATTGCGAACAGCACTGGCGGCATGCCTACCGGGAAAGCGGAAGACTACGCCCACGATATCGATCTGCTCGCAAAGGGAAAATACCTCGACTATGTCGATGTCACGCTCTTCTCGATGGGCGTCGAGCAGAAGGCAGTCCGGTACTCCGTAAACGGCAATGCAGTGAACATCACGAACCGACGTCCAGGCGGCGTCCTCTGGCCGCGATTGCCTTCGCCGCTGATGCGCGTCGTGGTTGGCTACTCGTCCCGCTACACGCAGTCGGTTCATGAGACCATGAAGTCGAAACTCCGCATTCCGTGGGGCTGGTGCAATGCGGATACAAGCCACGCTGCTCTCCCCTCGTCGGGTGGGCGTGACTATGTGAGCAATGGTTTTGCCCTTCAACGGAAGGACTGGGGTTGATGAGCCAGCAGCTGAGCATATTCGACAGCGAAGTACCGCTGCCCAGCGAGACGATCGACCGGCGCGCGCAGACGTTGCTGGGGTTTGATGGGCGCTATGCGCGTATACATGCGCAACTCCGGCTGCTGCTGCAAACGGGCGACCTCGCTCGCTGGAACCAGCGCTTTCACAACGGACGCCTCGCCTTGGCCGACCTGGCCGCAGAACAATATCCTCTTGTGATCTTTCATGGGGATGTTGGTACGGGGAAAACGGCCATGGCCGAGAGCATGGCGAGCCGTATTGTCCGCGATTCCCGCACAGAAGACTCCATCCTTTTCAAACTCAGCAACCGCGTCCGCGGCAAAGGCCTTGTCGGAGAGATGGGCTCGCTGCTTGCGGAGGCTTTTGCAAGGGTGGGGCAGGCCGCCGGAAAACACAGGCGAGCCATTCTAATCATTGATGAAGGCGACAGCCTCGGAGCCTCTCGTGCGCAGGACCACAGCCACCACGAAGACAAGGTCGCGGTAAACACACTTATCCAGGGAATCGACGACCTGCGTCAGTATGGGGGCAGGGTCATCGTCTTCTTCTGCACGAACCGCCTGTCCATTCTGGATCCGGCCATCCGGCGAAGGGCGTCGATTGTCGAGGAGTTTCGCCGGCCGTCTGATACCGAGCGGCGCGAACTCTTTGCGACGGACCTTGCGGGTCTTTCCCTGTCGCCGGGACACATCGACAAGCTGGTGCATGCCACCGGCCCAAAGGAAGGGGGGCCTGGCTGGACATATTCCGATATCAGGATGCGTCTTTACCCTGCGGCTCTTGCGCAGGTCTTTCCTGACAGCGCGCTCACTTTCGACCAGCTCCTTTCCGAAGCTGTGCGTCTCCGGCCATCTCCGGCGATGATCGACGCATGAACGCCCGCTCAGCCCTGTTTGGACGCAGAGTTCATATCGCCGGTAGCATAAGCAGCGATAGCAACGTCGCCTCGGCTGCGAACGTGGACTCGGCGCGAGACCTCGTGGCGCAGCTGGTCGAACGCCTTCTGGAAAAGGGCGCCAATTTCGTCGTTCCCGTGGACGCCGAGAAGAGGCGAGTGAGCGACGATCGGCCTCTATGCTTCGACTGGCTCGTCTGGAAAACAATCAACGACAATCTTCAGAAGCGGCCAGCGGAAGCTCAAGGCACGCTCGCCATCGCCGTTCAGCATCACAAAACCGAAGATCAGATTCCTTCTGAGTTCGTCGGACTCTGGGACGGTCTTCGCGCAACGGATCATGTCCGTATCGAGAATGCTGCTCAATGGAACATGAACAGCAAACGGATGGAGGCGCAGGCCCGCTACGGAGACATCCTGATAACGTTGGGGGGATCAGAAGGCGTCCTGTTCCTCGCGAACTTGTATCATCAGGCCGGCAAGCCGGTTGTGCCACTCAATTTGCCGCTCGAAGCGGAGACGACGGGATCTCTCAAACTCCATAATTTTGGACTCGCGAGCAACGAAACTCGCCGGCTCTTTCGGGTGGTGGAGGGAGAAGATGCGCACGCTTGGCTGAACCGCATTCGTTTCCCGTCCCGGCAAAGCACTTCGGATCGCGTGGACGCCCTGCTTGGGCTGCTGGAAAAGCTCGAACGCCCGACAGCGTTCGGGGTTCGCCTTCTAAATCCCAAACATCCGGATTTCGTCGACGTGGAGGATTTCTTCAGCTCTGTCGTTCGGCCAGTCGTTGAGGACGAGTTGGGATACCGGCTGGAGATCGTGGACGGCGAACAGCCATTTGAACAGGCACGGGTCGATCACGAGATATTCGTGAAACTGCACCGCAGCGCTAGGGTCTTTGCAGACCTTACGGGCGAGCGGTCCAATTGCTTTCTCGAGCTTGGATATGCCTTGGGGCGATGTGTGCCCCTGATGGTGATGGCGCGGGAAGGAGCCGAGCTTCCATTCGACATCACCACGCTGTCAGGTCTTAGGTGGAAGCCGATCGGCGATATTGAGGAGAGGCGAGACGCCTTTCGCAAACATTGGACAGCAATCCAGAACCGGCCGCCATTGGTCGATGCAAGGCCGCTGATCGCATGAACACAGCTGAGCTCTACATCTCTGTCGATGTCGAGACGTCAGGGCCAATTCCTGGCGAATTCAGCCTGCTTTCCATTGGCGCCTGTGACGCTCTCAATCCCGACCGCGTTTTTCAATGTGAGCTCAAGCCGCTGTCCAGCAATGCGGATCCAAAGGCCCTGGAGATATCGGGTTTGTCGCTCGAGGAGCTTGAAGTCAGGGGCCTGGAGCCAGCCAATGCAATGAGCGCGTTGGCGCAATGGATCGCCACGCTCAACGGAGGCGCTCCGGTTTTTGTCGGCTTCAACGCACCTTTTGATTGGTCATTCATCAACTATTACTTCCACCGCTTTTCGGGGTTCAATCCGTTTGGCTTTTCTGCGCTAGACATCAAGGCGCTCTATATGGGGCGCACTGGCTGCAGCTGGAGCGAAACGCGCTCAAGCAGCATTTCCAAAGCGCTGCATCCTTCGCTGCGGGGCGATCACGACGCCCTTCATGACGCTCTGTATCAAGCCGAGCTTTTTCGGCTGATCTTGGCCACCAAATCACGGCTTTAAAACATCCGTATGCGCGCGGCGGAGTTGCAATGGCGAATGCGGCGAGATCTATTTCTTCCGTCTGCGGGCCTTGGCCGCGATCACCCTGTTATGATCGCGTTTCAATTTTTCGCTCGCACGAACAAACGCGTTAACGGCGTCGTTCTGCAGTTTAGCCAAGACATGCATGAAGACGATATCGTCCAATGACCTTCGGTCGGTCAGTAGAGCGAAGGTGATCTGGGTCAGGGTAATCGCGGCGTTCTGGCCCGGCTCGGCAAGCCCCCCATTGCTTGGTCCCGCCAGGATGACCGTCTCGGTACCCATGGCGCCCAGCCTATGCGTGATGCCCTTCACGCCGGCATGCACGTTATGACTGGCCAACTTGTAGTGTGACCGCATCTTCGCTTTGCCCGAAGCTTCCTCGAGATGCGAGAACTGCGGATTCTTGTTGTTTAGAAGCTTCGCTGCCCACCCGTATCCGCTGCCGAACCCGGCGCCGAACCGCGCTTCCAGTGAGGCGGCGGCTACATCGATTTCAGCAATCTCTTCAGGACTCGGCGCCTCATAGCCCAGTGCCTCGTAGGAGCGGACGTACATATCCATGCCCCGTTTGGCCTCCGCGACGTCGTGCAGCAGATAGCGCTCGGCAAGTTCGTCACCATTGTCCGCGATAATCGTCGCGACGACGCCGATCTCGTACATGGTGCGCCACCTCGCCATAGCGCCGTCGGCAAATCCGGCTTCGAGCAGCGTGAGCATTTCCGCCATTACCTGGCAGGCGCGAGCATGCAGCCTGATCAACACCTCTGTACGATGCATGTTGCGCTTTGCACGGCGTCGCTTCGTGTGAAGTTCGTCTCCGAGTTCGCGCGAAGCCGTTAGCAGAATGTGCAACAAGGCAAATGCCTTGCCCCAGCGAAGCTCCAACCGCGATCGAAAGCCGGTCTCTTCAGCGAGCTCGAACGCGCGCCGTTCGGGCCAGTCGCGGCGCAGCGTCCTTCCAATACTTGCCGCGCTTTCTTCCGCGGCTTCGACTATGATCCGAGGCAGTTCGTCCTTGAGGAAAATCTGCGTCGTGCGATCGAAGTCGGCAATTTCTTCGTCGCTAAAATCAAGTGCAACCCCTTCAAGCGCACCATCATCGATCTCGATTTCAAAGTTTCCGGAGCCGCCGTCTGCGAGGATGCTCTCCACGATCGTCTCAAGCGTACGCCGTTTAATCTTGACGCCTTGCTTGTCGAGCTTGTCGACCAGAAGTTGCCGCAGGAGTTGCCTTGGCAGCTGCACGGTCAGCTCATCGAGTCCGCCTTGCATGCCTCCTTTCTTTCGCGCCACCGCTGCCCCCCTCCTTGATATCGAACACTGTCAGCATTGGTTCGGCGCTTTGAGAAGAGCGAATTGAACGCCGCGTCAAACAACTTAAGAAGCAGCTGTCGGATTAGGGTGGTCGTCAACGCCAACCCCGCGACTACGCGGAGCGGCTCGTCCGGTTGATCTCTTGCGTTTACTTCGGGCGACGCTGAGGTAGCCTCTCAGGATCGGGGGATCGCCATGAAGCGCGCATACGTTGTCTCGTTGGCATTGACCGGCTGCATCGTTCCAGCCGTACACGGTCAAGCCGTGGACTCTCTCTACTGGTCGGACGGAGATAGCGGGCGCATCAACGGCGTCGATTTCCGGCTGGCTGATGTAGATGCACCGGAAACGGGCGGCGTCGGAGCGCGCGGCGGCGCTAAATGCGAGCCCGAACGTGCGCTCGGCTACATCGCGAAGCAATCCATGATCGAGGCTACACGGGGCAAGAAGGTCGTCATCACCAACGTTGAGGAAAAGGACGACTTTGGGCGTGTCGTCATGTCCCTGTCGATCGACGGCCGCGACGCCGGCGAGCTGGGCGTCGCGAGCGGCTACCTGAAGCCGTACGTCTTTGATGGCAAGCGCGCGACAATGCCAAAGCCGGAATGGTGCAAATGAGGATTCGAACTGAACACCGCCTGGACCTATCGGACCTAGAATACTTGGCGTCAGGCGCCGAGTGGCCCTGCTCAATGGACTGTCTGTGTGTCGCCGCGGCTGGCGGCATGACTCGGAACAGGTCGCCCCGAAACGTCTGGGGTTGCCGGACGCTGGACTGTGCCAAGCGGGAGCGGCGCTGCCGATCGAACGCTAGTCAAGTGCGTCCAAATCGCGATTGTTCAGCTCTTTGTCGGATGCGGTCTCGACCCGATCCAATACGGCTTGCAAGCTTTCGGCACGGGAGGGAGATGCGAGATATGGCTCAACCAATGCGAAATGCCTGTGCAAGGCACGGCGCGCCAACCCGGCTTTGACAAGCAGCTGAGCCAGCGCGGCCTTCTCAATCCTATCGTATCCCCTGCGGACGCTGGTGCCCAACAGTGCCACGCTCGGCGGCGGCTCAAAATCCTCGCTCCCTCGTGCCAGCGCATCGCCGCGAAGAATTAGGGCCGGCACGCTGAAGAAATACGCAAGCGACGGAACGAGCTTCGTCACGAATTTTCGCGCACCGGTGCTGAAGGTCTTTTGACGGGCGCTCGGCGGAAGAAGCGCCTGCATCTCGTTAAGCGTCTTACCGGCCATCCAACCATCTAGGAGCGCGCGCAAATGTGGCATCGCGTACTTCGAGCGTTCGCGTGTGGTCTTGAGATCCTTGTAGGGTTTGCCAAACTGGCTTTCGAGATCGTCCGGCTTCAGCAGACGTTCCAGCGCATCTGGATGGGCGTCGAGCCAATCCAACATCCAGCCCCGCCATTCTGCGATATCCGCCTGACTGGCGGGCGCACTGGCGCTCAGGCTGGCTTTGAGTTCGATTACAACTTCCTCGGGAACTCCTGTCGTCGATGCTAGCTCCCGACTCGCGCGTGCTTCCTCGGTGAGTGTGTCGGCTCCCCGTGCGAACGCGACGGCCGCTTGCACACGGCTCTCAATCCACGCCTTGTCGCTTTGCGCCTTTCGATAAGCTGCGAAGGATCGTTTTACCGCCCGCTCTAGAGCTTGGTCGTCATCGTCGCCGTCAACACATCCCGACTGAACAAGCCTTGAAATTGCGTAGCGTTCGGTGTCGCCTAGCTCATCGGCATTTGCATGAATGCGGTCGAGGAGGGCAGTGAGGGGGTCATCGATGACGAGGCACTGATCTGATTGCCCAAACACGTCCCTCAAAGCTGACCATCGCGAGCCGATCGTTTTTTCGGAATCGTCTAATGGCACCACCTTGCCGGGAATGACGATGACGATGCCGTTTGCGTTCTGGCCGGCTCGGCCGGCGCGGCCCGCCGCGTTTAGCAGGTCTTGGGCTTCCAAGACTTCCTTCCGGCCT
>Ga0075163_10013130_pt1 | contig 10763 bp, 9 predicted proteins | sample JI1023141ADNA_FD_71478 | JGI IMG/M metagenome (GOLD analysis project Ga0075163, IMG submission 71478) | Wastewater effluent complex algal communities from Wisconsin, to seasonally profile nutrient transformation and Carbon sequestration -... | ecosystem: Engineered > WWTP > Effluent > Algae... | reverse complement strand
ACGGCGCAGTGGGTCAACTGGACGCAGCGCGTGACGATGCCGCGCGGCGCCCAGGACCTGCTGACCCAGGAGGAGTTCGACGTCGTCGCCGAGTGGTTCGCGCGCGGCCTGCCCGAGCTCACGACCGTGGTGCCCGACATGCCCGATCCGCCGGGCTGCACCCAGACCATCGGCGCCGAGGTCGGCGCGCACGTCGCCGCGATGCAGACCGAGGGTTGGGGCGCGCTCAACCGCGACGCCGGCCTGTTGATGCACGGCTGCGTCGGCGCCGCGACGCCGCGCGACTGCCTGGCGACCTACCCGGCGGCCGCGAGCCAGAGCTACGCGACGACCTGGACCCAGGCCGCGCCGACCGCGACGATCCGGCTGCTCCACACCTATCCCTATACGTCGAGCTACTGGACCCGCTCGTCGGCCGACGGCCGCTTCGTCGCGCACGGCGGCGGCAGCGGGGCCGGCTCGACGGTGATCGACCTCACCACCGACCGGCGCATCCCGGCGGCCGCGAACTACGACCCGGGCTTCTTCCCCGACAACTCCGGCTTCGTGATCCAGGGCGGCGCCAAGCCGTGGTGCCGGCAGTCGCTGCTCACCAGCAACCCGACGCAGATCACCTTCAACGAGGCGCAGTGCTCGCCGGTCGACGTGGTCGGCCTGTACCAGCACCTCGGCGCGGCCCACGGCGGCGACTACTGGACCGTCAACGGCCAGTTCGTCAGCGACAACGCCAGCGGCGAGCCCGCGGCGTGGTTCGACGCCGGCTCGACCGACTACGTCACCGCGATGGCGTGGAGCGGCAGCGCGTACGTGCCGCGCGCGCACCTGCCGCTGACCAACGCGTACGCCGGCGACACGATCATCGCGCCGTCGGCGAAGCTGTTGCTCAGCCGGGTCGCCGGCGCCGGCAACACCCAGAACGGGTTCGTGCTGAAGAAGCTGGTCGCGACGCCTACCGCCGGCGGCGCTAGCTACACGGTGACCGCGCCGCAGATCGGCCGGTACTGCGTCAACGGCGGCAAGCCGGCGTTCAGCTTCGACGAGCGGTGGCTCGTCTATCACCACTACGTCCAGCCCGACGACTGGCAGGCGATGGGCTACGCGAGCCAGAGCGATCCGGCGTTCCAGGCGCTGCTCGGTGACACCACCGCCAACGTGTTCCTGCTCGACCTGACCACCGGCACGTCGCGCCGCATCACCTCGATGGCGGCGGGGCAGCTGGCGCTGTTCCCGCACTTCCGTTCGGACGGCTGGATCTACTTCATCGTCAAGGGCGCCACCGCCGGCGAGGTGATCGCGGCCAGCGACGCGGCGCTGGTGTTCGGTCAGTGACCGCCGCGCGGGTGTCGCACATGCCCGCACACCCGTGAGGCGAGCGCGCCGCAACGGGCAAGCCTCTCTCAGCCGAATGGGCGGCTGTTTTTGGTGACACCTGGCGGGCGCCACGGGCACGCTCCCACCATGGTCTTTCGTCGCGTCTGCTTCGGAGTGCTCGCGGTGTCCCTGGCAGCGTGCGGCGGCGGCGGCGGCGGGAGCCCGGTGGACGCGCCCGATACGCCGCTCGACGCGCCCACCCCGGTCGACGCGCCGGTCGACGCGTTCGTGATCCCGGCGCTGCGCAACCCGGTCGCGCTCCCCGACGATCAGCTCGCGACCCAGGCGGCGGCGCTGCTCGGCCAGGGCGGCCCGATGCGCTGCAACCAGTGCCACGCGATCACCCGCGATCGGCTGCGCGGCTGGGAGACCGAGTCGGCGGCGGCGGTGACCAACTGCTTCACCAACACGATGCCGATGACCCAGGCCGAGGGCGCGGCGATCGTCGATTGCCTGCGCGCGTCGCCGGGCGTCGCCACCTCGGGCTGGCCGCCCGATCACCTCGGCATCTACGCCACCGCGGCGCGGCTCGACTGGTTCCGCTACGTCTTCAACCTGGCGTTCGGCACCACCGAGGGCCCGACCCAGCTCGCGATGTTCCAGGCCGAGGCGGCGATGCCGCGCGGCGCGGCCACCGAGTACACCCAGGGCGAGTTCGACATCGTCGCCGAGTGGTTCGCGCGCGGGCTGCCGATGATCGACGTGGTCATCCCGGCCGATCCGCCGCCGACCCAGTGCACGACCAACATCACCAGCGAGGTCGCGACCCACGTCGCGACGATGGCGACCCAGGGCTGGCGCGCGGTCAACCGCGGCAACGGCATCCTGATGTTCGGCTGCGCCGGCGCCGCCACCGCGCGCGATTGCCTGGCCACCTACCCGGCCGCGTCGGCGGCGCCGTTCTCGAGCACCTGGGAGGGCGCGCTGGCCGGCCAGCGCATCCGCGTGCTGCGCACCAACAACTACGCGTCGAGCTACTGGACCCGCAGCTCGGCCGACGGCCGCTACGTCTCGCACGGCGGCGCGTCGGTGGCGAGCCAGACCTATCGCTCGACGGTCATCGACCTGTCGCGCGACGCCGAGATCCCGGCCGCGGCGCTCTACGACCCCGGCTTCTTCGCCGACAACTCGGGCTTCGTGCTGCAGGGCGGCAGCGCCAAGTTCTGCGAGCAGTCGCTCCTCGCCAGCAACCCGGCGATGATCAACTTCAACGAGCCGCAGTGCCGCACCACCACCGCGGTCGGCCTGTACCAGCACCTCGGCGCCGTGCACAACGGCGACTACTGGACCGTCGACGGCCAGTTCACCAACGACAACGGCGGCCACAACGCGACGCTCGCCGATCCGTCGGCGACGTTCAGCTCGACCGCGACGATCGATCTGACGCCGATGGTCCACACCGGCAACCAGTTCGTGCCGAAGGCCGGCGTCCGCAAGTCGGTGACCCGCGAGGGCGACGTCGTGATCTCGCCGTCGGCGCGCCTGCTGGTCAGCCGGGTCTCGGCCGGCGGTGGCCAGTCGCTGTACCTGATGCGCAAGATCGTCGCGACGCCGAACGGCACCACCTACGACGTCCAGATCCCGGAGATCGCCCGCTACTGCGTGCGCGGCGCCAAGCCGGCGATCAGCTTCGACGAGCGGTGGATGGTCTGGCACCACTACGTCGAGGCCAACGACTGGATGGCCCTCGGCTACGCCAGCGCCACCGACCCGGGCTTCGTCGACCTGCGCACCAAGGGCGCCGCGAACCTGTTCGTGATGGACATCGCGACCGGCGTGATCCGCCGCATCACGACGATGGCGGCCGGCCAGTACGCGCTGTACCCGCACTTCCGCAGCGACGGCTGGATCTACTTCCTCGTACGCGACGCCAACGACGGCCGCGAGTACATCGCGGCGTCCGACGCCGCGCTGATGCTCGAGACCCAGTGATGCGGAGCGCGGCGCCGATCGCGACGCTGGCGGCGCTCGCCGCGTGCGCCGATCCGCCGCGCGACACCTGCCCGGGCACCGCGGCGCTGGCGCTGACCGCGGCCGATCGCAAGCTGGTGGGCCAGGCGGCGCCGTATCCCGCCGACGGCATGCTGCGCGGCCAGGACCAGGCGCTGGCCCACGATCAAGCGGCGCGGCGCCGCGCGGCCTGGGCCGCCGTCGAGCGCGCGGTGGCGCCAGCGCCGTTCGCGATCGCGCCGAACCTGCCGACCGCGGCGCTGCCGCGCTGGCACACCTGGTACGGCAAGGACGACCTGCGCCGGATGTTCGACCGCGGCTTCCGCGCGCTGTCGCCCGACGAGCAGCGCGCCCGGGCCCGGCTGTCCGACGCAGCCCTCGACGAGGTCTTCGCCTGGAACCCGACCGCGGTCGACGAGCTGCCGACCTGGCCGCCGGAGCGGCTCGCCGAGTACGCGGCCGCGGTCGACACGCCGGAGGAGGCCCACGGCATCGGCGGCATCGATCGCGTGCAGTACAGCCCGGGCGCGGCGCGCCACCTGATGGCCAGCTATCCGGACATCATCGCGTGCCTCGGCCAGCCGGCGCCGCCGCCGATCGTCGACGCACCGACGCCAGGCCCGCGGCGCCTGGTGCGCGAGCCGGTGACGCTGGCGCCGTGCGCCGACGCGACGTTCGGGCCGTACTACGTCGGCGCGGGCGAGACGCTGACGGCGCGCGTCGAGGGCCCCGGCCGCGTCCGCGTCGATCGCGACGCGCCGCCGACGGCCGAGCGCTACGCCTGCGAGGCCACGACCTGCGCGCTGCCGGGCCCGGGGCCGGTGTGGGTGACCGCGGTGGCCGACGCCGACGGCGGCGACGCGACGATCACGATCGACTATCAGGAGGCCGACCCGACCTGGGCCGTGTGCCTGGCTGGCGCGTTCCCGCTCGACGCGGTGCTGGTCAAGGCCGACTGGCGGCGCGCCGAGCTCGGCTTCCAGGTGCCGGTGTTCGACACCAGCGGCCCGGCGCTCACCGCGATGCGCGCCGACGACACCCGCGCGTGGATCTCGACCGACGACGCCGACCCGGGCGCCGATCGGATCTACACGGCGCTCCTGCCCAACGGCAACCGCTACCGCCTCGCCGGCCTGCACCTGATGACCAAGGAGCTCGATCACTGGCTGTGGATCACGCTGTGGTGGTCGCCCGATCCCGATCGCGATTTCGGCGCCGATCGACCGCCCGCCCTCGCCGACTCCGTCTGGCGCAACTACAAGATGTGCGCCGTCACCGCCTTCTCCGAGCTCGATCCCGACCCGCGCGGCCACGCCACCGACGCCTCCCTCGGCGACGCCCTCGCCGCCGTCCACGACGCCCCCGCCTGGTGCTCGAACCCGATGATCGAGCAAGGCGCGCACAACGGCACGTCCTCCTGCATCGGCTGCCACCAGCACGGCGGCACCACCCTCCGCTCCGAAGACATCCTCACCTTCCCCGCCGACGGCCGCACCCAGCTGCGCAACAACTTCCCCACCGACTACTCCTTCGCCATCCTCACCGGCGACGAGGTCGGCCGCATGCTCGCCGACGAGGTCGAGTTCTGGACCCCGCCCTGACCCACCCGCCCTCGCCGCGCCCTCCCCTCGCCGCGCCCGCCCTCGCCGCGCCCTCCCCTCGATCGACGGCGGCCCTCGCCGCGCCCTCCCCCTCGATCGACGGCGGCCCTCGCCGCGCCCTCCCCCTCGTCGAGAGCGCCCTCGCCACCTCGCCGCGCCCTCCCCCCTTTGGATGGCGGCCTCGCTCCGCCACCCGCCGTCGACGGCTGCGCCAGCCCCACGGAGGCGCAGGGGTCCCGCAGCCCGCGTAAATTCCACCGCCCGGCGGTGGATGCGTCGGTCCGTCGTGGTGCGGCACTCCCTCTTCGACGAGCCGGGCCCTCTGAACCGCGGGCCAAGGGACGCCCTGCGTCTCCGAGGGCGGTCCTGCCACACCTCCACCGCCACCTCCTCCGCCTCCTCCGCCTCCTCCGCCTCCTCCGCCTCCACCCCGCCTACGCGACGAACGCCAGACTCGTCGCCTTCGGCGTGAGCCCCTTCTCCTCGAGCCACCCCGGCGCGAACAGCCGCGACGCGTACCGACTCGCCCCGTCGCACAGCATCGTCGCGATCGTCTTGCCCGGCCCCAGCCGCCGCGCCAGCTTCACCGCGCCCACGCAGCCCAGCGCCGCCGAGCCCCCCACGAACAGCCCGTCCTTCGCGAGCAACCAGTGCACCATCTCGACCGCCTCGCGATCGGTGCCCGCGAACGCGCCGGCGAGCTTTGCCTGCGCGAAGTTCGCCGTGATTCTCCGGATGCCGATGCCCTCGAGCACGCTCGAGCCGGTCGCGTCGAGCGTCCCGTGATTCACGTGGTTGTAGAGCGAGCTGCCCTCGCAGTCGATCAGCCACGCCTGCGCCTCCGGCCGCGCCTCCGCCAGGTAGCGCGACGTCCCGCCGATCGTGCCGCCGGTGCCCGCGCACGCGACGAAGCCGTCGAGCCCCGGCGCGTCAGCCAACAGCTCCGGGCCCGTCGTGCGGTAGTGCGCGTCGGCGTTGGCCGGGTTCTCGAACTGATCGGCCCAGAACGCGCCACGCTCCTCGGCCAGGCGCCGGGCCACGTGGTAGTAGTTGCCCGGGTTGGCGAAGGGCAGCGCGGGCACCAGGTGCAGCACCGCGCCGAGCGCGCGCAACAGCTCCATCTTCTCGGGGCTCTGGTTGTCGGGCATCACGATGTGGCACGCGTAGCCGCGGGCCCGGGCCACCAGCGCCAGGCCGATGCCGGTGTTGCCGGCGGTGCCCTCGACGATCTCGCGCGGCCCGGCGCCGCCGAACCGGCCCGCGGCCTCGGCGGCCAGCACGATCTGGCGCGCGGCGCGGTCCTTGACGCTGCCGCCCGGGTTCAGGTGCTCGGCCTTGCCGAGGATGGTGCAGCCGGTGGCGTCCGACAGGCTGGCGATGCGGATGAGCGGGGTGGCACCGACGGTGCCGACGAAGCCGTCGCGAACGGGCATGGCGACAACCTACCGCAGGCCCGGGTCTCGAGGGCGCGCTTGACAGCCCATGGTGGATATGAAAATCATATTCAAAATCCAATGCGCCACACCGCTGCCGCGTTCGCCGCCTGCCTCACCCTCGTCCCCGCCGTCGCCCACGCCGATCGGCGCTCGTTCTCGCGAACCTACGAGTACCAGACCATGCCGGAGGGCGACACCGAGGTCGAGATCTACTCGACCTGGAACCGCACCACGTGGGCCGACGGCGCAGTCGAGAAGCACGACCTCCAGCTCGAGCTCGAGCACGGCATCACCGACCGGTGGGACGTGTCGCTCTACCACGTCTTCAGCCAGGCCTCGGGCGACGCCATGACCGCCGTGCCGATGCACCTCTCGGAGATCAAGCTGCGCAGCCGCTACCGCTTCGCCGAGCGCGGCGAGCTGCCGGTCGACGTGCTGGCGTACGGCGAGCTGATCCGCGACTTCGGCGCGAGCGCGTACGCCGCCGAGGTCAAGGCGGTGCTGGCCCGCGACTTCGGCATGGTCACGGTCGCCACCAACCTGATCGGCGAGGTCGGGTTCGGCGCCGACGTCGCCGAGACCGAGGTCGAGCTGGCGTGGGCGGTCGGCGCGTCGTACGAGCTGTCGCCGACGTGGAAGCTCGGCGCCGAGTCGTGGGGCGGGTTCGAGCCGAGCGAGGTCGACGAGTCGCTGTCGGCGTACGCCGGGCCGGCGGTGTCGTGGGCGCCGTCGACGAAGCTGTGGGTGACGACCACCGGCGGGTTCGGCCTCAACGACAACAGCGACAAGTTCTCGCTGCGCGCGCTCATCGGGCTGGCGCTGTGATCCGAGCGGTCGCGCTGCTCGGCTTGATCGCGGCCTGCCACGGGCCGTGGCTGCCGGTCGCCACCGAGGCTGACGCGACGCGCAGCAACGCCGCCGCGGCCGATCTGAACCGCGGCCGCGAGCTGCTGATCGGCAACTGCAGCGGCTGCCACCTCACGCCGTCGCCGCGCGACCAGCGCGCCGCCGATTGGCCGCGCGAGGTCGCCGAGATGCGCGAGCGGTCCAAGCTCACGGCCGACGAGGTCGCGCTGATCACGCAGTACCTGACCGCGTTCGCCGACCAGCGCTGACGCGGGCCCGCCGCTCACGGCGACGGGCCGCGGATCACGACGAACGAGCGGTAGTGGTCGCGGGTGTAGCGCAGCTCGTGGCGCTGCCCGGCCACCAGCCGCCGCGCGCCGCGGTCGTCCTCATCTGGCGTCGGCACCGTGTACTCGCGCCAGTAGCCGCGCGGCTGCTTCGGCAAGCGAGCCTCGCGGTTCTCGAACACCGCGCCGTCCTTGCGGTACGTGAACGGCCCGCCGCGATCGATCGCCATCGCCACCGCGACGATCGCCGCCCGCTCGTCGGGATCGCCGATCGCGGCCAGGTCGAGGCGCGCGGGCGCAGGCGCGGCCGCGATCGGCGGCGGCGCGGCCGCGATCGGCGGCGGCGCGGCGCGCGGGGCCTCGGTCGGCGCGGCGCGCGGGGCCTCGGTCGGCGCGGCGCGCGGGGCCTCGGTCGGCGCGGCCGCGTCGCGGGCCTGCCACCAGGCCGCGAGCAACGCGACCACGAGCACCACCGCGGCGGTGACGAGCGAGCTCGCGCGGCGCGACGCCATGGCGGACGGTACCGCGATCCGCCGACGGTGTAGAGTCGCCGCCCATGGCCCGCATCTGGATGCCGCTGCCCGATCGAGACTTCGACGTGACCGAGGTGGCGGTGCCGTGGAAGCTGGCGGTCGAGGCCGGCCACGAGGTGGTGTTCGCCACCGAGGCCGGCGCGGTGCCGGCCGCCGATCCGCTGCTCCTGACCGGGGTGTTGTTCGGCAAGCTCGGCGCGTACCCCGAGCCCAAGGCGTTCTACGCCGAGATGATCGCCACGCCGGCCTGGCAGCGCACGACGCCGTGGGCCGACCTCGACGTCGCCAGCTTCGACGCGCTGCTCTTGCCCGGCGGCCACGCGCCCGGCATGCGGCAGTACCTCGGCGCGACCGCGCTGCACGCGCAGCTCGTGAAGTTCTGGAAGCTGGGCCGCCCGGTCGGCGCGATCTGCCACGGCGTCTTGCCGCTGGCGCGCAGCATCGACCCGGACACCGGCAAGAGCGTCATCGCCGACGTCCGCACCACCTGCTTGCCCAAGTACATGGAGCGCAGCGCGTACCTGCTGACGTTCTGGAAGCTGGGCAAGTACTACCGGACCTACCCGGCGTACGTCGAGGACGAGGTCACCGCCGCGCTGACGTCACCGACGCAGTTCGAGCGCGGACCGCGCACCACCACCCGCCGCGGCACCCGCGACGACGACACCGCGACGTTCGTCGTCGAGGACGGCCGCTACGTCTCGGCGCGGTGGCCGGGCGACGCCTACCGGTTCGCGCGCGCGTTCCTGACCCGGCTGTAGCGATCGCAGGCGACCGACGCGCGGGTCATCGACGCGCCGGCGCCATGATCGGCAGGGCGTCAGCGGATCGCGATCGGCGTCGCGGCGGCGTCCGGATCGGGCGCGCCCAGGCGGCCGATGATCACCGCGGGCACGCCGGCGGCGCGCAGCTCGGCCATCGCGGCGTCGACCCGCTCGGGTGGCACGCACAACAACAGGCCGCCGCTGGTCTGGGCGTCGCTGGCGATGGTCAGCACCCGCTCGCGCGCGGCGGCGGCGCCGCGCCACGCCACCAGCGGCTCGAGGAAGCCGCGGTTGGTCTTGCTGCCGCCCGGCACCCGGCCGGCGGCCAGGTGGGCGTCGACGCCGGGCAACACCGGCAGCGCCGCGGCGTCGAGCTCGGCGGCGAGCCCGCTGCCGCGGACGATGTTGCGCAGGTGGCCGAGCAGGCCGAAGCCGGTGACGTCGGTGGCCGCGGTGACGCCGTGGGCGCGACCGACCCGCGCGGCGACGTCGTTGAGCGTGGTCATCGACGCGACCGCAAGGTCGATCTCGGCGGCGCTGGCGGCCTCGGCCTTGATCGCCTGGCCGATGATGCCGGTGCCGAGCGGCTTGGTCAGCACCAGCGCCTGCCCGGGCCGCGCGCCGGTGTTGGCCCACACCGCGTCGAGCGCGACCTCGCCGGTGACCGACAGCCCGAACTTCAGCTCGGGGTCGCGCACGGTGTGACCGCCGACCACCGCGACGCCGGCCGCGCGGCACACCCGCGCCGCGCCGCGCTGGATCGCGACCAGCACGTCGAGCGGCAGCTTGTCGTCGCAGAAGAACGCCAGGTTGAGCGCGAACCGCGGCTCGCCGCCCATCGCGTAGACGTCCGACAGCGCGTTGCACGCGGCGATCGCACCGAACGCCTCGGGGTCGTCGACCAGCGGCGCGATGACGTCGGCGGTGAGCACCAGGCCGAAGCCCGGGCGCGGCCCGGCCACCACCGCGGCGTCGTCCTTGGCGCGGTGATCGACGATCACGGGCGCGGCTCCGCCGAGCGCGCCCGCCGGCGCGTCGTGATCGAGGACCTGCACGAGGTCCGGCAGCCGGAGCTTCGCCGCTCAACCACCGCCGCGCGCGTAGGCGGTCAGGCGGAGCGCGGCCTTGGCTTCGGCGGTCATGCGACTACCGTACGCCAATCAAAACGTGCCAGCTACGGCCAGGCCGGCGCTGCCGGGCGCCACCGACGGCGTGACCATGAGCCGCTCGCCGTGCCACCAGCTCTGCCTGGGCAGCGTGTACAGCGTCACGCCCGACACGACGACGCCGACCGCCAGCGACATGATCGCGTCGCGCCACGCATCTTCCTCGATCACCAGGTAGCCGCCGACCGCGGCGTGCAGCGCCATGCCGCCGCCGAGCTGCAACCAGAAGGTGTTGCGCTCCTTGCGTGCGGCCACCGCGCGGGCGCGATCGAGCGCGGCCGCGTCGACGCACGCGTCGCCGGTCGCGCGCACCCGCGGCGGGCGCAGCGGCAGCACGATCCGCGAGCCCATGCCCAGGAGCGCCTTGCCGGCGCCGGCGTAGAGCGACACCGCGGCGGCGTGCTCGAAGTCGCGCCCCGGCGAGAACTCGGCGAGCGCCATGCCCACCTGCCCGACAGCGAACACGCCGTAGGCGATCGCCCAGCCGGTGTTCCAGGTGCCGGCGCGATCGACCTCGGCGTCGTAGGCCGCGAGCGCGCGCTGCACCACCGCCGGATCGGGACAGGACGGCGCGACCCGCACGCCGCCGACCGGCCCCGGCGCCCCCGCGTCTGGCGCCGCGACTGGCGAGTTGACCGCTGGGGCGTCGACCGCTGGGGCGTCGGCGTCCTGCGCCACCGCCGGCGCCGCCGCCAGCAGCAGCAGCGCCGCGATCGCCGCGCGGGTCACGGGACCACCACGCTCTCGAAGAACCGCGTGCGATCGGCGGCGCCGGCGTCCCAGGCGCTGCCCTGGATGTACAGCGCCGC
>Ga0075163_10013129_pt1 | contig 10763 bp, 9 predicted proteins | sample JI1023141ADNA_FD_71478 | JGI IMG/M metagenome (GOLD analysis project Ga0075163, IMG submission 71478) | Wastewater effluent complex algal communities from Wisconsin, to seasonally profile nutrient transformation and Carbon sequestration -... | ecosystem: Engineered > WWTP > Effluent > Algae... | reverse complement strand
TCGCCGCGCTGGAACCGGGCGCGGTACATCAACCACTCCTGCGCCCCCAACTGCTACTGGTCCGTCCGCAACCGCCGCGTCTACATCCTCGCCTCCCGCCGCATCGAACCAGGCGAGGAGCTGAGCTACGATTATGGCTCGGACTATTTCGACGAGATCATCGGCAAGAACTGCAAATGCCTGAAGTGCAAACCCGAAGCGCATCGCCGTTAGCCGGGCGGGGCACACGGGGAGGACGCAACTGGTGGGCCCGGTAGGACTCGAACCTACAACCAGACCGTTATGAGCGGCCGGCTCTAACCATTGAGCTACAGGCCCACACCCGTCGCCGCCGCTTCACGCAGCGGCGGCACCATACGCGGATTTCGTCGCCTGCAAACAGGCGATGGCCCGGAGATGTAAATCAGCCGGAATCAATTGCCTGCGCCCCTTTCCCGCCACCTGTTGAGCCTTCCCCAGCCTTGACCGCGCCCCATTTCAGGAGCGGGATCATCCCATCCGAATTGAAAGGAATACCCCCATGACCCGTCTCGCCGTCGCGCTTGCCGCAGCGACCCTGACGACTGCCTGCGCCTCCGGCCCCATGGCCGCCAACGCCCAGCAACCTCCAATGGGGATGAACCACATGATGCCCCCGGCCAGCACGATCCAGCCTGAAACAACCATCTCCCTCACCGGCCGCGGCACGATCGACCACGCGCCCGACATCGCCACCATCAGCCTGGGCGTCCAGGTCGAGGGCGAGACCGCCTCCACCGCCATGGCCCAGCAGGCCAAGCTGATGACCGGCGTGTTCGCCGCCGTCAAAGCCTCGGGCGTCGCCGACCGCGACATGCAGACCAGCAACCTGCAGCTCAACCCGGTCTATGACTACCCGAACAACCAGCGCCCCAAACTGCGCGGCTACAACGCCTCGAACCAGGTGCTGATCAAGGTCCGCAACCTCGACAATCTCGGCAAGACGCTGGATGCGGTCGTGAAAGCCGGCGGCAACACGATCAACGGCGTCTCCTTCGGCATCGACAAGCCGGAGAGCTTCCAGGACGGAGCCCGCGTCGAAGCCATCAAGGACGCCGCCGCCAAGGCCGAACTCTACGCCAAGGCCGTCGGCTACAAGGTGAAGCGCATCGTGACGGTCAGCGAGAACGAATACTACGCGCCCCAGCCCCAGCCGATGATGATGGCTCGCATGGCCAATGACGCGGCCGAATCCACCCCCATCGCCGCCGGCGAGGTCTCCCTGACCGCCACGGTGTCGGTCACGTTCGAACTGACGAAGTAGTGTAAGGCGATACGGCAATATGCGGGCTCGGCGCGATGCGCCGGGCCCGTTTTGCTGTCGGCAGGAAATTGAACGAGACCAACCGTCCCTAGACGACGCCGGTGACCTGCTCGTTGCGCTCGTTGAGCATGACGACGGCCGGGTGGTGCTGCCTGGCCTGCGCCTCGTCCATCTGGCCCCACGAAGCGATGATGACCCGGTCGCCGACCTGGAAGAAGCGGGCGGCGGCGCCGTTGACGCCAATGGTGTGCGAACCGCGCGGCGCCTCGATCGCATAGGTATGGATGCGTGCGCCGTTGGTGATGTTCCAGATATCCACCCGCTCGTGGGGTATGATGTTTGCGGCCTCGAGCAGATCCTGATCGATGGAAACCGACCCCTCGTAATGCAAATCGCACTGGGTCACAGCGGCCCGATGAAGTTTGCCCTTCATCATGGTCAGCAGCATGGACGTCCTCCAACAACACCCCCGCTCCAGCGGGAACATCGCGCGTCCTCGATAGGTGGGATGAGTTTCCCCACGGTAAAGAGTTGCGCAGCCTTTATCTGAACTGCGGATTTCACGTCCGCTAGCCAGCTTTGGTTAAGGTGAAAGCGGTATAACCGGCAGGTAAACCCGGTGGCCGCCCTCATAGCGCAACCGATACATACGGTCGCCGTAAGGATCCGCTGTATATGGCCTACCGCCTCGGTCCCGTCCAGTCTTTGGACTGCGCCCCGCGCTTCGAATACGTGCGGTCCGGGGCCTGCACGATCCGCGTGGCCGTCCAGGGGGCAGGCCCCCTGGTCATCATGGTCCATGGCTGGCCGGAGAGCTGGTATTCCTGGCGTCACCAGATCGGCCCCATCGCCAATGCCGGCTTCACCGCCGCCGCCATTGACGTGCGCGGCTATGGCGGATCCAGCCGCCCCCACGCCATCGAATCCTACGACATGCGCTCCATCATCTCCGACATTCAGGCGGTCGCCGACCGGCTGGGGGGCGGCAAGGCCATCCTGATCGGCCACGACTGGGGCGCCCCGATTGTCTGGAACTCGGCGCTGGTCGACCCCGAACGCTTCCGGGGCGTGGCCGCCCTGTCGATCCCCTATGTCGGCCAGGGTCAGGAGCCCCTGATCGAGGTCGCGCGCCGCCGCTACACGCAAAACGGCCACTTCTTCTATCACATCTGCATCGAGGAAGAGGGCGCCGCCGAAGCCGAGATGGAGGCCGATGTCCGCGCCGGCCTGCGCAAGATCTATTACGCGATGTCGGCCGATGCGCCGGAAAACGCCTGGCCGCGCGACAAGGTGCATGGCGACACCCTGCTCCACCGCCTCGTTGACCCAAACGTCATGCCCGGCTGGATGAGCGCGAGCGATCTCGACTACTTCGTGACGGAGTTCGAGACGTCGGGCTTCCGCGGCGCCTTCAACCGCTACCGGAACTTCCATCGCGACTTCAAATTCCTGTCGCGCTTCGACCACCACCCGATCGAACAGCCCGCCCTGTTCATTTCCGGCGCGGAGGACATCGGCCTCCACATGTTCGGCCGTCAGGCCGAACCGCGCATGCGCGAGGTCGTCACAGACCTCCGCGGCTTCCACCTGATCGAGAATTGCGGCCACTGGACCCAGCAGGAAAAACCCGCCGAAGTGAATGGGCTCTTGCTCGACTGGCTGCGCGGCATCTAGGTCCCCAGCGCTGGCGCGACCGATCCGGACGCATCCACAGGGGAATCGCTCTTCACTGGGGCATATCCAGGCGCGCGATGCGGCGTAGCTCCCCGCCCCCATTGACGCCCTTGGCCTCCTGAAGGCAGATGGCCTCGACGTCTGGGCCCGACGGGAGTCGCGCGCAGACGGCCAGTTCATCGATCCCCGTGGGAGAGAGCAGCCAGACTTCAGGCTGCCGCCGAAGGCGCAACCGCCCCGGAAACGCTCAGGCAAAAGGACCGTGGGGTGACGAACACGCTGGAAAGCGCGGATCACGATGATCCGCCGCCGACGGAGTAAGCAGCGCCAGTCCTTCAAACTGGAACCGTGAATCTCTCAGGCCCATCCGACAGCGGGGGTGCATTCGCATTGCAGCGACTGCGCACAGTTGTCGGAGAGAAATCGTGGCGGAAAGCCAGAACGCAGATCTCAAGACCACCCCGCTCCATGCCCTGCATGTGAAGCTTGGCGGCCGCATGGTCGCGTTCGGCGGCTACGACATGCCGGTCCAGTATCCCGATGGGATCATGGCCGAGCACAACTGGACGCGCCAACACGCCGGTCTGTTCGACGTCTCTCACATGGGGCCCAGCTTCCTGTCCCTGCCCCAGTTGGGCGGCGGGGATGAAGCGCACCGGAAGATCGCCGCCATCGTCGAGCGGCTCGTTCCCTCCGACATCGCAGGCCTCGCGCCCGGCAAGAACCAGCTCACCGTCCTGCTCAACGACAACGGCGGCATCATCGACGACCTGATGATCGGCCGCCCCGCCGCGCCCGAGCTTCAGGGCATGCTCTACATCGTTGTCAACGCCGGCACCAAGGATGGCGACTTCGCGCTGATCCAGAAGGCGGCAGGCTCAGAGGCCGAACTGCGCCGCGCCGATGATCGCGCGCTCATCGCCCTGCAGGGCCCAGAAGCCGAAGCCGTCATCCGCGACATCATCCCGGAAGCAGCGGCCCTCACCTTCATGACCTTCGCCCGCGTCGAACACGCCACGTTCGGCCGCATCGCCGTCACACGCTGTGGCTACACCGGCGAAGACGGCTTCGAGATCCTGGTGTCGGCCGAGCACGCCGTCGCCTTCACCGAAAGGCTGCTCAGCGACGCCCGTGTCAAACCCATCGGCCTCGGCGCACGTGACTCGTTGCGCCTCGAAGCCGGTCTCTGCCTTTATGGCCATGACATCGATGCAGCCAAGACGCCTGTCGCCGCAACGCTGTCCTGGATGATCTCCAAGCCACGCCGCGAACGCGCCGACTTCCCCGGCGCCGCGCGCATAATGAAGGAACTGGAAGCAGGCGCCGCCGCCAAGCGCGTCGGCATCAAGCCGCTCGGCCGCGCCCCCGCCCGCGAAGGCGTCGAGATCCAGTCGGCCGACGGCGCAGCCATCGGCGTCATCACCTCGGGCGGCTTTGGCCCCACCGTGAACGGCCCGGTCGCCATGGGCTATGTCGAGGCGCCCTTCGCCAAGGCCGGCACGAAAGTGAACCTGATCGTCCGCGGCAAGGCGCTCGAGGCGGAAATCGCCGCCCTGCCATTCGTTCCACACAACTACAAACGCTGAGGGGATCCCCGCATGACCACCTGGTACACATCCGAACACGAATGGATCAGCGTTGAAGGCGACATCGGCACGGTCGGCATCACGCCATACGCCGCTGAAAAGCTCGGCGACGTTGTCTTCGTCGACCTCCCCGCCGTCGGCAAGCAGGTCAAGAAGGGCGGCGACATGGCTGTCGTTGAATCGGTGAAGGCCGCCTCCGACGTGTACGCACCCGTCTCCGGCGAAGTGATCGAAGCGAACGGCGTCCTCGCTGACAAGCCCGAAACCGTGAACGCCGACGCCGAAGGCGCAGGCTGGTTCTGCAAGCTCAAGATCGCCGCCAAAGCCGACCTCGACGGCCTGATGGACAAGGCCGCCTACACCGCTTTCTGCGAAAGCCAGTGAGCATCTGATGTACGCCCAGCCTGTCTTCCGGATGACTGCGCAGACCGAAGTCGCCGCGTTCATTGACGCGCGCCGCTTCGCCACGCTCGTCGTCTCGGGCGAGGCTGGTCCGGTGGCGGCGCATCTGCCGATGATCCTGCATCGCGATGGCGACGGGCAACCCGTCATGCTCGAGGGCCATGTCGCGCGCGCCAACCCGGTCGCCGCCATCGCGGCCGCCGGCATCCCCGCGCTCGCCATCTTCCAGGGGGCCGACGCCTACGTCACACCCTCGCTCTATCTGTCCAAACGCGAACATGGCCGCGTCGTGCCGACGTGGAACTATATCGCGGCCCACGCGACCGGCCTGCTGGAAATTTTCAGCGACGCTGCCGAGCTGCGCACCCACATCGAACAGCTGACCGATCTGATGGAAGACCAGGTCGCCGCCCCCTGGGAGGTCAGCGACGCGCCCGGCGACTACATCGACAAGATGGTCTGCGCCATCACCGGCGTGCGCCTGCGCCTCACCACGCTCGAAGGCGTCCGCAAGATGAGCCAGAACCGCGCCGACCCGGATCGCGTCAGCGTCCAGCAGGGCTTCACACATTCCACCGATCCGGGCGCTCGCGCGCTTGGCCACGAAATGAGCAAGGGCTCCCAAAAAGCCGTGAGAGACATGTCATGAGATACCTCCCCCTCACTCCGGATGACCGGGCCGTGATGCTCGCCGCCGCCGGCGCCAAGTCGATCGATGACTTCTATTCCGACGTGCCCGCATCGGCGCGCCTGAAGAAGCCGATTGCCGGCCTGCCAAACCATCAAGGCGAGCAGGCAGTCGAGCGTCACCTGACAAGGCTTTCGAAGAAGAACCGCGCCGCGTCGGACGGCCCGTTCTTCGTGGGCTGCGGCGCCTACAAGCACCATATCCCCGCCAGTGTTGACCACATCATCCAGCGCTCGGAATTCCTCACCTCCTACACGCCCTACCAGCCGGAAATCGCGCAGGGCACGCTGCAGACCCTGTTCGAGTTCCAGAGCCAGGTCGCCGCCCTCTCCGGCATGGATGTCGCCAACGCCTCGATGTATGACGGCTCCACCGCCTGCGCCGAAGCCGCCGTCATGGCCTGTCGCGTCACCAAGCGCTCGACCGTCATCCTCTCGGGCGGCCTCCACCCGCACTATGCCGACACCACGCGTACGCTGTGCGAAGCCGCGGGCATCACCGTCATCCAGCTCCCGCCCGCCATCGATGGCGAAGGCGATCTGGTTGGCGCGCTCAGCGATGACGCAGCCTGCGTCATCGCCCAGTCGCCCAACGTGTTCGGCACGCTCACCGATCTGACGCCGGTTGCCGACGCGGCGCACGCCAGGGGCGCGTTGCTGGTCAGCGTGTTCACCGAAGTGGTGTCCCTTGGTCTGGTCAAGACACCCGGCGAAATGGGCACCGACATCGCGGTTGGCGAAGGCCAGTCGATCGGCGTTCCGCTCGGCTTCGGCGGGCCTTATGTTGGCCTCTTCGCCTGCAAGACCAAGTTCATCCGCCAGATGCCGGGCCGCCTCTGCGGCGAAACGCTCGACGCCGATGGCAAGCGCGGCTTCGTGCTGACGCTGTCGACGCGCGAACAGCACATCCGTCGTGACAAGGCGACGTCCAACATCTGCACAAACTCAGGGCTCTGCGCGCTGGCCTTCACAGCCCACATGACGCTGCTGGGCGACAAGGGCCTCACCCGCCTCGCGAAGCTCAACCACGAAGCCGCCTGCGATCTCGCCGATGCGCTCGCCAAGGTGAAAGGCGTGGAAATCCTCACCACGCGCTACTTCAACGAGATCGCCTTCCGCACGACAAAGCCCGCCGATCAGGTTCTCGCCAAGCTGGAAGACCACGACGTCATCGGCGGCGTCCGCGCTTCGCGCCTCTTCCCGCACGCGGGCCTCGACAACGTCATCATCGCCGCCGCCACCGAATGCGCCACGCAATCGGACATCGACGCCTACGCCCGCGCTCTTGCTGAGGTGCTGAAATGAGCATGAATTCCACCGGCCGTCCCACCTCGCTCAGCGCTGTCACCGGCGACAGCACAGCCGTCACAGTCTCGGGCTCCAAAGGCCTGCTGCAGGCCGAAGGCCTGATCTTCGAAGTCGGCAGCATCGACAAGACCGGCGTCGACCTGCCCGAGCCCAAGGGCCGCGCAGATCGCCTTGGCGGCGTCACGCGCAAGGCCTCCACCGGCCTTCCCGGTCTGTCAGAACCGGAAACGATGCGCCACTATGTGCGCCTCAGCCAGAAGAACTACGCCATCGATCTTGGCCTCTTCCCGCTCGGCTCGTGCACCATGAAGCACAACCCGCGCCTCAACGAGAAAATGGCGCGCCTGCCCGGCTTCAGCGACGTCCACCCGATGCAGCCGCAGGCCACCGTCCAGGGTGCGCTTGAACTGATCGAGGAATTGGCCGACTGGCTGATGAAGCTCACCAACATGCCCGCCGTCGCGATGAGCCCGAAAGCCGGCGCGCATGGCGAACTGTGCGGCATGCTGGCCATCCGCGCCGCCCTCATCGCGCGCGGCGAACCGCATCGCAAACGCGTGCTGGTCCCCGTCTCGGCCCACGGCACCAACCCCGCTACCGCCGCCCAGTGCGGCTTCATCATCGACGAGATCAACGCCGCGCCCGATGGCCGCGTCGACCTTGCCGACCTGAAGGCGAAGCTGGTTGATTCATCCGACATCGCTGGCGTGATGATCACCAACCCCAACACCTGCGGCCTGTTCGAACGCGACATAATCGAGATCGCCGCGCTGATCCACGCCGCGGGCGGCTATTTCTACTGCGACGGCGCCAACTTCAACGCCATCGTCGGCCGCGTCCGTCCGGGCGATCTCGGCATCGACGCGATGCACATCAACCTGCACAAGACCTTCTCCACGCCCCATGGCGGCGGCGGCCCGGGCTCGGGCCCCACCGTTCTCTCCGCGGCCCTCGCGCCCTTCGCGCCTGTGCCCTTCGTTGTGAAGACCGCAGACGGGCTGCGTTTCGTCGAACACGCGGGCGAACATGGCGCGGGCGAGCAGAACTTCGGCCGCATGTGCGCCTTCCACGGCCAGATGGGCATGTTCTCCCGCGCCCTGTCCTACATCCTCAGCCACGGCGCTGACGGACTGAAGCAGGTCGCCGAAGACGCTGTCCTCAACGCCAACTACATCCAGGCGAAGCTGAATGGCGTCATGTCCCCCGCCTTCCCGGGCTATTGCATGCACGAGGCGTTGTTCTCCGACGCCTTCCTGAAAGACACCGGCGTCGAAACCATCGACATCGCCAAAGGCCTGATCGACGAGGGTTATCACCCGATGACGACCTACTTCCCGCTGGTCGTCCACGGTGCGATGCTGGTCGAACCGACCGAGACGGAATCCAAGGCCGAACTCGATCGCTTCATCGACTCGCTCGCCTCGGTCGCCCGTCGCGCGCTGCAGAAGGATCCGTCGCTGAAGACCGCGCCGCATCTTGCGCCCGTCCGCCGCCTCGACGAAACCCGCGCCGCCCGCGCGCCGCGCCTGCGCTGGACGCCCGAAACGCCGGTGCTGAAAGCCGCCGAATAGGCCGGCTCCCGTCTGGCGCCATTGACTTGGCTCCCCCTTCCCGGGCCTGATCGAGGGCTGACGAAGGGGGACAATCCATGATGCGGCTCGCAAAAGCGCTCGCCATCAATGCCGCCGCTCCGCTCCTGGGACTTGGCGCTGCGATCTTTGCGCCGTCGCCGCCCGCCACGCTCGGCGAAGCGACCGGCCAGGCGGCGTCCTGGTTCGGGTGCGCCTATGAAAGCGCGCTATTCGGCTTTTACGACAGCTGCTCTTATCCCTCCGCGCTCGGCTATATCGGCATGGCCTCCATCACCGTGCTCGCACTGAGCCTCACCATCCTGCTCACCAACCGCCTCTTCGCGCGCATCTTCGGCGGCAACCGCGCCATGCTGGCAATGATCTTCACACCCTATGCGTTTCTCTATCTGCTCGGCGCAGGCATCCTTGGCATTGCCCAGATGGCGATCCTCGGCGCGCTCGGCTGGGTCGCGGGAACCTACTGGCTGGATATCGACGCCACATGGATTCTGATCCTGCTTGGCTTCGTCGCGCTGGCGCTGGCTGGCGCCTTCGTCACGCAGATCGGCGTCTTCTTCACACCGGCCCGCGCCCATGTCGCCGGCCGCCCGGTCAACCTCGCGGAACAGCCCCGCCTCGGCCAGCTGATCGCCGAAGTCGCCGCCCGCACCAGGGGCCGCGTGCCGGACAATGTGGTCCTCGGTCTCGAGCCCACCTTCTTCGCCACCAACGCGCCGGTGCAGACGCCCTATCTCGATCATCCGCTGAAAGGGGAGACGCTCCATCTTTCCCTGCCGCTGATGAGCCTCTTCACCACCAGCGAGCTGAAAGCCGTCATCGGCCATGAACTCGGCCACTTCTCCGGCCAGGACACGCAATACTCCCGCCACTTCGCGCCAGCGCTCGCCAGCCTCAACGGCGCAGTCGAAAAGGTGCTGGAAAAGGACAAACCCGTCTCCAACTTCCTGATGATGCCGGCGCGCGAAATGCTGAAGGATTTCGTCGACGTCTTCGGCCGCGTCCACGGCCGGCTGAGCCGGGCGCGCGAAACCCGGGCCGACCAGCTTGGCGCCTCGGCCGCCAGCCCCGAAGACATCTGCTACTCGCTGGTGAAGGCTTCCGTCGGCGGCACGGTCTGGCAAACGGCGATGGAGGCGCTGGTCGAACGCGCCCGCAAGGGTCGCTTCACCCGCAATGTCGTCCACACCTTCACCGACCGCATCCGGCTGGACATCGACCGCGCCCGCCTGCCCCCCGCCATCACCCAGGCCCTCGCCTCACACCAGCAACACCCCACCGACACCCACCCCACCACTGGCAGCCGCATCACCGCCCTCGGCCTTGACGCCAGTGTGCTGCTCCACGAGACCGCACTGCTGCCCCGTTTCTTCGAAGCGCAGACGGCCGTGGCCTCGCTCGACAACCTGGTCGAGATCGAGGAGGACCTCACCAAGCTCTACTACCACATCACCGCCGGCTCCTGGCGCAGTCAGACGCCGGAGCAGAAGGACAACAATGAGCTGTTTCTCTGCCTGATGGCGGATTTCCTCGCCCGCATGGCCACCATCGATGGCTCGCTGACCGACGCTGAAATCACCGGCGCAGAGGAAACTGCGGCCAAGCTGTTCGCCGATTTCGATCGCGACGGCTTCCGCGAACGCTGCCGACACCCGGAAGATATTCCCGACCTTGATCGCATGATCGGCTTCGCCAACCAGCTGCTGACGCCCACCGGGGCAGACAACCTCAAGGCCGCTCTGCGCGCGGTTGCGGAAGCGGACGGAACAGTCGATCAGGCCGAAGCCGACCTGCTCGACCAAATCGAGGCCCAGCTGAACGCGACCGTGTAACGTCGCGCTAGCCGGCCTTCTCCACCAGAGCGGCAAGCTTGGCGTAGGTTTGCTGGCCAAGCTCAACCGCACCAAACTTCATCACGCCGTTACGCGCCTCCACCGACGGGAAGGTCGTCTGCACCGTGATCAGCGTGCCGCCCCGCGCCTCCGCAAAAGTCGCCACGACCTGCATCGCCTCCGCGTCGTCGGCGACATCCTCGCCATAGGTGAAAGCGATCTGCTCTCGCGCCTTCAATTCACGATAGAGGATGCGGCTGGGATAATCCGTTCCGTCCGGTCCATGCATCGTGAACCGCAACAGGCCGCCGACGCGGAAACTCATTTCCAGCACCGTGATCGTGAAGCCATCCGGCCCCCACCACTGCGCCAGCGCCTCGGGATCGCTCCACGCCTGATAGAC
>Ga0075163_10013128_pt1 | contig 10764 bp, 6 predicted proteins | sample JI1023141ADNA_FD_71478 | JGI IMG/M metagenome (GOLD analysis project Ga0075163, IMG submission 71478) | Wastewater effluent complex algal communities from Wisconsin, to seasonally profile nutrient transformation and Carbon sequestration -... | ecosystem: Engineered > WWTP > Effluent > Algae... | reverse complement strand
TAGAATTGGCAAAAACGAATGCACCGTTTGCGTAAAAAAGTTAAATCACTTTAATAAATATATAAATGAGGAAAATTGTTTTTGTATTGGCGTGTGTTTTAATGATGTCAAGTACATTGTTTGCACAATCTAATTTAGTAAGCTATAGAAAATTAGTAAGTTTAGACAGAGAAAGTTTAGATGCACTTTGGAAAAGTAATGGTATTCCTAAAATTATTACAAAAAATAAAAATGAAGTAGATATCTATGAGCTTATGTATAAAACTAAGTTTCCAGATGGAACAGAAATTATAGCTTCTGGTATTTATTATGTTCCAACAGGAACAGATAAAGAATTAGCAACAGTTCAATATAATCATGGAACTGTTATGAAACCAAGACTTGGTGACGACTATGACTACAACGGAGAAAGTACTATATGTAAAATATATGCAGCCGATGGTTATTTAGTAGCTTGGCAAGATTATATTGGTTTGGGTAAAGGCGAAGGCTACCATCCATATCAACATTTAGAAACTGAAGGGCAATCTGGAGTAGATTTATTATTAGCCTGTAAACAAATTAATAAAGAGTTGAAAATCAAAGCGAATGATCAATTATTTATTACAGGCTATTCACAAGGAGGACATGCTACTTTAGCCGTTCATAAAATGATACAAGAAAAATATTCCGATAAACTTACAGTAACAGCAAGTTCGCCAATGAGTGGTGCACATGACATGAGTGGTGTTCAAAATATAATAATGGACAAAGAATACTCTCAACCACATTATTTGCCTTATTTGCTTTATGGCTATCAAAGAATGTATAGTATTTTCCCGAGCATCGAAGATTTTTATAGTGCTTTTAAAGCTCCCTATCGTCATGTTTTAGATAAAATTATAGCAAAAGGAAATGAAGTTGGAGACATTAATAGTATGCTACCAAAAGAACCATTTACTATGATAACTGATTCATTTTATAATTTATACAAAACAGATCCTACTTTTAAATTTACTCAGGTTTTAAAACAAAATAATACTTATGATTGGGTTCCTGAAGCGCCAGTACAATTTTGCTACTGTGTTGGTGACAATGAAGTTTATTACAAAAACTCTCTTGTAGCCATTGAATGGATGAAAGAACATGGTGCTAAAAACATTATAGACAGGGAAATTTCAGATAAATTATTAAACCATCAGCAATGTGCACCATATGCTGCTATGTTTACTAAATTTTTCTTTGATAATGCAAGAGCAGGAAAGAAAAAAGAGATTAACCCATTTAAAGGCTTTTTAGTAAAAACGGGTGTAAATATAGATGAGAGTAAAAAGAAAAAAGATATTAAAAAGGCTGCCGCTGAAAAATAAAATCATTAGAAATACCAATAAAGCTTAACGAAAAGTAAGGTTCTATTTTATAACAAGAACAAAATAATAAGTTTTAATAAATCTACTTTGAAAAGATATAAAGAAGGAAATAGAGAAATCTGTTTCCTTTTTTTATGTCCATATTAGTAATATAAAAGCGTAAATCTAAAATCTTAAGCTATTGCAACAATCTTATATTTTGAAAATTTGAAAATCAGCTCTAGATAGTTAGATGTTTAAGAAATTTTTTACAATTATCTAACAAGAATATAATTAGATAAATAAAACTTTACTTAAGCCAATATTTCATAAGTTTTAGGAATAAAAGTTTTCATTTAAAGTAAAGACATTTTACTTCTTTCAATACATATCTTATTCTAAATTTTTGACTGTTTATATTAAATTTAGTAATGAAAAATTAATTAGTTAAAACAAAAAAGCCTCAGTAAATAAATTTACTGAGGCTTTGAATTTTTTTAAAACTACTATTATTTACTAATAGTAATTCTTTGTATAGTTTTAGCATTTTCGCTTCCAATTTCTATGAAGTAAACTCCACTTGAAAGCGTGCTGAAATCATATTGATTGTTAAACACACCGTTTACATTGCTATAAGAATTTGTATAAACTACTTTTCCTATCATATTAAATACTTTCACGTTTAAGTTTAAAGATTTAATAGTTTCAAACTGAACAGTAAACTTACCATTAGAAGGATTAGGGAAAATATTTAAGTTCTCAAGAGCTAAATTAGAAATTGCGTTAGATGTTCCTACTTCAGTAGATTTAGTAAAAATACAACCTTTAGCATCTGTTATAGTACAAGTATAAGGTCCTGCCGCTAAACCTGTAGCAGCTGATGTAGTTTGATTTAAAGCATCATTCCATTTGTATGTGTATGGAGCTGTACCACCAGAAGCTACTACTGTAGCAGTTCCATTACTTGAACCTGCTGTTGTGTTAGTAGATGTAATAGTAGCAGATAACGCAGTTGGCTCAGATATAGTTACAACATTAGAAGTTGCTTCACAACCACTTGCATCAGTAACAGATAACTGATAAGAATTTGGAGCTAAATTAGCTGGCGACAATGAAGTACCTGCACCGTTTGTCCATAAGTTTGTGTAAACACCAGTTCCACCAGTTACAGTAGCTGTAATAGAACCATTGTTAGAACCAAAACAAGTTACGTTTGTTGAACTAGAAACAGTAATAACCAATTGAGCTGGCTCAGTAATAGTATAAGAACTAGCAGGAGTAGTACAACCATTTCCATCTGTAACAATAAGACTATAAGTACCAGGACCTACATTTAATACATCTTCTACATCAGGTGCATTATTCCAATCATAAGTTAAAGTTCCTGTACCACCTGTAGCTGTTATTAATATGTTTCCATCATTAGCGCCAAAACAAGTAACATTCTTTTTAGAATTTAAAACAACATTAATAGCACTTGGTTGTGTAATGGCAATATTATTTGTAGTAGCCATACATCCTTTACTATCTGTAACAGTTAATTGGTATGAACCAACACCTAAACCAGAAGCATCTTCTGCATTTCCTGCACCATTAGTCCAAGAGTACATATTACCACCATTACCACCAGTTGTAGTTACGTTGATTGCTCCATTAGTTAATCCATTACAAGTAATTTGAGTAGCAGGAGCAGCAGTTGCTACTAATGCATTTGGTTGAGTAATGGTAATTGGACCTAAAACTACATTACAACCACTATTTGAAACAATTATAGAATAACTTCCAGCTATCAAGTTAGTTCTAGAAGCATTTGTTGAAGGGAAGCCTTGATCACTCCAAGTGTATGAAGTAGTACCCGAGCCACCTGTAGCAGTAACACTTATTACACCATTATTGCCACCGAAGCAAGATACAGGTGTAACTGTACCAACTAAAGCATTAACACCAGAAGTATTTGTTACACTTCCAGAACCTGAACCAGTACAACCATTTGAAGCTGTAGCAGTAGCAACATAAGTTCCAGAAGGAATATTTGATAATGTAGGACCAGAACCTGATGGTGTCCAAGTATAAGTATAAGGACCAACGCCACCAGTAGCAACAGCTGTAGCTGAACCATTTGGAGAAGCACAATTTGTTACATTGGTAGTTGTAACGGCAACATTAATAGTAGGACATTGACATCCTGCCGGTGAAGTAAATACATTGTTTTCAGAATAAATACAAGAAGGAGATGCTGAAAAAGAAGCAGAAACGTCGTTTAATGAACCATTTGATATTAAACCAGTTAAAATAACAGTTTGTGGACTTGAAGTCTTCGGAAAGGACTGACCATTTACTATTAAGTTTCCAGATGCTGGTGCATTTGAGTAAGTTACAGTAATAGCTTGAGTAAATGTATTTGTTGTATTTACACAAGGAGTTTGTGCTCCTGCAGTAATATCTGTAATAGAACAAGAACAACTAACTGGCGCAGTAAATAATGCATTTGAAGTCAAAGTACAAGCAGGTGTAGCTGAAAAAGAAGCTGTAACATTCACTGCATTTCCATTTGCCGTTAATCCAGTTAATGTAACTGTTTGAGGGCTAGAAGTAATAGCAAATGTTTGTCCATTCACAACTAAGTTTCCAGAAGTTGGAGCACTTACATAAGTTACTGTTACTGCTTGAGTGTAGGTATTATTTGTAGAGTTACAAGCTGTTTGTGCACCTGCAGAAATAGCAGTTATAGCACATGCACAACTTGCTGGCGCAGTAAATAATGCATTTGAAGTCAAAGTACAAGTAGGTGTAGCCGAGAAACTTGCTGTTACATTAACCGCAGCACCATTTGAAACCAAACCAGTTAAAATTACTGTTTGAGGACTTGTTGTCTTTGGAAAAGATTGTCCGTTTACTATTATATTTCCAGCTGGTCCGTTTGTATAAGTAACTGTTACCGCTTGAGTATATGTGTTTGAAGCTGAGTTACAAGCTGTTTGTGCCCCTGCAGAAATAGCAGTTATAGCACAATTAGCTGTAACTGGTGTACCTACATTTGCTCTTATCATCATAGTTTGCGCTCCGATAGTAGTATCTGCAGAAAACCAAGCACCTGTTCCTACTTTTATAAAACTTGTGTTCGGAGTGTAAATACTTGAAGAACCATACAATGCAAATCTATCTGCAGAAGCTACAAATTGCTTAACAGCTAAAAAATAGTTTGTACCAGCTGTTAATGCTGTATTTGCTGGAAAAGGTATATCTAAGAAAAAAGCTGGAGTATCAGAAGCCGCAATAGTTATTAAATTAGAATTGGCTACTAAAGTAGTAGGCAAACCAGCAACAGACATATTATACAAACTAGCTTGTACTTGATCTCCAATAGCATAAGAACCACCAAATAATGCTGTAGCTGAAACTAAATTAGTATTTGCTACTGCTCTAAATTTGTTTCCAAATTCTGCAGTTGTTGCAGTACCACCATACCAAGGACCTTCTAAGTATGCTTGGTCACTAGTCAAATAGTAAAAATCTCTTGCATAAATAGAGTCCGTAATATCTATTCCAGAATAAAAAGTATCATTAGAACTATTTGCGTCTGTTTGTGTCATAGAAACAATAAATTCTACAAGATAAAAATCTACTGCTGTTGGAGTAAAGTTAGCATTTGAAGTTAAAGAAGCAACCGCACCACTAGCAAGTGAAGCTTGAGAAGCTGTACCTGTATAAACTACAGCATTTAAACCATTATATATTTTTGTAGTTACAGAAACATTTGTTGCCGCAGCAGAACCTAAATTAGTAACTTGACAAGAAGGTGAATATGGAACAACTTGGGTTAAAGGAACTGCAGAATATTCTGCAAATTGACCGTTTGTAATAGCAACATCATTAGCAGCAGGAGCTACAACTGATATATCGTCAACAATCCACCAATAATCCCAATCACCTGTATATTTAAAACGTAATTTTACGTTTGCTTGATTTCCTGCTATAGCAGATATATTAATGCTCTGTACATCTGGATTGCCATTAGATGCACCCGACGCTAATGCTGAACCAACTGTAAAAACGGTTGTCCAAGTTACACCGTTATTTACACTTACTGCAACAGTTCCTTCACCTATTGAATATTGTGTAAATATATTTTGGAAATTTAAATTTACCACTGATTGACCAGCACAAGAAAAACTAGGTGTTATTAAATCTGCGTTTTCAAGAAAGCCATCGTTTCCTAATAAATCGGCATTGAAAATGGCATAACCATTTGCTGCTGTTGCTGTTCCAATTGCAACGCCATCTAGTGTTGCAGTAGTGGAATATGCCCAGCTACCACCTCCAGAATTATCTATATTTTGCCAAGTGGCAGGAATACCTGAAGCAAAATTTTGACTAAAAATAGTCGTTTGTGCATTAATTGAATTTATTCCTAAAAAGGAAAAAAAGGCAATTAAAATGAGTGTATAGTTTTTTTTCATCTTTTCATTTTTTTTTGTTAAAAATTTTTTTTCATTGTTTAATATACAAATATACTACTTTTTTCCAATCATGTCTGCTGGTACTACCCATTTATCAAACTCTTCTGAAGTTAAATAGCCTAATTCTAAAGCCATTTCTTTAAGAGTACATCCTTTTTCGTGTGCTTTGTTTGCTATTTCTGCTGCTTTGTAATAACCTATTTTTGTGTTTAATGCAGTAACTAGCATTAATGAATTATCTAAATTGAACTTTATTCTTTCATAGTTTGGCTCTAAACCTACTGCACAATGCTCGTTAAAAGAAGCACACGCATCGCCAATTAATCTTGCAGAATGAAGGAAGTTTTTTATCATCATGGGTTTAAAAACATTTAGTTCAAAATGACCGTTTGAACCACCAATATTAATGGCTACATCGTTTCCTAAAACTTGTGCGGCTACCATTGTTAAAGCTTCTGACTGAGTAGGATTTACTTTTCCAGGCATTATAGAAGAACCTGGCTCGTTTGAAGGAATTATGATTTCTCCAATGCCACATCTTGGTCCTGATGCTAACATTCTAATATCGTTTCCTATTTTCATTAAACTTACAGCTACTGTTTTTAACGCACCGTGAGTTTCTACAATTGCATCGTGAGCTGCTAAAGCTTCAAATTTGTTTTCTGCAGTATAAAAAGGCAATCCTGTTAAGTCTGCAATATTATCTGCAACTAATTCATCGTATCCTTCTGGCGTATTTATTCCTGTACCTACAGCTGTGCCTCCTAAAGCTAATTCTGCTAAGTGGTCTAAAGTATTTTCGATAGCTCTAAGTCCATGATTTATTTGTGAAACATAACCTGAAAGCTCTTGCCCTAATGTTAAAGGCGTAGCGTCCATAAAGTGTGTTCTACCTATTTTTACAACATCTTTAAAAGCTTCTGCTTTTGCTTGAAGTGTATCTCTTAACTCTATCATTCCTGGAATGGTAACTTCCATAAGCATACTGTATGCGGCTATATGCATTGCTGTTGGAAAAGTATCGTTTGAAGATTGAGATTTGTTTACATCGTCATTTGGGTGCAAAAATTTCTTTTCGTCAGTAAGTTTTCCACCTTTCAAAACATGTGCTCTGTTTGCCACTACTTCGTTTACGTTCATATTTGACTGTGTACCCGAACCTGTTTGCCATACCACCAAAGGAAATTGGTCATCAAGTTTTCCTGCTAAAATTTCATCGCAAACTATACCAATCATTTCTGCTTTTTCGGCATCAAGACCGCCAATTTCTTGATTGGTCATAGCAGCAGCTTTTTTCAAAACAGCAAATGCTCTAATAATTTCGATAGGCATTTTATCGTTTTCTTGGTTAATTTTAAAGTTCTCGGTAGAACGTTGGGTTTGTGCGCCCCAATATGCATCTGCAGGTACATCTACATATCCTAATGTGTCTTTTTCTTTTCTCATTTTTTTTATTTTAGCCCTTAGCTTTTGGCTTTTGGCAGTTAGCTTTTGTATATCGATTAAGAATATGATATTACTAGACAAGGCTGACCGTAAATCAAAAATCGTAAATCGTAAATATTTTTATTTTCCTTTAAATTCTGCTTTTCTTTTTTCTATAAATGCAGTTGTACCTTCTTTAAAATCTTCAGTTACGAAACATTCGCCAAAAAGTTCGATTTCTTTTTTGAAACCATTTACACCATCTTCGTTATATGCATTTACTGCTGCGATAGCTTTTGCAACAGCTAATGGTGCATTTTTAGAAATTTTCTTTACTAGGGCTTCTGCTGTCATTTGTAAATCGCCAAAAGAAACAACATCAGTAACTAAACCAAGCTCTAAAGCTTCTTCTGCTTTTACCATTTCGGCTGTCATAAGCATTTGTAATGCTTTTCCTTTACCTACCAATTGTACTAATCTTTGTGTGCCGCCATAGCCAGGTATTAAACCCAAACTTACTTCTGGCAAACCAAACATAGCGTTTGGACTTGCTATTCTAATATGACAAGCCATTGCCAATTCGCAGCCACCACCAAGTGCATATCCATTTACACAAGCAATAAAAGGCTTTTGAGATTGTTCAATTTTATCGAACAAAATTGCTTGACCATTTGCTGCCAAATGTTTTCCTTGTGCTAAATTGAAAGATGCAAACTCTTTAATATCTGCTCCTGCTACAAATGCTTTTTCGCCAGAGCCTATTAAAATGGCAGCTCTAATTTCTTGATCTTCGTTTACCAAATCTATAGCTTTACTAAGTTCTGCAATGGTTTCAGAGTTTAAAGCATTAAGATTTTGAGGTCTATTGATAGTGATGTAGATTGTATTTTCTTTCTTTTCAAAAAGTATATTATTAAAATTCATAAAGAGATTTTGTTTTTAAGCTACAAAAATACTTTAGACCATACTATATTTACAATGATTTAGAATATAGTTTTAAACAAGATGTGCAATGTGTCTGCTTTTGACTTAATACTTTTTTAAATACGACTTTTAGTCCTTAGTTTAAAAAATTATAAAAAACAAAAAAGCCTTCAATTTCTTGAAGGCTTTAAAACTTAAACTTGTTGTTTAAATTTATTTTTTTGGCATAACTACAGTTTCTACTGCGTGTATAACTCCGTTTGAAGCTGCAACGTCAGCAATTACTACTTTAGACATGTTTCCTTTTTCGTCTTTCAACATTACGCTTTCACCATCTAAAGAAGCTATTAATTTTCCACCTTGTACAGTAGTAATTTCAAATGCGCCTTTGTTTTCTTGTATAGCTGCTACAACTGCTGCTGCATCAAATTTTCCTGCTACTACGTGGTAAGTTAAAATATTTGTTAAAGCTGCTTTGCTTTCTGGCTTCAATAAAGACTCAACAGTTCCAGCTGGCAATTTTGCAAATGCATCATTTGTTGGTGCAAATACTGTAAATGGTCCTTCGCCGCTTAAAGTTTCTACTAATTCTGCTGCTTTTACAGCTGCTACTAATGTAGTAAAGTTTTCATTTGAAGCTGCTACACCAACTATATTTGGAGTTTCTACTACTTCTACAACTTCTTCTACTACTTCTACTGGTGCTTCTACTACTTCTGCTGGTGCAGATTCTTGACAAGAACTAAATGCAAATAATCCCATTGTTGCAAATGCCATAAATACGTTTTTTGTGTTTTTCATTTTTTTGTTTTTTAAAGTGATTTAATAATTATGATGCAAATGTAAATCACCAAAATGGAAAAAACTAATTTTTGTTTAATTATTTTCAATAATCATTAAACAAAATAAAAGATGTCAATAGAATTGGACCTTTTATAGAATTATATTATTTGAAAAAACAGTTTCTAGTTCGAAATTGTCTAAATAGAAATATAAAAAATTAAAAAATTCAATACTTTTCCAAAACTGATTTACTATGTTTGACTCAGGATTCTTTTTTAAATAAACAATATGAAAGCAATAAAAAATCAAATTCTACTTGCACTCCTACTTTTAACTTTTAGCAGCTCAATTTCTTTTGGCCAATCTTTTGAAGGAAAACTAACTTATATAGTTGCGTTTGAGATTGAAACACAAAATTTTGGAGGCATTGAAATTACAAAAGAACAGATTCTAGAAAAAACAAAAGCTGATGGTGAATTTTTTGATACAATTACTATTACCATAAAAAACGGAAACTATTTAAAAGAAGATAATGCCCTTTTAAATAAAAAAATAATTTACAAAGCAGATGAAAACAAAGTTTATACTATAGAAAAAGATTTTGAATATGTGATTATTTCAGATGCTAACGAAATTAGCCAAGTAAAATTAGTTAAATTTCAAGAACCTATTTTTGAGCAAATCGATACCAATGCTATGATAAATGGCATCGAATGCAAACTCATAAAACTAAGTTGGGATGGATTGGGCGAAGAACTATATTACTACAATTCGGAAGTAATAAGCATTGATCCGAAACTATTTGCGAAGCACAATCTCGAATATTTCAATACTATTTTAAATTTAACAGGTTCGTATCCTATAGAAACTATAAAAACAATTAGCAGTTTTATGTCTATCAAAATGACTCTGGTAAATATTTCTGAAGAGAAAATTGAAGATTCTGTTTTTGATTTACCCAAACTAAAAAAGGCTAAAAAAGATTATTCTGAAATGTTGCTAAATATAACCGGTGCTGAGGTAATGAAAATAAAAGGAAAGGCAAAAAAGAAGTAGCTTTTCATGTTTCATTTGGTTTAAACGACTATTTTCAAATTCTATATAACATTTATCAAATCTGCTTATCTTTGTTCAATGGAAAAGAATATATTTCAAGAGTTTAACAAAGTTTCTGACCAAGAATGGAAAGCACAGATTATTGAAGATTTGAGAGGAAAATCTATCGAAGATTTGAATTGGAATATTAAAGATGGTTTGAGTTTGAAGTCTTATTATACCGAAGAAGATGCCAAAGGCATTGACTTTCCAATACTAAGAACCAACAATCCTGCTTGGCAAATTGGTGAAATTATCAAAGTAAAAAACTTTAAAGACGCCAATAAAACAGCGCTTGATATTTTAATGAAAGGCGTTACAGCACCAACATTTCATTTTTACACTTTACCTTCTCAAACAGAATTTGATTCACTTTTTGAAAACATTGGTATAGAATTTATTGCTACTCATTTTAGTTTCGATACAGATGGAATAGATTATTTAGCTTTTTTTGAACTTTGGAAAAAACTTTTAAAATCAAGAAATTTAGATTCTACTTTTGGCTGTTTCGATTTTGATGCTAAACTTTTGAATGATGATGTTCAATTAGAAAATATGGCAAAAATCGTTGCTGAAAATGAAGATTTTGCTTTGGAAACGGTTCATATAAATTGCCTTGCTTTCCAAACCAATGAAGCCAATATTGATATAGAATTGAGAAACTCGATAGCTAAAGCAAAAGAATATTTCGACTTTTTTATAAGCAAAGGCATTCCTGCCGAAAAAGTAGCCAAGCAAACTTATTTTAC
>Ga0075163_10013125_pt1 | contig 10765 bp, 1 predicted proteins | sample JI1023141ADNA_FD_71478 | JGI IMG/M metagenome (GOLD analysis project Ga0075163, IMG submission 71478) | Wastewater effluent complex algal communities from Wisconsin, to seasonally profile nutrient transformation and Carbon sequestration -... | ecosystem: Engineered > WWTP > Effluent > Algae... | reverse complement strand
GTGTAAACGCCAGCACTCATCGTGGCTGGATCGATCATGCCACCGACCACAGCATTTGGGCCGCTCCATGTTCCACCAGCATCCGGCGAACCTCCAAGTTGCGCGAAGAGCGACACCGCTGCATCGCTGCTACACAGGGTGATCGCGCCGTCCGTTCCGGGGTCCGGTGGCGTGTTGATGGTCACGGTCACGCTCGCAGTTGCTGACGGACAAGGCGCTGTGCCTGCAACGGTGTAGGTGTAAACCCCAGCGTTCATCGTCGCTGGGTCGATCGAACCACCAACGACAGCGCTCGGTCCACTCCATGTTCCACCCGCATCCGGCGTACCGCCTAGCTGTGCAAAGAGCGACACCGCTGCATCGCTGCTGCAAAGAGTGATCGCGCCGTCCGTTCCTGGGTCCGGTGGCGTGTTGATGGTCACGGTCACGCTCGCAGTTTCTGACGGACAAGGCGCTGTGCCTGCAACCGTGTAGGTGTAAACCCCAGCGTTCATCGTTGCCGGATCGATCAAACCGCCGGCCACTGCGCTTGGTCCACTCCATGTTCCACCCGCATCCGGCGTACCGCCTAGCTGCGCGAAGAGTGACACCGCTGCATCGCTGCTGCACAAGATGATCGCGCCGTCCGTTCCTGGGTCCGGTGGCGTGTTGATGGTCACGGTCACCGTCGCACTCTCACTCGGGCAAGGTGCTGTGCCTGCAACCGTGTAGGTGTAAACCCCAGCGTTCATCGTCGCCGGATCGATCAAACCGCCGGCCACCGCGCTTGGTCCACTCCATGTTCCACCCGCATCCGGCGAACCTCCTAGCTGTGCCAAGAGCGACACCGCTGCATCGCTGCTACACAGGGTGATCGCGCCATCCGTTCCGGGATCCGGTGGCGTGTTGATGGTCACGGTCACGCTCGCAGTTTCTGACGGACAAGGCGCTATACCTGCTACGGTGTAGGTGTACACGCCAGCGTTCATCGTCGCCGGGTCGATCAAACCACCGGCTACCGCGCTCGGTCCACTCCACGTTCCGCCAGCATCGGGCGTACCACCGAGCTGTGCGAAGAGTGACACCGCCACATCGCTGCTGCATAAGGTGATCGTACCATCCGTTCCGGGATCCGGAGGTGAGTTGATCGTGACGGTCACGCTCGCAGTTTCATCCGGACAAGGCGCTGTACCTGCCACTGTGTAGGTATACACACCAGCGTTCATCGTCGCCGGGTCGATCATGCCAACGACCACCGCACTTGGTCCATTCCACGTTCCACCAGCATCGGGTGTACCACCGAGTTGTGCGAAGAGCGAAACCGCTGCATCGCTGCTGCATAAGGTGATCGCACCATCCGTTCCGGGATCCGATGGCGTGTTGATGGTCACGGTCACCGTTGCACTTTCATCCGGACAGGGCGCTGTTCCTGCCACGGTGTACGTGTAAACGCCAGCACTCATCGTGGCTGGATCGATCATGCCACCAACCACAGCACTTGGTCCACTCCACGTTCCACCTGCATCGGGCGTACCACCGAGTTGCGCGAAGAGACTTGCAGCGCCATCCGTGGAGCATAGCGTGATGCTGCCGTTGGTTCCTGCATCCGTTGGCGTGTTGATCGTCACAGTGACCGTTGCCGTTTCATCGGGACAAGGCGCAGTTCCAGTCACCGTGTAGGTGTAGACCCCAGCGCTCATCGAAGCTGGATCGATCATGCCGCCGACGACTGCACTTGGTCCGCTCCATGTTCCACCAGCGTCAGGCGTTCCGCCGAGCTGCGCGAAGAGCGAAGTCGCGGCACCAGTGGAACAGAGTGTAATGGTGCCGTTGATTCCAGCGTTGGGAGGCGTGTGAACAACAACAGTTGCTTGGGCAGAAGCACTCGGGCAAGGGGCCGCGCCAATAACGGTGTACGTATAGGTGCCTGCTGCATTCGCTGCCGGATCGAAAACGCCTCCGGCCAAACCGCTCGGACCACTCCAGGTTCCTCCCGGGGCTGCGCTGATCACATTCAAGAGGGACACTGGCGCATCACTGGTGCACAGTGTCAAGGGACCATTGGTTCCTGCGTTCGGGGGAGCGTTGACGGAGACGGTAACGGTTGCATTCGAACTCGGACATGGTGCGATACCGGCAATACTGTACGTATAGGTCCCTGCAGTTCCGGTCGCGGGGTTGAACGGGTTGGTGAACGCGGATCCATTTGGTCCGATCCAACTTCCTCCAACTTCCGGCGTACCTACCAGTTCCGCGAACAGGTTCAACGGAGCATCTGTGCTACACAACAAGAGGTTAGCATTCACACCCGCATTCGGAAGTGGGTTGACAGTTACCGTAACGGTAGAACTTGCTGACGCACTTCCACAGGCTCCAGAGCCCACCACGGTGTATGTGTAGATCCCAGGAGCGTCAACACCCGGCTGGAATGTTGCGCTATGCGAACTTCCGTCCGGTGCTGTCCAGGTTCCTCCGGATGAAGGGGATCCAGATAGCAAGGGGAACAAACTGAACGAAGGCGAACTGCTGCATACTGTAGTCGTTCCATTGCCTCCCGCATCGACGGTATTGTCCACCGTGATCGTCATGCAATCCGTGGCAGAACATCCCGAATGCCCTACTTGATAGGCTGTTACGCAATAGACCGTCGTGCCGGCCACGGTTGCGGTGGGGTTCACGACGTTCGGGTTCGACAGTCCAGCTGTTGGAGACCAACTGTACACAAAGCCACCGCCAGGACAATATGCCGTTCCCGACCATGCAATGCCGTTGGCCGGTCCATTCGGTGAGTTGTAGATCTGCGAGGTGTTGCTGTCAAAAAGCGTGAAGCCTTGTTCGCCGTTGAAGAGGAGAGCAGCATCGTAATCCAGCACGATGGAAGATCCATCGTTGACGGGAATGGAGACGATACCCAAAGTGCCATCATCCAATGTCCATGTCGTGGATACACCATCCGCGATCACGGTGATACTCGATCCGAAGCTCCATCCATCGCCATAGGAATCGCGCAGCCAAAGTTCATAGGTACATCCCGTTGGGAACCCTCCACTTGTTATCGAAGCACCCAATTGCACCGGGTCTGCGCACGTGGATGCATCGGGACCTGCGCTCACAATGGGCGGTGGGATCACCGTGATCACTACGGTCGTGTCATAAGTGCATCCGAAGTTGTCCGTTACGGTGTAGGTATAGGGGTAGTTGCCTGGTCCGGGTGGGGTGGTGCAGACACCTTGACAATTCGCTGTTGTTGAACCGATGTTCGATCCGCTCCAACTGCTGCTGTCACAATCGGTACCATATACAGGAGTGAATTCCAAGAGATCGGGGAACAGGGCCGGGTTGAAGTCGATGTTCCAGTCGCATACGAATCCATTGTCCGAGGCCCAGAGGTCACAGATCTGCAATTGCCATATGCCATTCAACTGTGAACCGAGCAAGCCGTTCAGGTTGTTCAGGCTCTCATAGGTTCCCGCAGGAAGGGTTCCGCCCGCATTGTCCACCCATGTTCCGTTCGTGGCAGTTGGGCTGAAACAATAGTTGTAGCAAACGCCTTGCGCGTTGGGTTGTAGATCATTGTCCACCGGTTCGCCAAGGAAGGTTGCGCCGCCGCCTTGTTGGTGCATGGTAACGGTCTGCCCGGTCGGACTGATGATGTTCACGACCAGGTCGCCGATGAACGAATGCTCCATGTTCATGCAGATGGAAAGCAGATCATTCACCGAGTTCAGGGTTTGGCCGGCCGCGAATTGCGTGAAGGTGATCTCCGCATTGAAACAGGATCCAACGTTGTCAGGCAGGAATATGCCACCGCCCAGATCACCGGTGGGCAACTCGTTGAAGGTGGTCGCATTCACCACCGCATTCAGGCAAAGCGTTTCGCCGACACAACCTAATACGTCGCCTCCAGTGCCCAAGAAATCAGGCTCTGTACCTACCAATACTTCGAGGTCAACACGGTTGGTGCTTGCACAGCCGTTATTGTCCACGAGATACAACTGTGCGGTGTAGGCGCCGGGTGCGGCATAGGCGTGTGAGGCCACGGCTGGAGCATTGTTCTGCACCATTCCATCGCCCCATTCCCAACGCCTCGTAGCGATGGAGAAACCGGGTGCCGCGAAGGATGCCGAGCTGTTGAACGTGACAGCCTCACCGATGCACACCATGGCTGGAGCTGCTTCGCTCATCACCGCAACGGCCGTTGGTCGTTGGCACGGGGTGTAACACGAAATGCTGGCAGCGAATACGCCCGTCCCTGCGTTGTTCGATTGGAACACGATGGTCAAGCAGCCACTGCTGTTGAGTGGAGAGGCACTGACGGTAACTCCTTGCAACGCTGTGCCTGCATAGTTGCCCAACGTGGGCGCAGCTGTGCTGTTCCCGTCGTAGATGAACATGCGATCCGCTGGTGCGACACCCGCGGCGCTCAAATTGAAAGTCAAGAATTGGAGCGAAATCGCATCGTTCGGCGAGTCCGGACAGATCGTGTAGGTATAGTCCTCGTTGTTGCTATAGCCTGTTGCACCCTCTCCACCGCTGTCAAGGAATGCGCCCACACATGTGTTCACGCTGCCATTGAAGATCGGGAAGGCTTGACCGAAAGCTTCCAAAGGAGCAACGACCAAGAGAAGAACGAAGACCGGAAAAACGAGTAGGACCTTCAAGGACCAACGGTCATTTGAAGGCAGGCGCGCGAGAATAACACTGGTGGAGAATGGCACCATGCGCGTTCCGATTTCGACTTAGTAGCAGTTGTTCACGGACGTAAAGTAGATTCAATAAATGAACCCTTTCATGCTGAATTCAGGTTTTGGACGAACAGGCCGATATGGAAGACCGAGCGACCCATGTCAGCTACAAATGTGCTTGCCGGTGATCACAGGGACGACACGGCCAACTAGGAGCCCTACCGAAGAAGCGTGACGTGCCCGTAAACGATGCGTTTCTGCAGCGTTTGTAGCGATCGGATGTTCAGTCGCCAATTGTACACGCCTTGCTGGAGCACTTCTCCGCCACCACCGCCATCCGTGCCATTCCAGAAGATGCGCTGGTCCTTCGAAGCGAATACTTGTTCGCCCCATCGGTCAAAGATCAAGAGCTCGAATTCTTCCGGCGAAATGTCGTTGCCTACGACGCCGAACACTTCATTGATACCATCGCCGTTCGGGCTGAATGCATTGGGCACGTAGACCAGGAACTGGTCTTCCACGTGAACCTGCCGTAGTATGGAATCGCGGCAGCCCAATTCGTTCTCCACGGTCAATTGAACCGGATAGTAACGCCCGATGTCATTGGGAAAGGCGACCACAGGGGAGGGATCACCGGAAATGCCGAATTCGAAGAAGTCCCACGCATAGCTCACCTCATTCGGGCCAGCGAGTTCGATGAAACGGGCGTCGGGTTCGAAGATGGAAAGTGGGTTCGGCGACCACGTGAAATCAGGTCGTGGAACAGGGATCACGCGAACCAGATCGAACAGGGTGGTGTCGGTTACACATCCATTCGGCCAGGTGACCGTTGGTGTGACATCGAACAAGCCCGAGTGCGGGTAGATGTAACTGATCGTTGCAGAACCGGTAGCAGTAATACCGTTCCCGAAATTCCAGAGCACCGAGGCACTGCCCGTTGTGTCCAGCAACATGAACTGCACCTCAAAGGGAACGCAACCGAAAGTAGTGTCGTCGCTGATCTCCAGCACAGGTGTGTGCAACACGGTGATTTCAGCACAAGAGTTCACCAACGGGGTTTCGCAACCATCGCTCACCGTAACGCAAAGTGTAGCGTCCATGAACAACGAATCGGTGATGACAGGCCCATCATCTGCCCCATTGTTCCACGTAAAGTGAAGGTCTCCGTCGCCACCGCTCGTCGCACTCAGGTCGATGGTGAATGGAACGCCATTGCAAATGGTGAAAGGTGCCAAAGGCTCCGTGCGGATCGAGTCATGAACGAATAAGGTGAAAGGCACCGGCGCGAGCGTGCATCCGTTCCCGTCGACCGCTCGCACGGAGTAGTTCGCATTGGATGAAGGTGAAATGACGTGAGGGCCGATACCCGTTAGCACTGGTGACCAGATCACTTGAACAGGGTTCGTGCCTCCGGTCGTGCTCGCTTGCACTGTCGCACTTCCGGTCTGGCAGATCGTGGTATCGCTTGGAGTCGTGATCCATTCAAGAAGCGGTGGTTCCGAAATAGTAGCTTCCAATGTATCGGTGCACACCACGCCGGGCGTGGTCTCAGCAATGACCACTGCAAAGTTCCCGGGGCCGGTGAGTAGGGTGTCCCCAACAGCGCCGATGGTCGACCGGATCACGTTCATGTTCGCATCCAACCAGGTGTAATCCCAACTGCCGCCAAGTCCGGTCGTGGAAACCACGATCTCGCCATCGGCATCACCATGGCAGATGACATTAGTGGATGTGACCGCACTTTCCATGTCCGATTCGACCTCGACGGTTCCGGGCGCTGTTGCGATGCAACCGTTCGCGTCCAGGACGGAAAGGGTGTAGGTTCCCGCAGCCAAGTTCGAGTAGGTTCCATTGTTCACTTGCGGAGAGCCGCCGTTCAATCGGTAGATGAAAGCGGCCTGCCCGTCCACCGCGGTGGCGGTCAATGAACCAGTGGCTGGTCCTCCGCAACCGGTCGGGGTCATGGCAACGTCCAAGGTCATCTCCTGGTCGAGGTTGAAGGTGACCGATGTGCCAACGATGCTCGGATTACCGCAGAGGTCGATCACCTCGCCGGAGATGTTGATCGTGAAGGGACCTGTACCGGACAACGCAGGCGAAACGGTCGCGACGAATTCGTTCGCTTGATCACCACCCGCCGAGCACACATCGCTGGTGACCGCTGTGATCGTGTACGCCGCACCTGGGCCTGAAACCGTGATATCACTGGGCTGCACGCTCGAGCAGAGCACTTGTTCGCTGAATGAGAAGGCGATCTCCGTTCGAGGACATTCAACGGTAATGCTGGTCGCTAAGGAAGGTGGCGTGTTGTCGAAGATGCTGGCAGAGGTGCCCGGGACTTGCGTGTTCAATGTATAGCCGAAAGCCGACTGGGACCAATTGCTCACATACAGCACATAGGTTTGTCCGGTCTGTACGGGTATGCACGGATTGTTCTGCGCACCGCCAAGACCATTGGCACCAGTAACACCGGAGACCCCGGAGAAATTGCAACTCACTTCCAATGATCCGTTCGTTGCGATATCCTCGCAATTCGCATTGGTCAGGTTGAATACGGCCCAATCGTAGTCGTTGGCAATGTTGTTCGGTACGATTGAGAAACAGAACTGCCCGCTGTTCTGTACCGTGAAGGTGTACCACTGGCCATCCACCTCACCGCCACCCAAGCACGAAAGCGCCGAACTGATCTCATCTGGAAGGTCGCCCTCGCCAGGTGGGCTGTTGGCTTCGGTATAAACACCTTGGCAAACCGGGATGGCCGAGAAACAATCTCCTGTGTTCTGCGCAACAACTTCGAACGCGCAACCCAAGCCGAATGCACCGAGCATAATGAACTGCACCAAAGCAACGAACCAACGCCTCCGTGTTCCGCACACTTCCTTCATTTCACACAACAACTTCACCGTAGTTCAACACTTGAGTTGAGGGTCTTCGAAACCTTGCGATCCGGTCCATTCACTTGATCAGTGTAACGTGGCCGATGATCTCCTTTCGCGCTTCCGTGTTCTTGATGCCGTAAACGATCCGATAGGCGTACACATCGCTTTTCAGGATCGCTCCACTGTTCTGGAAACTGCCCAGCCATGGCTTGTACGGATCCTGTGTGCTGTAGATCTGTTCGCCCCAGCGGTCGAACACCATCATCTCGAAATCGGTGACCACGGGTATGTTCAAACTAACACCCCATGTATCGTTCACATCATCACCATCCGGTGTGAAGCTGTTCGGGATGTAAGTGAAGAGCACATCATCGATCACGACGTCCTGGCAGGTCGTATCGGCGCAGTCGTTGAAGTTGTACGCGATCAAACAAACCTCATAGACACCGGGCTCCTTGTTCGAGAAGGTGTATGCCGTATTCGTCTCGGTGCTGGAGAAGACGTCATTCACGTTCCAGAAGTACCGTTCAGAATTCAGCGAGGTGTTCCCGAATGTGATGGTGGGTGCATTCACGTTGGCCGGGTTCGGTCCCCAGAGGAAATCGGCGACAACGGGCGGAGGTCCCGTAACGATGATGTTCCCGGTTCCGATGCACCCGATCGCATCCTTGATCCGGATAGGGAAGAAGGCTTCGCATGCGTCCACGAGGATCGGCGACGAAGACCAACTTGCACCATCGTCATAGCTGTACTCCACGGCCTCGTTGTCGTATACCTCCACTTGCCCATCACAGTCACCGGAACAAGTGACCGGCTGATAGGCCAAGGAGTCGATCTCCAACAGGATGGGTTCTGCGATCGTAACAGTGGTGGTGCCTTCGCAGCCATTGTCGTCCGTAACTGTAAGGGTATAGTCACCTGCGCACAGATCGCTGATCGTATTCAACAGCACGCCAGCGTCTCCCGTCGACCACGTGAAGTCCAGGCCGCCGACCGAATTCCCTCCAGAGACTTCCATCTCAACGGAACCATCGCAATAGCTGAAGCACAGTGCGTCGACGATGGTGGGTGTGAAGACATAGGGTGCTGTGAATGTCATCTCCACACTGTCCACATTGGAGCAAAAAGCGCCGTCGTTCTCCGTCCAGTAGAACCAATATGCTCCTCCGCTTCCGGCAGGCATGGTCACCGTTGATCCCGGATCATAGGCGTCGGAGAAGACCGCACCTGGAGGGCCGGTCCACACACCAACACTCGTATTTCCCGGAGTTGCGTTCAGGGTCATCGTTAAGTCGCACGTGAACAGCGGTCCACCGCTATTGGCAACTGGGATCCCGCAGCACATCGGATCATCGGCAGCGAGTATCGCGATCTCCAATGTCGAGGTTGCCACACATCCGGCGGCACTGGTAACCGTGTAGGTGTATGTGTCAGCCAAGCCTGTTGCAGATGGGAACAAATTCGGAACGACGGTGCCATCGCTCATGGTCCAAACACCACCCGCATCCGGAGTCCCGAGCAATGAATCAGTGAGAAGTATCATGGGATCACTTGCGCACAGAACGATCGAGGCATCCTCGCCCGCGTTGATCGAAGGGTCAGGGCTGACCCAAACGTTGTCCGTCACCGCACATTCCGGGAAACCGGTTGGGTAGACGGAAAGCGTGAATTCCGTCGGAGCGGTCACATACACGTCGGAGGTCGGATCCGAGGGGTCGGTGAGGCCGGTGGAAGGACTCCAAACGAAGGTCACCGGGGTAGTTCCTCCGCCGCAAACAACTGTATTCGAATAGGCGACACCGCTTGGTGGATTGAATACCGAACTATAGACATCCGCACCGATATCGTTGAACAGCGTGTAGGAGTTCTCTGTATTGTAGATGGAACCGGCCGTGTAATTGAGCGAAATGGTCGCTCCTGTTGCCACGTTCAGTGGAAAGCTCAATTCCTCCGGTCCGCTCGGCACGGTGTAATTCGTGGTCACACCGTCAATGGTGACCGCTAAGGTTGCTCCTCCGTTCCAACTATCCCCGAAGGATTCATACAAGGTGAGGGTCCAAACACAATTGCTCGGTGGGCCGTTGGCGGTGATCACGCCCCCCATGGGAAGTGGGTCGCTGCAGAGCACCAAGGCCGGGCCAGCATCCAGTTCCATCAGCGGCGGAACCGTGATGGTGATGGTGGTATCATACGTGCACCCGAAGTTATCGGTAACGATGAAAGTGTAGCCGTAGTCGCCTGGTGCTGTCGCAGTTGCTGTCGCACTCAAAGGATTGCTCGGGTCCTCGGTCAGAAAAGGACCCGTCCAAGCAGCACTATCCAAGGTCGATGTGCCAAGATCCGGTGTGAATTGCGTGACATCCGGAATGATCGCTGGGTTCAGATTCAAGGACCAGGAACACAGAAAACCATTGTCCGCACCCCACAGGTCCGTAGAAGTGAAGGTCCACGTTCCGTTCAATGGGCAACCCAAGAGATTCGCGAAGGGCTGCACACTGGTGTAGGTTCCGGGAGCAAGCGCGGTCCCTTGGCTGGATGGCATGGTATTCGGGGTCGCGCCGAACTGGGAACAGTCCGCCATGATGCCCAAGGTGGCTGTTGGAGACCAGCAATAATCCCAGCACACACCAGGAACCGGATCGGCATTGCTATCACCATCGTTGGCATCGCCGAAGTACGTGCCGCCACCGCCTTGCTGATGCAGTATGATGTTCTGTCCTCCAGGGCAGGTGACCGACAGGACCAGATCGCCCATGAACGAGTGCTCCAAGCTTACGCAGATGGAAAGCACATCCGAAACGTTCGTGAAGGTTTGGCCCGGTTCGAACTGCGTGAAATTCAGTTCGCTCGTGAAGGGTAGCCCAAGGTCATCAGGCAGGTAAACGCCATCACCGAAATTCGCTTCTGGAATTCCCGTCCACGTGATCGGGGTCACTACCGCAGAAAGATCCACCGTGGCTCCGATGCATGTTTGGGAACTTTCCACTGTTCCCGCGAAACTCGGGGTCGTACTCACCAGGATCTGCAGATCGACCAGGTTCGCACTCGCGCAATCGTTGTCGTCCAGCAAGAAGAGCTGCACGACATATTCTCCGGGTTCGGCGAAGCTGTGTGATGTGGTGGGCCCGCTGAATGTGGCACCATCATCGAAGTTCCACGTGTACGATGCAACGTTGAAGTTCGCGGCAGCATAGGAGCTACTGCCATCGAAATCGACGACTT
>Ga0075163_10013123_pt1 | contig 10766 bp, 9 predicted proteins | sample JI1023141ADNA_FD_71478 | JGI IMG/M metagenome (GOLD analysis project Ga0075163, IMG submission 71478) | Wastewater effluent complex algal communities from Wisconsin, to seasonally profile nutrient transformation and Carbon sequestration -... | ecosystem: Engineered > WWTP > Effluent > Algae... | reverse complement strand
GACGCCTACTTCGACCGCGCGCGCCTGGTGCAGCAGCGCATCGTGCTGCTCACCGTGCTGGGCCTCGGAGTGCTGACGCTGTTCGAGCTCGCCGTCGAGGTGACCGGCTGGGCCGGGCTCCCTTCAGGCCTCGTCAGGCTCGCGCCGCTCATCGGCGTGCTCGGTGCGGTCTGCTCGGCGCTGCTGTCGTCCATCACCTCGAACGCCTCGAAGCGGCCTCAAGTCATCGTCGACTCCACGCTCATTCTCGGGCGCATCGCGCTGGGAGCGACGTCGGGCCTCGGCATGGCTCTGCTCGTCAACACCACCCACCCCACCAGCGACCTGCTGACGGCGCTGGTCTTCATCGCGGGCTTCTCGGAGCGCGCCCTGCCAGCGCAGATCGACCGCATGGTCGCCGCCGACGCCCAGAAGGAAGCGAAGTAGAGTCCGCTTCGTCAGCTTCCACGACCTCTCAGCGACCCACCGCCATGACGACGCCTCAAGACTTCGCCCGCGCTGCCGCGCTCTCAGACGAAGCGCTCCTCCTGGAGTGCGACGAGGCCTTCTTCATCGCCTCGGGCCCCGGCGGTCAGCACCGCAACAAGACCGAGACGGGTGTTCGCCTCGCCCACCGTCCCACCGGAATCACCGTCACCGCCACCGAGCGCCGCAGCCAGCTGCAGAACCGCGGTGAGGCCCTCGAGCGCCTGCGCGCCGTGCTGGTGAAGAAGTCGTACGTCGAGCCCAAACGCATCGCGACGAAGCCAGGCAAGGGCGCCAAACGCCGCCGCCTCGAGGGCAAACGCCACACCTCCGAGAAGAAGCAGAACCGCCGCGGCGGGTGGGATTGAAACGACCGCCCGCGGGTTGAATCCCTCGACAGGGCCCCTGCAGCGGGCGTGTCGCGGGCTGTAGCGAGGTGGCCTCGTTCGATCGGTCAGGCACCTGACCTTTTGACTTCGAGGCAGCCAGCCGAGGTCTGTTACCTTCTTGTTCGACCATGGCGACGAAGCAACGGCCCGGAGCCGACGATGGCGACACGGGCGTCGCGACAGAGACGAGGAAGAAGGAGTCGCTGAAGAAGCCTCCGCGCTACGCGGTCGTCTTCCACAACGACAACTACACGACCATGGAGTTCGTGATCTTCGTGCTGCGCAGCGTGTTCCACAAGTCGGAGTCGGACTCGGTCACGATCATGCTCAACATCCACAAGAACGGCATGGGTGTGGCTGGCGTGTACACGCGCGAAGTCGCCGAGACGAAGGTTCAGAAGACGCACGCGCTCGCCAAAGAGCACGAGTACCCCCTCAAGCTCAGCATCGAACCAGAGGACCCCTGATGGCTTCCCCGATCATCGCGAAGGAACTGCAGGCCTCCATCCGCTTCGCTCTCGCCGAAGCCAAACGCCTGCGGCACGAGTACCTGACCCTCGAGCACCTGCTGCTGGGGCTGCTCCGCGACCCACGCACCGTCGAAGTGCTCAAGGCGTGCGGCGCCAGGCCCGAGCGCGTGAAGGAGCGTCTCGACAAGTTCGTCACCGAGACCGTCGAGCAGCTGCCCGAAGGCGTCGACGCCGAGCCGCAGCAGACGATGTCGGTCGAGCGCGTGCTCCAGCGGGCCGCGTACCACGCGCTGTCTGCCGAGCAGAAGGTGATGGACTCGGCCGACGTGCTCGTCGCGCTCTTCCGCGAGGTCGACAGCCAGGCGCTCTTCTTCATCAAGGAAGAGGGCATCACCCGGTACGACCTGCTCAACTACATCTCGCACGGCATCAAGAAGGACGGCGAAGGCGCGAGCGCCGGTTCAGGTGAAGAGCGGGAGTCGGCCGGCACTGGCGCAGGCGACGATGACGACGCGCCCGGCCCTGCGAAGAACCCGCTCGAGGCCTACTGCACCGACTTGAACAACGAGGCGAAGGCCGGCCGCATCGACCCGCTCATCGGCCGCGAGCCCGAGCTCGAGCGCACGATTCAGGTGCTGTGCCGTCGCCGCAAGAACAACCCGCTCTACGTCGGTGACGCTGGCGTCGGAAAGACGGCCATCGCCGAAGGCCTCGCGCTCGCCATCTTCGAGCAGAAGGTGCCCGACGCGCTCGCGCACGCGAAGGTGTTCTCGCTCGACATGGGCGCGCTGCTGGCCGGCACCAAGTTTCGCGGCCAGTTCGAAGAGCGCCTCAAGGCCGTGCTGAAGGCGCTGTCGCAGCAGGAAGACGCGGTGCTCTTCATCGACGAGATTCACACCATCGTCGGCGCGGGGGCGACCAGCGGCGGCTCGATGGATGCGTCGAACCTGCTCAAGCCGGCCCTCGCCTCGGGCCGTCTGCGCTGCATCGGCTCGACGACCTACCAGGAATACAAGGCCTCGTTCGAACGCGACCGCGCGCTCTCGCGCCGCTTCCAGAAGATCGACATCGGAGAGCCCTCGGTCGAAGACACGGTGAAGATCCTCGAGGGCCTCAAGAGCCGCTACGAGGAGCACCACGGCGTGAAGTACGACGCCGAAGCACTCAAGGCCGCCGCCGAGCTCTCGGCCAAGTACATCAACGAGAAGTTCCTGCCCGACAAGGCCATCGACGTGATCGACGAGTCGGGCGCCATCGACAAGCTGCGCAAACCGCGCACGGGCAAGGTCACGCTCGCCGACGTCGAGGCCGTCATCGCGAAGATGGCGCGCATTCCGCCCAAGACGGTGGCGGTCGACGAGCGCCAGGCGCTGGCCAGCATCGAGACCGACTTGAAGGCCGTCATCTTCGGCCAGGATCGCGCCATCGGAGAGATCTCGGCGGCCATCAAGCTGTCGCGCTCGGGTCTGCGCTCGCCCGAGAAGCCCATCGGCTCGTTCCTCTTCGCGGGCCCCACCGGCGTCGGCAAGACCGAGCTCGCCAAGCAGCTCGCGAAGGTGCTGGGCATCGAGTTTCTGCGCTTCGACATGTCGGAGTACGGCGAGCGCCACACGGTCTCGCGGCTCATCGGCGCGCCCCCGGGCTACGTCGGCTTCGACCAGGGTGGCCTGCTGACCGACGCCGTGCGAAAGCACCCGCACTCGCTCGTGCTGCTCGACGAGATCGAGAAGGCGCACCCCGAGCTCTTCAACATCCTCCTCCAGGTGATGGACCACGCCACGCTCACCGACAACAACGGGCGCAAGGCCGACTTCCGCAACGTCATCGTCATCATGACGACGAACGCCGGCGCACGAGAGATGAAGACCAAGTCGGTCGGCTTCGGAGAGCGGCCCATGGTCGATCCCGCCCGCGCGAAGGACGCCCTCGAGCGCGCGTTCTCACCCGAGTTCCGCAACCGGCTCGATGCCGTGGTGCCGTTCGGTGGGCTGTCGCGCGAGATCATCCTCAAGGTCGTCGACAAGGAAGTGAAGGCGCTCGACGCCCTGCTCGCCGAGAAGGGCGTGAAGGTGGCGCTGTCGGAGGCCGCGCGGGAGTGGATGGCGGAGCACGGCTACGAGCCGGAGTTCGGCGCACGGCCGATGGGTCGCCTCGTCGATCAGTCCATCAAGAAGCAGCTCGCCGAGGCCCTGCTCTTCGGAGCGCTCAAGAACGGCGGTGTCGCGCACTTCGACGTGAAGGCCGACAAGTCGGGCATCGAGCCGACGTTCACCACCGCCCAGGCGTGAGCGCTTCGAATCAGCTCGGGCGTTGAGCTCAGTCGTCGCGACGAACGACGGCGCTCGTCAACGCAACCACCGCCGTCCCGCGAAGCACCTGCTGCTCGGCTTTGCGTGACGCGCGGAACGACGCCAGCGGGTACAGCCGCGCGATGTTGCGAAGGCGCTGCTCGACGAACTCGTCGATGCCGCCAGAGACCGTGACGCGAAGCCCGCCCTCTTCGAAGTGGCCTTCGACCGAGCCCGTCAGTCCGCGCAGCGCGCTGCGATAGTCGGCCAGCATCGGGCCGGGCATCCACCCGCTCACCAGGCGAAGCTCACCATTCACGGCGCGAAGCACGAACGCGCGGCGGCCGCTCCGCAACCAGAGCACCACGGCGATTCCGACGGCGACGATGACGAGGGCGGTCCACATGACGTCTTGGTGAACCCACACCCCACCCCACAGGTGCAAACAGAAGTGGTCAGCGCCCGCTGCCCCGCAGGGTGAAGGAGTCGGTCATGTCGGGCTGGGTGTTCATGTTCGAGTCCACCCACTCGTAGATGTACCAACTGTCTGGGTAATTCGTGCGGTTGGGCAGCATGACGTTGGCCCAGTACCAGGCGCCCGTCTGCGTGCCGTAGCCACCCGAGCAGAGCCCGTAGCTGATGAGTGCCAGCGTGCCGCTGGTCGGGTCGGTGGTGAGCTCGACGAGGAAGACGTCACGGTTCGGGCTGCAGCTCGACTGCGCGAAGGTGACGACGGTCGAGCTGTCGCTGCGCTTGCGGAAGTAGAACGTGTCGAGGTTGTTCGTCGCGAAGAACACCTTCGTCACCTGCCGCGTGCGCTCCAGCCACTGCACCGGCTTGTTGGGGAATGGGCCGCCTGCGGTGACGACGGTCGAGCCTCCGCCCAGCAACAGCGCGCCGTTCGTCTGATCGACCCACGAGGCGTTCGTCTGCGGGCCGTACTGAATCGTCGTCTGGCTCGAGCAGTTCGCGCGAATGGTGCTGGCGAGCACGTTGGTCGCCGCGTCGTCGAGCGGCCGGCCGTCGGCGATGGCGTAGACGTTTCGGTTCGCGCAGAACTCGGGGAACGTCTGGTTGCGACAGACGGTGCCGTCGCAGAACTGATCGGCGCCGCAGCGAATGCCACAGCCACCGCAGTTCGTGAGTGAGTTCGTCGGCGAGCAGGCGTTGTTGCAGCAGGTGGAGTTCGTCCCGCAGGCCACTCCGCACGCGCCGCAGTCGGTCGGCGTCGTCAGCGACTTGCACTGGCCCTGGCAGCAGGCTCCCGAGGCGCCGCAGGCCGTGCCACACACGCCGCAGTTCGCGCCGTCGTTGCGGGTGTCGACGCAGCGCCCGTTGCAGCAGTCACGCCCGGAGCCGCACGCGTTCGTCGCGCTGCACGCCGCGGTACAGGTGCCGTTGATGCAGACGTTGCCCGCCGCGCACTGCGAGTCGGCCGTGCAGCTCTGGCAGGAGTGGTTGGACAGGCAGACGCCCGAGGGACAGTCCGTGCCGGTCTTGCAGCCGCGCTCGCACGTGAAGTCGTTGCGGCAGTACTGGCCCATGGGGCACGTGTCAGCAGGGCCGGGGAGGCACGCGACGCAGCGGTTGCTCGACGTGTCGCACTTCGGGGTCGCGCCGCCGCACTGCGAATCCATGGTGCACTGCACGCACTGGCCGGTCGCGCTGCAGACCTGGCCCATCGGACACGGCTGGTTCGCGTTGCAGCCGTTCACGCAGACGTTCGACTGACAGACCTGACCGCGCGGGCACTGGGGGTCGTTCACGCAGGCGACGCACGTCTTCGTCGACGGGTCGCAGAACGGCTTTCCCGGCGTGGTGCAGTCTCCGTCCATCACACAGCCGACGCAGGTGTTCGTCGCCGCGTTGCAGACGGGAAGCCCGGGAAGCGTGCACTGCGCGTTCGTGGTGCACGTCACGCAACGGCCCGCCGTCGCGTCGCACATGAGGCCAGACGGACAGACCGGGTGTCGTGCAGAACAGCCGGGAACGCAGGCGTTGTTCTGGCAAAGCTGGCCGGGCCCGCAGTGGCTGTCATTGGCGCACTCGACACAGGCCGTTCCCTCTTTGCAGTACTGGCCCAGCTCGCACCGGCCGCGTTCGTCACGGCACCCCGGAGCACACGCTCCCGAGGGATCGCACACGAAGCCCGCGCCGCACTGGTCGTCCGAGAGACACTCGACGCAGCTCTGCAAGGCAGGCGCGCAGAAGGGACGATCGCTGGTGCAATCGCTCGCGGCCTGGCAGCGCGTGCCCGCCGTTCCGCAGTCGCAGGCAGCGAGGAACGTCGCGAGGACCAGCACTTCAATTCGAACGGAGAATTTCATGGGCACGCCAACCGGGAGGGTGTGGTGGGCGTTTGCCTACATTTCCCTCCAGACGCAAGTATGCCTCAGAACCCCATGAAACTTCTGATATGAACCCTGAATGGCTTCGCTGGTGACCGTGCTGCTGGCCGGGCTTCAGCTGGAGTGGGTCGCCCCGCCAGAGTGCGGCGAACGCGCCGAGTTCGAGGCCCTCGTGACGCGGTGGGCGCCTGGCGACAGTCAGCCGCTCACGTCGACGGTGTCGATCAACCGTTCGGGACCGACCTTCGTGCTGGTGCTCGAGGCCGTGTCTGGTCGCCGCGAGCTACGCAGTGAGCGGTGTGAAGAGGTGACCCGCGGGGCCGCCCTGGTGCTGGCGATGCTGCTCCTCGAGGACAGGCGCGAGACGCCCGTCGCGGTCTCCGTCACGCCTCCGCCGCCCGTGCTGCCCGATCCTCCCCGCTGGAGCGGCGCCGTTCGCGCAGCAGCGCTGATCGACCTCGGCGGACTTCCCTCACCAAGCCCCGGCGCGCGCGCCACCGTCGGCGTCCGTCGTGAGGCGCTGCTCTTCGAACTTGGTCTGGCGATGTTCCTCGGTCAGCAGGTTCCGCTCCCCTCGCCTGCTGGAGCGACGGCCATCGCCGTCCTCGACTTCGACGTGACCGCGCGAGGGTGCTGGCTCCCCGGTGCAGGCCGCGTCAGGGCCCGCCTGTGTCCCGCCATCAGCATGGGGCGGCTGTCGGCGACGGGCATGGGCTTGAGCGCGCCCCAGACCAGCCACAGCCTCGTCGCGGTCGCGTTCGCGGGGCTTGGCCTGCTGGTCGAATTGCCGTTTCGTCTGGGGCTGGTCGGGCACGTCGAGCTGGGCGTTCCGCTCGTCCGCAGCGCCATCGGCTCGGCAGGCCAACCCGCTGTCTTCACGACGCCCTGGCTGGCGGCCCGCACCGAGCTGGGGCTCGAGTGGCGGTGGCCGTGACGGATCTGGAGGCCTCGCGGCACTCAGTGCCGATGACGGCGCTCCACACGGACGCAAGCAAGCTCTCGTTCGAGGCCCTCTACGACACCCACGTCGGCGAGGTGTGGCGTGCAGTGCGTCGGCTGGGCGTCGCCGCGAGCGCGGTCGATGACGTCGTGCAGGAGACGTTCGTCACCGCATGGCGCTCGCTGGCGCGCTTCGAGGGCCGGTCGTCACTGAAGACCTGGCTTGTCGGCATCGCCTTCAACCACGCCCGCCACGCCTTGAGAGCACAGGGCCTGCGCAGCGGCGAAACGCCGGTCGAGTCCGTCACGCTTCCGTCTGGCGCCAGCACTCCCGAAGAGCTCGTGCAGAGACAGCGGAGAGGTGAGCTGCTGCTCGTGATGCTCTCGCGCCTGCCCGAGGAGCAACGCACGACGTTCGTGTTGGTCGAGCTCGAAGGGCTCAGCGCCGTCGAGGTCGCCGCGCTCGTTCAGGTGCCGCTCAACACCATCTATTCGCGGCTGCGGCTGGCTCGGACAGCGATCAACGACGCCGTGGCGCGGCTGAAGGAGCCTGCATGAGTGAGCTCTCTGATGAGGCAAAGGCCTTTCTGGCTGCACATGACGACGAAGGGCTCCCAACGCCCGAGGAGCAGCTGCGGGTGAGAACGGCCATCCGCTCGGCGATCGACGCGGGTCCTGGCACGGTCGAGGCTCCGCGGAGTGCCGGCTCGTTCAGTCTGGCAAAGGTGGTGGCAGGGCTGACGGCAGCGCTGCTGGTCGGCACGGGCGGAGCGCTCCTGCTCTCTCGTGAAGGGCCGTCGACGCCCCAGCCGCCCGCGCCTCTCGAAGCACCACGCGTCGCCACGCCGCCGCAACCGACGGCCGACCTCAGTGCGCCCCTGCCACCTGCTCCTGAGCCGACCTCGCACGCCGCGCCGACCAGAGCGGTTCCTCGCGCCAGGCCCGCAGCACCACAGCCGCCCGAGCCAATCGAGACCGAGCCTCCACGCGAAGCGACGTCACCACCCGCGCCCACGACCGTCGCCGAGCCGATCGACCCGACCGAAGAGTTTCGACTCATCGCCCAGGCGCAGGCCTCGACCCGCGATGGAAACCCCGCCTGGGCGCTCGAGCTGCTCACCCAGCACGAACGACGCTTTGGAGGCAGCGGGTTGTTGGCGGAAGAAGCGCACGCGGCGCGCGTGAAAGCGCTGTGTGGGCTTGGCCGGGTCGCCGAGGCCCGCCTCGAGGCGGAGCAGCTCGCCACCCTCAACCCGTCGTCCGTGCACCTCGCGAGAGTCGACCGTGCCTGCTGGTGACGGAAACGCGCGCAGCCTGGAACTCATTGGCGTGACCCACTCATTTCTTCTCTGTGTTCCGTTGTCGATGTGTCTCGGCTGCGCGTGCGCACCGCAGCAGGTGAACATCGGTGTTCACGACGCTGGCGCCGCTCGACCGGTGCACGAACTGACGGGGCGCTACTGCACGGCCCGACCCGATGTGAACGGGTTCTCGACGCGCATCTTCGTGATGATCGAAAACGGCCTCGCCCAGTGTGCCATCGACGCGCAGGCCGGCGTGGACGGTGGCGCGTGCCCCATCACACCGATCGCAGGCGCGACGGTCGCGGCGCGAGGCCGCCTGCTCGAGCGCCTCTTCGACCAGGCAGATCGATCAGCAACGTTCTCTGTCATGTGGTTCGGCTCGAACAGCGCGCGCTACCCCGCCACCGGCACCACCGCGCGGCTCGACCCGACGCTGCGTGCCCTGCCCGCGTCGCTGGCGAACCAGACTGACGGCCTCAGCGACTACGAAAGTGCGCTCACGGCGACGGCCCGCGCCATCAGGGAAGACGTCCAGTCGATGCAGCTGCGGGTGCCCGAACAGCTCCCGCGGACGAAGTACGTCGTGCTGCTGGTTGGCTCTGGGCTGCCGCAACGTCGGTGCGCAGCGCCAGGCGTCGTCACCTCGGACGCGCCAGGCATCGATGGAACGTGGCCCTCGTTCGATGACGCCGCTTGCGCGTCGGTGGGCGCGCTCAACCAGCCCAGCGCGCTGGTGAAGACGATCGCCTCGCTTCGTGCCGCCGTCGAGAGCGTCAACTCGAGCCTGACCGTGAACGCGGTTCAGCTCTTCGACGAGGCGGCGCTCTCGAGCTGTGGAGCGGCCTGCGCGTCACTGCAGCCCTGGCAGCCGCGCCCCGGCGACCGCGCGTGGACGGTGAAGGAGCAGCTCGACACCGGCCATGCTCTGCTCACGAGCCTCGCCACGACGGGCGGGGGCGCGGTCATGCAGGCGACCTCGGCTGCACAGCTCAACTCCGTCAGCATACCGAGCTCGTTCATCGAGAGTGCCATCAGCGCCAACGTGCTCAAGGCCCTGCTCCTCGTCCCGCTCACCTCGACCTTCGGCCCCTTGGAGCCGCGCCTCGACAGCGATGGCGACGGCGTGCCCGACGACGACGAGCGGGGCTTCGAGCTCACCGCTGATCGCGATGGTGACTGCTTCTCCGACGGGCTCGAGCTTCGGCTGGCCACGACCCACGGGTTCGACGTCGCGACCGACGATCCTCGCGGGTGCGATCCCCTGAGTCCGTTGACGCGCAATTGCGTGTGCCGCGACTCCGACGGCGACAGAGCGTCGACGTTCGAAGAGGGCTACTTCCTGCCGGCGCTGCAGGTCCTGGTCGACTCCGACGCGGACGGCGTGCCTGACGGCGTCGAGCTGGCCGCGGGTCTGAACCCGGACGTCGCGCTGCCTGCCTCGCGTGACACGGACAACGACGGCGTGCCCGACGCGGCAGAGGTCGTGGCGATGACGAACCCGTTGGTGGCCGACCGCGCGTACGCCGACACCTTCGGCATCACCCGCAACATCACGCAGGCCCTCGAGCAGCGCACCGACTCCACCATCTGTTACGACTTCACGTTCCGCCAACTGCCGCTGCTCCAGGCTCCAGGACTGGGGAACACCAACCGCTTCCTGATCTACGCGGCAGATGCGCCTCAGGCTGTGGCCGCGAAGGATTTCGGTCGCTGGCGTGTCTGACGGTGGACTGGCCGGGCGCAGACCAGGCGGTGAAGCTCACTCTCACCCAGGACGACTTCGTTTCGACGCCCACTGCCGCGCTGCGGTGCCAGCGGGTGCTGCCATGAAGCGCCTCATGCTGGTGATGCTGGTGGCGGGTGTCTGCGCGTGCCCTGGGCCTGGCGTCGTGCGCGTGCCGCAGCCTGAAGACGGTGGCGTCGCCACCACGGCAGACGCGGGCTCGAAGGTGCGGTTGGTGAAGGTGCTGTACGTGATGCAGACCGAGCCCGACGAGCGCGCGGCCTTCGAGGCCATTCGCGCCGCGGCCGGCGTGCCACTCGACCTCGAGCTCTCGACAGGCCTGTACATCTTTGGTGAGCGGGGTCAGGCGCTGGTGCAACCGTTCTCGGCTCCGGCGGTGCTCGCCGAGCGTTCCTTTGCTTCAGCGTCGGTCGACGGAGGCACGCCTTTCGGGCGCGAGCTGGCTGAAGTGGCCGAGGTGGTCGTCGCCGACTTCGCGATGCTGACGCCGAGCGAGCAGCAGCGGGTGGAGTACCGCGTCTTCCAGCTCGTCGAACCTGAGCGGCAGCTCAACGCGTGCCTTCAGCGATACGCGGTCGGCGATGACGGCATGCAGCGGTGTACCAACGACATCATCGCCGCGACCCGCAGGCTGCGCTCGATCGTCGAGCTGTGGAGCGCCGGTCGGGTGACGGTGCAGCCGATCGCCATCACGGGGGGAACCGGTCCGACTGCGCTCGCCCGGCAGCTGCTCACCACGGTGGCCAGGGAGGGAGGCACGAACCCGATGGAGACGACGGTGGCCGAGCTGCCGACGACGCTGACGAGGCTGACGGCGCG
>Ga0075163_10013122_pt1 | contig 10766 bp, 7 predicted proteins | sample JI1023141ADNA_FD_71478 | JGI IMG/M metagenome (GOLD analysis project Ga0075163, IMG submission 71478) | Wastewater effluent complex algal communities from Wisconsin, to seasonally profile nutrient transformation and Carbon sequestration -... | ecosystem: Engineered > WWTP > Effluent > Algae... | reverse complement strand
AGGGCGCTGTGCCCGTTAGCATCTCGTAAAGGATGATGCCCAGCGCGTAGATATCGGCCTTCTCCGTCACCCCAGCTGCACTCAACGCCTGCTCCGGCGCCATATACGCAGGGGTCCCCAGAACCGCTCCGGCCTGGGTCATGGCGGCTGCGCTCTGCTGCGCGACCTTGGCTACGCCGAAGTCGAGGATCTTGGTGCGCAGGCCTCCCGCGAGGTCGGGGTCCGGAACCAGCATCAGGTTCTCGGGCTTGAGGTCACGGTGGACGATGTTCTGCTCGTGCGCTGCGGCCAGCGCATCGGCGACCTGACGCACGATGGACTGCGCCTCGGCCACCGGAATGCGCCCCTGCCGCTCGATGCGATCTCGCAGCGTCTCGCCGCGCAGAAACTCCATGACCAGATAGGTGGCCCCGTCGGGATTGCGGCCAAACTCAAAGATGCTGACCAGACCCGGGTGCTGCACCATGTTGACGATGCGCGCCTCGTTGAGAAAGCGCGCGCTGACCTGCGGATCACGAGAGAAGTTCGAGTGCAAAATCTTGATGGCCGCGCGCTTGCCAATCTCGTCGTGGATGGCCTCAAAGACGATTCCCATCGCCCCCTCGCCCAGCTTGCGCACCACCCGGTAGTTGCCAAAGCGCTGCTCGGTCACGAACACCTCTTGAGGGCTATCGTACCGCACTCCAATGTTCGGCCGGTCGTCCAACCGGGATCGTCATTCCAAAAGTTCTGCGGTTTCCCGAGCAAATGTCATTGGTTCGGCGGGACCGATTGGGTACGATATGGCTGCCAGTATCTGAATGATGCCGGGTCCTTGAGGGAGGATTTCCAATGTCGGAAGGTCGTCTGCGCGGATCGATGGGTCGGTGGGCTGCGGTGGGGGATGCAGTGTGGGGTGGAGTGGGTGCTGGATTGATTGGGCTGCTCGCGGCTTGCACGCCACCGGCGCCGATCATCAAGTACTCGGGTCCGCGCCTGCACGTTCGCACGCCCGCGGCCAGCATCCGCGTCTTTCCCAGCGGCGTGCCGGATCGCGGCTACCTTGAGACCGGCACCGTCGAGATCTACTGCACCGTGGAGAACAACAGCGGCGCCCTGGGCAGCGTCAGCCAGAGCGCTGGCTGCCCCTACGAGCAGGCGCTGCTTCTGGCGCGGCAGCACGCCTCGGATGTGGGCGCGGACGGCATCTTCAGCATCAGCACCAACCCCGCGGCCAACGGCAACATCGCGATGATGCGCGCCACTGCGTTCCGCTATTCGAGCATGGGCGAGGAGTTTCCCGAGCTGTCGGCAACCGTGCAGCGCGTCCCGGTTGCACCCGAGCCGCTGGCCGCAGACGCGCAGCCGCCCGCTGTTCAGCCAGAGCCTGTCGGCGAGCCCTCGGCGGTCCAGGACTCGCTTCCTTCGGCTCAGCCGCAGCTGCCGGTCTACACGCCGCAGCCCGTGCCTGTGCCTGTGCAGGCGCCGGTTGCGACCCAGGCGCCGGCCATGCCCAGGCAGCCTGCCATGCCCAAGCAGCCTGCCGTGACCAAGCAGCCGCTTCCGGTGCCCGCCTTGAGCCCGCCGCCAGCCACGGCCAGCCGACCGACCCCGGCGCCGGCAGCTGCGCGCCCGTCCGCTCCGGCCAAGCCCACCGTGGTGGTTCCGCCGCCGGCGCCCACCGTCGAGGTGCCCGTGCAGACCGCCGCCGGCGCCGCGACGCTGCTTCCCGCCGCCGAGCGCTTGCAGCGCCTCAAGGAGCTGCGCGACAAGCGCATGATCCCGGCCGAGATGTTCGAGCGCCGCAAGAAAGAGCTGATGCTGGAGATGCAGAAGTCCGGCGGTCAGTAGCTGCTTGGCGAGGCGGGGCAGGGGGGTTACTGGGCGGGCTCCAGCCGGCGACCGGGGAGGAACAGCTTTCGCTTTTTAAGCTGATTGATGTCTTCCTCTTTGACCAGGAGTATCACTTCGGTGCTGGCGTCGACCTTCCACTCTTTTCCATCATAAAGAACTGTGCCGATACCGTCAGTCCAGTCTTTTGCTAAAACCTCATATTTGCTATCCAGGTCGCTCGGACCGTTCTCGGGTACACCGAAAAGCAGATAATTGGCGTCATCGCCGGGCACGAAGCTGATGCGCAGCGAGGTGATGAACTCCTGCTCTTTGCTGACGTTGACAGCGACGCACGGCGTCTTGGACTTGATGTGGATCTCTTCGATCAGCCGGCCGTTGAAGTTCTTGATCACGCCGCCGTGGGTGATATCGCGAGCATTCTTCGCGGTCTCGCGCCGGAGGATGAGCTTCTTCGATGTGTAATATTGAATCTTCATCAATCCGTCGCCACTAATGCCGTATGTGTTGGCCACTCTATTTGTAAATGGAATGTATTTTGCGCAGGCCGAAAGTAGAAATAACGATACGGACAGAGAGGCAATGCCCAAATACCTGCAAATCGACATAAAGATATTATATCGACCGATCCGCACGACCGTCAACCGACTCGACCGAGGCTGAGACCCGGCTGGGCGCCGCTTGCGGAAAAAGCCGAGCAAGCAGGACAAGATGCGGGCCCCATCGCGCCAGGTCAGGAATCGAGCGGCTTCTGTGTGGGCGCGGGCGCGCTGTGTGGGCAGTGTCGCCGGCCGCGGACGATGCTGTTAGGATTGCAGCATGCTCGACCTAGGAAAAAGTGCCCTGTTGTCGCTGGCGATCTCACTCGGCGCGCTCGGGGGATGCGCGTCGACCTCGCTGCTCCAGACAACCTCCGCGGGATACGTGGGCTGCCCGCCCGAAGAGATCGTCATCACGAACGAGCACACGGGATTCGCGTCGCGCGCCTGGCAGGCGACTTGTCGCACGCGCACATACCAGTGCTCGAACTACGGCAGCGCCATGGCCTGCTCGATGCTGCAAGCGCCGGCCGCGGTCGCCTATCCCATGCCCGCCCCTGCGCCCTGAGAAGGTGTTTACTGATGATTGGCGACCTTCTCCTTGAGGGAGGCCGGGTGAGGGGAACGTGCGGAGGGCCAGCGCTTTCTGCAAGCTCCGTCCCCTCACCTGCCGAAACTTCGTTTCGGCTTCCTCTCGTTGAAGTGTTGAAGGGAGAGGTTTTCCGTCGAAGCTAGTTATTTTGTAAACGGGCTGCGCGGCGATGGTGCGCAGCGTGCTGTGCGCTCTCCATTCCTTTGATCTCGACGGCAAGCAGCGCAGGGCTGGGGCGAGATCAGGTGCAGGTGCTGATGCCAGCCGGAGGCTGCGGTCTGGCGGCGGTTACATTGCCTCCTATGTGGGAATCGGTTGATTGTAATTTTAAGTGGATGAAAATGATTTGTAGATCGCCTGGATAGTGCGTTTCGCCAGTCTGCTCTGATGGAGCATAGCGAGTGCGGCATTGACAAAATGTCGCAGATCTCGGAGTATCGAAGCGAGTTGGGGGATCCGTGTGTGGATTGCCAGAATAGATGCAGATGATTGCATTTATTCATAATCTTGCCAGTGGATTGAGGCGTAACAAAAAGCCTGGATCCGCTGAGAGATGAATCGCTCAATTGGTCAATGTGCAGACAGGGGGAAATGATGAAAATAACCGGATATTCAGTGCGACCGCGCAGAGCGGTATGGCCCCGGAGGCCGATTTGGATGTCGCTGGCGCTGCTGAACCTGATTGCCTGCGGGCAAAGCGATGCTCCGGACATCAGCGACGGTACGGGTCAGAAAAAGTCAGAGCTGGTGGTCTGCCCCGAGCACCTGCTGCCATCGACGCTCCCGGTCAGCACGCTATATCCGGATCCGGCCGACCAGTACTATTCATCATTTGGAACTTCAGCAAACATCATTGCCTGGTTTGCTGGGCAATCATCGATTCGCGATGGCTTGTGCGGTTCCACCTCGGCAACCGACTGTGCGCAAGTGCGGGTGGATGGCAGCAATTACTATCTTACGCTCACAAACCAGAACTCCAGCGCCAGCTGCACGAACTTCTACAATCGGCTGGACGCATTTTTGGCCAATGGAGCCTATGCGCTGACTGGAGTAAACAACTGTATGAACGCGGCTGGGGGCACCTGCTGGAACCAGAATGATTTTTCCTGGGAGCCCAACTGGCGCATGTTCCTGCCGCTGGGAATGCCCCTTATCAATCATAAAGTTGTCACGCTGGGCCATTATCCTCCACTTACCGTGTATCAGTATCACGATTATCTCGATGCTGGCAATACGACCGAGCAGAGCGTCAATCGCAGATGGACCAGCCTGGGGGCTACCACAACAGCGGCACAATGGCTCCTTGAGACCATGATGGACGCTGAGCCCATTGCCGCATATGGCTACGATGTAAATTTGCCGGATCCGCTCGCTTATTTCGACACACCAGGCGCTCCTTATATCAAGAATCAGCTGAACTGGCTGCTCTCGCCGCCCACCAACACCAACGCCAACTTTGCGCTGCCGGTCATCACCTGGGGCAGCACCCCGGCCACCGACCTGGTTGCCGAGATCAACTCGCGCACCTCGCCCTCCTCGCTGGCCTGGAGCTACCCGAGCGGCGGCCCCGGCTCCTACCTTCAGAACCTTCAGGTGGCCGTGACCAGCGCGGCCGGCGGCGTCGGTGGGAAGAAGATCGCGATGCTGGGCTCGTATCATCCGAACACGGCGCAGCTGGCAACCTGCACTCCCAATGTATATGACGGCCAGCTGAACCCCTTTCCCATGCAGGCGGAGGCGTCGCTTCAGACGGCGTTTTGCTGGCAGCAGGCCATGGGCGCGGCCATTGCCGCCGGCTCGAATCCCGATCCGGTCGCGGTTTTGAATAGCTGCTCGGATCAGTGGATTACAAATCCCACGGCGGCAAATCTGCATACTCTTTGCAAACTTGCGGTGCAGGACTATACCCCGGTAACAATCTTGCAAGTCGTGAACTCGTGGCCGACTCAGATTGTCAATCAAGATACATTTCGTTGCCAGACAGACGCCCAGGCGGATCAGCTGTGCAATATTCTGCACGATAATCCGTGTCAGGGCTATGCGCCAGTTGCTGGATATACCAACTTGAACTGCTCGGCCCTGCCCGCAACCGTCGAGAAGGTCTGCAATGATGGATTGGACAATGACGGCGACGGAAAGACCGACTGCGCCGACGCAGACTGTGACAACGCGACCAACTGCGACGCTGGCGATGGGGACTGCGGCCAGGCCCACAGCGGCAATGGCTGCACGGATGAGGCGGCGGAAAACTATGTCTGCGCCTGCGACTCAGCCTGCTGCACCGCCGGCTGGGACGCTGTGTGCGTCACCGAGTTCATGACGGCCAAGACCGCGGATCCAACCGGCTCCTGCACCGCTGGCTACGGCGGCGTTTCCCGAGAGAAGAGCTGCACGGACGGCTACGACGATACGACGCCCCCGAACGGCAAGATCGACTGCGCGGACGCGGCCTGTGCGCTGCATCCCGCTTGCAGAAATGGCACCAGCGATGGCGACTGCGTCACGGTCCACGGCGGCAAGGGCTGCTCCTACAAGACGGACCAGTGGTACATCTGCAACGCCTACGGCGGCAGCGGAGATGCGCACTGCTGCACCACCGCCTGGGATAGCACCTGCGTCGCCGAGTATCGAGCGTCGTTTCAGTATCAGGAGTCGCGAGCCGTTGGCTACTGCGACGACAACCTGGACAACGATGGCAACGGACTGATCGATCGCGCCGATCCATTCTGCAAGGGGAAGCCGGGTGGCACTCCGGCGCGCTCCTGCTGTGTGGCCAGCGCCACCGAGCCCGGCTGCCATTCGCTGGATATTGCCCGGGCGGTCTGCGCCACCACTCCCAGCTGCTGCACCACGGCGTGGACCTCCAGCTGCGTGGCCGCATACAACGCCATGGCCCAGTATGACCTCGACTCGGATGGGACGGCCGATGTGTGCGAGCGGCCAACCATGCCCGAGCTCTTCATGTGGAACAAGGTCTTTGACCGTCGCGCCGACAAGTCCACGGGCGGCAGCGACAACACGATTCCCTATGTGACCGGCCAGCCCGCCGGAGAGGTGCGCATGACGCACGATGGCACCACCGCTGGATACGGCTCCACGCTGCTTCGGACCCAGACGCAGAGCTCGACCTCGCAGTACACGGTCTACTTTGATTACTGGACCTCGAACACCACCGGCTCGGCGGGGCACGGGCTGTCGTATTTCTGGGAAAAGGAGCCGACCTATGTCGAAAACAATCCCTCGCCGGGCGGCGATGCGATGGGCTTTCATCAGGACAACAAGGGCTTTGCCGTGATGCTGGACATCCGCCTGGGATTCATCCGCGTGTATGGCGGCACGACCCAGCTGGCGTCGGCGGCAGTGGCGGGACTGGAGACTGGCGGCGCCTGGAAGAAGGTGGCGATTCGCGTCGCGCCCAATCAGGTGGAGGTGTCCATCTTCAACACCACGACGCTGCTCTGGGAGAGCAAGCTGCTCTACACGCACACCACGAACTGGAACTCGGATGCGCGCGGCACGGCCGGCGATCACATCGGGTTTGGCGCTGGCACCAGCGCGAGCTTTGCCACCGAGATCTCGCTGCGCAATGTGAGCATCTCGACAACGACCCGGGCCTTCATCACCAGCGCAACTTTTACCGGCAACCTCGGCGGTCTGAGTGGTGCGGACCTCAAGTGCCAGAAGGCCGCAGACTCTGCGAGCCTGGGCGGCGTGTGGAAGGCGTGGCTGAGCTCCGCGACCGTGGATGCCAAGGCGCGCATGTCGAAGTCGATCGAGGACTACTCGGCGGTTGGCTCGGGCACCAAGATCGCTGACAACTGGGCAGATCTGACGAACAGCTCGATCCAGAGCAGCATCAACCGCAACGAGCTCGGCGCCGCCGTGGCCGATGAGGTCCCGGTCTGGACCGGCACCGATGGCACGGGCACCAAGGCCGCCATCACGTGCAACAGCTGGACGGATGCAACCACCAGCTTCACCGGCAAGGTCGGACGCACCGGGCCGCTGCACCTGGATCAGACGTGGACGAGCTTCGGCAACCTGACCTGCAACAACGCACGCCGCCTCTACTGCATCGAGCAGCCGCAGTGGTTCTAGCCAGTTCTAGCCACTCCTCGCCGCTAGCAGCAGCGCATCGCCAGAGCGCGCTGCTGCTCCCCAGCCTGACAGCCTAAAGACCTGCTACTTCTTGGCTGCGCCCATGAGCGTCTCGGTGTTGATGCCGAAGCGCTGGCAGACAAAAAACAGATACTGCCGTCCGGGGTTATCGATCTTCTGATAGGACTCTTTGAGCAGCGGCAGGTTCTTGTTGCCGCACGCCGCCGAGCCGATGATCCGCCAGGCGCGAGTGGGACTCAGCTGCTGCACGGATCTGGCCAGCTCGATTGCGCGCGTGTAGTTGTGGTTGACGTATTCGGCCTGCGCGTTTGAAAGGATCTTATCGACGTCATTGCCCGATGCCGCGGTTCCCGCAGGCCGCGCATCGGTCGGTCGGTCTTGAAGCGGATTGCGCAGCTCTGAGCGCAGCGTGGGCACGGCCGCAGCTGGGGGCGCGCCCACTGACGCCGCAACCGGTCTCACCTCGGGGCGCACGTCGGCGGTGCGCAGCGGCGGCAGCCGCACCGAGGGCGGGCGGCGCGGCCTGTTTGACACCGCCATGGGCTCTGCAACCGACCCCGTGGATGCATCGACCGGTGTGGGAGCGGGTGGGATCTGCGTCTCTGCGGGCAAGACCTGCGGCCTCGCACCAAACCAGCGCGGCGCCTGCGAGTGCGCCAGGAACACGAGGCCTCCTGCCACGGCTGCACCGATCAGCCCAGAGCCGATGAGCCGCGTCCAGCTGCGCCGAGCCTGCGGCGGCGCCAGCTGCGAATCCACCGGCGATAGACCGTCGAAGCCAGGCAGCCCCGCGATTCCCGATGGATCGCTGACGCCTGGCAGCGCCGGCACGCCGGGCAGTGCTGCTGGCGCCGCGACCGGTGGTGCCGCTGGCTCCGGCGGTCTGCTCGGCGGCGGCGCTGGCGGCGCAGTCTCTTTGGGTGCAAGCGGCTCGATCGCTGCGGTGCGGCGGCGGATCTCGGTGGGCGATGCGGGCTCGTTCTGTCCGGTGAGCTCGGTCAGGCAGTCGAACACATCGCGCATGCAGGGGCGCTCGCTCTTGTTCTTGTCGAGCATCAGCTCGACGAGCGCAGCCACCTCGTTGGGAATCTCCGGCATCAGCTGCTTGAGCGATGGCGGCGGCTGGAACAGGTGCAGGCCGATAAGCTGCCCCGGACCATCGCCCTTGAACGGCGGCTGACCTGCGAGCATCTCAAACAGGATGATGCCCAGCGAATAGACATCGGTGCGTTCATCCACCGCATCGGCGCCGTGGCACTGCTCGGGCGACATGTAGGTCGGTGTGCCCATGATGAGCTCGGCCGAAGTGCGCCCCTTCTGCGCGTCTGCGACCAGCTTCGCGATGCCGAAGTCCAGCACCTTGACGCGCTCCCCTCCGGAGACCAGCGTATCGGGCACCAGCATCAGGTTGCTGGGGTTCAGGTCCCGGTGGATGATCCCTTTTCCATGCGCAGCATCCAGCGCTGCCGCCACCTGCCAGGCGATCAGCAGCGAGGTCATGAGCGGCAGCCGGCCGCTGTTCAGCGCCAGCCGCTCGCTCAGCGTTTCTCCATCGAGAAACTCCATCACGATATAGGCAGCGCCGTCCGGCAGCCGACCCTGCTCGTAGATCTGGACCGTGCTCGGATGGGCGATGCGATTGACTGCGCGCGCCTCGTTCAGAAATCGGGTCGCGATGTCGGCGCGGTTGGCGAAGTCCGGGTGCAGCACCTTGATGGCGACCCGGCGCTCGATGGATTCGTTGACTGCTTCATAGACCGCGCCCATCCCGCCCTCACCAAGCAGGCGGATGATGCGGTACGGGCCAATAACAGAGCCAACCATAGGAGACCTTAGTGTATCACAGCATCTGCGCGCTCTTAGGCGCCCCCGCCTTTTCAAAGCGACCCCAAGCCGCAGCGGAAAAGGCGAAGTCAGCGCCCGCAGAGCTCAAGCCTGGCCCTGCCGGGCGGGCGCGTACCCGGTGCGCTCCAGCGCTCGCCGCCAGACCAGGTCGCCGGACTAGGTCGTGAGATGTCGCCCGAGCGTTCACCCATGCCCAGCGATCCAGTGCCAGGAATGAGGGACCGAGGCGCTTGCGGAAGTCTCCAGTCCGTCTCTAGTCCTGCTTGAACATCTCCTTATTGGTGACGACCTTGTCGTAGGACGCCTTATTGGACATGAAAGAGTTCCTGACCAGGTCGCCCTCTTTGAGGGAATCCCACGAAGCATCATAGCCGCGGAATTCCTTCTGCAAGCACAGAATTCCCTGATATTGCGCCATCGTGTAGTTCGCGGTGTACACGGTTACGCCGTCGCCGAGCTCGGCTTTGACATCTGCGCCGAAATCGCTGCCGCCCAAGCTACAGGCCAGGATATCGAGCCGCTTGAGCTTGGAAATGTCGAAATGGGTCTTGATAAAGGTCGCGTAGGCCTTGGGCGTGACGATATGGGCCTTATCCGCTTTATCGTGAAGCACAACATTTGCCCGCCCGTTGCTGTGGGACATCAGTGCCAGATGCGGAATCGCGCCGGCGGCGGTGAACTTCTTGGCATAGAAGGCATTCACGACGATTGCCTTATTTTCGAGTAAGGCATCTGATTTAATTGCGTTTTTTGCTTTAAAAATAGGTCCGCCGCAGCCGGCATCGATATTATGTCCAAGCGTTACAAATAGAGGATCTGCCATCGCAAGCTCCTGGTTGTGTTGATTAATAATGGCTGCCGTTAAGGGCCGTTAATATTAACATCATTTATAGGCCAGGCCAAGCGCTGCGAATAAGGCAATCATTTCCCGCACTTCGCTCTGGCCGGGCTGCATGCGAATGGGTGGGGCGATGGTTTATGGGGCTTAAACGGGCGGATTGTTGCTGCTTGAGCAGGCGCGGCCAGCGCAGCGGCGTGGTCAAGCCGGGCCTGAGGTAGGGGCGCGAGCTACTGGCAGACCTCGCAGTATTTGTCGCAGCGGGACGAGCTGTTCGCGCACGAAGAGTCATTGGGGTCGCAGCAGCTTGCGTCCTTGTTCGGACCGCTCACGCACTTGCAGCTTCCGTTTACGCAGCTGTGCTGCTCGCTGCAGTTCTTCATCGAAGTTCCACCATCGGAGCCGCTGGGCTCCGAAGCGCTGCCGCAGCCGGCGCTGGCGCCCACGCAGAGCGCCACGGCAAACGCACTCAGGAGCAGCCTGGCGGCGCGGCGGGTTCGGAGGCTGAAAGCAGAGCGGAACAGAGCTTGGGATGTGGACATGGAATCTCCTTTTTGGGGCTCCTGCCACCCTGGCAGTCACGGCACCCGGACGAGCGCAAAAGCAACCTGAGTGCCAGCTCCAAGCAGAGCGATTCTCCGACGGAGAAAGTTGTACGCGGCCCGATTTCGGACGGCAGGCGCCTGTGCCTGCGCTGTGCCTGACTTGTGCCTGTGCGCACAGGCACGGGCTGCGCGAGCGTGCCTTGTGGGCAAAGGAATTGGGAAGAGAGCCCAGGAAAAGGAATCGAGGAAAAAGGAATTGAAGAAAGGGGAATCTGGAAAAGGAATCGGGAAAAGGAATCGGGAAGGGAATTGGGAGACTACTTGGGAACGCCGCCCAGGCGCTCGACCAGGCGCTTCACGTCATGGACGATCTGATCAAAGTGCGCGCCATGGATCAGGAATGCGGGGATTGAGCCGCCGGGCTCGCTGAAGCTCGTGTAGGTCAGCTTGCTGCCGCC
>Ga0075163_10013121_pt1 | contig 10766 bp, 13 predicted proteins | sample JI1023141ADNA_FD_71478 | JGI IMG/M metagenome (GOLD analysis project Ga0075163, IMG submission 71478) | Wastewater effluent complex algal communities from Wisconsin, to seasonally profile nutrient transformation and Carbon sequestration -... | ecosystem: Engineered > WWTP > Effluent > Algae... | reverse complement strand
AGTAAGTATCCGATGGATGTATAAGACAGCTTATGGCGATGGTGGCTCAGAGCTATATTTTACCGATGAAGTGCTACTACTGCTTAGAGAGTTTGATGCCCTAAATCCTTATACCAAGTAGTCAATCTAAGCAAAAATACCGTGTTGGATATCGTTAAAAGAAGTCGGAGTGAAAATCCTTAGCGTGCTATATTTTCCGTTTCCTGAGACGACCCCTGTTGAGGGTCTTTCTTTTGGCGTTACTGAGTTCAATCTCTGCCTTTGTGGTTAGGGTCAGATTGTTATCAGGGTCTAATTCCGCCTTTCGGGTGGTAAGCATGATATGGGCATGATGGTTCTTATCATTTCCGCCTTTGCTGGGTTCGTGGATGGCTAAGTCTGCAATCACGCCATAGCGATCAACTAAGGCCGTGGCAAAGGCTTTTGCCAAGTCCTTACGTTGATCTGCTTCTAATTCATCGGGTAGGGCGATTACCCATTCTCTAGCGGTTCGGGCATCTTTACGGTTTTCGGATTTTTCCGCCAAGTTCCAAAGTTGGTTGCGGTCAATTTGAATATCAAGATTCGAGATAATTTCAGAATGGGCGACACCATCCTTTCTCGTAAAGTCGTGGGTCAGTCCTGTACGTTCATCCTTGAGTTTTTCACCTGAACGGTAAGCACTGGATGCTACGGCTGTTCGTCCAGAACTTCGGTTCACCGTTTTCGTTGAGCAGTGATAAATCGCCATCGCTTAACACTTCCGACTAGCAGGGACGTAATAACCGCATTTTTCGCATTCTCTTTTTAGGTTCTGAACGTCTCTTTCTTCTGCATGTTGTGCCATCAGTTCAGGCATCTTGTAAGTGTATTCGTGTCCGCAATTTGGACAAAGATAAAGGTGAGTTTCTCTAAAATTATACCGATACATTTTTATTTGCCTTTTGCTTTTTAAAATTGCGTAGCAGTTTTTTGGGGTTAAGGGGATTCCCCTTGCGCAACTTTGATTTGAACGAAGTTCAAGTCGTAAGTGCGCATTTCATGAAAAATACGATAGCATATAGCTCGCTTGAATTCCAATTCATAGAGCCCTATGCTTGAGTGGTTTTCTACATCCCGAAATTGGACGTTATGACGAAATCAACTGAAAATATTGAAAAGAAAATTGAAGCCCAGTTAGAGAAGCTGAAACAGTTAAAAGCTCAGAAACAGGCTATTGAAGCAAGAGAAAGAACAAAACAGAAAGAACAGGAACGTAAGGATGATACTCGGCGTAAAATTTTGCTCGGTTCTTACTTGATTAAAAAGATGAATGCCAATGAAGCCAATAAAGAAAAAATACTTGCTGAACTCAACGAGTATTTAACAGAAGATCGAGATCGACAGCTTTTTGGTTTGTCTGATCCTAACGAGTAGAATAAAAAAGCACCGTTAAAGGTGCTTTTTTATTAGTTTATAGCAATTGATTGATTAACTAAGGTTTTTTTTTGAGCAGGTCTTGAAATAGCACGCTGAATTGCTGGCGCTAAGTCATTGTTATCTTCAATACGAAGCATACGTATATCTGAAACACTAGGAGCAAACCAATCAAATTGAGTTGCTAACTCTTGAGTTGCCATAACACAAGTAACAGCATCTACATCAGAATTACCAAAATATACGCTACCTTGTTGGCGTTCAAAACCAAATTCTCTCAGCGTATTTTTGATGTCATTATAAGCATTGTTGTACGACCCATTATGATAAGTCGTTCGTAACATTTCTGTATTTAAATCAAATGTGATTGCGTACATGTTCAACCTTAACAGAAGTTTATTTTAATGTGCTTATTCTAGCAGGTTGTGGAACTAACATTAATTTTAAATATTTAATAAAATCAATATATTAAATGTTTTTTTAAAACTTAAACCAACTAAAAATATAACTTTATTTAAATCCTGCTTTTTCTAAACATGGATAAAGTTCCCTGAATTTTTCAGGATCTAGCAACATATCAGCAATACGAATAGCAAATTGTTGGTAGCTTTCCGTACCTTGCGAATATTTCCCCATCTCAGGCATTTCTGACATTTTATTTGCAAATAAATGACGCTGTGCATCAGTCATTTTGACAAAAAGATCAGGGGTGTTGGGGTCTCGTTTGGTTTCAACTTTTGGCTGTTGCTTCTGCTTAAATTTGAATGAAAAACCAGTGATTGTACGGCCCTGCTTATGCTGTTCATAAGTAGCCTTAATATCTGTATGCTCATTGATCTGATTAATAGCTGAATCTAATACACGGCTTTTGAAATGGTGCATGCGCTGATATTCATCATCTTCAACACCTAAGTTTTTACGTAATTGTTGAAGCTCAAAAATTGGTGTCTTACCAACCTCACGCCAAGCGATTAATAACTCATAAAGCCTAGTCGCATACTTACTTGTTAAATGAGCCACTTGTTTAGCTTCGTATTTTGTAAAATGCTCTTCTAAACGTGTGATTAAAGGCACTACATCGGGGGCGAAAGTAATTTCTAGTAATGCTAAGTCATCTACATAAAAAATACGGCTAACCCAACGAGAGCGAACAATACCTACCTTCCCCGTTTTCTTGTATTCGGCTGTATAGCTAAATTGTCTATTAAATAGATTATTTACTGCTTCTTTCAGAGCTTTGTAGGATGCGTCAGGTGACACATTAAATAGCTTTGCATAGTCACTAGCATGTATTTCTAATTTACTATCTGCCGTGATGCCCTGTCCTAATTCTCTTGCATTAATGATCGCAAGCATGACTAAACGTTGTTCTGTTAGTTCTAAATTATAGCTGGCGTTTATTAATGCATTATCTTTCACAACTAAACCATTCTTCATGTTAATTACACGTTATTATTAATGTGTATTTACACACTATATATTTTATGTGTTTAAATCAAGAGAATTTGTGTGCTTATACAAGAGAATTTGTGTGCTTATACAAGAGAATTTGTGTGCTTATACAAGAGAATTTGTGTGCTTATAATCCATGAAAGGCTTATGCAACAAGGCTTACAGCGTGTCTAAAAGCATTTAAAAGCTTTAAAAATAATTAAAAGCCTTTCGAGAGGGGAGTGGAAACTGCCCTAGGTACTCGCTAAAGCTCGTACTCTATTGAAGCTCGTTCCTCGCTTCGTAGGGGCAGTTTTGAATAATTTTATTTATGAAATCCAACAGCAAAAGCAACTATGCATTCGCTTCGCTCATAAGCTTTTTTATCGCTTACGCTCGATCAGAATCAAATGCTATACAGTCGCTTTGCTCGGTTAATCTCATTTAGCCTTGGAATGGGAGCTTTGTAATCAGAGAAAAAACAGAGCGAAATTTGAATATTGCTCAATCGCTCGTAGACACTCGCTCGGGATAGGTTTATTAGGGATAATATGCCATTAAAAAATATATAGTTTATTCAAAGTAAGGATTTAAAAAATATGGCTATTATAAACTTTAAAGAAATTCCTGAAGCTCATGGTAATGGTGAAAATGGTCTACGAGATACATTTGAATTATTCGCTGAAAATTTTTTTCTTCATTTAGGTTTTAAGATTTTAGTAAGTCCATCCCGTGGGGCTGATAACGGAAAAGACCTAATTGTTGAAGAAAGTATCCAAGGAAAACTGGATGTTAGTGAGCAAAAAGTTAAATGGTTAGTTAGTTGTAAACATAAGGCACATACAGGAAACTCTGTAACTCCTGATGATGAAAAACTTTTATTAGAAAAAATCAAAGCACATGGTTGTGATGGATTTATTGGTTTTTATTCCACTTTGCCTTCATCAGGTCTAAGTAACATAATTGCAGGACTAACAGAAAACGATAAGCTAAAAACTAAAATTTTTAATGCAGAAAATATAGAAACTCCTTTATTACAAAGCCGTTCTGGAATTGAATTAATTGAACGATTTTTCCCTGAATCATTTTCAAAATGGCGAACAGAGAACCCTGAAAGAGCAAAACTCTTCAAAAATGGAGAGTTTGAATTAAAGTGTATGTATTGCGATAAAGATTTAATAAGAAATAACTCTGTTAAAGGTAATTATTATCTAATAGCTGATCTGAGTGACTTTAAAAATATTGTAGAAGTCAGATGGAGTTGTAATGGAGAGTGTGATGATCGGTTGAATAAAAGAAATCATCAAAAAAACTTAACAGAACTTTGGGATCACATTGAATGCAAAGCAACTCCTATTACATATTTAATGTTTGTAATGGAAATTATTAATAAAATGCAAAATAAATCTTATGTATTTAGCGATGATGCTTTTAAAAATATAAGACATCTTATATGTGCAATATATCCTTTAGTGTCTCGTAACATGACAACAAAAGAGCAGGATATTTTGGAGCGTGAACTGATGATGCGTTCGATAGGTTAATTTGAATATGCTCGATACTTTGAAATTTGGCTTCAGCCATGTTTCAAAGTCGAGCCACTTTGCGAATGCAAAAAATATTTAGTTGTGACTAAAAAACAGAGCAAAGTACCGCCCGAAATTATTTAGGGTCAATCACACAGTAATCACCATTTTTTCCATATCCACACTGTTTTTTCATGACTTTGACGCAGGTCTGTCCCTCACATTTAGATATGTCTAAGTTGTACTGTTTGGTTGTTTACTTCTGATCTACGCTGTTGAATTTCGTCCATGCTTGGGACAAATAGGAATAACGCCAAAAATAAAATAATGACCAATCCAATAAAAGCACTGGCGTACACAATGATGAATTGGGTGTTCAGACGGCTTGTTGCCTTGTCTAGTTCCTGAATACGGCTCTTTAATGCACCTATGGCTTGTTTATTGGTGTCCTGTAGCGATTTTTCCGCCTTATCGAGTACACCTGTAGCAACTTGGGTGTAAAACGCCTCTAATCGCTTCTGATCGTCAGCTATGGCTTCTCGATATTCTTTCATTGAAGCCAATAAAATATATAACTGGTCGTCTAAATCATCATTTTGGCTGTTCATCGTGACCATCCGCCTTTATTTAAATTAGGTGATGCCTTTTGTTCGGCTTGTTTCATTTCTCGTTCTTGCTCTAAGCGTTTGGCTTCTCTGTCTTTCTGCCATTGGTCAAAGCCTTGTTCTACTCGGTTAAAACCACGTTGGAGCGTGGTTTCTTTCTGCTGTTCTTTTTGGTTCAAGTATTGGGCGTTGTGCTGTTTAACTTTGTCGTTATAACGGCTAATTTCGGTGCCGATGCCTTGTCTGCGTAATTGAGTGACCGAAGTGCCCTCATGAATCGTGGCTTGTAGTCCGTTGTTTTGGTCGGCATAGCTGCGGTGGTCAATTTTTTGCTGTTGTCCTGCTTGCTCCAGGGCGTGATTCGCCAGGTCTGCCCAAGTTGCCCGAATTTGTTTGATGTCCTCTTGGGTTGTACCCATTTACAGATGAATACAAAAGGATATTTAATTAATTGATAGAATTTAAGTACTATCTTAAGTATTATAACAAACCTATTTATCTTCTTGATTTATGGGAACTATTGCTCTAAACCACTATAAGTCCATGTATAGCAATAGATAAATTTTTGGGAATATTGAAAAGGCTGAACCATGACCAACCTTAAATGGCAAATTGATACGATTCGTACAATATTGTTTTTTAATAATAAAATTGATTTTGAAAAGGGAGTTTGGTCAAAAGCTATTACTGGAAAAGATATTTCTAATGATTTAAAACAAGAAGAAAATGGCATTGAGCAGCAATACATTGAAATGACTGATCTTGATCACAAAAGACAATTTAATCTTGTTTTCGTAAAAGAGAGTAATGTTATTGATCTTCAGGACTCTTTTGACAAAGATAATAGTGTTTATTCTTACGATGAAATTATTAGTTATATAAAGGATTTTAGTGAAAGGACTAAAGTTGTTTATCAAAACTTTGATAATCAAATTATTCGTATAGGCCGTGTCATAGAACTAAGTTTACCTTTAGAAGAAGATATATCTGCTTGTCAATTATTAAAAAATAATATTTCATATTTTTCAAATTTAGATGATGATTTAAGTGAAGTAAGTTTTCGAGTCAATAAATCATCTAATTGCAATAAGATAAAGGTGAATCAAGTAATTCATTATGCAGAAGGTCAGAAGATGTTAATTTCTTTTGATCCTCAGATGGGAGCACCTAAAGCAAATGTACAAAAGCGTCTTATCCTGAATATTGATTCAAATACTGATGCTGCACATAAATCTCCTCTGAATTTAGCTGAATTATCAGAATTTTTAGAAGCAAGTATCGTGTCTATTGTTCAAAATGGAGGGGTCTATGCTAGCAACTAATACTAATCCTAGTGCTTATAGTCAATCTATTATATTAAGCAATAGTACTGATTCTAATAGCTACATGAGTTCAATAAAAGATACTAACTATGCTGGTGATGAATCATTTCAATTATCAGATAATAAGTTTGGTAATAATCTAGTTAAGCTCATTTTTCTATTGTGCTTTATATCTGCATATTATTCGTCAGATTCAGTTTCTTCTTATGAGAATAAACTGAATTCAACTGTTTCTATTGCACCAGAAGTATATAAGTCTTCACAAGAATTTTGGTGGAATCAGAAACATTATGTAGAAGTATATAAATTAGAATCTACTAATCAAGGTAGATCGGCTTCGGCATATATGACTGTTTTAATGCACTATGCTGTTAGATCTGGAGATGTAAAGTTTTTAAATACTTTTTTTGAAAAATTAAATAGAACTCAATTGACGTCATGGTCTCTTATAGCCTTGTTACGTTCCACAAGCGTTTATAAGCAAGACATTGTACTGTGGAAGGACTTTTATGTATTCACTAGAGAGCTTGTTGAAAAATCTGGTTTAAATCCAAAACGAGAATTGTATGGATTAGACAGAGGTCTTTCTTTGTAAAGATGGAACAGGGACTCTCTAAGAACATGAATGAAAAAATACATCTAATTAAAGATGTTGCTATTAAAGATGAACAATCTTTATTGGGATTAATTATTCAAAATACTAATCCAGAGCAGACGCAAAGGCATACGGGATTTATCTTTATTAAAAATAAAGTTCCCTTTCTAGCTCATTTTGGCACTAACCAAGTAGTTTTTTATCATGAGATGTCTAGTAATGATAACTATGCTATGTTTTGGTTAGATATTGAAAAAATGCCTGAAACTACAGTAATTCCACTTATTAATGAATTAGAGCAAATCTCTAAAAATCAACCATCACGTCATCAGAATGGTTATTTTTTCTCTGCTAACTATGGAATTGTGAATTTAGGTGGTGGAAAAATTTCAAATGGAAACTATATTCCAAATCCTGACGTTGCTGGAGATAGTTTAACTTGTGCTGTTTTTGTGAATTGTATATTTGAACAATTCGATTTCCCTATTTTAGATTTAGCTACATGGGAAGTGAGTCCTGAAGACAAAGAATGGCAAGAGTTTATTGTAGGTATTCTTGAAGATAGTGGTGCTTTTAATCCTAAATTTATTGAAGCTCAAAAGTCCGGTATTGGTAGTGTTCCTCGAATAAGACCCGAACAAATGGTTGGTGCTTGTTGCATATTTGATTTTGATTTAGTTAATTATTATTCTGCAAATGAAGCAGGTGAAATAGTTAAACAAAAATTAGATGTTTTAGGATGTTAACTTTAAGATTTTCTAAAATTAACATAATACACCTTATGCGAAATCGTCTGTATTAATTGTTTTATTTCAATAAGTTGTAATCCATAAAAAAGCCTAGTTTGAACAAACTAGGCTTTTTTATGGATTCTTCACGTTCCACGCCTAGTATTTAACCTTTGTTCCACAGTTTTGATTAGCTCCAGTCAACAATACCCTCACCCATTCGGCAAGAAAAAGCGACTGAGGAAGCCTCTTTTCGGCTGCTCTGGTTCAACCTGCTCCGGCACGGGAATACGCTTATTCTCTGTCTGTTCCAGAGTAGTCAATCCCTCATGTTTAGCTTCTGCTTTGTCCTGTTCTGGAGCTGTTTTGGCCATATTGGGCTGTACCAGTTCTTGATCGGTAAACGTAGTCATATGGGGTTTTGGAGCTTCTAATAAGCGTTGTATCGCTTCGATTTGATTATCTTTTGTTGCTAGTTGTTCTCTTTGAAAAATTTCTCGTTCATGTGCAAGTTCTAGCTGTTTTTTTAGTATGTCTACCTGCTGTTTTAGCATGTCTACTTCTGTCTCTTTTTGTACCGAAGTATACTGTAACGTGGTTACATTATTATTTTTGTGTGAGGGTTCTCCAAATACACGTATTGCTTCTGAAAAATCAATTTTTCCATCACTATTTTTAGATAAATCCCCTTTATTAATACGCTTATAAATGCTTTGGCGATTCATTCCATATAGATTAGCCAACTCAATAACAGACAATGCTTTCATCATGTAACCCAAGTAAAAAAGTGTATGTCAGTAAACATTAGGTAGTCATGTAACGTTACATGACTATTTTAACGATATCCAACTTTTTTAAGATATGGATAGAGTTCTTTAAATCGTTCAGGATCTTGTAGCATTTCGGCAATACGAATAGCAAATTGCTGGAAGCTTTCTGTGCCCTGAGAATATTTACCCATACTAGGAAGCTCTGAAAGCTTATTAGCAAACATATGACGTTGAGCATCTGTCATTTTAAAACATAGATCTACTGTGTCTAAATTTATGGTGTTAATTAGTTCTTGGTTTACAGATTTTTTTTGTTGGAGTCTGAATGAGAAACCAGTGATAGAACGCCCTTTTTTATGCTGTTCTACTTCAACTGTAATATCTGTGTGCTCTTTAATTTGCTTAATTGAAGGATCTAATACGCGTTTTTTAAAATCATGCATTCGATTGTATTCAGTATCTAGTACACCAATCTGTTTTCTAAAATCAATTAATTCTATTACTGGTGTTTTCCCAGTGCTTCTCCATGCAATCAAAATTTCATATAAACGTACAGCATATCCTGTACTTAGATAGCTAATTTGTTTCATTTCATAGCTTGTAAAATGTTTTTCAAGCCTTGTAATTAAAGGAATTATGGCTGGTGAAAATATAAGCTCAACACTTGCTGTATTATCGATATAAGCAATTTGTGAAACCCATCTACTAGTGATGTTTGCTACCCCTTTGGGACGTTGTTCTTGATAGCTAAATTGACGAGCGAATAGATCCTTACAAGCATCTTTTAGGGCTTGATAAGCGGTATTTCTATGTACATTGAATTGGTTTATATAACTTTCAGCATGAACTGTCAGGGGATCATTCGCATTAATACCTTTCCCACTTTCTCTAGCTTCCATGATCGCAAGAAGAATTAAGCGTTGTTCGACTAGGTCTAAATTGTAACTAGCATTAATTAAAGCATTATCTTTTACTATTAGCTCTTTCATAGCACTTTGTTTTTATGAGATAAGACGACAATAATATATTATGTCGTCTTATGCAAGGTAAGTGTCGTCTTATTGCAAGGTAAGTGTCGTCTTACTGCAAGGTAAGTGTCGTCTTATTGCAAGGTAAGTGTCGTCTTATAAGGCTCGAAAGACTTACTACAACTGGGCTATAGCCTATTCAAAAGCATTTAAAAGCTTAAAAAATAATTAAAAGCCCGACTAAAGAAAAATTGCCCTATGTTTTCGCTCTGCTCAAACTCTATTGAACTTCGCTTTCGCTCAGTTCGAAGGGGCAATTTTTTTCTCATACCGAATTCAATTTTTATAGTGAAAAAAGCACAAGCAAAAGCAACAACAAAAATGGATTCGCTTTGCTCATAACCCCTTTTTACTCGCGATGCTCGTTCTAGCGTCAAATTAAGCCCATTTATCCATAATTTTTTGAACTCAATTTATAAAAAAGCAGTTTTTCAGGGAGTCTAGGCGCGACTTTTCAGTGTGCCACTCGTAGACACTCGTTCAATACGTCCTATTTGACGCATATTGAATCTTTTCTGCTTTACGCATAGTTTCATGTTATTCAGATTAAAAGTGGCTAAAACGAGCGCTATGTCGCTTTAAATGGATTTCTACTGTCCTGCTCAAACCCCTCTACTGTGGTTTTGAGAATTTCATTTCGTACATGCCTCTCAGCAGTTCTTATTTTTTGATCTTCAGTCATTTGATTTTTTTCGATTAGAACAGCCGTTGCTGCTGTATCGATAAAGATTTGTTCTAGGCGTTTTAAGTCATTCGATTGATTGGCATGAAAACCAGTGACATCAAACAGCTTTTTACACATTGCACCCAAGTAGTAGTTTTCTCGATCTCGTTGTTTTTTTAGACTTGGATCGGGTTTATTTACTTTCGCATCGATACGCTTTTTCTGGTTTCTGAGTTTGATTTCAGCTTTCTTCTGATCCTGTTGTTGCAGATAGTTTTTTAAGGCATCCAGTTTTAAAAAATGTGCATCAATATCGGAACGCTTGGCTAAATCTAAAATGTCTCGTTCAAATTTTGTTGGCGTAGGCTGCGATTGAATTTTGGCCAAAGCTGCTATTTGTTTGAGATAGGCATTTTTTTCATAGCGACATTTTTTTATGAGAAGCCAGTCTGCTTCAGAAAAATCAGCCATGCTTTTTTTGCCTGGAAGGATGTCTAATAAGCGCTGTTCTATTTTTCTTTTGAAGGGCAGTTGTTGAATATGTTTGATCAGTTGTTTTACATCATCCAAAGTTAAAACCAATTTGGGGTCGTCTCAGGAAACGGAAAATATAGCACGCTAAGGTTTTTCAATTGCGCGCAATGGCCTAAATTTTCCACCACCTATCTTGGCTTTGCTTCGCCATAGATAATCCCCAGTTAA
>Ga0075163_10013120_pt1 | contig 10766 bp, 7 predicted proteins | sample JI1023141ADNA_FD_71478 | JGI IMG/M metagenome (GOLD analysis project Ga0075163, IMG submission 71478) | Wastewater effluent complex algal communities from Wisconsin, to seasonally profile nutrient transformation and Carbon sequestration -... | ecosystem: Engineered > WWTP > Effluent > Algae... | reverse complement strand
CGCGCAGCGCGTGGGTCTGGCGCAGTCGGAAAGCCAGCAACTGGTCGTGAAGGGTCAACGACGGCTTTATGATCTGACCGAAGTCCCCTTGCCCGACGGTTCAGTCATTGGCTTTGCCCTCGATCAGACGCAGCTCGAAGAAAGCCATGCCGAGCTTGCCCGCCACATCGCCGCCCATGACGATGTGCTGCAGGCGCTGGGCACCGGCATTGTCATCTTCGGACCGGACAAGCGCGTCAAGTTCTTCAATTCGGCTTTCCGCGAGATGTTCACTCTTGATGCCGGTTTCCTTCGGCTCGAACCAACGGTCGACCAGGTCCTCGACATGCTGCGTGAGCGGCGGCAGATTCCCGAGCAGGCGGATTTTCGCTCATTCAAGCAGGAATGGAGCCGGCAGATCATGTCGGTCATTGCTCCGTTCGAAGACCTCATGCATGTGCCGAGCGGCGCCACCTATCGCATGTTGGCTTCACCGCATCCGTTTGGTGGCGTCATCCTCACCTTCGAGGACGTCACCGACAAGCTGGCGCTCGAGCGCAACTACAACACCCTGATCGAGGTGCAGAAGGAGACCATCGATCACCTGTTCGAAGGCATTGCCGTGTTCGGCGGCGATGCCAGGTTGAAGCTTTATAATCCGGCCTTCGTACGCCTCTGGAATTTGCGACCGGAGGACATGGAGGGTGAACCTCATGTTCGCCAGATCGTCGAAGCCGTGAAGCCTTTTTTCGAGAGTCGGCCGAATTGGGAAGACCTGCGTCGCCGCATCGTCACCGACGTCGCTGAGCGCGAGGTGAAGAACTGGCGGCTCGAACGCATCGACGGCAAGATCATCGATATTGCAGCCATTCCGCTGGCCGACGGCGGCAGGCTTTTCAAATACACGGATGTCACTGACAGCATCAACATGGAACGCGCGCTGACCGAGCGTAACGAGGCGCTGATGGCGGCCGACCGCTTGAAGTCGGAGTTCATTGCGAACGTCTCCTACGAGTTCCGGACGCCGCTCAATGCCATCATCGGCTATGCGGAGCTCCTTGCACGGCAATACTTCGGCGACATGAACGAGCGCCAGCTCGAATATGCCTCGGCGATCCTCGATTCGGCGCAGAACCTTATCCTGATGATTGGCGACGTCATCGACGTGGCGGCAATCGAGGCGGGCTATATCCACCTCGAACCGACACTGGTCGATGTGCGGCAGTTGACGGAATCGATCGCCAGGCTGTTCCAGCAACGGGCGCGGAGCCGCAACATCGACTTGCTGATCGAGGTGGCGCCTGATGCTGGCGCCATTCGCGCCGATCCACAACGCCTCAAACAGGCCCTCGGCAATCTGCTGAGTGCGGCGATCGGTGCAGCGCCGGGCGGGCGGACCATTGTCGTTGCGGCCAATAGGGGCGAGGACACGTTGGATATCAGCGTCGCGGTCCAGGGCGCGCAGGACGATTTCGGCGTTGATGTCGGCCCCGATTCCGATTCATCGCAGGCGCGCAGTTCGACCCGCGGCCTCGGCGTGGCGCTCGCCCGCACATTGATCGAATTGCATGGCGGTCGGCTGGTGACCGAAACCGGCCCGCAGGGGCGGCGCATTGTCTGTGCGCTGCCGTTCGCCGGCGCCTGAACCCATTTCCTCGATCAGGTGGCCAGGGTCGATCCGCCGAGGATGGCGTCCAGGGCGCCGATGAGCGATTGCCTGGTGACCGAGGATTTCGTGAGATATCCGCTGATGTCATATCGCGCGCGCACCGCCTGTTCCTGCGCCTGGCCCGGTTGGCCGGTATGGAGCAAAACCGGGAGCTTGCGCATGACAGGCAGGGCGCGAATTTCGTCAAGCAATGTCAGGCCAGCATCGGCGGTTTCCATCACGACATCGAGCAAGACCAGGTCAACGTTCTCGGAACCACCAAGGAGGACCGAGCGCGCTTCTGCCGCGGATGCACAATGATTGAGCTTCAAAGGTCGTCCGTGAATGTTGACCATCATCAAGGCAAGCTCGACGGCACGGTGCACTTCGAGGTCGTCATCAACAACCAGGATCGACCAGGGTCGAGCGACCCTGACCAGGGCATCGCCGCAATCCTCGTAGCCGAATTCAAACGCGTCGTCACCGGCAAGCGGCTTCAGCCGCAGCAGAGCCCAGCTTGCCGTGCCGTCGATATCTCTGGTCGGCAGCGACTCACCGGTCATGATAGTTCTCCGCCTTGGATGCCGTCGGCTGCGACGGGGTTATGCGCGGCATCATGATCGCGAAAGATGTGCCGACACCGAGCTCGCTGGTGACGGTGATGCTGCCGGCCAGGATGTCTGCAACGATGTTGTGAACGATGTGAAGCCCCAGGCCGCTGCCGCCTTGGCCGAGCTTCGACGTGAAGAACGGATCGAAGATTCGCCCCAATGCTGCCGCCTCCATGCCGGCACCGTTGTCGCTGATCTCCAGACGAAGATTATCGGCATCTATCGCGGTCGCCATGATGCTGATGGCGGGATTGGTCTCGCGGGTTGGCATGTCCTTGGGGAAAGCATGGATGAGCGCGTTGTTGATGAGGTTTGTCAGAATTTGGCCAAGCGGTCCGGGATATGAATCGAGAACCATGTCGGCCGGAATGGAGATCTTTGTCCCTACGCCGCTGCGCTTGAGGCTGGGATGCATTGTTGTCACGATTTCGTCGACCACCTCCGTGAGATGAAACTGCCGCCGCTGCGAGCTGGTCTGGTCAACGGCCACCTGTTTGAAACTCTGAATGAGGCCGGCCACCCGCTCGATGTTGCGATTGGCAATGTCGACGCCGAGCTTGATCTGTTTTACGAAGCCATCCAACGTCGAGCGTGACGGTTTGCCGGCGAATTCCCGCTCGAACTCTCCAATGGCGCCGACCAGGGTCGAGGTTGCAAGACTGGCATTGCCGACCGGCGTGCTGATTTCATGGGCGACCCCGGCGACCAGGCTGCCAAGCGAGGCAAGCTTCTCTGATCGCATCAGGCCCTGCATGGCAGCCTGTAACTCGACGGTTCGTTCGGCGACCAATCTCTCAAGGTCCTCGTTGAGGCGCTTCTGCGCCTGCTCCATCTTGCGTCGCTCGGTAATGTCCTCGACGATCGTCCATTTGTAGGAGTGCCCGTCCGGCCCGGATACCAGCACGGTCGATGTCGAGACCGCGACCAGGCTTCCATCCTTGCGGCGATACTCCTTGTCGTAGACTGGTATCAATCCGGTCTTGCGCAACTGCTCCAGTCGCGCTGGTTCATCGTCTAAATACTGTTGCGGAATGATATCGTAGCAGCTGAGCGAAAGGATCTCGTCACGCTCGAAGCCGACAATCTTGAGGAATGCATCATTCACCTCGATATAGCGGCCATCCATGGCCTGCAGGTTGATCCCGAGCGGGCTGAGCGTGAACAATGAGCGCAGTTTTTCTTCGCTGGCTCGCAGTTCCAGTTGGTGCTGCAGCTGTTCGGTAACCTCGTGCTGAACACCGAGAACACCTTGAACGTCGCCATCCTCCGAGACGAGCGGTATCTTGTCGACTTCAAACCAGCGCTGCTGACCGTCCAGGTCCGGGTAGGAGACGAGTCGGTCGAGAATGGGCGACATTGTACTGGCGACATGCCGGTCCGTCGCGACCATATCATCGGCGCCATCGCGCCAGATCAGATCGAAATCCGACTTTCCGACAATCTGTTGCGGGTCGGCGAAGCCAGCATCCTGGGCGAACCGGCGATTGCAGCCAAGATAGGTCGAGTGAATATCCTTCCAGAAAACGCGGGATGGGATCGTATCCAGGACGGTCTGCAACATGCGTTGCGAGTCGCGCGCTGCCTGGGCGGCCTGCTTGATATCGGTGACATCCTGGACGGAAGTTAGGAGCGCAGGCACCCCGCCAAACTCGAACGTACGGCCCCAGAGGATGCATTGGCGGCGATCACCGCCGCGGCGGCTGATCTGGATCGGCATGGATGTTACTTCGCCAGCTTCGCGCACCTGCTTGAGCATGGTGGCGCGCTCGGCGAGGTCCACCCAGAGGGAGAGATCCAGCGTCGTATGGCCTAAAGCCTGGGCCCTGGTGTACCCGGTGATCTGTTCAAAACCCGGGTTGACTTCCAGGATGCGCCCATCCGCCAATGCCGTGATCAAGATGGCATCCGGTGACTGCAACAGGACCCGCGACAGCATTTCCTCGGATTGCCGCAGGCGCTGGGCGATGCGGTTTCTCTCGGTGACATCCGAGGCGATCCCGAGGAATCCTTCCACCTCACCATTGGCGCCACGAATATCCGTTATGGAAATGAGCGCCGTGATCCGTGATCCGTCCCTGCGGATATAGGTCCATTCATCTTCATTGGGCAAGCCGGCCAGTGTCCTGGCAATAAAAACGCCGAATCCCGGTTTGATTTCACGACCGAGGTCGGCACTCAAGACCGTTGCGCGATAGGCAACCTCAACCGGATCGTGAAATACTGCCGGAGTTGCCTTGTTGACGAGGTCTTCCGCGCGGTAGCCCAGCATCTGCTCGGCAGCGCGATTGAAGAACGTGATCGTGCCGTTGACGTCTGTCGATATCAGGGCATAGCCGGCATTGTTCAGGATCGCCGACTGAAGCGCTGCCGTTGCTGCCGAGCGTTGTTCGAGAGCCGCCTTCTGGCGATTGATGGATGCCAGCGCGAGATAGCTACAAACCCCGCGCGCCAGGGCGGCATCCGCTGACTGCCATGGTCGGGAGGGGCCGACGCGCTCCAGGCTGAAGATGCCGATATCTTCTCCGGAGACGCGGATGACATGTTCGAGCAGCGACGTGATTTCATGTTGTTGCAGATAATTGTCCGCGACGCCGATGAGGCGTGGGTCGGATGGCGCATTCTCGCTGACGAGATGCGTGGCACTCCGCAGCGCGGCCAACTCATCCGCAAGGTGTGCGATCGGTATGGCGATTTCCGGGCACCTTTCATCTGTCAGGCTATCATAGCGAACCAGGCTGCGCAGGAGGCCACGATCGGCATCCAGCATCCATACGCTGATGAAACGGGCGTCGACCAGGTCCAGGCAGCGCCGGCAGACGAGGTCGGCGACGGTGTCGATATCGCCCTGCTGCACGGCTGGCAGGCAAGCAAGTTCGGCAAGAAAGGCGACGCTCGCCGCCGATACCGGTTCGGGCTGGCTGGATGCATTGGTGGCGGCTGGCACCGACACGCTTAACTCGCGACGTTGGGCAGGTGGAGATTGACCTTGGTCCCGCCGCCGGCGCGATCCTCGATCGTGATCTTGCCGCCCATCATCGTCATGAGATGGCGGCAGATGGTGAGGCCAAGGCCGAGGCCGCTCGCATCCTTGGTCAGCACTTCCTGTCCGATTGTGAACGGCTCATCGAGATTGTCTTTGATCGACTTCGGAACACCAGGACCCTGGTCGCTGATCGAAATGCCAAGGGTGGTGGCATCAAACTGCCAATTGACGTCGACTGTGGCGCCGCGCGGCGAATAGCGCATGGCGTTGGTGATGATGTGACCAAGCACCTTGCTGACGGAACTGCGATCCAGATTGCAGGTCAGGTTCCGGTTGCCGTTGTCGACGTTCAGCTTCAGGCCCAGCCGGGTTGCTTCGCCGTTGTAGAGTTCCTGTTGATAGTCGATCAGCTCCCGGATACTGACGGGCTCCCAGATGAGCTGTCGCTTACGTGCATCCAATTGGCTGAAGTCGAGAATATCGTCGACGAGGGCGGCGAGGCGCCGGCCGGCCTCCAATATGTCTTCAAGATAGGCTGGCGGGATTGGTCGTTGTTCCTTGACGGCACGCAACGACAGTTCGCTGAAACCGACGATCGCATTGAGCGGCGTGCGCAGTTCATGGCTGACATTGTTGAGGAAGCGCGACTTTGCCTGCGCCGCCCCCAGCGCCGCCTCGCGCTGCTCCAGATAATCGATGTTAAGGACCTCCAGGTCGCGGGCCATGCGCTCAAGGCGCAAATTTGCCTCCTGCAACTGTCGCAATCGGTCATAGGCACGCAGCGCCGTTGCAACCGACGTGAACAATCTGGTGCGGGTGAGTTCAGATTTTGTCCGGTAGTCGTCGATGTCGTAGTCACGTATGACATCCTGTTCCGGCGCATAGCCGGGATGTCCCGTGCGGAGAATGATGCGCGGCACCGACAGGCCCAGCGTATCGCGGATGATGCGGACGAGGCGCAGGCCGGCATCATCGGATTCCATGACGACGTCGAGCAGGATGACGGCGATATCGTTTGGCTCGGAGAGGATGCTTTCGGCTTCCGCGGCGGAGTAGGCGTGGACGAATTGCAGCCCGCGACCGTGCATGACCTCCGGTCCCAACGCAAATTCGGTCGTGAGATGGACGTCGGGATCGTCGTCGACGATGAGGATCTGCCAGGGTGTCGGGCGCGGCGATTTGCCGGCGAAATCATCGCCGGAATCCGATGCCTGCTCAGTCTGAAATGACATCGCCGTTTTCAAGGTTGACGCGCGCTCCACCAAGGCTTTGGGCAGCCCCCACCACGCGGGCAAATGCCCACTTGGTGCTACCTTGGCAAAAGAGTGTTAACGCGGAATAAAAATCTTGACGCCGGAAAGCCTAAGAACTTGAACCTAGGATATGATTCAGCTTCCCGGCACGCCTTTCGATGTCGAATACTCAAAATGCAGCGCTTCGCCGGGATGGAGCAGGGGATGGGCTGCATGCGCCGCCATCGCGGCCTCGGCAAAGCCGCATAGGATCAATTTCAGTTTGCCGGGATAGGTCGCGATATCACCGATGGCAAAAATGCCAGATGCGCTGGTTGCGCAATTCTGAGGACTGACGGCGATGTGATTGCGCTCGAGGTTGAGACCCCATTGCGCGATCGGCCCCAGATCCATGGCGAGGCCGAAGAATGGCAGCAGGGTATCGGCCTCCAGTCGGCGAACATCGCCTTCGAGTGTCGCAACATTGACGGCCGAGAGCTGACCATCACTTCCCTCAAGACTGTGCAATTGATAGGGGACGACGAGTTCGACCTTGTCGGTCTTGGCAAGAGCTTCCATGCGCGCCACCGATTCCGGCGCACCGCGGAATTTGGGCCGGCGATGAATGACGTAGATTTTCTCGGCAAGGTCGGCCAGGGAGATCGTCCAGTCGAGGGCTGAATCGCCCCCGCCAGCAATCACGATTCTCTTGCCGCGGAAATCTTCGCGCCGCTTCACCAGATAGAATGCGCTCTTGCCTTCGTAGTCGGCGAGGTTATCGAGCGGTGGTCGGTTGGGCCCGAAGGCGCCGCAACCGGCGGCGACAATGACGACCTTGGTGTCGATCCTGGTGCCGGCATTGGTTTCCACCAGCCAGCGGTCGCCCATCTGCGTCAATTTCTCGACCTGCTGGCCCAGATGATAGGTCGGATGGAACGGGGCTGCCTGCTCCTCAAGCTTCTGGATGAGGGCTGCGGCATCGATCGAGGGATAGCCGGGAATATCGTAGATCGGCTTTTCTGGATACATGGCGACGCATTGGCCGCCCGTGCTCTCCAGCGCGTCAATGACATGGCAGCGCATTTTCAGCATGCCGCATTCGAAAACGGCGAACAGGCCGACCGGCCCCGCCCCGATGATCACGACATCGGTCTGCTGAACTGCATTCATGACACCCTCCCAGTTTTCCCGCCTTCCTTTAGCACATTGTAATAAATGGGCAAATCCAGCGCTGCGATGATCGTTGCAGCAAGGTCGCCGGGCGGCTACAAACCGACGCCATGAAGCCAGTTGCACCGGAAAAGCTGATCGAAATCGACCTTGCCGAGGTGGGGAAAACCGCACTGGCGGCGGGGATCCTCGCGCGGCTGGTGCGGCCGGGAGATGTGCTGGCACTATGGGGTGACCTCGGCGCCGGCAAGACCACTTTTGCCCGGGGCTTCATCGCGGCCCTGCGACCAGATGAGGATGCGGTGCCGAGCCCGACTTTTACCTTGGTGCAGACCTATCCCGTCTCAATCGACGGGCACGCGACCGATATCTGGCATTTTGACCTCTACCGGCTGAAGCATGCCGAGGAAGCCTACGAAATCGGCATCGAGGAAGCCTTTGCCAGCGGTATTTCGCTGATTGAATGGCCGGACCGGCTCGGCTCGCTCTTGCCACGCACCCGTCTGGACGTAACTCTGGCGCCCGGTTCTGGCCCTGATTCGCGGCGGCTCATCCTCGCAGGCGACAAGGCCTGGGCGGCGCGTCTGGGACCGGCCGAAGAATTGTTGAGGGGAGTTGCGAGGGTATGAGCGATCCAACCATGACGGCCGAGGGACGATCGGCGCGGCGCGATGCGTTCCTGGCCAAAGCCGGCTGGGAAAGGGCCGAACTGCGCCTGCTTGCGGGCGATGCCTCCTTCCGCCATTACGACCGACTGACGATGGACGGTAGGACCGCCGTGCTGATGGATGCGCCGCCGCTGATGGAGAATGTGCGTCCTTTCATTCGCATTGGCCGGCTGCTGAAAGGGCTGGGTTTCAGCGCCCCGGAGATTTACGCGGAGGATGCCGAGGCCGGGTTCCTGCTGCTGGAGGATCTGGGCGACCAGACCTATACGCGTGAACTCGATGCGGGCGGCGATGCCGAACAGCTCTATGCGCTGGCAACCGATACGCTGATCGCCCTCCACAAAGCCATGCCGCAGGCAGAGTTGGATCTGCTGCCGGTGTTCGAGGATGCGCGCGCCTTGCGAGAAGTGCAGCTCGTGTTGGACTGGTATTGGCCGGCGCATTTCGGTGCGCCCGCGCCCGACGAAGTGCGCCATGAATTCGTGGCGGCCTGGCAGCAGGTCCTGCCGTTACGGGAGGCAGCCCCCAAGAGCATCGCCTTGTTCGATTTCCACGTCGACAATCTGCTGATGCTCAAGGATCGGCAGGGCATCGCCGGTTGCGGCCTGCTCGATTTCCAGGATGCCGTGCTGGCGCCGGTGACCTTCGATCTCGTATCACTGCTGGAAGATGTTCGACGCCATGTGCCATGGGATTTGATGGACCGGATGATCGCGCGTTATCTCGCTGCCAATCCGCAGATCGACCGCGATGCCTATATGGCCGCCTATGCCATCATCGGCGCCCAGCGCAACACGCGAATCGCCGGCACCTTCGCGCGCCTGCTGAATCGCGATGGCAAGCCCTGGTATCAGCGCTTCATGCCGCGCGTGTGGGAACTCATTGCCCATGACCTGCGGCATCCGGCCCTGGCGCCGGTGGCAAGCTGGTATGCGCGCCATTTGCCGCTCTCCGAACGGGCCGCCCTGGCCACCCAATAAAGGAAGCATCGTCTTGCCCGCCACACAAATCAGGATACCCCGGACGGCGATGGTCATGGCGGCCGGCTACGGCACCAGGCTGCGGCCCTATACTGACACCGTGCCCAAGGCGCTGGTGCCGGTGTTGGGCGTGCCGATGCTCGACGTCGTGCTCAACCGGCTGCAGGCGGTGGGGGTGAAGCGGGTGGTCATCAACCTGCATCATCTTGGCGAAAAAATCCGCGAGCACCTCAAGGACCGGCGCGATCTCGAAATTGTCTATTCGGAAGAGACCGAGATTCTTGAAACCGGCGGCGGAATCGTCAAGGCGCTGCCACTGCTGGGCGATGAGCCCTTCTATGCCGTCAATGCCAAGATCATTTGGCTCAATGGCAAGATCGATGCGCTCGTGCGACTGGCCGCCAATTGGGACGATGCGCGCATGGATGCGCTGCTGCTGCTGCAGCCGACCGTGTCGGCCGTCGGCTATGACGGCAAGGGTGATTTCACGATGGACCAGGAGGGCCGCGTGCGTCGCCGCCAGAGCTGGCAGGTGGCCCCGTTCCTCTATGCCGGCATCCAGATCTGCCATCCGCGCCTGTTCCGTGACGCGCCACAGGGTGCCTTTTCCACCAACATCGTCTGGGACCGCGCCATTGAGGAGGATCGCCTGTTCGGTCTGCGTCACGATGGCGAGTGGTACCATGTCTCGACACCGCAGCACCTGCGGGATGTCGAGCGGCATTTAAGCTTCCACGGGATCAAGTTCTAAGCCAAGCTGCCGCCTCAAGACAGGTGGGTTTGATGGGGCTGTTCGACCGCGATTCGCGCATCTGCTGCATCCCGACGGGCGTCAGCTTCGTCGATGCCTTGGCATTCGGCCTGATGCGGGAAACGGCTGATTCGCCGCTGTCTCTGAGCGCATATACCATCCTGCTGCCCAATCGCCGCGCTTGCCGTGCGGTGCAGGAAGCCTTTCTGCGACTGGGCGCCAGCGGTGGCCGCGCCTTGATGCTGCCACGCCTCATGCCGCTCGGCGATCTCGATGAAAGCGAGCTTGGTCTGCAGGGTATCGCGCTGGATCTGTCACTGGGAGATGGCCTCGGTGACGAAATGCCACCAGCCATGCCCGGCATCCGGCGGCATCTTCTGCTGGCGGAGCTGGTGCAGAAGGCGGCAGCTGCGACGCTGCCCGGTGGTGGCGACATGTCCTTCGATCAGGCGGCGCGGCTGGCTGCGGAACTGGCGCGCCTGCTGGACCAGGTGGAAACGGAGCGGCTCGATTTTGCCGACATTCGCCATCTGGCGCCCGAGGAACTGGCCGAGCATTGGCAACTCACGCTCCGTTTTCTCGACATTCTGCAGCAGAACTGGCCGGAGATTCTGGCGAGCGAAGGCGCCGTCGATGCCGCCCGCCGCCGTAACCTGCTGCTGGAGCGGCAATGTCGCCTGTGGCGCGACCGGCCGCCGCAACATCCCGTCATTGCCGCTGGATCGACCGGTTCGATTCCGGCCA
>Ga0075163_10013119_pt1 | contig 10767 bp, 14 predicted proteins | sample JI1023141ADNA_FD_71478 | JGI IMG/M metagenome (GOLD analysis project Ga0075163, IMG submission 71478) | Wastewater effluent complex algal communities from Wisconsin, to seasonally profile nutrient transformation and Carbon sequestration -... | ecosystem: Engineered > WWTP > Effluent > Algae... | reverse complement strand
AGACCGTGGAGATGGAGGGCTCGCTGGTGGACGGCAAGGCATTCCGCATCGGGGCCCTCGAGCTCGGCGTGCTGCACACGCCCGGCCACACCCCCGGGAGCGTCTCGTTCCTCGTGAGCCCGAGCGGCGAGTCGCCGCGGGTTTTCACCGGAGACACGCTCTTTCGTGGGGGAATTGGCCGCACCGACCTGTGGGGCGGCGACGGCAACCTCATCCTGAAGAGCCTGCGGGGCAAGCTCATGTCGCTGGCCGACGAGGCCATCGTGGTCGCGGGCCACGGGCCGAACAGCACCATCGGCCACGAGCGGAGGCAGAACCCGTTTCTCGCATGAGTGATCTTCCGTTTCCTCTGGCGGGGCACGCGCTCCGCGACGCGCTCCGTAGCACCCTGGCCGCGCGCACCCGCAGCACGCTCACGAGCGTGAGCGCCCAGCCGAGCGCCGTGCTGCTGGCGCTCTTCGAAGCCGAGTCCGACGTCTATATGTGGCTGGTGAAGCGGCCGGACACCATGCGTCGGCACAGTGGCCAGGTGGCATTTCCCGGGGGAAAAATGGATCCCGAGGACGCGAGCCTGGTGGACACCGCGCTGCGCGAAGCGGAGGAAGAGATCGGGTTGCCGCGCACCGGCGTCGAGGTGCTCGGGGCCCTCGACGACCTCGTGACCGGCACCGGCTTCATCATCACGCCCCAGGTCGCGTGGCTCACCGCGCCCTTCGAGCCGACGCCGAATCCGGCCGAGGTGGCGCGCGTGTTCCGCGCCCCGCTTCGCACCTTCACCACGCGAGCAGGCGGGATTTTTCCCCGCATCGGCTACACCATCGAGGGCGAGTTCGTGTGGGGCGCGACCTTCGCCATCGCCCGCTCCCTCGGCGCCATCGCCAAGGACACGCTCGCGTCGCTCCGGTCGTCGTCGCCTACTTGAGGTTGAGGTCGTCGCCGGGGACCAGCGCCGGCGGTTTCGGGGCGGCCGTCGCGGTGGGCGCCGCCGCGGTGGTCGCGGGAGCTGCGGTCGCCGTCGGTGCAGGCGCTGCGGTCGCGGTGGGCGCTGCGGTGGTCGGCGGCGTCGGGTTGGTGTCGTCGGTCGCCGTGGGCTTGGGGGGCGGCGGACGATAGACGATCTTCGGTTGCGTGGGCGCAGCGGTCGCCGTTGCGGTGGGCGCTGCAGACGCGCTGGTTGCCGCGCTCGGGAGCACCGCGGCGGCAGACGCGTCGCCTGCGGTCGCTGTGGCATCGGGCGCTGCGCCCGCATCCATGCTGGTGTCCGTCGTGGCGCTGGCCGAAGGCATCGCCACCGGGACCGTGTTGGCGATGGTGGGCGCTGCGGAGGCCAGCGACGGCGCTGCGGTGGGGATGGGCTTGCCGCTCCCGAGCACGCTGTTCAGGTAGCCCATCTTCCAGGCTGCGGCCCCGCCGCCGCCCAGGAGAACGAGCACGCCGAGCCCCAGGATCAGCGGCAACGCGCTGCCCTTCTTCTTCTCGGCCACCGGCGGCGTCGAGACGCGGGCTGGAGCTTGCGCCAGCGCCGGGGGTGGCGCCGAAGGCGTGACGTTGGCAGGCGGCTGCGCGACGCCCGCTCCCATGGCCGGAGGCGGCTGGCTCTGGCTGAGCATCGTGCTGGCCAGCGCCGGATCGGGCCGGTTCAGGGGCATGGTGCTGGCGAATTCGCGCTTCACCGCGTCGCGGCTCATGGCCAGCGTGCGCTCTTGCTGCTCGAGCCCCTCGTCGTCGCGGGTGGTCAGAGCAAGCGGATCGCCCACCGGCGTGAGCATCGGATCGCGCGCGGGCGGCTGTTTGCCGAGCGCCGTCACCCCGCCGAAGAGCGGGTTGTTGCCGATGTCGTCGAGGGAACCGCCCGCTTCGCGCAGCGCTTCCTCGAGGAGCTCGGCGGCCTGCTTCATCACCGTCGGCTCGGGTCGGTCTTCTCCCTCGGAGGCGCGCGAAGGCACGTCGCCGAAGGTCATGGTCGCGGCGGGCGGCGGTGTGAAGCCCGTTTGCGCAGGCATCTGCGAGGTTCGCTCGGCAGCCGGAGGGGGAGGCGTGGCCATGCCCATGATGGTCGCCTTGCGCGCCGCCGCGAACGTGGCGCGTGGGGCCGCTGCCGGCACCGGTTCGCCGGGCGCCGTGACCGGAACGTCCTTGGTGGTCTTCGACACGGTGTCGGTTTCGATCTCCGACAGGAGCGAATCGAGCGAGCGTCGGACGGTCTTCACCTCTTCGGCGACGCGTACCACCGGTCGCGGCGGATCCTTGAGCAAGTCGCGCGTCGAATCCCGAGCCGGCGTACCCGCCGCCGGTGCGACGTTTGCCGCCGCAGGTCGCGGCGCGGGCGTGGGGTCCGGCGAGGCCGGCGCCGACACCGGCATGCCGGCGATGGTCGGGCGCTCGGAGTTGCCTCGTTGGGGCGGCGGCGCCAGTCCACCGCCCGGCTTGGGGGAGGGCACGGTGACACCCCGACCCGGCGGCGCAGGTACCCGGGAGGGCGGTGGCGGGACGCGCTTGGCTTCGGCCGCCGGAACCGCCGGAACCGCGGGCGTCGGCAGCACCGGCGCGCCGGCCGAAGGGGTACGGCCCAGTGCCGCGATGGGCGGCGCCGACGTGACCACCGAAGGCGGCGAAGGCGCGTGCGCCGGCTCCTTGCGCGACTCCCCGTTGGTGAAGCTCGCCCCGGCGCCCGGGGCCTTGTTCACCACCTCGTCGATGAGCAGCCGAGAGGGCTCGTCGATCTTGATGAACTTTACACCCATTCCGGAGGGGCGTCCGTCGCCCACCTGGGCCGGGTCGCGCTTCCACACCACGCGTCCGACGCCCGCGATGAGCGGCTTGTCGTCGGAGATGCGCAGCTCGAACTTGAGCAACGTGCCGGGGCCGAACGGGGTGGTCGTCTTGACGAAGATTCCCCCTCGGCTCACGTCGTGCGCGTGGTGCTCGATGAACTCGTCGACGGTCGCGCTCTTGTAGCGAACCACGATGCTCGTATCTTGTGCGCGTTTGTCTTTGCGCGTGTCTTGGCTCATCGTACGGCCATCGTACCGCGAGCTTTGCCGCCGCGAAAAGAATATGGGTTTTACCCAGCGGGCGCGGCGCGTGGTATCGTGCCTTTCAGCCTACCGATGGGTCCTGTGCGCTCTCACTTTCGAGCTCACCCGCGCAAGACGGTGCGAGCTTCCGCCACGGTCACCGACGTGTCCGAGGCGCGGACCGTGCAGGCGCGGGTGCGAAATCTGGGCCTCGGCGGGGTTTGCCTCGAGACCGAGGACCCCTTGCCCGGCGATCGGGACCTGGTGGTGGCCTTCGTCACGCCCTCCATGTGGGACCCGCTACAACTGCACGCCCGCGTAGCATGGGCTCGGCCCGGCGCCTTCCCCGCGGTGACCGGCCTTCAGTTTCGCTACGACTCGCCGGTGGCGCTGGCGGCGCTCTTCGATTTCCTGGAGCAGTCGCGCTTCGCGGGGTGATTCACGCCGCCGGCGATTGCACCAGCGCGACGGTCTGCGCTGCAGCGTTCTCGGTGATGGGCGCCCCGTGCGCCGGAATCACCACCGCCGGCGGATGTCGCTCCAGCGCCTCCCGTACGCTCCGCAGCCACGCCGCTTCGTCGCGGACGTACACGAGCCCCGGACGCGTATTCCGCCGGTACCCGAGACCGGACCCGGCGAGCCGCGAGACGAGCCGCAGCGGCCAGCTCTGATCGCCCGCGGCCAGGTTCGAGAAGAGATCGCCGAGCCACCACGAGCTTCCGGCGCGCACCAGGACATCCGGGGACTTCTGCCCGTCCGGCAGCACGATCTCGAGGTGCTCCGGCAGGAGCGGGACGAGCCCTTGCACCGGCTGGTAGGTCACCGTCGACTTCGATCGCAAGCGCTGAAGCGCCCCATCGGGCGCGTAGCTGATGGCGCCCGGAAAGCGCGCCCGCCACTCGGCTTGTCCCCGGTGGTGGTACGCGTTGGGGGCGAGGAGCGCCCGCACCGGTCCCTCGGCTTCGAGAGCTGCGAAGGCGCTCTCGGCGGTGCAGAGCGACGGGCTCACCACCAACCAGCCGCCATCCTCGAGGCGCACCGCGAGGGTGTTCGCGCTGCCGGGTCCGAACGAGTAGGTGAGCAGGCGCAAGCTTCCGTGGGGGCTGAGCCTGCGCCAGGGATCGACGCGCGCCTCCATGGGCGCCACGCCCTGCGCCGTTTCACCGTTCGTCGTCTGCATGGCCCGCCTCCTTCTTCTTCTGTTCTTCGAGGAGGGCGTCCAGCCGCGCGAACCGCTCCTCCCAGTTCCGGCGGAAGAGCTCGGTCCAGTCCGCCGCGTCCTTGAGTGGCGCCGCCTCCAGCTGGCACGGCCGCCACTGCGCCTTGCGTGACTGCGACACGAGCCCCGCGCGCTGAAGCACCTTGAGGTGCTTCGATACGGTGGGGAGCCGGAGGTCGAAGGGCTCGGCCAGCTCGCTCACGGTGGCCTCGCCTTGGGCGAGGCGCGCGAGAATGGCCCGGCGGGTCGGGTCGGCGAGGGCGGCGAAGGTGAGGCTCAGGTGGTCCATATTTTCACCATTGGCTAATTAGCTACATGGCGAAATAACAACGCCGCGGCGCCTTGTCAACGGGGGGCGCAAGATCCGGCGTGTTCGCAGGCGGCTCCGGGCGGATATGATACGGAGCCTCGGCGGGAACACGGCGCAATCCGTGCGCAGACCCGCCTTGCTTCTTCTTTCAATGGCTTCGCCCCGCGCATCGATCGTCCGCCCTGGCCCGCCCGTTCGTCGCGCGGTCGCCGCGGGCCTCGCGATGCTCGTCGCCGGGTGCAGCTACTCACCCAATCACTACACCACGCCGCGCACCCTCGACCCGGGGACGTTCCAGGGTGGCATCGCCGTCGACGCCATCGCGGCCGCCGACCCCAACGTTCGGCACATTCCCACCTCCACGCTCCACGGTCGCGTCGGGATCGTGCGCCGCTTCGATCTGGGCCTCACCCTCAACCTCCCGTTCAGCGCGAGCCTCAGCGCCAAGACGCTCATCTTCACCTCGCGCTTCGTGGACGTCGCGTCGTTCGCGCGCTTCAACGTCACCTGGTGGTGGGTGCCGCGCATCGACTACGCGCGCCTGCTTCACCCGGTGTTCCGCTGCCCCACCGAGGAGCGTTACTGCGTCGGCGAGTGGCTCGCGCTCGGCGATCTCACGGCGCTGGTGGGCTTCAACCTCGCGCGCGACGTGACGTTGGTGGTGAGCCCCGGCGTGTTCCTGCGGGCCACCGATCCGTATCACCTCGGATACCGCGCGGGCATCGGCGTGCAGTGGCGGGTCACCGACGACATCGCCATCTACCCAGAGCTCACGTACATGCCGGACATCTCTCCGCTCAACTCCCGAGCGGTCTTCTACGGCATCGCTGTCCAGGGGCGCGGCCACGATGGATACGCGAAGATGCGTTCCTCGGCCAAGCGGCCGCCGGACCCGGTCCGATGAGGCATGCCGACGTGATGCCGTGCGCTCCTCCCCGATGTTTGCGATACTCGCCAGCGTTGGGAACCGTCGGCCGTCGCCTCGCGCTCGCCTCTGCTCTCGCGCTCTCGCTGGTGGCCACGCCGGCGGCTGCGGAAGAGCCCGATCTCGTGCGCATTCGCGGCGAGTACGACAAGGATCGCGACGGCATCTCGCTCATGTTCGCGTCGATGGGGCTGTTCAACCTCTCGGTGGGCGTGTCGACGCTCATCGCCACCCGCGACACCTTCTGGACGGCGTTCGGCCTCGAGGCTGCGGGCTTCGGCGCCATCAACTTCGGGAGCGCGGTCGGCTGGCTGCTCCTCCGCCCGGGCATGGACAAGGAGCTCACCAGCATCAAGTCGGTGGACCACCAGCGGGAGGCGCTGCACCGCGGCACGCTCATCGGCATGGCCTTCGAAGTGGCCTACATCGCCGGCGGCGCCATCGCGTGGGGCGTGTTCAAGCACGACTTCATCCGGGGCCTCGGCGCGGGCATCGTCGCCCAGGGAACGCAGACCTTCTCCCTGGACGTCGTCGAGCTCTTCTGGCTCCGCCCGCGGCGCTCGGTTCCCTAAGCTCGCTTGGTCTTGGCCTTGGCCTTGGCCTTGGCGCGCTTCGGCTTCGGGAGGTCGAACTCGATGGTCGGCATGAGGCGCTTCTTGCGCTTGTCGACTTCCTTCTGGAGCAGATCCACCGCCTCCACGCGCGCATCGTAGAGGCGCCGCGGGCGCCGGTGCACGCCCGGGTCCGAGAGGAGCGCGTAGGTGAGCCAGGGGAACACGGCGGTCACGTCGGTGTGGCAGTACACCGAGCCGTACTGCACGCTCTCGGCGCTGACCTTGCCCCAGGTGTGGCCTTCGCCGGCCGGACACGACGACAGCGCGCCGTTGTCCACCGGGTCGACGCAGAACTGGAGATCGATGTCGAAGCCGTGGGTGGGCACGCCGAGGATCTGGTCCAGGAGCGGCTCCCCCTGGAGCGTGTAGTTCTTGGGAACGCCGCCGCCCAGGATCCACACCGCCATGGGCTTCTTCTTGGCGCCGAAGCAGTAGTGCTGGATGGCGCCCATCTCGAACACGTCGTCGTTGACGTCGATCTCGAGCTTGAAGTCGTCGCCCAGCATGTGCTTGAGCTTCACGATGTTGAGGAAGATGGAGCCGTCTTGCACGGCGCCCACGAAGATGGGCACGCCGTAGCGGTACGCGGTGGCGAGGAGGGACGGGCTCTTCACGCCCAGCGCGTCCTCGATCTCGGCCACGTTCTTGCCGATGAGATAGTGGAGCTCCGGCGTGGTCATCTTCTTCTGGAACTCGGGCTTCCGGAGGATCGCCGAGAAGAGCTTGTCGGTCTCGAGCAGCGTCTCTTCCCAGAAGCCCAGGTCGTAGATGCGGATGATCCGCGAGAGCCGGTACTGGAGATCGCCGGCGTTGGGCTCGATCTCGCGGATCCGGTGCCCGATGATGCGGTGGGCGTCGTGGTAGAGGTTGGCGCCGGTGGTGGTGATGCAGTCGATGACGCCGCGCTCGATGAGCGGGATCAGGCACGACTGGTGCAGCCCGGCCGGGGTCATGGCGCCGGAGAGGGTGAGGAAGACGTAGCAGTCGTCCTTGACGCTCCGCTGCATGAGCTGAAAGGCCGTGCGCTCTTGCCGCCCGACGTAGGCCGGGAACATGTGGGTGATGATGTCGATCGGCTTCTCTTTGCCGGTGATGCCGACCGGGTGCACGTTGCGCGCGCGCTCGAAGTCCCGGCGCATGCCGCGCGGGCCCTCCGCGGAGGTGCGCTTCTTCGGGGTGCTGCTCTGGGTCTTCGCCATGGTTCGGCGGGTATGTCAGACCCTCGCCGCTCCCGTCAATCGCGGTCCCGCAGCACCCCACCGGAACGCGTTCGCGCTGGTATCACGATCGCGGCCACGCGGGACGATGACCTCCCGAATTTTATTCAACACGATCTGCTAGTGCCCGGAATCAATGGACAATTTTCGGAAGAAAACGTCGACGTTCGGTCACCGGGGCAGAAATGTAGATCCGAGATTTACACCGCTTGCGACATTTCGGTAGAAGATGTGTCCACTGCACGGGTCCGGCTGACCTCTGACAGCCAGCGCCCTCGGTGACCTCTGAGTCTCATTGGAAGAAGGAAGACGTAAAATGAAGAAACTGATCGCTGGTGTCCTCGCGGTGGCCGCGCTCTCGAGCGCAACGGGCTGCGCTTACTCTGGTGTTGCCACCTCCGGCGACAAGGCCGTCATTCTCCGGAACGACGGGTTCCTCTTCGGCCTGCTCCGCAAGGCCGTTGTCTGCAAGATTGCCGACGCCGGTCTCCAGAACTGCGGCGACAACAACAACCCCTGATTTCGATTTAGGAGCCTAATTACCATGAAGAAGATGATTGCAGGTGTTCTCGCGGTCGCGGCGCTCTCGAGCGCGGTCACCGGTTGTGCGTACGCTGGCGTTGCCACCTCTGGCGACAAGGCCGTCATTCTCCGCAACGACGGCTTCCTCTACGGCCTGCTCCGTAAGGCCTTCGTCTGCAAGATCGCCGACGGCGGTCTCCAGAACTGCGCCGACAGCGACACCCCCTGATTCCGTCTCGTTCTTCGGAACGAACAATCTAGGCCGGAGCTCTCCGAGCTTCGGCCTCGTTTCTTTTGTACCGACCGCCGTTCAGGGGAGGGCGAGGGCGCGATCGCGGATGCCTCCGGCGTAGATGTCGCGCTGGTGCTGGTTGTAGTACCGCGCGGTGCGCTCCGCGCCGATGATGTTCGAGATGTGGAAGATGCCGGTGAGCGAGAGCGAGATGCTGGTGAGCACCAGCGGCCGGCCTCCCTCGTGCTCGTAGGAGTAGGCGAGGAAGCTGGCGAAGGCGAAGGCGCCCACGAAGAAGAACGCCTGCGCCGCGTCGACCCAGTGGCCGGTGTAGGCCTGCCCTGCGCCGGGCAAGAGCCCCGAGAGCACCGCGGCGGCCAGCGGGCTCCGTTGCGGCATGTCGGGGGCCTTGAGCGCTTGCGCGGCGAAATCGGTTCCCACCGGCGCGAGGCTGCTCTTGCCGTTCTGCACGCGGAGAAAGTAGGCGCGAGCGCGGGGCCAGTCGCCGGCCTCGGCACGGGCCACGCCGAGCATCAGCTCCGCTCGTGCGGCGAGCTCGGAGCAAGGGGCCGAGAGCTCGAGACCCTTCGCGAGGTGCACCTCGGCCTGGAAGGGGATCTTGAGGCCCAGGTAGCTCTCGCCGCTGAGCAACTCGGCCTCGGCCCGCTGCGCCGGCGTGGCTACCTCGCTCTGCAGCACGTGCGGCGAAGCGGAGAGCGCCGAAGCGTAACGCTGGCTGGCGCGGTACGCGTGGGTGATGGACAGCGAGTAGCGCACGCGATCGCGCGGGTCGGGCGCGCCGAAGCGCAGCTCCTTCCAAACGCTGATGGCCCGGTAGTAGTCGCGTTCGCGGGCCAAGCTGGCGGCGAAGCCTTCGAGGAAGGTCGTACGCTCCGGCGAGGTCGCCGGCGCCGCAGCGGGTGCGTCGGTCGCCTTGGTCTCCGGCGTCTCTGCAGTGGCCACGCCCGCCCACGCGCTCACGAAGGCCGCCGCGGCGATCCTAGTCCAGGTGGAAGGCCGCGTCGTCATAGCGAATCACTCCGTCCGGCATCACATAGCGCGGGTACTTCACGAAGGTGTCGGGATTCTCGCGGTAGAAGAAACGATCCAGGAACGCCGGCAGGCCGAAGAATCCCAGCTCGGTGAAGCTCTGCTTGGCGAAGGCCGAGCACGAGACCACGTAGGGGCAGCGGGAGACGGAATTCGTGCCGATCTTCACCTGGTAGAAGCGGATGCCCCCGAGCACCAGCTCGTTCAGCGGTCCCAGCGCCATGGAGGGTGGCTCCGGTACTTCCGTGGGCCGCAGATCTTCCGCTTCCCACGGGGCATCGTCCACCGGTGGTTCGTCGGCGTGAGCGGTTCCGGTCACGAAGAGCGCCGGAAGCGCCAGCGCGACCCGCAGCGCGCGACCGGAGCGTGCGCTCACTTCGCGGCGACGGACGCGGTGTCGCGGATCATCGGCACGGACACCGAGCGGAGCTGACCCTCGCTGTCCTTGGCCACGAAGATGGCGTAGAGGTCGGCGCCGCCCTCGTCCCGCTGCGAAGCGGGCGATGACGCGGGAGCGGGCGAGCCGCCCGGGGCCGGTGCCGCGCCCGGTGCGCCCGGAGACCCGCCCGGTGCCAGGGTCACGAGCACGTCGTTGGGCTCGAGCTTCCAGAAGGCGCCGGTGAAGTAGTCGACCGCGCCGCCCACGAGGCCGCCGCAGATGAGGTTGCCGAGCACCCAGAGGTTGAACTCCTTGTCGATGCGAACCCGCACCTCCTGGTAGCCCGCTGCGGTGATGGCGATGGTGTACGACTTGTCGCGGGGCAGGGCCGTCGACGAGGGCGTACGTCCGGCGTAGACCTCCGGGGCGCCGGGGCCGGCGACGAAGCCCTGGTAGATGTGAATCTCCGCGGCTTGCGGGTTGGAGTTGACGGTGACGTCTTGCCGCGAGCCACTGATGATGGTGGCGCAGCCAGCCATACCCACCAGCAAGGTGGCCATGACGGCCGCGGACGCGAAGCGGAACGTTCGAGAAGAAAGCGAAGAAGAGCGCGATTCCATGGATGCCGATGCTAGCGCAGAACCGGGCCCCCTCCAATCCTTTGAGGTGCTCACGCGTTTGGCAAAAAAGGGCGACTTTACGCGGCAGGAGGCCTCCTCCCACGGCGCCATCCGGGGCTCCCCGCTCGCGCTTCCCACAAGGTAAGAGTTGCGCGACGGGCGCCCCCTCCAGTAATGCGCGTTCCTCATGTTGTTCCCCCTCAAGGCGCAAGTTGCATCGCCCCTGGCGGTGCTCGCGGCCCTGGTTGCGCTGGCCGCGCTCCCGTCGTGCTCCAAGAAGAGCGACAAGGTCAGCGTGGGTGATCCCATCGGCATTCGCGTCGAGTGGAGCGGCACGCCGTTCCAGCTCGCGGTCGCCACCAGCCCGTCGGTCGACCCGGACAACTACAAAGGCTCGTTCTCGTCGCTCTTCGTGGAGGCCGCCAAGGCGTGCCCGCAGATGACGACGCTCGCCTCGGACATGACCGCGCACCTCGAAGGTCGCGTCGAGAAGGACAAGGTCGCCATCAACGGCGGCGAGGACCCGCTGCTCAAGTGCATCGGAGGTACCCTCAACGGCAAGGACTTCAAGTCGAAGGGCAAAGACTTCGACTTCGTCGTGGAAATTCGCTCGGTGAAGAAGTGAGCGCCGGAAGCCGTCTCGCGCCGGCGATCGCGCTGGC
>Ga0075163_10013118_pt1 | contig 10767 bp, 11 predicted proteins | sample JI1023141ADNA_FD_71478 | JGI IMG/M metagenome (GOLD analysis project Ga0075163, IMG submission 71478) | Wastewater effluent complex algal communities from Wisconsin, to seasonally profile nutrient transformation and Carbon sequestration -... | ecosystem: Engineered > WWTP > Effluent > Algae... | reverse complement strand
TTTGCCATTTGATCTGCTTTATCATCCAGCAAACTGATAATGCGCGATGAACTTACCACACCCATCTGCAACGTATTGTACCGGTCGGCAATCATACGAATGGGCCTGAAGAACATTTGAATGAACATGATAAACGCAGTAAGCTTACCGATGGTAATACCGGTTTGCTCCACATTGATAGCAGATTTGGCTCCATACCAAACCAATAATCCAATACCCATAGCAGCAATTACTTCGGCTACCGGAAAATAAACTGAATAGTAAAGTACCGAGCGCAGGTGCGCATCGCGATGCTCTTTATTAATTTCTTTAAATTTTTCGAACTCTTTTTTTTCGGTGCCAAACATCTGCACAATGCTTATGCCAGTAAGATGTTCCTGCACAAATGAATTGAGGTTGGACACCGCATTACGCACATCATTAAAAGTTACTTTTATTTTTTCTTTGAACACATACGTGGCCAGCAGCATAAGCGGAATGGTAGACAAGCTAACCAAGGCCATGCGCCAGTCCATATAAAACATTACGCCCAGTATAAATACAATCTGCAATAAATCACCCGCCATGGCGGCAAGACCTTCGCTGAAAACATCGTTTAAGGTTTCTACATCTGAAATGGTGCGCGTTACCAATCGGCCTATAGGTGTTTTATCAAAAAATTTAAGCCGCAGGTTTACAATGTGCTGATAGAGCTGCACGCGAAGATCGCGGATAACATATTGCCCAATGCGACCAGATAAATAGGTATGCACATATTGCACCCCCGATTGCAAGACGAGTAAGGCAAGAATGAGAATCATAACATACACCATGCTCCAGTATTCGCCTGCGCCCACGTGTTTATCCAGTGTATATTGAATAAGCATGGGCCTGATTGGCGTTAACACGCCTAGCAGAAAGGTTAACACAATCAAGAAATAAAAACGGCCGCGATACGGACGAATAAATTCCAGAATACGCTTTACAACTTTCCAGTCGATGATATTACCACTGCTTACTTTTTCTTTTTCCATTGCCTCACTCCAACTTTACAAACCTATAAGGTTTTTGTTTACGCATTAAAGATTAAACCTTATAGGTTTCGAGTTCTATAAAAATATTGATTTCGGATACTTCACATTAATCAGATACAGCGCATCGGCTGGTACATTCATACCGGCCTGCTTGCGATCTTTGCTTTTTAAAATCTCCTGAAATTGTTTCAAGGTTGTTTTACCAGAGCCCACATTTAACAATGTGCCTACTACCGAGCGAACCATACCCCGTAAAAACCGGTTTGCAGTAATCGTAAAAACAAGCATGTCCCCTTTTTGATTCCAACGGGCCGATTTAATGGTGCAAATAAAATGATTTACATCGGTGTTTGTTTTACTAAAGCATTGAAAGTCATGTTCGCCCACCAGTAGATTGGTAGCGCGCTCCATTATTTCCATATCCAACGGTCTAAAAAAATAATAGGCACGTTCAAGCAGAATCGGATTTTTAACGCGCGTAATGTGATACTCGTATGTGCGCTCTTTTGCATCATAACGCGCACTGGCATCGGCTTTTACTGGTCGGATTGAATTGATTGCAATGAAGCGCGGCAGAATTGAATTAAGTTTTGGCAGCCATTCTTCTTCATTCAGCTTTACATCAACATCCGCATGAAAGAATTGCCGCACACAATGCACTCCGGTATCGGTGCGGCCGCTGCCCACAATATCAATTTTTTTACGAAACACTTTGGTGAAGCAATCTTCTACAACCTGCTGCACACTAATGGCATTCGGTTGATTTTGCCAGCCGTGGTAGGGCGTACCGTTGTAAGATATTTCGAAGAAGTAACGCATATAAATTGTCAATTGACAATTGACAATTGACAATTTTCATAGACCACAGCGGCCCCTTGTCCAACGCCAATACACATGGTGGATACGCCATACTTTACTTTTCTCTTTTGCATTTCGTGGATGAGTGTAGCGCTGATACGCACGCCACTGCAACCCAACGGATGACCCAGTGCAATAGCACCACCATTTACATTTACCAATTGCGGATCGATTTCCAACTCCTGCATGCAAGCCAGCGATTGCGCAGCAAAGGCTTCGTTCAACTCAAACAATCCAATGTCAGAAATTTTTAAACCGGCACGTTGCAATGCTTTCTTCACCGCAGGCACCGGCCCCACACCCATAAATGCCGGATCAACTCCGGCAACAGCCATTGACACTACCCGCGCCAACGGTTTTTGTGAAAAGGTTTTCAGATAACTCTCTCCTATTAATAATGCAGCCGCAGCGCCATCATTAATACCCGATGAATTTCCGGCTGTAACACTTCCGCCTTCGCGGAAAGCGGGTTTAAGTTGTGCCAGTTTTTCAAGTGAAGTTTCGCGCGGATATTCGTCTTGCGTAAACTCAATGGTCTCTTTGCCTTTTGTAACGGATATCGAAACCAACTCTTCTCTAAACCGATTGGCTTTAGCGGCTGCAAAATAGTTACGTTGCGATGTCAGACCAAACTTATCCTGTGCCTCGCGACTGATTTTCCATTTCTCGGCAACGTTCTCGGCTGTTTCACCCATCGAATAGGGATGATACAACTTCGAAAGTTTTGAATTGATAAAACGCCAACCAATAGTGGTATCAAAAATTTCGGCTTTGCGCGAAAAAGCTTCTTCGGCTTTAGCCATTACAAACGGTGCGCGACTCATACTTTCTACGCCACCGGCTATGTAACAATCGCCATCGCCATTGGCAATTGCCCGCGCGGCATCCATAATAGCTTGTAACCCCGAGGCGCACAACCGGTTAACCGTTACGCCACCAATTTCTTTCGGTAAGCCTGCCAGCAACAAAGCCATGCGCGCCACATTGCGATTGTCTTCACCAGCCTGATTAGCAGCACCAAATACTACATCTTCAATGCGGGTAACATCAAGCTGAGGATTTCGCTCTACCAATTTTTTAATCACACCGGCTGCCAGATCATCGGGCCGAACAGAAGCCAGCGCACCACCAAACTTTCCAATCGGGGTGCGTAAAATATCCATCACATAAACTGATTTTGTCATAGAATTAAATTCGGTGGCTTGCGCGATTTAAGTAGTTTTGCAGCAAGTTAACGCAACCCTTTTATGTGGCAAAGAATACAAACAGTGTTTCTGGCATTAGTAGTAGTAAGTATGGTGGTAAGCCTTTTTTTACCCATCTGGAAAGTGACGAATGGCACAACTGAGTACCAATTATTTCCACTTCACTTTTCAACCATTGAAAACGGCCAGCGTACCACCCTGTATTTTCCATATTCGCTTACCGCGATATTGATGGTGGCTGCGGCTACCATTGCGGTAATGGAAATAAGACGGTTCGACAATCGGATTACGCAAATAAAACTGGGCACACTCAACTCGCTTATTCTGGCTGGAGCGTTGGGTTCGGCTGTTTATTTCTTCATACAAGTTTCAGAACAATACAAAGCCGGGCCTGCGCATTTGCCTCCCATGTTGTGGGTAATGTTTGTAGGTGTAGCCTGCAACTGGTTGGCCGTGCGTTTTATTCGCAGAGACGAAAAATTAGTGCGTGACTCTGATCGCCTGCGCTAACCTTTTTACCTAGCTTCTGTTTTAATAGAAATCCATTTAACCAATTTATACTATGGCCTTAACCAAACTTGGTCCTGCCGATGCAAACACTGTTGGCAATTTACCGGCTGTCGGTTCTACCGCGCCTGATTTCATTTTTACATCGGCTGATATGAAAGATGTAAAACTTGCCGATTACAAAGGCAAAAACATTGTACTGAATATTTTCCCCAGCGTAGATACCAACGTGTGCGCAGCTTCTGTGCATGAGTTTAATAAGTTGGCTGCTTCTGTTGATAATACCGTAATCTTTTGTGTATCGAAAGATTTGCCCTTTGCACAAAAACGTTTTTGTGGCGCAGGCGGAATTGACAAAGTTCATTTGGTTTCTGATTTCCGCGGACGCGGTTTTGGAAAAGCTTACGGAGTTGAATTACAAGACAGCGGCTTTGCGGGTTTGTTTGCACGCGCTGTGGTGGTGATTGATCCAACCGGAAAAGTGAAGTACACCGAACTGGTTCCGCAAATTGGTGAAGAACCCGATTATGATTCGGCTTTGAAAGCGATTTAAATCTTAAACAAAATTAAATTTCAGAACCCCTTTCCAATTACGGAAGGGGTTTTTTATTTTTCATTAAATCAGGTTCACATGAAAAGTTGTATAAGTACCCTTTTGTTGCTTTCTGGCATGATCTGCTTCGGACAAGACATCCAAATAAAAGATATACAGTTTAGTCAGGGGTATCAATTCAGTAAATTATCAGAAGAAAATTTCAGATTTATCTATAGAATAAAAGGACGCGATTTAAATCAATCTGCATTTAGGAAAATTGATTTTAATGATCGGCTTGAAATGCTGGACACAACCTTGATCAGACTGCAGGGTAATTATCAACTAATTTCCACAACCACCAGTAAAACGCATACGGTCTCGGTTTTTGGAACAGGGGTTACAGCGAGCTTAGTCATTCACTTTATTGACAATCAAACTGAAGATCAGCTTTTCTATCCGCTTCAAATCATGGGATTCTGGAAAAAAAAGAATCCTATTCAACTTCATTCTTCTCCATCCTCAAATGCTATTTACCTACTTTATAAAATCGATAAAAGAAATTGGGAGTTGCAACAAATTGATTTAAGAGGAAAACCAATTTGGAGCAAGCGTTTCACAGATACTAAAAAAATATATGTTGGGAACATTCATTTAATAGATGACACTAAGCTTGCGCTGGTAAGAATAAAACACGCTGGTAGTCGCAAGGCAGAAAATGAGGTTTTGGTAATTGATGGAAATACCGGCAACGAGGTTTACACGCATCAACTCTTCAGCGAGGATTCTAAAAGCACTGTTGATAATCTTATCTACAGCGATTCTATTCTATACCTAGCTGGTAGAACATTTTTTAAAAATCGCGTAAGCAATCAAACAACCGGGCTTCCATATTTGCGTCAATTCGATAGCAATAATGCGTCTGACATTAAACTCACAAGCAGTTTGATGAATCTTAAAACCTATTGGATGGATGTGGTGACAACCAATACAGGAGAACGATACCTGATTGGTGAAACATTTACTAATGAGCCATACGGAGCTTATTTTATGAAAGGCGTAGCCACCGGATTAATGACGCTTGGATTATTCTATGTTTCCTGGACTAGCATGAAATTTCAACAAGTTGCCGTTGTTCCGTTAGATAATCCAAATGCGCCTCCACTTACGTTAGTCCCGCTCACACCACGAAGAATTCAACTTGGAACCTATCTACCCGGTTATCCCTTTGCTACCTACTCGTATAATACCGGGCAAGTAAGATATTGGGGGCACGACAACAAAGAAAGCGTTGTACTAATGAATGGTGGATCCCTAAAGCGCTACAACCTTCTTTCCAAAACATCAGAAGATCTGGGGCTGCTACCTGGAAACAGTTCACAAATTGTTATTCATACATCAGAAGATTATCTTATCTACCTAAATCAACGCAAGGTTAACAACTTGATTGAATTTAAAGTATTGCCGCTCACCAAATGAGAATCCTGACATTTGCTTTATTGATTTTGGTTTTTTTCGAAGCTTCTGCCCAAGTTGTCTTTGATTTACCGGATAAAGAAAAGAAAGTTATTCACAATAATCTATTTGCCTCTTTTCACGTAACACTCGGGTTTGTAGGGCCAACTGATGTTAATAATTACATCAGCAGAGAGATAGACAGAATTGCGCCCGGTGGTGTATTTTTTCAACAAGGTACTTCTACAATTTCTGTAGCCTGCGCTTTCAATTTTGCCGTTTTATACAGAACCAAAAATAACTTTCAATTTTCATTACCAATTGAGTATGGAACAGCCCCCAAAACAATCATAATAGACAACACAACTTTAAAGTTTAGTATGAATCGTTTTTCGATTGGCCCGCTGGCTTCCTATCGGTTTCTTGAACAAAATGAAAGTTCTTTATATGCCGGAGCAGGATTACTTTATCACAACATGTGGTTTGAAAACGCTTCCGCATCAGTTTTAGGTCCAAGATTTGAGTTTGGTTACACCACTTTCCGTTTACTCAACGATTTCGAATTCTTTGTAAATGTTGATCTCGCCAATGGAAAAACAAAAGACAATTTTGCCGCAGTGCAATCCATAGACTTTACCGGATTTTATTTTGGGACCAGGATTATTTTCTAATGTTAACTTCATGGTGTGATAGCAGTCCGGTTTATCAATAAATCTTATGTCTTATCCTATGAAAAATTTAGCAGCCTTTATTATCGTTTGGTTAATGGGTTACTTACTTGGCTTTAGCCAACCTCAAACCTACTACCTTACAGCCGATCGCGTTTTTGATGGCGAAGTGTTACACGAAGGTTGGGCCGTAGTCGTAGAAGGCGATAAGATTATTGCAGCTGGCCCCAGGAGTTCTGTTAAAGAACCAGCCAAAGCCATTAAAATAAATTTTCCAAACAGCACCCTCACACCGGGCCTCATCGAAGGACATTCGCACTTATTGCTTTACCCTTATAACATTACTGATTGGGACACACAGGTGCTGAAAGAAACTGATTCGTATCGCACCGCGCGTGCTACCGTGCACGCTAAAAATACATTGCTGGCTGGCTTTACTACTGCGCGCGACCTCGGCACCGAAGGCGCTGGTTATGCTGATGTTGGCCTCAAGCGCGCCATTAATGAAGGCGTTATTCCGGGGCCGCGGTTGTTAGTTGCCGGCCGGGCCATTGTGTCAACCGGTTCGTACGGTCCAAAAAATTACGATCACGATCAACAGATTATGCTTGGCGCAGAAGCAGCCGATGGCAATGATTTGATTCGCGTGGTGCGCGATCAGATTGGCAAAGGGGCCGACTTTATTAAAGTATATGCCGATTACCGTTGGGGATTGAATGGGGAAGATCAACCATCATTTACGTTAGATGAATTGAAGTGGATAAACGAAGTAACGCGCAGCAGCGGCCGTGTGTTAGTGTGTCATGCAAAATCGAAAGAAGCCATTAAGCGTGCCGTGCTGGCCGGTGCCGAAACTATTGAACATGGCGATTTTATAGATGCTGAAATTGGTAAGCTGATGAAAGAACATAACGTTACGTTTATCCCCACGCTGGCCGCTGTGGATGTAATCTCGCAATATCGCGGCTGGAAAAAAGGAGTAACACCCGAACCCACCAATGTTACCAACAAGAAAAAAAGTTTTAAAGAAGCATTAGCCAGTGGCGTAACCATTGGCATGGGTGGCGATGTGGGTGTGTTTCCGCATGGCGACAATGTGTTGGAAATGGAGTTGATGGTAGAATATGGAATGCCGGTATTGAATGTGTTGAAAGCCGCTACGAGTATAAATGCCCGAACTTTTCATTTAGAAAATCAGGTGGGTTTTATCAAACCCGGTTTAAAAGCCGACTTATTAATTGTTACGGGCGATCCTTCTAAAAACATCTCCGATCTGCGCAACATAAAATTTGTAATGAAGGATGGTGTGGTGTATCGAAGTGAAGAATGATTTTCCTGGTAGAATAGTTGCTGGCTACTCGTTACTAGCCACTGGTTAGTTAGGAGTAACTTAATAAGTTTGGTTTACAACCAGTAGCCAGAGACGAGAGACCAGCAACCAGAGACCAGTAACCAAGATCAGATTAAATCTCGTACCTTAGTTCAACCTTTTTTAAAAATCTCTTACGCATGAATCGCAAACAAGCTCTTAAATCAATTGCCGCTACTGCTGCCGGTGTAGTGGCCTTACCCGAAATGGTAAAAGCCATGAACAAACTTCCTGAAAGTCTCAATAACAAAATCAATCACTCCGTGTGCCAGTGGTGTTATAATTCCATGCCATTAGAAGATTTAGCGAAAGCCGCAAAAGAAATCGGGTTGAAGTCGATTGAGTTACTGGGAGCCGACCAATGGGCCGTAGTACAAAAGCATGGACTTACCTGTGCGATGGCTTACGCGACTGATATTGGTTTGAACAAAGGCTTTAACGATCCCACACTCCACGAAAAATTATTGAAAGACTATTCCGTTTCCATACCCAAAGCGGCTGCAGCCGGATTAAAAAGTGTAATCTGCTTTAGTGGTAACGCTAATGGCTTGAGTGCTGAACAAGGAATTGAAAACTGCGCCAAGGGGTTAGCTCCGGTTATGAAAATTGCCGAGCAACACAACATACTGGTGCAAATGGAATTGCTGAACAGCAAAGTAGATCATAGAGATTACCAGTGCGACCATACCGCATGGGGCGTAAAGCTGGCCGAAAAATTAGGTTCACCTAATTTTAAATTGTTGTACGATATTTATCACATGCAGATTATGGAAGGCGATGTAATTGCTACTATCCGCAAACACCATAAATACATTGGCCATTACCACACCGGTGGTGTACCAGGCCGCAACGAAATAGACGATACACAAGAACTATACTACCCCGCTATTATGAAGGCGATTGTTGAAACCGGCTTCACTGGTTTTGTAGGACAAGAGTTTATTCCTAAACGCCCCGATAAGTTGGCTTCGCTGAAGCAGGGTGTTGGGATTTGTGATGTGTAGTGCTTGATTTTGCTTTGTTTAAACTATACTAATAGCAATATCTGCAAGATTTTGATTCTTACTACTATCACTTTTTTGCGTAAATTTGAAATCAAACTGTAAGTTAAATGGGACTTCCATCTGTTTTCATATCATACAATCCCAATTCTGATATTGAGCAAACTCTAGCAGTAAGGCTACATACCATTGGTGCTGTTCATGGGTTCAATATGTTACTGCCCGACAGGAGAGGTTTCGGAAGTGTTGTTTCATCCGAAACAAGAAGCAGAATTTTGGAAGCCGATTTTTTTATTCTTTTTTCAACCAGCTCTCTAAGTTCGACCGTACTCAATGAGATACAAATAGCTTCATCGAAGCTTCACGAGAAATCAAAAATTTTAGTCATTTACGATATTACTGTTGGTAAGAACTTAGCTGGCGCTGACAACTTCACTGAAGTCTATATTAATAGGTCATCTTCCATAGAGGAAATTCTAAACACAATACTTACAAAAGTTAAGGGCATTCAAAGTAATGGAAATGATCAGGGGGGATTTTTCTCAGTCTTGGGACCCATTCTACTTACCGGGCTTGGGCTGTTTGCGCTTGCAAGTGTTTTAGACGAGCCGAGAAGACCAAAAAGAAGGTTGCCCAAAAAGAAAAATGCACCGGCCAAAAAAGCAAAGAAGGCTGTTAAGAAAGTAAAAGCCAATGCAACTAACAGCCGTTATAGATAATGTTACTTTAGTTAATCTTACTAAGCTAAAGCACCACCACATCTTCAATTCTCTTCGAAGTCTTTTCAGCCAGATTCATATTCCACAGGAAGTAAGAAAAGAGTATGAGGTGCAGATTTCAAAAGAACCAGATAGGGTTTGGGTTTTGGAAAGGCTACGTCCCAACCAAGGGTTCTACTCAGCTTGCGATAGGTATGATACTATTGCTCTTTCGATCATTAAAGGCATAAAAGGTATTGACAGGGGTGAGGCGGAAGCAGTAGCTCAATACCGAACTATAAACTCACACTATATCCTTTCAGACGATGTGAAATTCAAAAAAGCCATATTGAGTTTTGATTCAAGAATCAAAGTGCTAACAACTCTTCACATCGTTGCAATGCTCGACTTCCGTCAGTATGTTGTAAATGTTGACGAGATTCTAAAATCACTCCACTCAATCCATCCTTTTAATAGCAAGAGCTTGCGAACAGCTTACATCGACTCCGCCAACGAACTCGGCATTTCAGTAAGTAAGAAAGTACTCAACGCTAAATGCAGTTTTAAAAAATTTGGACTGAAATAGTCTTAATAACGGTTAAAACATATTAGTTAAGCTATTCAACATCTACCCGCTTTTAAAATGCTCTCCTCAAAAAACATCAAACTCTTCTTACGCATCTCTTTATCAGTTTCCTTTCTTTCCGCTGTAGCGGATCGGTTTGGTTGGTGGGGCGAAAATTTTTCGGTTTGGGGTAACTGGGAAAACTTTGTAGCCTACACACAAGTGATTAATCCGTGGTTACCCACCGCATTGGTTTCGCCTGCGGCTATTACGGCTACCGCAGCCGAGGTAATTTTTCCGGTGTGTTTACTGCTCGGCTTTAAAACTGAACTGGTGGCCAAACTCAGTGGCTTCTTGTTACTGTTGTTCGCCTTAGCCATGACCTTCTCTTCAGGCATAAAAGGTGCATTCGATTATTCTGTGTTTACCGCTTCGGCCGCAGCCTTTGCATTAAGCCTTATGAAAGAAAAGTATTTAGAGGTGGATAGTGTGTTGAAGAAATAAGTATTCTAAATCTTCTAGTCACGTAAGTGAAAGAATCAAAAAAACTTAGTGTGAAATGTCATTCCGCAGGAGCGAGAGAGTTGCAATAAATAAATCAAACATCATCATTACACTAAAACTTACTGTTTGCTCTGGCGAATTCCGGAATCCCGATGAGTTATTGATGATTCTACTATAAAATGCTTCTTAACTTCTTTCATCTGTAACCGCATCGGGATCGTGGTACGGGCTTGGAGTTTCAGGCTTCGGCAAAATTATAACCCAGTACCCGACCGCGATGACGTGTTCGTTTACCTATCTTTGTTAATCAACCTCTCGAAAACAAGCCGTTCGACATCTGCGATGTCGAGCTACAGATAAAAGAAGATTTTCAATCTATCTTAAAATAAAAC
>Ga0075163_10013117_pt1 | contig 10767 bp, 5 predicted proteins | sample JI1023141ADNA_FD_71478 | JGI IMG/M metagenome (GOLD analysis project Ga0075163, IMG submission 71478) | Wastewater effluent complex algal communities from Wisconsin, to seasonally profile nutrient transformation and Carbon sequestration -... | ecosystem: Engineered > WWTP > Effluent > Algae... | reverse complement strand
TCGTGGTGGATATTCGCAGCGGCGGGAGCGGCGGCGGTGGCCATAGCCCTGATCACGGTGAGTTACCAGGGTATTAAGGCGGCGCTGTCGAACCCGGTGCGCTCGCTGCGAAGCGAGTAGGCCTGAAAAGAGGGGACTCAAAAGCCCAACCCGACCCTGGAAGTCATGGTGTTGAACGGCGGCAAACTGCCGCCGGCAATAATGACTGCCCCTGTTGCCGGATGGACTGGTGAGTCCCCTTTGTTATGTCGGTACGGTTAGTGGATATCAGCGCCTGGTATAGTCGCCTTGCTGCAGGTATTCAGCTTCTTCAAACACCAGAATGCAGTGATTTTCAAAAGCAGAGTTATTGGCCAGTTGGCAAAAACGGGCTGTGAGAATCATATCGGTTTCGCCGGGATCCGGTACGGCGAAATCGCCGATTACTTCCATGCGTTTGCCGGAGGCGTCTTTTACGGTCATGCTTTCCAGCAGCAACAGGTGCAGCAGGGAGAATTCATTGCTTTCCACGGTGACCTGTCCTTTGAAAAGACAGCCGTCGAAGCGGGCCGAACGTTTTACCAGATCGGCAAAAGTAGCGTCCATCGGTACGGGTTGCGGGTTTGCCTGGCCGGAATACAGATAAAACCGGACGGCAATGCAAAGAAGAACCCAAATGGTGAAAATTGCTCGGAGGGAATTAAACATGATTGGGAAGATTGAATGGTGAAAGTAGAACAGTTGATGGCGAGGCATTGGGGTGGCGGAGGGTGGCTCAGGGGCCTTCCTCCAGGATGGCGATGCACCACCGCAGCATCAAGTGAAGCAGGGAATGGAATTGTTTCATGTGTTTGAATGGTCATGTTGTGTGCAAATCGGTACAGGTGAGCTGGGTCATGTTTGGCGCCGCTGCGTGATCATGCGCCTTGCCAGGGCAAGCAGCAACAGCATGGAGAGGAACGGGAGTAGCATAATCGGAATGGGTGTTGGGCGGGTGCTTCAGGGACACAAGGGTGGCCGGTCGCCGGGTGGCGGCAATGCCTCGTTTGTGCCCCGTCGGGCCGCTGAAAGTGAAAGTGCTAAAGAAGTCCGGAGGAACGAGCGCACGTCCGATCTTTCGATTCCCGTTTGTCAGCGCTTGCCGGCGAGCAATAGAAAGCGGGAGTTCGGATGAGCGTCGGGGCTCGTATTTCCTTTGTTGGAACAAAGTTATTGGCGAAAAAGCCTGGTTTCGGGGAAGGAATCCGTAAGTCGTGTTCTTTTTGGTATTGTATTGAATCTCAATTAATTATTTTTTTATATGGAACTGGTCTCCCGATATTTTGCACTTTTTTATTACCTATTGTCAGTCTTACGCCTAAATAATTCCGGGAATATTATAAAATTCCCGGAATTATTCGGAAACTTCCCGGAATTCAAATATAAACCATGCCAGCCAACAAATCGGAAACAGGAAGAACCAAAGAAACCTTCGAACGGCTGTTCGACGAGTTTTGTGCAAGGTTTGAAGGACAGGGGATTTTATTGCGAAGTGTGAAATACGGGCAAACCAAAATTCACTCCAGTGCCTTTTCGAATGTTCACAGCCAAATGATAAAACATGAGGCGGTTGTAACCTATTTGCAGAAATTCGGTGTGCAACTTGAATCGGTTAATTTCGGCTGGTGGTTTTACAAGACAGTGAACAGCCTGAAAAAATTAAATCCGGGTCAAAGGAACAAGGTGCGTGATCCCTGGTACGAACACTGCTACGCCATTTTCCTGGGCTACAAAGACCTCGACGATTTCGAGCAAAAACTGGACCTCGGAAAATCCACCGTTCAGGCGCCCGATCCTGCTGCTCCCGCTCCGGCACCCGCTGCCGCCTCGCCCTATATTCAGCACTACATCGGCGTCTACTATTCCATCAAAAATTACTGGATCAAAAAATTCCTGCTCAGCATCGACTTTACGCCCCGCCCCGACGGCATTTTCCCGGCCACCCAGTGGGGATTTCACGTGCAGCATGAAGACCACGACATGCACTCCGTAAAGGTATTTGCCATTCCGGAAAAGATAAATTCCATCACATTTGAAGGCACAGCACGCCAAACTGGCAAACACCTGTACATTGATCTGGCATTCCACGGCAACGAGATTATCAAGACCCCGATGCAGATGCACATGATTGGCGTAGTAGACGATTGGGGAGCATCTGATAAAAAGATCATCATATCATCATTACAGACGGTTTCACTTGGAGGCTATGTAGTTACTCTGGAGGCTGTGCTGCTCCAAACGACGCCGGATATCGTACTCCAATTGCGGAATAACCCCATTCATTTTCTCAGTCCTTTGATCCCCGGTGTCGATGCCGACGAACAAAACAGTCTTCGGCTTTACCTGATGCTCCAACGGCGCAATTTCTGGGCAAGCGACCGAATCATGCAGGCGCTCACGGAATTGCAGGTGCGTTCCACATTGGTAGAGCCCTACACAGTCCAACTGCATGGGCGATGGCGCATCTGGAATTTTGGGATCGGCGAAGCGGGCCGGGTCGTACAGAGCCTGCTTGAAATCGAATCTCCGCTGTTCGCTTCCTTTTTGCACCCATACATTCAGGAAGGCAACCCGAGAGCAACCTTGTTGCGCAAACAGGCGGCGGTGCTGACACTCAGCGACGGCAAACTTTGTTTTGCTTCCTACGCCGTCGGGACAGGCAGCCACCTGCGCCTAGCCAACAACGCTATTTTCGACCTACACAAGCTGAACAACAATGGCCAGGGCTATGCCGAAGGCGTTTACATTTCCGGCTCCAATGCCGGCATTCATAGCCTCATCGGCGGCTATTGCGTGATGTGTAAAATCGGAAAATTCGACAAGGAACGGGACGAGCCCAGGATTTTGAGGCGGGAAGAGGCGGAAAACCTGGCATCCGAGCTCGGTATCTCCGAAATGTACGAGGCGCTGCACCTGCTTTGGAAAAAGAAACACGACCGCAAACCTACCCGAACAGCACATTACGGCATCTGGTACGACCCTGACAAAGGATATTTACTTGTTAAACGCACCCGTGGCATGTTCAAAGGTCGGTATGAATTCCCGGGAGGCAAGCTCGAATTCGGCAAATCACCAACAGTGTGGCTGGAACAAAAATTTCTGGAGCAAACCAACCTGGTTGCCACCTTCGAGCCCTTGAAGTATGTGTCGTCGATCGAGTTTCCCCAAATTTATGCCGGCGAGGAAGTGCGCTTTCACAGTGTGGGAATCCTGTACGAAGCCAGAGTAAGTGACGAACCGCGCACCACCAGTGACATCGTCGTCTGGAAGAAAAAAGAGCACGTGCGCCCCAACGAATTGACTCCCCTGACGGAGAAAATCATGGAGGACCTGAAAAACTACACTTTTTTCCTGAAACCTCCACCCAGTACGGACAAGCAACAGCAGGAGCCGCCGGTCGATGCCGTGTACGAATAAGCGCATTCGCCCGGCGGCTCCCGTGGTGTTTTATCTCAGCACCAGTTTTCTGACGCTGGCGCCCTGCTCCGTGCGCATTTCCACAAAATACATGCCCGCTGCCCATCCCGAAGCGTCGAATTCGATGCGTTGCATCCCGGCCGGGTAAGCAGCCGATGCCAGGGTGGCAATCGACTGGCCGGCGGTGTTGAGCAGGCGCAGGGTTGCGGTGGTGGATTCCGGCAGGTCGAACGTCAGGGCAAAACGCCCCGGCGCCGGGTTGGGCGACAATGCAAAGTCGGGGCGCCCGCCAGCCACGTCATGTGCAGCAACGGCCGCCAGCAGGCCTGAACGAGGGCCCTGCAACACATCGCGGATGATGTCCGCCTGGCCCTGGGTGAACATATTCATACACGCCTCGCTGGAGTAATCCATGTAATTCTCCACCAGATCGGGCATGTCGGCGTTGTAATAAGTTTCTATGTTGGTGCAGCTGTTTTTGGTGGTGTCGCAGTCAAATTCCGATTGCGCACTGGCAAAAGGAGTGTCGTCTATCCCGTCCGACTGTGCGCAATCATTGGGGCCGAAAGTGCCGCCGTCGCCCCAGATGTGGCGCAGGCCAAAGTAGTGTCCGACTTCGTGAACGGGGGTGCGGCCTTTGATCAGCAGGTTGCCGGTGCCGCCGGGGATGGCGATCAGGTTGGGGTTGTTGCTGCCGAAAGCGCGAAAATCGATCACCACACCGTCTTCTTCAGGTGCTGGAGCGCCGCTGTTGGCCGGCCAGTTGTCGTAGTTGTTGGGCGGAAAAGCGAATCCCAGGATCTGCCCCAGATCGATGCCGCCAAAGCTGAGCGGCTGGATTTTGCAGACCCAGATGTTGAGGTATTGTTCGGTGTTCCAGGCGTCGCTGCCGCCTTGGTTGGTGTGTTTCAGTTCGGACAAAAGGTTGGTGCCCAACAAACTGACTTCAAAAAGTTCGCTGGTCTGAATCCGGACAATCTCAGCCAGGTTGAAATGAATTTCCGGTTTGCCCGCCACCGCCTGGAATACCGCGCGCAGATTGCCGGTATCGGCGTTCAGGCGGTTGTAGTCGGCATTGAGAATGGCTATCTGGTTGAGTACGATGCTGTCGTCGAGGTTTTCTTCGGGTGCGTTCCACACGACATGCACCACTACATTCACCGTGAGCGGGCTGCGGCTGTCGGCATGCGGGGCATGGGCTTCGTCAAAAGTTGCCTGGAAGGCATCGTTCAGTTCGGGGTATTGCTCGCGGACTATTTTTGAAAACACTTCATTGCCGCAAAGGATGGTCGGCGGGGTGGTTTGCGCATGCAGTGCAAGGCTGCTGAAAAGGCAAAGGGTGAGGAGGGTAATTTTCATAAGTCAGGCTTGAATCGGTTAGAAAAGCAGGTGGTTATAAAGATTCGACAGCACAAATGTCTTTCAGGAAAATTTATTGTGTCCATTGCTCGACGGCATTCGTACGGAACGGACAAAAAAGGGGTGTATCAAAAGCCATTTGAGACTTATGATACACCCCCGTTGGGTATTTCGTTTTGCCGGATAATGTCAGCCTTTTAGTTGGCGTAGTCGCTCAGGAATTTCAACCGCATCAACTGTATTTCTTCCCAGGTGATTTCGTCGTCTTTCAAATCCTTGTAGGCTTCGTCGATCGAGTCGGTTTCGGCTGACTTGAAGTATTCCATGACCGTTTCGCGCACATACTCGTCGATCACTTTGTTGAGGTAGTAATCGAGGCTGATCTTGGTGCCGGTATTGACAATGGCGTCGAGTTCTTCGAGGAGTTCCAGCATGGAGAGGTCGTTGCCTTTGCAAATGTCTTCCAGCGGGATTTTCCGGTCGATGGCCGTGATGATGTTCACCTTGGTTTTGGACTTGTTGGCCACCGTTTTGATGGTAATGTCCATCGGCCGCTCAATCTCGTTTTCCTCGCAGTACTTTTTGATGGTATCGATGAACGGCTTGCCGTATTTCTGCGCTTTACCCTGCGACACGCCCACAATCTTGGACATATCGTCCATCGAGATCGGGTATTGCGTGGCCATTTCCTCCAGCGAGGGGTCCTGGAAAATGATGTAGGGCGGCAGGTTCTGTTTTTTGGCGATGCTCTTGCGCAGGTCTTTGAGCATATTCATCAGCGGCTCGTCGAGCACCGCTGTTCCGCCTTTTTCGTCGTCAAAATCGTAGTCGGCTTCCTCGTAGTCGTGGTTGATGGTTACGGAGAGGGGGTAGGGATTTTTCAAATATTCACGCCCCGCTTCCGATACTTTCAGGATGCCGAATTGCTCGATTTCCTTATAGATCAGGTTGTTGATCATGGCGTGGCGGAAAATGGAACTCCAGAAATTTTCGTCCCGATCCTCGCCCACACCGTAGTTTTCCATTTCCGTAAACCGGAAATCCTTCATTTCCTTCGTCTCGCGCCCGAGCAGATAATCCATTATCGTCTTCATCAGGTAGTTCTCGTTGAGATCGAGAATACAGGAGATGACGTTGGCGATTTCTGTTTGCACCTCCATTCTTTCTTTGGGGTTTTTACAGTTGTCGCACATTTTGTGGCAGCTTTCTTCCTCGAATCCCTCCCCGAAATAGTGGAGCAGGAACCGGCGGCGGCAGGAGGCCGTCTCGGCGTAAGCCACTACTTCCTGCATCAGTTGGGCGCCCATTTCGCGCTCGGCGACGGGTTTGTCGCGCAGGAATTTTTCGAGGCGCAGGATGTCGTTGTAGTTGTAAAAGGCGATGCACTTGCCTGTGAGTCCGTCGCGGCCGGCACGGCCGGTTTCCTGGTAGTAGTTTTCGATGGACTTCGGCATGTCGTAGTGAATGACGAAGCGCACATCAGGCTTGTCGATGCCCATGCCGAAGGCGATGGTGGCGCAGATGACGTCGATGTCCTCCATGAGGAAGGCATCCTGGGTGTTGGCGCGGGTTTTGGGGTCGAGGCCCGCGTGGTAAGGTGCGGCCTTGATGTCGTTCACGGAAAGCACTTCAGCCAGATCTTCCGCAGTTTTGCGGTTCTGGACGTATATGATGCCCGATTCGTTGCGGAATTCTTCCTTGATGACCTGGATGATCTGTTTGATCGTCTGGTCTTTTTTGATTTTGGGCCGGATTTCGTAGAACAGGTTGTCGCGGTTGAACGAAGAGATAAACGTGTTCTCCGCGGCCATGTCGAGGTTTTTCAGGATGTCCTGCTGCACCTTGGGCGTGGCGGTGGCCGTGAGCGCCATGATGGGCACATCGCGGGCGATGGCATCGAGCATTACGCGGATGCGGCGGTATTCGGGGCGAAAATCGTGACCCCATTCGGAGATACAGTGGGCTTCATCGACGGCGACGAAAGAGATGTCGCTGTTTTGGAAAAACTCGATGTTTTCTTCTTTGGTGAGGGTTTCAGGTGCCACGTACAGCAGTTTGGTTCTGCCGTCGGTGATGTCCTGTTTCACCTTTTTCATTTGCGCCTTGGTAAGCGAGGAGTTGAGGAAGTGGGCGACTTCGTCCTCATCGGAATAGCCGCGGATGCTGTCCACCTGATTTTTCATCAGGGCGATCAGGGGGCTGATGACAATGGCCGTGCCAGGCAACATGAGCGCAGGCAACTGGTAGCAAAGGCTTTTACCACCGCCGGTCGGCATGATTACGAAGGTGTCTTTTTTGTCTAGAAGGCTCTGAATGATCGCGCCTTGTTCGGCCTTAAATGCGTCGAATCCGAAGTATTTCTGGAGATTCTCTAATAAAACATCATGTTCTGTTGCAGTCGCTGTCATCTTCTGTTCGATTAATTTTGTTCGTCAGGCGGTACCCTGTCTCCTTTTGTGATGATGGATGGCTGCGGCGGCATGTCTTTTTGCTACCCTGGCCGGGGTCTTTCGACGCCATGCTTTTTCAGCCGATGAAATTAAGAAATGTTGGCATTATCCAGCAAACGAGCGGTGATTTTTTGGACAAAATTTCTTCCCTGCCGCACCAACTGCACTGAGCCGTCGCACACCCTTTCGGGATTCACTTAAATCCCCCCGGCAATCCGATGTTTTTCATGCCGAAAGTCCGACTTTTGTGCCTTCCGCTGTGGAGCCGGACCATGCGTCCAAATCTCCGTTTCAGCGTGCCTTTTTAAAAAAGCCGCCAAAGATAGAAAAATAAATGTTGAAACACCGGCAAATTTTTGTCAGGTTTTTTTCAAACAAAAAGCAAACGATCCGGCAATAATTTGGTGGGACGGAAATTCAGGTTTGAATTTCCGAATAAAAATTGGGAGACAAACCATTGGATTCAGAAAAAAACATACTCGCCATTGCCCAGCGCACCATTCGTATCGAAGCCGATGCCCTGCTGGCTTTGGCCGACAGCCTCGACGATACCACCGATTTTCAGACCTGCGTGGAAGCCATTGCCGCTTCGCCGGGCCGCCTGGTCATCACCGGCATCGGCAAGAGCGCCATTGTGGCACAAAAGATCACCGCCACGCTCAATTCCACCGGCACACCCGCCCTTTTCCTGCACGCTGCCGACGCCATTCACGGCGACCTCGGCATGATCCGGCCATACGACCTGGTGCTCTGTATCTCCAAAAGCGGCGAAACCTCCGAAATCCGGGTGTTGGTGCCCCTCGTCAAAAACTTCGGAAATCCACTCATTGCCATGACCGCCAACCGGCAAAGCACACTTGCCCGGCAAGCCGACTATGTGCTCTGGACACCCATAGAACACGAAGCCGACCCCAACAACCTCGCACCCACGGCCAGTACCACCGCACAAATGGCCCTCGGCGACGCCCTCGCAGTCGCCCTGCTGGCTTATAAAGGCTTTTCGCCCGGCGATTTTGCCAAATTCCACCCCGGCGGCGCCCTGGGCAAACAACTCTACCTCCGCGTGCGCGACCTCTACACCCTGCACGAGCGCCCGCAAGTAGGCCCCGATGCTTCCCTGAACGAAGTGATCCTGGAAATTTCCTCCAAACGTCTCGGCGCAACCGCTGTGCTCGACGAGAGCGGGCATCTGCTGGGAATCATCACCGACGGCGACCTGCGCCGCATGATCCAGCGCGGCGGCGATTTTTCACACCTTTCGGCCCGTGACATTCTCTCGGCCCGGCCCAAATCCATCGAACCCGATGCCATGGCAATTGATGCGCTGACGCTGATGCGCAGCAACTCCATTTCCCAACTCGTAGTCACAGAGGATGGAAAATACCTCGGCATGGTACACCTGCACGACCTGGTGCGGGAAGGACTGGTGTGAGGGGCGGGAGCCGCAAAACTATCGGACGATCGTCACGCTTCCTTCGTACTTCAGCGATACTTCATCCAGAAACTCCAGTTCCGCTACCCAGGAATACACGCCAGGCGGCAGCGGTTTGCCGCGGAAGGTGCCGTCCCAGCCGCTCTGCTCGTCGTTGGGAGCCAGGTCCTCGCGCTGGAACACCAGTTCGCCCCAGCGCGAATACACCTGAAAGGTCCTGACCCTTGCCACCTCGGGTCCGCCATACACGGTGAATGTTTCATTTACGCCGTCGTCGTCGGGACTGAACACATTGGGCACATACACATCGCGTTTGTCGAGCACAATCACCCGTACCTGGTCCGAATCCGTGCAGCCGCCCGGCGCCGACACAGTCAGTGTATAGGTCGTGGTATGGTAGGGAGTGGCTTCGGGTTGCGGGCAATCGTAACAGGAAAGCCCGGGTAGCACCGACCAGATGAATGTATCCAGTGGTACGTTGAACGACAGGTTGAGGCGGGTACCTTCTCCGAGGTCCACGGTAAGATCGGGCCCCAGTTCAATTTCAGGGATCAGCGGAGTGACAAAAACGGCACTTTGGGCTGCGGTGCAGCCGTTGGCATCGCGCACCGTCAGGGTATAACTGCCCGGCAACAAATCCTTGAATTCGGTGGCCGGGCCGAAAGCGCCCCCCGAAAGACTGTATGTGTAGGGTGTCGTGCCACCGCCAGTAGCAACCACACTGGCCGAACCGCTGCTCAGGCCGTCGCAGCCGGGTTTTTCAAACAAGGCTTCCAGCGTCAGTGCTTCAGGTGCGGCCAGATCAGCCTGCACCATCAGCGTGCATCCCTGGGCGTCGGTGACGGTGCACAGATAGGTGCCGGCGCCCAGGCTTTGCAACTGACTGGCCTGACTGCCATTGTCCCACAAAATGGAATAGGGTGGAACGCCGCCCTGGAGCGACATGTCAATCGAGCCGTCCATTGCTCCGAAACAGGATACCTGGAAACCGTTGAAGTCCTTCAATTGTACCTGGCTGCCGAGCGCCGGCGGTTCGGCCACATCACCAAAGAAAATGGCGGAATTGCCAAAGTTGTCCGACACGGTGACGAAATAGGTGCCGGCCGGCAGGTTACTCACGGTCTCCGTCTGGTTGAGTCCGGCCACCGCACCCGTTCCGGCAGGCGCCCCGGTACCGATGCGCGCCCAGTTGTACTGAAAGGGGGGCGTGCCGTAATCGAGCAGAAACTGGAACGAACCGTTGGTGGCGCCGTTGCACATGGTCGGGCTGGTGTTCAGGTCGCCCTTGATCTGGCAGGCGATGACCTCCAGGTCGAGATAGACAATGCTGTCGCAACCACTGACCGATGTCAGAATTTTTTGAAACTGTCCACTTTCAAAAAAAGCCTGGCCGCCTACGTATATGCTGTCGTCTTCACAAATGAACAAGTCGAGACTGGTGGATACCACCTGCAATTCTTCCAAATAAATCCGCACCAGGCTATCACACCCTTCCGAGCCGATGAAGTGAAATTCATAAATGCCCGGGTCGCACAGCAATGTATCGGCCCCGGAAAAACACTCGCCCGCACATATTTGCGCCTGTATCACGGTGGGTGGAATGCCGGTGACCACCACTGTCTGGCAGACGGGGGCAGCGGTGTCGCAGGCGTTGGAGGCCGTAGCGCATACGTTGTGTACGCCCGGCGTCGCCCAGTTGATCACCACACTCGTGTCAATTCCCGAAGTAATTTTGACGCCGTCCAGCGTCCATTCGAAAGAGGCTGCACCTGTAGGGGCGTCAATACTGAACAACGTCGGCGTCTCGGCACAGGCTTTGGCCGGCCCGGTCAGTGCGCCGGAAGTTGTAAGTTCGGTCACATTGGTAGTGCCGCTTATCACATTGATGGTGTAGTTGCACACGTCGTCCTGGCTGCCGTCCATCACGAGGTAATAGTACTGCCCGATCACCAGCGGGACGGTATTGGTAAAGGTTGTCGTCGTATTGGGAGGCAGGTCGGTGTCGCAGTTGGACACCAGTTGGAAGGTTTCGCAATCCAGGCTCCTGTAAATACCCACTTCGAGTCCTTCGTTGAATTGGCAATTGAATAC
>Ga0075163_10013116_pt1 | contig 10767 bp, 5 predicted proteins | sample JI1023141ADNA_FD_71478 | JGI IMG/M metagenome (GOLD analysis project Ga0075163, IMG submission 71478) | Wastewater effluent complex algal communities from Wisconsin, to seasonally profile nutrient transformation and Carbon sequestration -... | ecosystem: Engineered > WWTP > Effluent > Algae... | reverse complement strand
AAATTATTTTCGAAGGATGTCTTACCGGGGTTGTACGAATGGAACAGAATATTTTTTCCGATGCGCTCCGGTGTAGGTGTTCACCTTTTCAAATTGCCATGGGTCTTCAATCCGTTTGGCGCTGTACCTGCGCTCTATGGCCACTCGGGCTTGTCGGGGGCTTTGGCATATTGCAATCCTGAGCGGGAGCTGTTTATCACCGGCACAGTCAACCAGGTTGCACATCCGGATTTGTCTTTTCGTATGGCGATAAAATTGCTTCAAGCGGCAAAGTAAACGACCAACAGTGAGAATAATTTTAATATCTCTCTGTACAACTTCTTCATGATTAAAGCAGCTTCAGAATAAAGTCACTCACACCAACACGACTTCCTTTTTTGTTTGCCATTGACATATACACAAATCGCAGCCTGAAAGCCATCTATGTAGCTGATTAATTCACCATTGCCATCCACGAACTCGCCGGTATTGAGCGACTCACCAATAGACGAATAAAACCTGACATTCCACAACCTATCATTTCTATATTCTCTTTCACTTTCAACTTTGCCATCTTTATAATAATGTATCTCCCATCCTTCGCGTTTATTCATTTTATAACTCGTAACGTAGTCCAGCAGACCATCCTGATCGTACACGTAATAAAGGCTATCCAATTTTGGCACCCCAAAAATTTTCTTATCTAAAACATAGTAGCTATACTCATAGTGTCTGGCGCCATTCTCATAGTACTCCGTCTGAAAAACATACTGCACATTGTTCTTGCTCGTATTGAAGGTTTTTTCTTTTACAACATCATTGTCGTAATAGCTGAAAACAATTGACTCGTCTTCAAAATAAGAACCGTCCTTCTCAAACTTCAGGATATCTATTACACCAATTCTTCCCATTTTATCGTACATCGTATCTATCTCAGTCATGATGTCGTTGACCTGTCCTTCCAAACAATTTGAAAGAAGCAGAGCACTAATGAAGAGAAAAAGTCGAATGGATTGCACGGCAGAATTATATCCGATTCAAAACTAAAAAAACGCAGTTGTATTGCAGTGAAAACTAAAATTCAGAAAACCATTTGGTCTCCACCCAGCCCAAGGACGCCGTGCAGGCTGCTATCAGGCAGTCTTCAGGAATTGATTGATATTGGCCTCTACCCTATTCAGTACATTGGAGTAATCCTGGCGTATGAATTTTTTTCCTGTGACATGTTCGTATAACTCAATGTATCGATCGGAAACAGACTGAATGAACTCATCATTCATTACAGGAACCGATTGACCCTCTTTGCCCATGAAGTTATTTTCAATCAACCACTCGCGCACGAATTCTTTGCTCAGTTGACGTTGCTGCTCGCCGCGTTGCTGGCGATCCTCATAACCTTCAGCGTAAAAATACCTTGACGAATCGGGCGTGTGAATTTCATCCATCAAGAGGATTTGGTTACCACGTTTTCCGAATTCGTATTTGGTATCCACCAGAATAAGTCCGCGCGCCGCAGCGAGCTCAGTGCCTTTGCGGAATAAATTTCTTGTATAAGACTCGAGTATCACGTAATCCGCTTCACTCACGATTCCCTGACGTATAATTTCTTCTCTTGAGATATCTTCATCATGACCTTCACTCGCCTTTGTAGTAGGTGTGATGATAGCCTCCGGAAGTTTGTCGTGTTCTTTGAGACCTTCAGGCAATGCAACGCCGCATAACACTCGAAGACCACTTTTATATGTCCTCCATGCGTGTCCGGTGAGGTAACCACGAATGACCATTTCCACTTTGAAAGGCTCGCAGCGATGACCAACAGTAACATTCGGATCAGGAGAAGCCAGGCGCCAATTGGGCACTACATCTGCCGTTGCTTCGAGCATGTGTGCTGCAATCTGATTCAATACCTGACCTTTGAAAGGAATAGGACGAGGAAGCACCACATCGAATGCGGAGATTCTATCGCTGGCCACCATCACCAATAAATCCTCTCCTATGGAATACACATCGCGGACCTTACCACGATAAAAAGCTGTTTGATTTTCGAATTGATAACGCGTTTCAAAAAGTGCTTCCATATAATATTAACCTGATAAAAATTGAAATTAACGCATGCCCGGTTTAGCTCCCTTCATCTGCTTCATCATTTGCATCATCTGGGTTTTGTTGGTCATCATCTTCATCATCTGTTTGGTTTGATCAAACTGTTTCATGAGTTTGTTCACTTCATCCAAACTTCTTCCCGATCCTTTTGCAATTCTTGTTTTGCGTGAACCATTGAGCAGCGAAGGATTCGAACGTTCATCAGGCGTCATGCTCTGAATAATCGCTTCGATATGTTTGAAGGCATCTTCATTGATTTCGACATCTTTCATTGCCTTGCCCACTCCGGGAATCATGCCGATGAGGTCTTTCATGCTACCCATCTTTTTGATCTGACCGATTTGTTCAAGGAAGTCGTTGAAGTCGAACTGATCCTTTTTGATTCTTTTCTCAAGACGTTTTGCCTGTTCTTCGTCGAACTGTTCCTGTGCGCGTTCAACAAGTGATATCACGTCGCCCATGCCGAGGATACGGCTCGCCATACGTTCAGGATAGAACACATCGAGTGCGTCCATCTTTTCGCCCGTACCAACAAACTTGATCGGTTTGTTTACTTCACTCTTAATAGAGAGTGCAGCACCACCGCGTGTATCACCATCAAGTTTGGTGAGCACAACACCATCGAAATTGAGGTGTTCATTGAAAGTACGTGCAGTGTTCACAGCATCCTGACCCGTCATGGAGTCCACCACAAACAACGTTTCCGTTGGTTTGATGGCTTCTTTCACATCGCGGATTTCGGCCATCATTTGCTCATCGATGGCAAGACGACCGGCAGTATCGACGATCACAACGTTGAATCCATTCTGGCGAGCATAGTTGATAGCGTTCGTTGCAATCGACACAGCATTTTTGTTTTCTCTTTCAGAAAAAACTTCGACGCCAATGCCTTCACCCACCACGTGCAACTGATCAATCGCCGCTGGACGATATATATCGCAAGCCACGAGAAGCGGCTTCTTTCCTTTTTTTGTTTTGAGATAATTAGCGAGTTTACCCGAGAAAGTTGTTTTACCCGAACCTTGAAGACCACTCATGAGGATCACACCCGGATTGCCTTGATAGCTGATTTCCGTCGCTTCACCACCCATTAATTTTTTGAGCTCGTCGTGGGTAATTTTTACCAGCAACTCACCCGGCTTCACTGCAGTAAGCACCTGCTGACCAAGTGCCGTCTCCTTCACCTTTTCTGTAAATTCTTTCGCTGTTTTATAATTGACGTCGGCATCAAGCAAAGCCCTTCTCACCTCTTTGAGGGTTTCGGCTACGTTGATCTCGGTGATTTTGCCTTCACCCTTTAAGATTTTAAACGCCCGGTCAAATTTTTCGGTTAGATTTTCAAACATGTCCTTTTCGAATTGGAGCGCGAATATACTTTAGGGCGGGCCACAATTTATCGGAGAAATCAAACTTGTAAAACACTGTTTTACTGCGAATTAATATCCATCCAGCAGATTTTTGTTTAATGGCGAAATACAAAAAATTGTGAAGGAACATTCGCTTACCAAATCGCTGAACAACTGATTTTCAACCTATAGCCATTGTTCAAAGAATTTTCTCTTAAAAAAATTGTCGAGCTTAAAATTTAACATAATCACGGATAATTCGGCCTTAAAAGATCCCAACTCGTCGGATCAATACAAACTTTCATAGGTAGAAAAGACAGCTTTCAGAGAAAGAAAGCCCCCTTCGTCGAATAGCCTCGGAGCACCGCAACAAGCGATGAACAAAAGAGGTACAAACGTCGAATACAAAAACCATCTCTTTTCTCAAATGAACGCAAGGAAAATTTTGATGCTGGTCACTATGATGATCTTCATAGTGCTCACCACAACAGCACAAACGGGAAGTTCTTGTCCGTCGGACGCAATGAATGATACATTGCTTGCGACTGATCCGGTTTTCAGCAGAAGCTTCTTTTACATGGAGCATATGCTCAGGCAGCGCGAGCTCCTGGAAGAATCTGAAAGAACAAACGACATCTACACATTGCCGGTAGTAGTTCATGTGATACACAATGGTGAGCCATATGGCACCGGAGTAAACATCACCGACGAACAAATCTATTCCGCGATTGAAGCGTTGAATGAAGATTACCGTCACATGGCCGGAACAAATGGCGACGGTGCAGGTGTGGACGTTGGTATCGAATTTTGCCTGGCAGCTCGCGACCCAAATGGACAACCGTCAACAGGCATCGTGCGAGTGAATGGTAGTTCGGTTCCCAATTATTCAACTATGGGAATTGAAGCCTCCGGTGGAAATGGTGCAACAGAAGAATCAGTAAAAGCACTTTCAACATGGCCACGCGCATCATACATGAATATATGGGTGGTGAATGAAATTGAAAACAATGACGGTGGAAGTGGTATCCAAGGTTATGCGTATTTTCCAATTAATAATACTATCGACGGTATCGTTGTTCTATTTAATGCGTTCGGAACTACAGGTACATTGAAGTCATATACCAACATGAATCGTGTAATCACGCACGAAGTTGGTCACTACCTCGGGCTATATCACACATTCAATGGAACGAGCACATGCGGCGCAGAATCTGATTGCAGCACACAAGGCGACAGAGTGTGTGATACACCAGTTACAATTCAAAGTACGTCATGTTCTGCTCCAGCTTGCAGTGGCACACAGCAAGTGGAAAATTACATGGACTATACTTCTCAGACATGTCAAGACATGTTCACTGACGGACAAAAACTGAGAATGCGCACGACACTTGAAACACAGAGAACAAGTATGATCACCTCACTGGGATGTATGCCTGTTTTTGGCAACGACATAGGGATCATCAATGTCTTGAATCCAGAAGGCACAAACTGCCAAGGACCAATTACACCTCAAGTTACATTAGCGAATTATGGAAGCTCAACGTTAACAGCAGCAACAATTCATTCCAATATTGATGGCGTAGGAAATACGCTTTACAACTGGACGGGAAGTTTAGCACCAGGTGCATCAACAACGGTGACACTCGCTTCTATCACACCAACAACAGGCGCTCACACATTCTACGCTTGGACCACAAATCCAAACGGCACTGCCGACCAGAACACAGCCAATGATCAATCAACAGGTGCATTTGTTATCTCAACAGGATCACCACTTACACTTGATGTAGTGCTCGACTATTATGGTCTCGAAACAACATGGGTAATCAACGACGCAAGCAATTTCTCTGTGATGTCTGGCGGACCATATGTGAATGGTCAGCAAGGACTTCACAATTACACATCGGTATGTCTTGCCGAAGGTTGTTATACCCTTGTAATGATAGATGCATATGGAGATGGACAAGGCTTTACATCAGGAAGTTTTTCATTGACAGAAGCAAATGGAACTGTGCTTGCAAGTGGTGCAGGCAACTGGGGAGATTCTTCGAGCAATCCATTTTGTGTAGTTGAAGAAACTACAGGCGGCAGCGCACCGGTTGCTTCTTTCACCATTCAAGACAATACGCTTTGTAAAAACGTTCAGAACGATTATACAAGCACAAGTACAAATAGTCCAACGTCATACAGTTGGGTGTTTGAAGGCGGAACACCTGGCACGTCTGCCAGTCAGAATCCAACGAACATCACATATGCGAATGCAGGAACGTATGACGTAACACTCACAGCCAGCAACGCATCAGGAAGCAACACTTACACATGCACAAACTGTATTACTGTATATGCAGATCCGACAGTAGTACTTACCGGTACAAATCCACTTTGTAGCGGAAACATCAACGGAGGCATCAATACATCAGTAACAGGTACTTCACCGTACAGTTACTCATGGAGCAACGGCGCAACAACTGCCAACCTAACTAACATCGGGGCGGGAACATTTAATGTTACCGTCACCGATGCTAACACTTGCACCAAACAAGCATCAACAACACTTGTAGCACCTTCGGCAATTGCGATTACAGGAACTCCTGTCAATCCAACGTGTGCAGGTATGAACAATGGCTCAATTACAGTCAACGCTGCAGGCGGCACCGGAAGCAAAACATATAGCTGGAGCAACGGCGCAAATGGAGCAACCATCAGCAACCTCATCGGAGGCACGTACACAGTGACAGCCACCGATGCCAATTCTTGCAGCGCAACACAAACATTCACACTGACCACTCCTATCGCCATGACCATTACAGGTACAACATCCAATCCTACCTGTGGTGCTCCAAATAGCGGAAGTATTTCAGTGGCTGTGAGCGGCGGAACAGGAAGTAAAACATATCTCTGGAGCAATGGCGTAACCACGGCAGCAAACAACAATCTTGCAGCAGGCAGTTATTCTGTGACAGTGACAGATGCAAATGGATGCATACAATCGCAATCATTTGCATTGACTTCACCATCTGCGATAAGCATTAGCGGAACAACAGTGAATCCAACGTGTGCCGGATCGAATGGTAGCATCACAACAAGCATTTCTGGTGCAACAGGCGCCACAACCTATTCGTGGAGCAATGGCGCAACCACATCATCGATTACAAACCTATCTGCTGGCAGTTATACGGTAACTGTTTCAGACGCAGGTGGATGTTCGCAAGCACAGTCATTCACACTGACAGCGCCATCAACCATGAATGTTGCAGGCACTACTGTTCAGCCATCATGTGCTGGTCAGAACAATGGAAGCATCGCGCTTTCCGTGACAGGCGGCACAGGTAACAAAACGTATGTTTGGAGCAATGGTGCCACCACATCATCCATCACTGCGCTTGCAGCGGGCACTTATTCAGTGACTGTGACAGACGCAGCAGGATGCACACAGACACAAAGTTTCACTTTGACAGCACCATCTTCATTGAGTGTTACAGGAAGCGCAACGAATCCTGGTTGTTACAATCAAAGCACAGGTAGCATTGCAGCAGCGGTAACCGGTGGCTCAGGTAATATAAACTATAGCTGGAGCAATGGCAATACAGGCGCGACCATCAGCAATCTTGCAGCAGGCAACTACACAGTGACCGCAACAGACGCCAATGGTTGTTCAGGTACACAATCATTTACATTGACAGCACCTACGGCGATGCAACTCAACGCGACCGTTACACAAGTTACTTGTAACGGAACAGCAACTGGAAGCATTGCACTTAATGTAACAGGAGGAACAGGCAACAAAACATATTTCTGGAATACCGCAGCAACGACAAGTAGTATTTCTTCATTGAATGCCGGCATCTATTCGGTAATTGTCACCGATCAGAACGGCTGCACTGCATCACAAAATTTCACTATCACAGCACCGGCAGCATTGTTAACCAATCTCAACGACTTTGATATTGCGTGCTCCGACATCACCGGCTCAGCAACAGTTAATCCTAGCGGAGGAGTTGCACCATACAGCGTGACATGGAGCAATGGCATTACAGGAAATTCATCGGGTGCATTAAATGCCGGCAGCTACAATGTAGTGGTCACAGACGCTAGTGGATGCACAGCGCAAAGCTCATTCGCGATATCACAAAGCACCAATCTTTCTGTTTTCCCTTCAGTGACCAACGCAACATGCAGCGGCACGAATAATGGTAGTATCACATTAAACGTAAGTGGCGGAGACATGAATTACACATATTTCTGGAATACAGGATCAACAGCATCATCATTGAACAATCTCGCACCAGGCAACTACAGTGTTGTCGTAACCGATGGCAACGGTTGTGATGGATCCGCAATAGCGACGGTAACGCAGCCAACTTCGATATTTATTGAACTTGATTCAGAAGACGTATCATGCAATGGATTGAACGATGGATTGGCCACAGCCTCTGCGAGTGGAGGCACTGCACCATACAGTTACGAATGGAGCAATGGCGCGGCAGGAGAATTTATCTCTGACCTTGCACCAGGCGCTTATACCGTGAACGTTACAGACAACAATGGCTGCATTGTTCAAGGCATGGTAACCATCGATGAACCATCGATTATGACAGCTAGCACTATTGTTCTATCATCAGAATCATGCTCGGGCAATGATGGAAGTGTGGAAGTAATTGTTGAAGGCGGTACACCAGGTTATGTAATCATCTGGAGCAATGGCAGCACAGAAAACATATTGAGTGGCGCGGCATCTGGAACTTATCAGGTAGTGATATCTGATGATCATGGCTGTCTATTAAATCTCGAAACCGAAATTCCATATGACTGTGCGGTAAATGTTCCAACAACACAACTGATAAGCAGCGATTGCAACTCATCTGATGTAGCTTTAAATGCGATCATCACTTGCGATGAAGTTGCGGGTGCATCTATGTATCAATGGAGATTTACAACATCAACAGGTATCATACTCGGTGATGAATATTCATTGGGTAACATGTTCTACGTATCGCAAATACCAGGGCTTGCCGAAAACACAACTTACGTTATCGGTATCAAAGCACTAGTAGGCGAAAACTGGAGCGCGTTCGGTGATTTCTGTTCGATCACAACGATCAATGATGTCAGCAATGACGCGCCTGGACTTATTGCAGACGACTGCGGCAGCACCATGGTTGAATGGGGAGCAATACTCACATCAATAGAAATTGCAGGTGCGATGAACTACCAGTGGCACATTACTGGTGAAAATTATGACTGGCTCACGTATACCGATATCAACAGTTTGGTGATTGAAGAAAGCATGCAATTGCAGCCGGGTGTTACTTATGAGGTTCAAATGCGCTGTGCTCTTGGAGCAGGTGAGTTCACTGAATGGGGACCATCATGCGAAATCACCGTTGCGCTTGACATCAACATCGAAGATCAAGCATTCACTCCAGGCTATTTGTTGATCTATCCAAATCCATGTGATGGCGAAAAATTGTTCTTCGATTTTGGCAACTTAAGAAGCGATATCACCGTTGAACACCTCGCATTGTTTGGACCAACAGGAAATCTGATTGAAACCTTCAGCATTGTTACTACGGCAGGCGCTGAACAGAAATATGAACACCGATTCAAAAACAAACTTGCCACTGGCATGTACGTGCTGACCTACACCCTTAATGGTCAGGCGAAAGAGGAAAAAATTCTAGTGAGATAAAGATAGGGTGGAGACCAATTCAACTTGGTCGAAGTAGGAGGCCCGCAGGTGAAAACCTGCGGGCTTCTGAATTTTTATAACTCTATGATTAGTAAAAAGACAGTCATTAAAAAATTTCAAATGTTCGCTTGCAAATGCATGAATCAAGGCAAAAACCTTAACTTTTCATCACCGACAGGCAATCTGCAAGCGTCCAGTTTACCAAACCATTTGTATCTGTTTCTTGCTGCAAAATTGTAAACGGCGTCACGGATAAAACGCGGAACTACAAGCGCAATGATCGCCCATTTCAGATACCATGCAGAATCGAAAGCCACCCATAGTGCAGCAGCAGAGCGGTCGTAAATAACCCCATCACGCCAATAGATAAGAGAGTCCACCTTTTCTCGGAGTTGAGGCGGTAAAAGTTCTTTGGCTGTTTCTCCTTGCAGCGGCGCATATAAAATTTTCCCCTTCTTATCCATTTTCAAAATCGTGTTTACCGCCCCATTGCAGAGATGACAGTAACCATCAAAAAACAATATTTTTTTATCGGAAAACATAGAGCGGGACAAAGATGAATCTAAATTTCCCATCAACCATTCAAATGCCCGAGAACTCCACAACTTACTAAAGTCATTCTTCCGAAGGTGAACGATCTGCTATATTCGCCGCAAACAATTAACCATGTATTACAGCGATTACCTGCAACTCAATAAGATACTAAACGCACAAGAACTTGAAAGTGACAAACTAAATCGTCATGCCCACGACGAGATGCTTTTTATTGTCATTCATCAATCCTATGAATTATGGTTCAAACAAATCCTTTTTGAAGTAGGATCAGTACATGAGATCATGTCGAAGCCGGCCATCAACGACAACTCTCCTGAATTGCAAACTGTAGTGCGCAGGTTGAACAGAGTTGTAGAAATCATGAAAGTGTTGGTACACAAGATCGACATTTTGGAGACCATGACATCGCTCGACTTTTTGGATTTCCGCGACATGCTTCGTCCTGCAAGTGGATTTCAGAGCATGCAGTTCAAGGAGCTGGAAGCAGTGCTTGGTTTGCGCATGGCCCATCGTCATGGACAAGAATATTACACCAGCCAGTTGCGTCCGGAAGACAAAGAAAAAATCGAAGCTTTGTCGAAAAAAAGTACCATACTGGAGTTGCTCAATGAATGGTTGGAACGCATGCCGTTTTTCGACGACAACGAACTGTGGATGGGCTGGGAAGGCATGGCTTTCTGGTACGCTTACCGCGAACTTTACCTGAACTCACTTGGAGCAGGAGAAAAACAGAACATCGATCAATTTGATGAGTTATTCATGACCGATGACAACAAAGGCGATCGCGCATTGAGCGACAAAGCCCGACGTGCAGCATTGTTCATTTTCTTATACCGCGACTACCCTATTCTTCAGAATCCATTCCGCATCATCAATCAGTTTCTTGAAATCGATGAGTTGCTCGCCAACTGGCGCTGGCGACACGTGAACATGGTTCACCGCATGATAGGCATGCGCGTTGGCACAGGCGGAAGCACCGGCAAAGGTTATCTGCGCGAGGCTGCATTGAAACACTATGTCTTCAGTGAGTTTGCAGAGTTAAGCAGCTTTATGATCGAAAGACGACAGTTGCCGAAACTAACTCCTACGCTGGAG
>Ga0075163_10013115_pt1 | contig 10767 bp, 14 predicted proteins | sample JI1023141ADNA_FD_71478 | JGI IMG/M metagenome (GOLD analysis project Ga0075163, IMG submission 71478) | Wastewater effluent complex algal communities from Wisconsin, to seasonally profile nutrient transformation and Carbon sequestration -... | ecosystem: Engineered > WWTP > Effluent > Algae... | reverse complement strand
CGCGACCCGATCCGGAGCAGATCAAGCGCGAGGGCTGGCGCGACCAACAGATCCTGGTGATATCGCCCGACGACACGCGGCTCGACTGGGTCGAACGCGAACTGCTGCGCCGGATCGGCGACCGGCTGTACGGGGCAAAGGAGCGTCAACATGGCTGAGTGGACGATCGAGACCGTGGCCGACCGGTTCATCGAGGCCGCACGAACCGCCCACCGCCTTCCTCCGGTTCGCGTGCAGGGCTACTTCAACTGCTGGCCGGCAATCAAACGCATGCCATGGGAAAACCTCGGCGCAGAGCCGCCGGTCTACCGCTTTCCGCCCGACCCTGCGGCCATCGACCGGATGCTGGAGACCATGCGGTGGGTCCAGTGGCTTGAGGAGGAACAGCGACACCTCGTCTGGATGCGGGCACAGCGGTACCCGTGGAAAGATATCTGTTGCCGCTTCGCCTGTGACCGGACCACTGCCTGGCGTCGTTGGCAGGCAGCACTGGCGATCGTGGTCGAGCAGCTGCAAGGGGCGAAGAGACATGGAGCGATAGCCAATGCGCGCTGACGTTGCGTGTAGTTGCGAGCCGTTGCAAAGCCAATCGGAATCCTCCGGAACGCTGCGGGTTTCAGTCACTTTTGGGCGTGCAACATCCTGAGGCTTTTTCGCTAGTATTACGGCTAATCTTGCGAGCATTGGGTGCGTGAAGGCCACGGAGCGATCTGTGGCCTTCGTCGTTTCCCGCCCTCGATGGTCATGCCCCGTTGCGACGGGTCCTTCCTGGCCAATAACCAATGCGGGGGGCGCGAGCGCGAGATTTCGATAGCGTCTGCCCCTGAAATCAGGTTACCACCCGGCCAGGTTACCGGTCTGTGGTTACCACCGCCCCTGACAGTTACCACCCACTGAATATTTCTCACCCGCCCGGCGGCAACGCTCGGCGGGTTTTTCAATTCCATGACGCCAAACCTGCAGATCGAATACCGCCGGATCGATGCGCTGCTGCCGTATGCGAGAAATCCGCGCACGCATTCGCCAGCCCAGATTGCCAAGATCGCGGCTAGCATCGTGGAGTTTGGCTGGACCCAACCGATCCTGGTCGATGGCGAGAGCGGCATCATCGCCGGCCACGGTCGCCTGGCAGCGGCGCGCAAGCTGGAACTTCCGAATGTCCCGGTCATTGAACTGGGGCACCTGACCCCTGCGCAAAAGCGCGCCTACGTGATTGCCGACAACCGCCTGGCGCTGGACGCTGGTTGGGATGAAGAACTGCTTGCCTTGGAATTGGCAGAGCTGTCTGAGGCCGGTTACGACTTGCTGATGACTGGCTTTGACGATGATGAGCTGGCCCAGATGCTGGCCGACATCGGAGAGACGGAGGGTTCGGATAACGATGAAGAACCAGCCAGCGATGAGGACGATGAGATCCCCGAAGCCCCTAAGCAGCCGATCTCCCGCCCTGGCGATGTCTGGCAACTGGGCCCGCACCGCCTGATCTGTGGCAACGCCAGCGATCCGTCCGTGGTCGACACCCTGATGCAGGGCGAGCAGGCCAGCTTGTGTTTCACCTCGCCGCCCTACGGCAACCAGCGCGACTACACCTCTGGTGGCATTGCCGACTGGGACGGCCTGATGCGTGGCGTGTTCCTCAAATTGCCCATGGCCGCCGATGGCCAGGTACTGGTGAACCTCGGGCTCATCCACCGCGACAACGAATTCATCTCTTATTGGGACCAGTGGCTCGATTGGATGCGGACACAAGGCTGGCGGCGCTTTGCCTGGTACGTCTGGGACCAGGGGCCGGGGATGCCTGGTGACTGGCAAGGACGCCTGGCGCCCAGTTTTGAATTCATCTTCCACTTCAACCGGCAGACGCGCAAACCCAACAAAACGGTGCCCTGCAAGTTTGCCGGCCAGGAGACCCACCTGCGCGCCGACGGATCTTCGACTGCGATGCGCGGCAAGGATGGCCAGGTCAATGGCTGGACGGCTGCTGGCCAGCCCACACAAGACCACCGCATCCCCGATTCGGTCATCCGGGTCATGCGCCACAAGGGAAAGATCGGCAAGGACATTGACCACCCAGCTGTGTTCCCGGTGACGTTGCCGGTCGAGGTCATCGAGGCTTACACCGATGAAGGCGAGATCGTCTTCGAGCCCTTTGGTGGCAGCGGTACCACGCTGATGGCCGCGCAGCGCACCGGTCGCATTGGCCGTGCCGTGGAGATCGCGCCGGAGTATGTCGACGTGGCCCTGATCCGTTTCCAACAGAACTTCCCTGGTGTGTCAGTCACTCTGGCCGCCACAGGCGAGACCTTTGAGTCCATCGCCCACCAGCGACAAAGCGAACCTACCCATGTCTGAACCCTGGCTCTCCACCCACATCGAACGCTGGCCGACGGCCAAGCTCGTGCCCTATGCAAGAAATGCCCGCACTCACTCCGAAGAGCAAGTGGCGCAGATTGCAGCGTCCATCGTCGAGTTCGGATTCACCAATCCGATCCTGGCTGGCTCTGACGGGGTGATCGTCGCCGGTCACGGACGGCTGGCCGCCGCGCAAAAGCTGGGCCTGGACACCGTGCCGGTGGTCGTGCTCGATCACTTGACGCCCACCCAGCGTCGCGCGCTCATCATTGCGGACAATCGCATTGCCGAAAACGCCGGTTGGGACGACGCCATGCTCCGCATCGAACTGCAGTCCTTGCAGGAAGACGGCTTCAACCTGGACATCACCGGTTTCGATGCCGATGCCCTGGCCGAGATCATGGCGGGCGAAGAGACCACGGTCGATGGCCAGACGGATGACGATGCGGTGCCCGAAGTGTCGGCCACTCCCATCTCCCGCCCGGGTGATGTTTGGGAGCTGGGCAATCACCGGCTGGTGTGCGGCGATGCCACGGACCCCAAGAGCTACGAGCTGCTGATGGCCGATGCCAAGGCAGACATGATCGTGACAGATCCACCCTATAACGTGGACTATGCCAACAGCGCCAAGGACAAGATGCGCGGCAAGGACCGCCCGATCCTGAACGACAACCTGGGCGATGGTTTCTATGATTTCCTGCTGGCGGCGATGACGCCGATGCTGTCGCGCTGTAGCGGAGCCGTCTATGTGGCCATGTCATCCAGCGAACTCGATACGCTGCAGTCTGCATTTCGGGCTGCCGGTGGCAAGTGGTCCACCTTCATCATCTGGGCCAAGAACACCTTCACGCTGGGTCGTGCCGACTACCAGCGCCAGTACGAGCCCATCCTCTACGGTTGGCCCGAAGGAGAGAACCGCCACTGGTGCGGGGACCGCGACCAGGGGGATGTGTGGAACATCAAGAAGCCGCAGAAAAACGACCTGCACCCGACTATGAAGCCGGTGGAACTGGTCGAGCGCGCGATCCGCAATTCCAGCCGACCGGGTGACATCGTGCTCGACCCGTTCGGCGGCTCTGGCACCACCCTGATCGCCGCAGAAAAAACCGGGCGCATCGGTTGGCTGATCGAACTCGACCCCAAGTACGTGGACGTGATCGTGCGCCGTTGGCAGGACTGGAGCGGGCAAGAAGCCTACCGGGAAGCTGACGCAGTGAAGTTCAACGACTTGGCGGCTTTGGCAGGTGTGGCTGTCACGACTGATGCAGCGGAGGCCGACGCATGAAGCAGTCGCGCCTGATGTCCCTGGTGGAGTCGCTGGCCAATGTGCTGGTGGGTTATGTCGTGGCGGTGGCCACGCAGATGGCGGTGTTCCCGCTGTTCGGCCTGGCCGTGACCGTCACCGAAAACCTGCTGATCGGCTTGGTCTTCACGGTCGTGTCGATCGTGCGCAACTACGCGCTGCGCCGGGGCTTTGAAGCCCTGCGGGTGCGTCAGTCGGCCAGGGCCTCTTCGACAATCTCGCAGTGAATCACAAAGCCCGTCAGGTAAGGCAAGCCCTTGGGAATCCCGTGCTGCTTGCTGGTCAGGCGGCCGATGGTCCAGCCCATCCAGCGTTGGGTGGCGGCGTGGATCGCGTCAGGCAGGTCCGATCCGGGGTGCAGGCCGTTGAGCACATCGTCGGCAAAGTGGCGACCGTGGCGGCTGTCCAGGAAGGCGCGCACCGATTCGAGGGGCTGGAAGGTGGCGTCCGAAATCGCGGTCATCGCGATCGGCCAAGCCGCTGCTGCTTGGTTGTTCATCGTGCCCCAAAAGCCCCAGGCTTCGTTCTGGGTGGCAGGGATGTGAGTGGTGGTCATCGTCGGCTCCATGTCTGTGTTGGCGATGGCTCCATTGACGCGCTCCAGGGTACAGAAGCCAAGGCTTTCTCGATCATTTTTTTGGGAGCGTGATCATTTTGCGACGCTGGCCAGTTCGGCCTGCGCGTTGGCGATCAGGTCCAGGCGCAGGTTGGGCGTGATGTTGCAGGCCAGGGCGTTGAGCGCCCAGTTCATCACCTGTGATTTGTCGTGCGGCGTCTCGGCCGTGTCGAGTCGCTCGATGTAATGGTCCAACTCGCGCAGGCTGCGCTCCAGGGTGGACCGGGCGGTGAGCAAGGCGTCTTTGGCCCTTTGTTCGGTCATCTGGCGCATGAGGGTGTCGAGGTCGAGGGTCATGGTGGGGCTCCTTCAATCGTTGGGCGATGACCCCATTGACGCGCTGCTGCGATGCAAAGCCAAGGCTTTGATGCAAGAAGATCAACAGCGTGGCGGCAGAGCCACTAACCCAGCCGGGCCGCGTAGCGGGCGTAGTCGCCGCCAGACGGGTCGACATAGAGGTACGGGCGTCCGGGTGCGTGAACTTCCACGCACAAACGTCCCTGGCCAACATAACCACCCTTGCCGGCCAGCCAGTCGCGCGAGACCAGCAGGTTGGCGGCAAAGCCATCGAACTCCTCAGGCGTCATGGTCTGGGTCTCGGTGACGTAGACGATGTAGTCGCCGCTGGCGCTCATGTCCTTGAGGTTCTCGGGCTTGCGCGCAAAGGGCAGTCGGATGCCGAGTTGCTCGACTTGAATGTCCTGGCCCTCCCACTGGAGGGTCAGAGGGGTGCGTTCAATGGTGATGGACATGCTGGGCATGATGGGCCTTTCTGGTTTGTGTTGTGTTTGGGCTGTTGGATGGGTACATGGGGCTCGCGGCATTGGCCTGCAAGGCTTCGACGCCCGCCAGTCCCAGGGTCAGCACGGCGTTGTGAAACGCCGCTTCGGCCAAACAGGGCGCCAACCGCGCGTCTTCCAGCAGGCTGTCGATGCTTGGTACCACCTTGGCCCGCATCGCGGCACACACCGCCTCCTGGCGCGCCGGGCTGGCGCTGCGGATTTCGGGGCACAGGCTGATCAGGGTGCGAAACGCCTGGTCGGCCAGGCGCTGCCCGAGTTCATCGAGGCGCGCCAAGTTGGGGCGGGCGTTCATGCAGCCTCCGAATTGATAGCGGTAGCGGTGCCTGCGGACGCGGACTCGATGCGGTAAACGCGCTGACCACCGGCCTCCTTGGCTGATGTGATGGTCAGCCCCAGGCGCTTCTTGAGCGTGCCGGCCAATGTGCCGCGCACGGTGTGCTGTTGCCAGCCAGTGGCCTCCATGATCTGCGCGATCGTGGCGCCCTCGGGGCGTTGCAGCAGGCCGATGACCAGAGCCTGTTTGCTGTTGGCGCGGGTGCGAACCGGCTTGTCCTGGGTAGGCTGTTGCCAACTGGCCTCTGCACTGGCGACATCGTCCTCCAGCTCTGGATCGTCCAGTGTGATGGTCGGCGGCAAGGCGCCCGGCCGGGGCAGGCCCAGGGCGTCGTAGCCCTCGGCAGCCACCACCCAGTCGTCGCCGTCGGGCGTGATCAGTGCGCGTTTGAACAAGCCTTCGAGCACTTTGGCGCGAGCGCCGCCCTTGATGTGCTCGGGGAACCAGGCGATCTTGCCGCCGCTGTGTTGTACGGCGTGCTCCAGGATGGCCTGCTGGTTGGGGTTGAGTGCAATGGTCATGGCGCCCTCACGCTTGCAGGGCGTTGGCGCTGCCGTTGCCGCTGATTCGATTGGCTGCGGTGGCATTGTGCGTGCGCTGCACGGCCTGCTTTGGGCTTCCGCCGGCGGCACGCAATCCAGCATCAAACGCAGCTTGCAAGGCGCTTTTGACACCCCAGACGCTGACGTCGTGGAAGTCCAGGCTGTCGCGGTGGCGGGTTTGCAGGGTTTCGATGAACAGGTGGTCCAGGGCGATCGATTCGAGCAAGAGCTCGATCTCGTCCGGGGAGAGTGCGGTGGGTTGCTTGGGTTTGGCCATGTGGGGCTCCTTGGTAAGTTGCTTGTCAATCGACATCCGCATTCACGCGCTGTGCGCCACAGAAGCCAAGCTCTTTCTTATCCCGGGTGATTCACTCGCCTTTGCCTGACCCATAACTCCAGGAGGCCACCCACTTGCACTGAAGTGATCAACACCATGGGACTGTCCATTCGCGCCTACGCGCGCCACCGAGGCGTGTCGCACGTGGCCGTCAAGAAGGCCATCGACACTGGGCGCATCAGCCAGTTGCCGGACGGCACCATCGACCCGGTGGTGGCCGATGACCAGTGGGCGGCCAACACCACGCCGACCCGGCGGTCGGTGGCAGATGTCGCCAGTGACAAACCGGCCCCGCAGGTTTCCGCATCTTCCCGCGAGACGCCGCAGGCTGCCGCACGACCACAACGGGAAACGCCTGAGCCGCCCACCCCGGCACTGTCATCTGGCGGCACATCACTGCTGCAAGCTCGCACCGTCAACGAGGTGGTCAAGGCGCAGACCAACAAGGTGCGCCTGGCCCGATTGAAGGGCGAACTGGTCGATCGGTCACAGGCCGTGGCCCATGTGTTCAAGCTGGCCCGGGCCGAGCGCGATGCCTGGCTGAACTGGCCGGCACGCATCTCCTCGCAGATGGCCGCAGGGCTGGGCGTCGATCCGCACGTCTTACATGTGGCGCTGGACGCTGCGGTGCGCCAGCAACTGCAAGACCTGGGCGACTTGCAGGCCAAGGTGGACTGATCATGGACGAGCTGTTTTACGAAGGCTGGGACGCCATCGAACGCGCCTGGCGCGAGGGGCTCACGCCCGATCCGCTGCTGACCGTCTCCGAGTGGGCGGACAAGCACCGGGTGCTCTCCAGCAAGGCCGCCTCCGAACCAGGCCGCTGGCGCACCAGCCGCACGCCGTACCTGCGCGAGATCATGGATTGCTTGTCACCCATGTCGCCGATCGAACGCGTGGTGTTCATGAAAGGCGCGCAGGTGGGCGGCACGGAGCTGGGCCTGAACTGGCTGGGTTACGTGATCCACCACGCCCCGGGCCCGATGATGGCGGTGTGGCCCACGGTCGAGATGGCCAAGCGGGCTTCCAAGCAGCGGATCGACGCGCTGATCGAGGAGAGCCCTGCGATCCAGGAGCGCATCGCCCCGGCGCGCAGTCGGGACTCAGGTAACACCATCCTGGCCAAGGAGTTCCATGGCGGCGTGCTGGTGATGACCGGCGCCAACAGCGCGGTGGGACTGCGCTCCATGCCGGTGCGCTACCTGTTCCTCGATGAGGTCGATGGCTACCCGCTGGACGTGGAAGGTGAAGGCGATGCGATCTCGCTGGCCGAGGCGCGCACCCGCACCTTTGCCCGGCGCAAGATCCTGATCGTCTCGACGCCGACGATTGCCGGGGCCAGTGCGGTGGAGCGCGAGTTCGAAGAATCGGACCAGCGCCGCTACTTTGTGCCGTGCCCACACTGCGATCACCGGCAGTGGCTGCGGTTTGAGCAGCTGCGCTGGGAACGGGGCCAGCCGGAGACGGCGGCCTACATCTGCGAGTCCTGCAGCCAGCCGATTGCCGAGCACCACAAGACCTGGATGCTGGACAACGGTCAGTGGCAAGCCTGTGCGCCGGAACAAGCTGGGCGCACGGCAGGGTTTCATCTGTCCAGTCTCTACAGCCCGGTGGGCTGGCGCAGCTGGATCGAGATCGCCCGGGCCTGGGAGTCGGCTGCCATGTCAGACAGCCGGTCGGCGTCGGCGATCAAGACCTTCAAGAACACCGAACTGGGCGAGACCTGGGTCGAAGAGGGCGAAGCGCCGGACTGGCAGCGTTTGCTGGAGCGCCGGGAGGACTATTGCATTGGGACCGTGCCTGCCGGTGGCATGCTGCTCACCGCCGGTGCCGACGTACAAAAGGACCGCATCGAAGTCTCGGTCTGGGCCTTCGGGCGTGGTAAGGCTGCTTGGCTGGTGGAGCATCGGATCCTGATGGGGGATACGGCCCGCACCGAAGTCTGGTCGGCTCTCGCCAAGCTCATGGGCGAGACCTGGACCCACAGCAGTGGTTGCCAGCTGAGCCTGGCGCGTCTGGCGCTCGATACCGGTTACGCCACCCAGGAGGCCTATGCCTTTGTGCGCAGCGTGCGCGACGCCCGGCTCATGCCGATCAAGGGCATCGCTGGAGGTGCGGCGCTGATCGGAACGCCCACAGCGGTGGATGCCACCTCCAGCGGTAAGAAGCTGCGCCGAGGCATCAAGGTGTTCCCTCTGGCGGGCGGCATCGCCAAGGTGGAGTTCTACAACAACCTGCGCAAAAGCGCCGAGGTGGCTGAAGACGGCATCACGCCGATTTACCCGGCGGGCTTCGTGCACCTGCCCAAGGTCGATGCCGAGTACCTGCAGCAGCTGTGTGCTGAGCAGTTGATCACCCGGCGTGACCGCAACGGCTTTGCCCACCGCGAGTGGCAAAAGATGCGGGAACGCAATGAGGCGTTGGACTGTTACGTCTACGCGAGGGCGGCAGCCGCCGCTGCCGGCCTGGACCGTTTCGAGGATCGCCACTGGCAAGAACTCGAAAAACAACTTGGCACCGACCCGCCAGTCGTTGCCGAACAAATCACAACCCCCGAGGCCACCCGAGAACAGCAATTCGACGGTGGCCTCAGCACTTCTGGCAGCACGCCAGCGCCCGCACGGCGCGTGGTGCGCAGCCGATGGATGACCTGATGACGAATTACACCTCTGAACACTTGCAGGCCCTGCGTGAAGCGTTGGCCAGCGGCGAACACCGCGTGACCTACGACGGCAAGAGCATCGAGTACCGCAGCGTGGCCGATTTGAAGGCAGCGATTGCGGAGGTCGAAGCCACCATCGCCCGTGAATCTGGCGCACCCAAATCGCGCCAGATCCGCGTGACCACGAGCAAGGCGCTCTAATGGCCTGGCTCAAGAACTTGCGTCGCCGCATGTTCGGCAGCACGCCGGTCTACGACGGCACCGGTGGTGGTCGCCGAGCCCTGGCCTGGATGCCCAGCAATCCCGGTGCCGTGTCCGCACTGTCGCTCGCCCAAGACGAACTGCGTGCCAAGAGCCGTGACCTGGTGCGCCGCAACGCCTGGGCGGCGGCCGGCATCGAAGCCTTCGTGGCGAACGCCATTGGCACCGGCATCAAGCCGCAAAGCATGGTGCAAGACCAGGTCACCCGCGAAGCCATCCACAGCCTGTGGTGGGACTGGTGTGAACAGGCCGATGCTGCAGGGCTGACCGACTTCTACGGGCTGCAAGCACTCGCCACCCGCGCCATGCTCGAAGGTGGCGAGGCCCTGATTCGGTTGCGCTACCGCCGTATGGAAGATGGTCTGCCGGTGGCGCTGCAGATCCAGGTGCTGGAGGCCGAGCATCTGCCAACCACCATGAACCGGGATCTGCCCGGTGGCAACGTCATCCGGTCCGGCATCGAGTTCGACCGGCTGGGTCGCCGGGTGGCTTACCACCTGTACCGATCACATCCCAATGATGGCCTGCTGGCACCCATGTCCAGCAATGCCGGTGGCGGCGGCATGGACACCGTGCGGGTGGATGCGAGTGAAGTCATCCACTTGTTCCGTCCGCTGCGTCCCGGCCAAATCCGGGGCGAGCCATGGCTGACCCGGGCGCTGGTCAAACTCAATGAGCTCGACCAGTACGACGACGCGGAGTTGGTGCGAAAGAAGACGGCGGCGATGTTCGCCGGCTTCATCACCCGCATGGCCCCGGAAGACAACCTGATGGGTGAATCGGGAGCTGATGCTAACGGTGTAGCGCTCGCGGGCATGGAACCCGGCACGCTGCAAATCCTGGAGCCGGGCGAAGACATCAAGTTCTCAGCGCCTGCTGATGTCGGCAGTTCCTACGCTGAATTCATGCGCCAGCAGTTCCGCGCAGTGGCCGCTGCCATGGGCATCACCTACGAGATGCTCACCGGGGACCTCACGCAAGTGAACTACTCCTCGATCCGGGCGGGCCTGCTGGAGTTTCGCCGTCGGTGTGAAGCCCTGCAACATGGCGTGATCGTGCACCAGCTGTGTCGGCCGATCTGGCGCGCCTGGATGGATCAGGCGGTGCTCGAAGGTGCACTGGACCTGCCCGGTTACCGCAAAGACAAACGGCAGTATCAGTCAGCCAAGTGGATTCCGCAGGGTTGGAGCTGGGTCGATCCGCAGAAGGAATTCAACGCTATGAAGTTGGCCATCCGGGCGGGCCTCATGAGTCGGTCGGAAGCCATCTCCGGCAATGGCTACGACGCCGAAGACGTGGACCGCGAGATCGCGGCGGACAACGCCCGGGCCGATGCGCTGGGCTTGGTCTTTGACTCCGATGCCCGGCATGACCAGGCGCCGGCTGCAGTGTCGGCAGAGCCAAGCGATCCACAGACTGACGAATCACAGACTGCTGAGTCTGGCGGTGCGCCACCCAACAACCAGGACCCCCAACCATGACTTACCTTGCTTCCCGCCTGTTCGGGACGCCCTTGCTCATTCACCGTCCCAAGCTGGACGTGATCCTGTCGGTGGT
>Ga0075163_10013114_pt1 | contig 10768 bp, 19 predicted proteins | sample JI1023141ADNA_FD_71478 | JGI IMG/M metagenome (GOLD analysis project Ga0075163, IMG submission 71478) | Wastewater effluent complex algal communities from Wisconsin, to seasonally profile nutrient transformation and Carbon sequestration -... | ecosystem: Engineered > WWTP > Effluent > Algae... | reverse complement strand
AACTTGCGAAGGGTTTCCCGACGCGTCGTCGCAGCAAACTGTCGAACAAGTCGATCATCCTACACCACAACGGTCGCAAACCCCGCAACAAGAAGTAAGCCGCCCTTTTCGCACCATGGCACGTTCCATCAAAAAAGGTTTCTTTGTCGACTACCACCTTCTCGAAAAAATTGAGAAGGCGGTCAAGGCCGGCGCTAAGAAGCCAATCCAGACTTGGTCCCGCCGCTCGACGATCACCCCCGATTTCATCGGACACACGTTCAGCGTTCATAACGGTAAAGTCTTCACTGCCGTCTACGTCACTGAAAACATGGTAGGCCACAAGCTTGGCGAATTCGCGCCCACGCGTATTTTCAAGTCCCACGGTGGCATGACACGCAAGGAGATCTAAGCCCGCTCTCTATGCTCAGCTACATCCTCCAGTCTGGTCTGCTCGCACTATTCGTCGCTACGCCCTTTACGGGGTTTAGCGAACCCGCGGCCGGTCCAACTAAGGTCGTTACGGTGCAGGCAATCGCAGTAGCAGATCTTGTTCTTTTGAGCAACGGCTTCGACGCCGGTTTGCGTCGAGGAATGGTCTGCCGTGTGACGCGCTCCGAACAAGAAATTGCTGAGATAATTCTTGTTGATCTCCGACCAACTTGCGCATCCGCACTGATTGTTGGTCAATCTCCCGGACAAGCTATTAGAGCAGGCGACCTAGCCTCCGTCAAAATTCTCAAAACTTAAAAGCAATAACCCAAAAGGGTAGGGCGGACTCGCTCCGCCACAACCGCCGGCGCTAACCGCCGGAATCCTCCACCCGTCACCGTCATTACCATGGAAGTTCAAGCCCTCACTCGCTACGCGCGCATGTCGCCGAAAAAAATGCGCGACATCTCCCGCATCGTTCAAGGACGCAAAGCAGCCGAAGCCCTCGATTACCTTGCGCTAATTCCGCGCAAGTCAGCCAAGCTGATCGCCAAAACACTCAAGAGCGCGATCGCGAATGCTGAGAACAATAATAACCTTTCTGCTGACACCCTCACGATCAAGTTTGCACTCATCGAGAACGGTCCAGTTTTGAAACGCTTCAAGGCCGGCGCCCGGGGCACTGCGATGCCGCGCCGTAAGAAAATGTCGCATATCCGTATCGTCCTTACTGACGGCTCCTCGAACTAATCAACTATCACCATGGGCCAAAAAACCAATCCCACAGGCTTCCGTCTCGCCATTCGCCGCAACTGGCAATCGCGCTGGTATGCTTCGAAAAAAGAGTTTCCGAAGCTGCTCCTCGAGGATCAGATTATTCGCACCAAGCTGATGGAGAAGCTTAAACAGGCTTCCGTTCCCCGCATCTTTATCGAGCGCGCCTCGAATCGGGTCCGTGTCAAGATTTACACCGCCCGCCCCGGCATTGTGATTGGGCGCAAGGGTCAGGAGATCGAGAAAATCAAGGAAGAACTCTCAAAACTCACGGGTAAGGAAATTCTCCTCGACATCCAAGAAGTTAAGAAGCCCGAAATCGAAGCCGCTCTTGTCGCGGAGAACGTGGCTCTCCAACTTGAGCGCCGTATCGCTTTTCGTCGTGCCATGAAGAAAGCCGTTGAAATGGCCATGGCCCTCGGTGCTGAAGGTATCCGTATTCAATGCTCAGGCCGTCTTGGTGGCGCCGATATCGCCCGACGTGAATGGCAACGCAAAGGCCGCGTGCCATTGCATACTCTTCGCGAAAATATCGACTACGGCTTTGCCGAAGCTCTCACCGTCTACGGCAAGATCGGCGTAAAGTGCTGGATCTGTAAAAAAGAAGCCGACAACAACTGATCCGGTTCACGGATAAATTTTTTCAAAGGAGAATACTCCCATGGCTCTAGCACCCGCTCGCACTAAATACCGCAAGTCGATGAAAGGCTCCCGCGCTGGCAATGCCAAGCGCGGTAACACGCTCGCTTTCGGCGAATACGGCCTCCAGTCGCTTTCCCGTGGACCGATGACCGGTCAACAGATTGAAGCCGCTCGTGTTACCATCTCGCGCCATTTAAAGCGCAAAGGTAAACTCTGGATTCGCGTTTTCCCGCATAAGCCGATCACCAAGAAGCCCGCCGAAACTCGCATGGGTCAAGGTAAGGGCGCAGTCGAATTCTATGTTGCCGTGATCAAGCCCGGCGCGGTCCTCTTCGAACTCGCCGGCGTTCCCACGACCGTTGCAAAGGAGGCCTTCCGCCTCGCCGACGCAAAGCTGCCCTTCCGTTGTCGCTTTATCCAGCGCGACGCCACAGCGGCCTAATTTAAAAAAATAACGACCGCCATGACTTCCAAAGAAATTCGCGATCTGTCTTCCGACGAGATCACTGCCAAGGTCCGCGCCACCCGCGAAGAACTCCTTCAACTCCGCCTGCGCAAGCAGACCGGACAGGTCGAGAAGACTTCCCAGCTTCGCACGCTCCGCAAGGATGTCGCCCGCCTCCTCACCATTCAAAATGAGAAGAAAAGCAAAGCAATCGTCGCTTAAGCTATCTCGCCTTAACTAATTACTGCCATGTCCACAGCCACTGAAGGTCAGCGCACCAAGCGTCGCACTCAAATCGGTTTCGTATCGAGCCGCTCGGGCGATAAGTCTGTCAAGGTCACCGTAGCCTACAAGACTCCTCATCCGCTCTATCATAAGGTGGTTAACCGCCAGACCGTTCTTCACGTCCACGACGAGAAGAATGAGACGAAGGTAGGCGATAAAGTTGAAGTTATGGAGACTCGTCCGCTCAGCCGACTCAAACGCTGGCGTGTCGTATCGATCCTTCTGAAAGCTGTCACCACCGACGCTGTCGCAATCTCTGAAAAAGACGTTGCCGAACTCGTCCCCACCAAAGTCACGAAGGCCTGAGCGCTTTCATCTCCCCTAACGTTTTTCTCTCAGGAGACCCGCCATGATCCAACTGCGCTCCATTTTAGAAGTCGCCGATAATACCGGGGCCCGCAAGGCCGCGATGATTAGCAAAAAAGGCCAAATTACCATGACTGCCGGTGTCGGTGATATTATCACTGTTCACATTAAGCAGAGTGCCACTGAAGCCACTGTCAAGAAGGGTGAAGTAGCTAAAGCGGTCGTTGTTCGCACGAAGGCTCCTGTCCGCCGTGCCGACGGCAGCTACCTCCGCTTCGACAGCAACGCTATCGTCATTATCGACGCGACTAACAACCCGAAAGGGACCCGCATCTTCGGGCCCGTTGCCCGCGAATTGCGTGCAAAAAACTTCATGAAGATCATCTCGCTAGCTCCGGAGGTTCTCTAAAATGGCCACGAAATTTCACGTCAAACGCAACGATCTCGTTGTTGTCATCTCCGGTGCCCACAAGGGCAAGTCTGGTAAGATTCTCGAAATTCTCGCCGCCAAACAACGCGCCCGCGTTGAGGGCGTTGCGATGATCAAGAAGCACCTCAAGAAGTCTGAGAAGAACCCGCAGGGAGCTATCACGGAACTCGAGGGCTCTGTCCATGTTTCCAACCTAATGCTCCAGTCGGTCTTCGACGCGAGTAAGCGCAAGAAGGCCACCGCGTAAGTGTTCTCACGAATGTGCGCTTGCCAACTTGGCGCTGTGCGTGAGTTACTGACCGCTTTTCCAAATCAATCACCATCCTCAAATGCTTCCGGGTCGGTAATCCGGTTGCCACGAAAATGAGCTACGTCCCCGTCCTTAAAAAAATCTACACCGAGCAGGTTGCCCCTGATTTGGTGAAATCTCGCGGCTATAAAAATAAACATCAGGTGCCGAAGTTGGTTAAAATCAACTTGAACACCGGTATCGACGCCGACGCCGACAAGAATCAGATCGCCGACATCGCTCGCGATATGGGCCTTATCGCGGGTCAAAAGCCCATCGTCAATCGCTCTAAAAAAGCCATCGCAAATTTCAAATTGAAGCCCAACCAAGTTACGGGATGCAGCGTTACGCTCCGTGGTGCGGCGATGTGGGAATTTCTTTATCGTCTTCTCTCTGTCGCCCTTCCGAGCATTCGCGATTTCCGCGGAGTCCCGAGCAAGCTTGATGGCCAAGGCAATTACAGTCTGGGTATTACCGATTTCTCGATTTTCCCTGAAATCACTTTGGAAAATGTGAAGAAAACCATGGGGCTCGACGTCACCATCGTTACTACTGCTCAGACGGACGACGAAGGTCGCGAACTCCTGAAGCTCTTGGGCATGCCTTTCCGCCGTATCGAGCAGCAACCCTCGCAGCAGAAAACCAACGCTGCCTAAGCCAACTTCCGCCGACCATGCCCAAGACATCTGCCATCCAGCGCAACGACAAACGTAAGCGCCTCACCGCCAAGCACGCCGTCGAGCGCGCCGAGCTAAAGGCTATCCTCAAGAATCCCGCCACCACCGACGAGGCCTTTTATGCAGCCGGCAAGAAGCTCCAGAAGCTTCCTCGTAATTCGTCTGCGACACGCATTCGTAATCGTTGCTCAATGAGCGGTCGCCCGCGCGCCTTTATCGGCAAGTTTGGCGTTTCACGCATTCAGTTTCGCGAACTTGCGCTCGCCGGCAAGATTCCCGGTGTGACAAAATCCTCTTGGTAAATATTTTTGGCCGCGGGGGTTTATGCGCTTTGAGCGCATCGGATATGACTCACGGCCTCCCTTTCAACAACATCCACCATGACAGACCCGATCAGCGATCTCCTCACGCGCCTGCGCAACGCCTCCAAGGCGAAGCTCGATGAGTGCGTAATTCCACATTCCACGCTCAAGGAGGCCATTGCGGTTATCCTTAAAGGTGAAGGTTATATTTCCGACCATACAAATTCCCTTTCCGCTGCGGGCCATAAGACCCTTGTCGTGAAAATGAAGTATGTCGATGGCGCTCCCGCCATCACTGGCATTACCCGCGTGTCATCGCCGGGCCGCCGTCTTTATTTCGGTTACACCGAGATACCTCGTGTCCTCAACGGCCTAGGTATTGCGATTCTCTCAACCTCTAGGGGGTTGATGAAAGATGCCGACTGCCGCCGTAATAAGGCCGGTGGCGAACTGATCTGCAACGTTTGGTAAAACCGCCACGCAACATGAGCCGCATCGGCAAACAACCCGTTATCATCCCCGACAAGGTTAAAGTCTCCATCGCTGGCGACACCGTGAACGTCGAGGGACCCAAAGGAAAAGTTTCCAAGACCTTCGCGCCTGTGGTGAAGGTTACCGTCGCTGACAAAACTGTCACCGTTTCGCCCACAAAGGACGACAGCCGCTTCGCGAAAGCGATGTATGGCACTGTTCGGTCGGTCATCGCTGGTATGGTTAAGGGAGCGGCCGAGGGCTACTCCAAGGACCTCGAAATCCAAGGCGTCGGCTTCAAGGCTAACCTCAAGGGGACCACACTCGATCTCGCGCTCGGTTATTCGCATCCGATTCTGATGGAAATCCCGGCTGGTATCAAAGTCACTGTCACCGACCAGACGAAACTTAAGGTCGAGGGCGCAGACAAGCAGCTCGTCGGCGCCGTCACTGCTGAGATCCGTAGCTACTATCCGCCTGAGCCTTATAAGGGCAAAGGTGTCCGCATCGTTGGCGAACGCGTCCGCCGCAAAGAAGGCAAAACCGTCGCCTAATCGTAAACATCCTTTTCAGGGTCCAACCCATGAGCGCTTCCAAATCCATCCTCCTCCAAAAACGTCGTTGGAGAATCCGCAAAAAAGTCACCGGCACAGCCGCCCGTCCTCGCCTCTGCGTTCGCTTCACCGCGAAACATGTTTATGCTCAGGCGATCAACGACGATACTGGCACGACGCTTGTCTTCCTTGGCAGCCTCGACGCCGAATTGCGCAAACAAAAGCTCAAGGCCAATATCGCGAGCGCCAAAATTCTTGGTGTTGCGTTCGCCTCGAAGGCTAAGGCGGCCGGCATCGCGTCGGTAGTTTTCGACCGCAGTGGCGCACCCTATCACGGTAAAGTTAAAGTCTTCGCCGAGGCCGCTCGCGAAGGTGGCCTTCAATTCTAAAAATCAGCATGAGCACCGAATCCACGTCCGCGCCTGAGGGCGCAACGCCAGCCCCAGTCACCCCTCTCGTTACTGCCCCTGTGGCTGCTGCGCCCGAGCGCGAACAGCGTGCACCTCGCGGCCAAGGCGGCGGCGGCTTTCGCGGCCAAGGCGGCAATCGCGGCCCAGGCGGCAATAATCGCGGCCCCCGTCGTGACAATCGCGATCAGAAGCCTGAGGGCGACGGTCCGACGATGATTGAAAAGGTCGTCTTCATCAACCGCTGTGCCAAAGTGGTCAAAGGTGGTCGTCGGTTCTCCTTCGCTGCACTCGCCGTTGTTGGCGACGGTAAGGGGAAGGTCGGGATCGGCTACGGAAAAGCCAATGAGGTCCCTGACGCGATCAAGAAGGGCACTGCCAATGCCCATAAACATTTGGTCACCGTGAAACTCAAGGGGGATACGATCCCGCACGATGTCCTCGGTCAATACGACGGTGGTCGCGTAATGCTGAAGCCCGCCTCTCCCGGCACTGGCCTCATTGCCGGTGGTGGAGTCCGCGCGGTGCTCGAGGCGGCGGGAGTGAAGAATATCCTTACCAAGTCGATGGGTTCCTCGAATCACATTGCCGTCGTGCACGCCACGCTTAACGGCCTTCTTCAGCTCCGCTTGGCAGAGAACATCGCTGCCGTTCGCAAGACGAGCTAACTAGGTCCAGATCACATCAAACTATAATCCGAGTCAGGTGCTGCTGAACTGACGCATCTGGCGCCCAATTAGGAAATACATGAAACTCCACGAACTTAAGAATGTTAAAGGCGCGATTCATCGCAAGAAACGCGTCGGATGTGGCGAAGGCGGCGGTCACGGTAAGACCTCCGGTCGCGGTGGCAAAGGCCAGACTGCCCGCTCTGGTGGCTCCATCCGCCCGGGCTTCGAGGGCGGCCAAATGCCCCTTTATCGCAAGCTGCCGCACCGCGGTTTCAATCAGTTCAACTTCCGCACAGAGATCGCTATCCTCAATGTTGGTGAACTCGCCACCTTGGATGCTTCCGTGACCGAAGTGAACGCTGAGTCGCTCGCTGCTGCCGGTCTCATCCGCAGCGGAGAGAAGGCTGTAAAGATCCTTGGTGACGGTGAATTGAACCGCGCTATAAAGGTCACGGCGGCCAAGTTCTCCGATTCCGCTAAGGCCAAAATCGAAAAAGCCGGTGGCCAAGCCATCGTTGCCTAAAGTGAAGCGCGTTGTTTAATCTCAACGCGCTTCGTTTTTTCTCCGAACGTTCTCCAACCTACCGCTTAACGCTGTGTTTTCTGCCTTCACGAACTCACTGAAGATACCCGAGCTTCGCTCGCGTATCTTCTACACGCTCTCGCTGCTGTTCGTGGCCCGCGTGGCTGCGCACATCCCGTTGCCGGGTATCGATCCCGCGCCGCTGCAAAAGTTTTTTGGCGATCAGTCTGCGGGTGGTGCCAGTGCCTTGGTCGGCCTGTATAACATGTTCACCGGCGGAGCACTCATCAAGGGGGCCATCGCCGCGCTCGGCATTATGCCGTATATCAGTGCTTCAATCATTTTCCAGCTGATGACGGCAGTAGTGCCGGCGCTCAGTCGCCTGCAACAGGAAGGCGACGTCGGTCGCCAGAAACTGACCCAATACACCCGTTATGCGACGGTGCTGATCTGTTTGATTCAGGGCACACTTCTCCTCCTTGCGCTGAACAATCCCTCTCAGCTTTTCGCCGGATACGACGTCGCGACCTACGGTCCGATCGTGCTGGGGAGCAAATGGCCGTTTATTGTCACATCTGTCATCTTCATGACTGCGGGCACGATGCTCCTGATGTGGCTCGGTGAGCAAATTACCCAGCGTGGTATCGGCAATGGCGTGTCTCTTCTTATTACCGTCGGCATTCTGGCCGATATCCCCGGTGCCGCGGCCGCTACTTATCAACTTTTCTTCAAGCCCGTTGGCACGGGAACCAGCCTCGGTGTTCCGCAGGCTGTGATCATGATCGGTCTCTTTATCCTCGTCACCATGGGGATAATCGCTGTGGTCCAAGGGCAGCGTAAGATCCCGGTTCAATACGCCAAGCGTGTCGTCGGCAATAAAGTCATGGGCGGCCAGAGTTCTTTCCTTCCTCTCAAGGTCAACTACTCAGGGGTCATGCCCGTGATCTTCGCGAGTGCGATCTTGCTCTTCCCTCAGCAGATTTTCTCTTGGGTTGGCAGTGCATATAATATCAAATTTCTGACCGAGATTTCTCAAAATCTCCTCCGCGGTCACTGGTCCTATTACGCGTTCAATATTACGCTTATTCTTTTCTTCAGCTACTTTTGGGTCTCCGTCATGTTTAAGCCGATCCAGATTGCCGACGACCTGAAGAAGTATGGCGGCTACATCCCGGGAGTCCGACCCGGTGAACCCACGGCCCAGTTCCTCGATTTCATCATGACTCGGCTGACCTTGGCCGGTGCGATCTTCCTCACAGTCATCGCGGTCATGCCCGACGTTCTCCTATTCGAGCTCGATGTCCCGCCACGTATTGCCTACTTCTTCGGCGGCACGGGTATGTTGATCACCGTTGGTGTCATCCTCGACACGATGCGCCAGATTGAGACTTTTCTGCTCCAACGCCATTACGATGGCTTTCTTAAGAAGGGCCGCATCCGTGCTCGTAGCGCCAACCCGCAAGGTGGCATGACCGGCGAAGCCCTCAGCACGGAAGCTGTGATGAAGCTCGCTTTGCCGATGCTTGGACTTCTTCTTCTAGGCACAGCGATTTGGGCCTATAAGGCATTTGTCAAATAAGTGCTGGACTCGGGTCGAGATGACCCCCATCAACGACCCTTTCTCGCGTTCTGGCGCTCCCGCCAAAACGAAGTTCCTTCTCCTCGGTTCAGCTGATTTCCGCCTTGAAAGCCTGATGAACCGAGTCCGTTCTTTGAATATTGAGCACGTCTCTCCTCTCCGCCTAGTGCGGCCGGAGATTTCGCGCCGCCCGGTTTCTGCCGCGGCGGAGGAAGCAAACACGTTGGCGCAAATGCGCCGCTGGTTCTTCGCGCGCAAACCTGATGCGGGATTCGTTCTAAGCGAATTCCCGGCTACGCTGCTCCAAGCAAAAGTGTTCGACGAATGGCTCGATGCCCGCGACGAAAGCCTCCATGGCGTTCTCGCCGGCCACGCCAGCAACGAGTCCGTCGTCGAACACTATCGCACGCTCGGTCTGATTCTTGAGACCGGCGACCTCTCCATATGAGCGCTATCCCGATTAAAAATAAAGAGGGTATTGCTAAAATGCGTGAGGCGTGCGCTATCGCCGCGACGGTCCTTGAGCAACTCAAGCCGCTCGTTCGGCCTGGCGTCACGACGCAAGACTTGGAAGAGGCCGGTCGCGATTGGATCGCGCGCCTCGGAGCCCGTAGCGCCTGCTTTGGCTACCAGCATGGCTCGCGCAGATATCCGGCGCACACCTGTATCTCGGTGAACGACGAAGTGGTGCACGGCATCCCGTCCTTCAAACGTATCCTCCGCGAGGGTGATATTGTTTCGCTGGACATCGTCGTCTGGAAAGACGGCTACGTCGGTGACAACGCTTTCACCGTCCCCGTCGCTCCCATTGCTCCCGCAATTGAGAATCTCCTCCGTGTGAGTCAGGAGGCGCTCCATCTCGGCATCAAACAGGCTACCGTTGGGAATCGCATCAACGACATATCTCGTGCGATTCAGCAGCATTGCGAAGCCCACGGATTCAGCCTCGTCCGCGATATGGTCGGGCACGGTGTTGGTGTAGCGATGCACGAGCCTCCTGAAGTTCCGAACTTTGTGCAAAAGGGCCTTACGGACAAGATCAAGGCGGGCATGACGCTCGCGATTGAACCGATGGTGAATCTCGGAGCCTTCAAAACCAAGACGCTCTCCGACGGTTGGACGGTCGTTTCGTCCGATGGATCGCCCTCCGCGCATTTCGAACACACTGTCCTCACGACCGATTGCGGCCCCGAAATACTCACCATTCCTCGCAAGGTCCCCGCTTAATTTGTCTTCAGCTACACATCCTTCATTTTCAGTTATACGCACTCCGTTTCAGTCACATTCTCTCAAAGCTCAGTTCACTTTTAACCTAATCAACCATGCCACGTCTCCTCGGTGTAGAAATCCCCGCGAAAAAGAAAGTCGCGTATTCCCTCCGTTACATCAACGGCATCGGCCCCACGCGCGCCGATTTGCTTGTCAAAGAGTGCGGCCTGAATCCCGACATGCGGGCTCAGGATCTCACGGAAGAGCAGCTCAATAAAATCCTTCACGTCATCACCGAGCACAAGTGGGTGCTTGAGGGTGACCTCCGTCGCGAAATCGCCGGTAACTTGAAACGCCTCCAGGCGATCAACTGCTACCGTGGCATCCGCCATCGCCGCAGCCTCCCCGTGCGTGGTCAGCGCACCAGCACCAACGCCCGCACCCGCAAGGGTCCGCGCAAGACCGTTGGCGTCACCAAAGCCGCGCCCGAAAAATCTTAATCACTCACATCCATGGCCGAAGAAAAGTCCGCTCCTAAGAAAGAGAAACCCGCGAAGCCCGCCGCTGAAGGCGCGCCTGCTGCTGCCCCTGCCGAAAAGAAGGCCAAGGGTCCCAAGGCCGACAAGGCCGCGAAGCCCGCTGCTGACGGTGCCGCGCCTGCGGCTCCCGCCGTTGCTGGTGAGGCAGCTCCGAAAGCTCCCGCTCCCGCCGACAAACCCGTTGAGATGATTGGCGGCGTCGCCAAACAGCCCACGGCCGAAGACCTCCTCAAGGAGGAACTCGGAACCATCAA
>Ga0075163_10013113_pt1 | contig 10769 bp, 8 predicted proteins | sample JI1023141ADNA_FD_71478 | JGI IMG/M metagenome (GOLD analysis project Ga0075163, IMG submission 71478) | Wastewater effluent complex algal communities from Wisconsin, to seasonally profile nutrient transformation and Carbon sequestration -... | ecosystem: Engineered > WWTP > Effluent > Algae... | reverse complement strand
CGCTTTTTGAGTTCTTCTTTGCTGATTTGCTCGTAGGATAGTTCTCCAACTTCTTCGCCGGTTGTAAGCGATTTGATGGCTGAGTATATTTTTCCATTCTTGTACCGGATGCCCACCATGGTCACCGGCTCGTCTCTCGGAATATAAAGCCATCCATACATCTGATCGCCTTCTGTGCCGACCATCATGGCGTTGTGATTGTTGAATACCATGCACATGTATGTTGGAGTAATAGATGTGTCTTGCGCTATAACATCAATCTTTTTTTCTGCTGGAACGCTCATGAAAAAATCACAGTTCACCATGCCCAGATTTGAACTGCTGAAGGCATAGTTCATAGTAGTGGCCATTTTGTTTCTGCTCTGCTGATATGCCTCAACATAATCTTTGTAGTTGGTGACATTGTATTTTTTGTATTCAGAGGCCCACAAAGAATCATTGATGAGTTTGGCATTTTCAATGCCCAATGCTCCGCGCATTTCTGCGCCATATCTGCATGATTTAAATTTGAACTTAGGTTGGTTGTCTGCAACATTTAGTTCAGTCATGCCGTCGGGTGCTTTGTTTTCCGCCCTGCGTGCCTGAATGGATGTGCGGATTCTACAAATGAGTCGGCACCTTTTGTTATAACGTATATCCCTTGTTCTAGTAGACCCACAATTCAAGTATCCCGCACCATCAAACAAGCCGAAGTAGTTGTACGAATCTTGTTTCCAGTGTGTGGTTTTTTGTCTGTTTGATTTGCGTTTGCCGTTGAAGAGCGACATCCTGTCGTCTGGGTTGTCTGTGGGTATAAAGGCTGTGTACTTTTTATTTTTCTTAAGACCCACTTTTTTATCGCCGACGTATGCGCTGATGTCGAGCATGCCACCGGACTCTAGAATACCATTGCCGGCAGCAGTGCCCATGTTGTTCAACACCATGTCGCTTTTATTAAATACTTCTGTTACTTTAATGGTTACGCCTTGCTTGGCTTCTGCATCGTTGATGGAGAAAGAATTTGCAGGGAAATACAATCTACTGCCGCCGTCACAGAGGATGAAGTTATCGATGGTCGGATCGATGTTGAATGACTGTGGCTCTTCGGCCAAAAGCTGGAACAAAGTGTCGAGGCTCAGATCATTGGGAGAAATTTTTGGTGTTTTGATTTCAGCAGTTGGTTTTGTTGCTGCATCACGAACGCGGCAATCAATAAAAATGTCGGTTCTCCTGTTTTCTTGTTTTCCTGTTTCGGTGCTGTTGTCTCCGAGTGGAACTTTCTCGCCATAAGCAGCTATTTCTGCTGACGAATCATCCCAACCATTTTTGTTGAGATAGGCAAGTACTTCCTTACATCTTGAGGTGGAGAGTTGTTCGTTGAAAGCGGCGTCACCATCGCTGTCTGTGTATCCATAAATACGCAGCTTACATCCTTCATCAAGTGTAACTTGTGATAGAAAATCATCGATTGATTTTTTCTCTTTTTTACTGAGATGGTGATCTCCTGATGAGAAATAGACGGAAGTTTTTTCGGTGTTTGTTTGACCAATTGAGGCAAAACAGAAGGCAACGACGAATGACGTCAAAAGAATAATTTTCATTTTCATGACGGGTTTGGTTTTGCAGATCACGAAGTGGAATGATCCGGGTTATACAACGGTTAATTAAGTTCATCTGAGAATACCCCGGGAGTAAGGCATTCGGAATTCAGGTGAACGCGAATCATTATCGATCGATATAACGATGACGCTCACCGAAAAATTTCACACGGAGTAATAAAAAATATTTTCAGATGAAATTTTCAACTCGATTCAAACGATATGAATTGAGTTAAAAATTTGTTATCAAGGTCTGTGCCGTAATGAAAATAAACAGAAATATTTTTAGCCTGCGAAGAATGCTTAGACGGAATATAATAATAGAATTTTTCTATTGTTTGGTCTTCCAATCTGCACGTTTTCCTGCGAAGAGGTCGATGCGAATGAACTTGCACGGTAGGGTACCGTTGATCAATGGAATTTTTTTAGAGGGCTTTAGTCCGATTTTTTTGATCGCTTCTTCATTCGAAGAAATGAGCCAGGCCGAATAACCGGGCCAGTGATGTTTGAGATGATCTCCTATGTTTTTGTACAATATTTCCATATTGCCTTCATCCATGCGCTCTCCATATGGTGGATTCATGACGATGATGCCTTTTTCTCCGATAGGTTTTCTTTCGAAAAAATCAAGGAGTTCTACTTTTATCTCTTCTTCAAAACCTGTGTTCTCGATATTGTCTTGCGTGGAGCGCAGTTGCCACTTGTCGGCATCCGATGCATAAATTTTGCATGGCATCGGGCGTATATTTTTTGTCGCTTCACTTTTTGTTTTGGACCAGAGTGCTTTGTCGAAACTGTTCCAATGCATAAATCCAAAATCATTTCGGAATGATTGTGCTGGCATATTCGCAGCAATCATCGCAGCTTCAATTGCGAGTGTACCACTGCCACACATTGGATCGTAGAAGTCGCATTCTCCGCGCCATTCGGTGAGCATGAGCATACCGGCTGCAAGCACTTCGTTGATAGGTGCACGCGCACCTTTATTTCTGTACCCGCGTCTGTTGAGTGTGGAGCCGCTGCTGTCGAGTGCTATGGTCACGCGGTGCTGATCAACATGGAGATGAAATAGTACGTGTGGACTGTCGGCATCAACATCTGGTCGACGGTTGTATTTATTGCGAAAACAATCTGCTATGGCATCTTTAAGTTTTACCGAAGCATAATTGGAGTGACGAATGAACTCTGAGTTTACGTTTGGATCAATGGCAAACGTTTCATCCACGGAAAGGTATTGTGTCCAATCGTGTTTGATGGCTTGTTTGTGGATGTCGTCTGGTTCGCGGATAGGAAATTCCATCACGGGAATGAGCACGCGAAGTGCTGTGCGCAAGTGAAGGTTGAGTTTGTACACATCAGCCATATCGCCAACACAATGCACAACCCTGCGGCCGATTTCAATTTGTGAAACCTGCAATGCTGCCATCTCAGCGGCTAGCACTTCTTCAAGATTTTGAAGTGTTTTGACGGAAATTCTAAATGGTGTTTGTGGATACATTTTCAACTGTTCTTTTTCAGGCGCCGGCTTTTTTTGCCTTGTAACCCAATTGTGTGAGGATGGTCATGATCTTATCTCGATGATCACCTTGTATAATAATCTCGCCTTCTTTTACCGAACCACCGGTGCCACATTTTGTCTTGAGCGTTTTCCCAAGTGATTCGAGGTCATCATCGGTGCCAACAAAGCCCTTAATGACAGAAGCCGTTTTACCACCTCTGTGATTTTTTTCCAACCAAACACGCAGATGCTGTTTGCCTGGTTCGAGCGTGTTCAATTCTTCATTCTCTTCGTCGATGCGAAGTGTTTTGTTCGTGGAGTAGACGAGTCCTCCGCTATTCTTTTGCTTTGACATGCGCTTCAGTATTGGTCTTCATTGTTCTCTTCGTCGTCCTTGAGATCAGGATTTTCAACGAAGGCGATATCTTTCGATGCACGCTGAAGATGATAGATAAGATAAATGTCGATGACTGTGTGCGCTACAATAGCTGAAAGCAATCCAATCCTCTCGGAAACGATGCCCAGCACTGTGATTGCAATTGCCATATAAACACCATAAACAGAAAGGCGCCAATTGCGAGGATTGAGATAACCATGGATGGCTACAAAAAACACGGCAGTAAATGCTACGCCAAGCAATGGTTGCAATGCACCTCTAAACAATATTTCTTCACCTACACCTGCGCAGAGTGAAACAAAAACGACTTCGCTCGCGGTGAGATTAAATCTGCCAAGAAGATTAGCGTAGCTGCTGTTGATCTTCGACATCAGCGGCGAAGAGATGATCAGTTGCGCTATCACAGCAATCACAATGCCTTCGATTAGGCCGTAGAGTAGCTGTTGCCAAAGGATTCCGTTGCCAATGAGAGAAGTTCTCAGATCTACTGTTTCGGAAAATCGGTCAATGATCAGCGCTACCATAGGCATGCCTATGATGGTGGCCAACGCCAGTTGCATGATCAGAGATTTTCTTGCCATTTGTTGTTTGTGTTTTCGGAACGCAGAGCAGCACGCATATCGCTACCACTTGGGCTCTGAAATATTTCGAGGTCAAAGTACGGTACTGCGGCCAGCAAATGGTCAAAAATATCTGCCGCTACAACTTCAAATTTCTCTAGTTCCTTTTCAAAGGAAAAGGCATACACTTCGATAGGCAATCCATTCTCAGTAGGCTGGAGTTGTCGAACCATGAAGGTCATGTTTTTATTAATCAACGGATTTTGCTCCATATACTTTTCAGCATAAACCCGAAAAATTCCGATGTTGGTCATGTGTCGACCATTCAAAAGAATTGACTTATCAGCCTGACTTTCCCTGTTGGAGATTTCAATTTCAGCTTGTTTTTCTTGCAGATAATTTTGAATGCGTTCGATTTTCAGCAATCGATGATAGAGATGTTCATCACAAAATTTCACACTTGATATCTTGATGTTGATGTGGCGTTTGATGCGTCGGCCTTCGCTTTCTTCCATACCACGCCAGTTTTTGAACGATTCACTAACGATCGCATAACTCGGAACAATGGTAACGGTCATGTCCCAATTGCGCACTTTGATTGTGGTAAGATTGATTTCCATTACTTCACCATCAGCGCCATATTTTTCTACGGTGATCCAGTCCCCAACGCGCACAAGATCGATAGCACTCATCTGCACCGAGGCCACAAATCCAAGTATAGGGTCGCGGAAAATCAAGAGGAGAATAGCTGTGACAGCGCCGAATCCCGTGAAGATATATAGCGGTGATTGATCGAGAACAATGGCCAGAATCATCACTAAGCCAATGACGTAAAAAACAATTTTGGTTACTTGCTTATAACTGCGAAGTGGTTTGTCTTTATAGCGATCTGTAGTTTCGAGGATGGCGACAATCGCGTTTAGTATAGCATTCACAGCAAACATCACAGAGAGCACAATGTAAATTTTCGCAGTGATGAGGGCCACATTGGCGAACTTTGGATAGTCGCGGAAAATGACAGGAACAGCAGTAGTAATGATGACTGCAATAAGTATCAACGCGAGCGAACGAAAAACTTTGTAATGAAAAAGGTGATCATCCCATTCGACCTTTGTTTTGGTGACAGCCTTCCGCACTATACGTATGATGATCAATCGGGTGATGGACCAGATCAGAAAACATAACGCTGTCAACAATGCAAATCCGATGATGAAGTGTAATAAATACATTCTGTCACCGAAGATTCCGTGATTGATGAGAAAGTCGCGAAGTTGTTCTGAATAGGAAAAAAAATTCATCGCGGCGAAATTACGTCACCATCCGACTCAACGCATACAACAGAGGGTAAGGATTGTCATCTTTGCAGCCTAATTTTTACGCAGTGTAATTTTTCACTTAACAATGAGCGAATGTGATTGCAAAGAGGATATTATAGAAGAAAAATTTCAAGGCCTATTTTCTGACAAATAAAAAAAACTCGATGAATTTTTTACCTGAAGATATAGAAGCATATGTGGAGGCTCACACCTCTGCTGAGTCGGAAGTTTTGCAAAGGCTCAACCACGAAACCTGGCAGAAAATAGTCGCTCCGCGTATGTTGAGTGGCCATTTGCAGGGCAGAGTTTTAAGCATGATCTCTCATATGCTCCAACCAAAAAGAATCCTTGAAATAGGAACATACACGGGCTATTCCGCACTTTGTCTGGCAGAAGGACTCTCGCCAGATGGCGTGCTCATCACGATTGACGTGAACGATGAGTTACAATGGATTCAGGACAAATATTTTATGTTGTCGCCGCATCAGCAAAAGATCGAACGGCATTTCGGAAATGCCATGGAGTTTATCCCCAGGCTGAGCGTGGATTTTGATCTTGTCTTCATCGATGCGGACAAAGAGAATTATATGCACTATTACGAGATGTTGATGAAGAAAATGAAGTCAGGGTCTTATATACTCATCGACAACGTGCTTTGGTCGGGCAAAGTGTTGCACGAACCTCATCCAAACGACATAGAAACTAAGGTGATGAAAACGTTGAATGATCGCATCGTTAATGATCCAAGAGTGGAGAATGTGCTGCTGCCTATTCGGGATGGATTGCAATTGATCAGGGTAAAATAAAAATGACCGAACACATGGCTCGGTCATTTTGAATTTTATATTGTTTTCCCTTAATACTTAGAGAAAAATAAGCAGGCTTATGCCAATACCATTTTCACTTTGTCGGCAGCTTCTTGCAACGTTATAGCTGAATGCACCTGCAGACCGCTTTCATCGATAAGCTTTTTAGCTTCTTCAGCATTTGTTCCTTGAAGACGCACAATGATTGGCACATTGATATTGCCAATGTTTTTATAAGCGTCAACGATACCTTGAGCAACACGATCGCAACGCACGATACCACCGAAAATATTGACAAGAATAGCTTTTACAGAAGTGTCGCGAAGGATGATGCGGAAAGCCGTTTCAACGCGCTTTGCATCGGCTGTTCCGCCTACGTCGAGGAAGTTGGCCGGCTCACCACCGCTGTATTTGATGATGTCCATCGTAGCCATGGCCAGTCCAGCACCATTTACCATACAACCCACATTACCTTCAAGTTTTACGTAGTTGAGGTCGGCATTGCTAGCTTCAACTTCGATTGGATCTTCTTCAGAAGTATCACGCATTTCAGCGTAGTCTTTGTGACGGAACAAGCCGTTGTTGTCGAGCGTCACTTTAGCATCAACTGCGATCACACGGTCATCAGAAGTTTTCAGAACAGGATTGATTTCGAACATCGCCGCATCGCATCCAACATAAGCGCTGTAAAGTTTTTTTACGAAGATGCCCATTTCTTTCAATGCTGTGCCACTGAGGCCGAGGTTGAAAGCGATTTTACGGCACTGGAAGTCATTGACACCGGTCATCGGGTCGATAACTTCTTTGAATATTTTTTCAGGAGTGTTATGAGCAACATCTTCGATGTTCATACCACCATCTGGAGAATAGACGATTACATTTCTGCCCAAAGCTCTATCGAGGAGCACAGACATATAAAATTCGCGTGGCTCGCTAGCGCCTGGTGCGTAAACATCTTCAGCGATAAAAACTTTGGTAACTTTTTTACCTTCAGCTTTTGTTTGAAGCGTCACAAGGTGACCACCAAGAATAGCTTCAGCCTTTTCGGGAACTTCTTCAAGACTTTTTGCGAGAACAACACCGCGAGAACCGGTTTCAGTGATCGTTCCTTTTCCGCGTCCACCGGCATGAATCTGGGCTTTCACCACGAACCAACCTGTTCCGGTTTCCTGTTTCAATTTTTTCGCAGCTTCAAGTGCTTCACCTGGTGAGTGAGCCACATAACCACGTTGCACAGCTACGCCGTAAGAGGCTAATATTGATTTTCCCTGATATTCGTGAATGTTCATTCCTGTAAAAATTTTGGGCGAAAGTAATTCAAAATGGATGCTGCGAATCAACAAGATTTCAGCATCGAGCAGGGAGAATTTTCAGCGCTAATAGCCTCTGTCGGCCATGTTGTATTCCCGATAGCTGCTTCTGATGTTCAAAAATGTGATTCGAATGGATCAACTTACTTATAACTCCCCATGATATCTCAAGTACCATTAATAAGTGAATGTCCTCCAATTAGCGCAAGAAGTAATTTCTTCGATGCCTTATTTTTACCCGCAAATCAGCAGAGCAGGCATGATCAAAGCGACAGGGATAACGAAAAAATATGGCGATCTACAGGTGCTCAAGGGAGTGGATGTAGAAATTGCCAAAGGCGAGGTGGTGTCAATCGTCGGCGCATCGGGCGCGGGTAAAAGCACTTTGCTGCATATAATAGGTACGCTCGATTCGGCAGATAGCGGCAAATTGCAGTTTGAAGATCAGATCATCACATCCATGAATTCCAGGCAGCTGGCCAATTTCCGCAATAAACACATCGGCTTTATTTTTCAGTTTCACAATCTCTTACCTGAGTTTACTGCCATGGAGAATGTGTGCATTCCAGCTTTTATAGCTAAAAAGGGAAAGTCGGAATCAGAACCAAGGGCAGCGGAACTTCTTGAGTTTCTTGGTCTTGCCGATCGTATGCATCACAAGCCCAATCAACTGAGTGGGGGAGAGCAGCAGCGTGTGGCGGTTGCAAGAGCACTGATGAACAATCCTGATGTTATCCTTGCCGATGAGCCTTCCGGTAATCTTGACTCTAAAAACGCCCGCGAATTGCATGAGTTGTTTTTTTCGCTTAGAGAAAAATATAACCAGACATTCATTATTGTCACCCACAATGAAGAGCTGGCAAGGCTTGCCGACAGAACGCTGGTGATGTCGGATGGCAGACTTTAGTCAATACTTCCAAAATTTCTCAAAAAGCATTCACAACACAATAGTGTGCACGATTGAAAAGTTATCTTCGCCCCGACTATGAAATTTGTTCATCCTGAAATATTGTGGGCACTGGGTGCACTGGCCATCCCAATTATCGTTCACCTGTTCAACTTCAGGAAATTCAAGAAAGTCTTTTTCTCGAATGTCGAGTTCCTGAAAGAAATCAAACAGGAAACACAGAGTAAAAGCAAACTCAAGCACCTTCTGATCTTATTGGCGCGACTGCTGGCCATGGCCTGCGTGATTTTCGCATTTGCTCAGCCGTTCATTCCAGAGCCGGGCATGGCCACAAAACCCGGAGGTTCAGCGATTTCGATTTACATCGACAATTCCTTTAGTATGGAAGCCGAAGGTCAGGACGGCAGACTCCTCGAATTGGCGAAAAACAAGGCCATTGAACTTGTCAACTCATTTCAGGCTTCCGATAAATTTCAACTGCTGACAAGCGATTTTGAAGGTAAACATCAACGCCTGGTGAGCAAAGAAGAAATGACCGACCTCATTCAGGCCGTGGATATTTCAGCGGTGAGTCGCAACCTTTCTGAAGTCGTGGCGCGTCAGGGCGAGCTGCTGCGCAGAAGTGGCCTTGACAATAAAAAAGCTTTTATACTCACGGATTTGCAGGCTTCAGTGACAGACCTCGCAGCAGTGAACAACGACACTACCATTCAATTCAATATTGTTCCTGATATCGCTGAAGAAATGTCGAACCTTTTCATCGATTCAGTTTGGTTCGAAAGTCCGGTGCGTCAGTTGAATCTACCCGAAGTGCTGCATGCACGTATCGTAAACACAGGCGACAATACACGTGAGAACATTCCACTGCAGCTCACTGTGAATGGTCAGCAGAAAAGTGTGACCGCAGCCACAATTGATGCAGAAAACCGCGTGGAGGTGGAAATCACGTATACCAACACAGAGCCCGGCTTCAAGAACTGTACACTGAAAATCGACGATGACGCGATCACCAAAGACGATGAGTTCTTTTTTTCATACAATGTGGCTGAAAAAATAAATTTACTTGAGATCAAAGGAGAAAGCGTCGACATCGAAGCAGTCAGGACAGTCTTCAGCGATGATCCATATTTTGTGTTCAACACCAATGGCGCAGGCAATATTGACTTCGGAAGTTTTGCCACACAAAATCTCATCATACTCAATCAGCTCAAGACCATTACCAGCGGACTTTCAGCGGAGCTGATGAAGTTTGTGGAGGCCGGTGGAAGTGTGCTTATCATTCCTGCTCAAGAAATTGTGCTCAATGAATACAACAGCGCACTCGCACAGTTGGGATTTGGTCAGATTGTGGGTAAAAACCCCAATGAGACGAAGGTCAACGTGGTGAATTACGATCATTATATTTTCAAAGAAGCGTTTGAGAAGATGACCGGCAATCCCGATCTGCCTGTAGTGAAGTCGTTCTATGAAATTCAGTTGGGATCAAAAACGTCGGCAGAACCTATGATGACCTTGCAAACAGGATCACCATTTATGTTGTCATCCGTTTATGGTTCAGGAAGGGTTTATCTATCGGCTGTTTCATTGAAGACCGAAGAAAGCACTTTTATCAATCACGCGTTTTTCCCTGCTACCTTGTTGCGCATAGCAGAGTTTAGTCAGCCGACATCACAACTTGCTTACACATTGGGCAAGCCACAAGCTGTGTTGCTTCGCAATCTGAACACAGCCGGTGAGCAGACATTTAAGTTGCAAAAAGAAAACAATGGCAACGAGTTCATCCCGGAACACAGAAATGCCGGAGGTAACACCGAGATCTTCATCAACACAGAATTGACCGATGCCGGAAACTATTCTTTAAAGTTAGGTGAACAGCAATCCGCGGTATTGTCATTCAACTTCGATCGCAAAGAATCTGACAACAGACCTATACTTCCTGAAACCGTTGCCGAGCAAATTGAAGGAAAAGGCTACGGCAATTGGAGAATATTGAATGGCACATTGGATAGCGTGGCTGCAGATGTCAGTGCTAACCACGAAGGCAAAAAATTCTGGTTTTCCATGATCGTTTGGGCGTTGATTTTCCTTGCAATCGAAGTTTTGCTCATCAAATTCTGGCGTTAATCCCAGATCTCTTTTTCATGCGAAGAAACCGCGTCTATGCTGGGCTGTTGATAAGAGACACACGATATGTTGTTTGTTTTTTCGCCATCATGTCTGATTTGTCGATGAACTTTATTTCCTTTGCTGTCATCAATTTATGAAGACCCTCATACAATCGGCACTGATCGTAGATCCTGGATCATCCCACCACGGTAAAAAGCGCGATATTCTCATCCATGATGGTAAAATCATAAAGATCGCCGCCAAAATTGAAGAGCCCAAAGCGAAGACCTTA
>Ga0075163_10013111_pt1 | contig 10770 bp, 10 predicted proteins | sample JI1023141ADNA_FD_71478 | JGI IMG/M metagenome (GOLD analysis project Ga0075163, IMG submission 71478) | Wastewater effluent complex algal communities from Wisconsin, to seasonally profile nutrient transformation and Carbon sequestration -... | ecosystem: Engineered > WWTP > Effluent > Algae... | reverse complement strand
GGGCGAGAAGGGCAGAAGGGCAGAAGGGCAGAAGGGCAGAAGGGCAGAAGGGCAGGGGCAACGGGCGGGTTAGACGGAGTGAGCGTGCACAATACATCGATACGCTCTACGTGGCGCGCGAGCGCCGAGCGTTCACAGACCTCGCGCCTTTACGTCCAGGCGCTGCTCGAGCACGTCTGCCACGCAATGGCGATGACACTGCTCCGGCGCCTTCTCGTAGCAGGTGAGCGCGACACGTTCTCCCGCGCGCATCCACCCTTCGATCTTCGACAGGGCCGCTCCCTCTCGCGGCAAGGTCTCCCGTGCGTACTCATCGAAGAGCGCGTCGTACTCGGCCTGCGTCTCGAGGCTCTTCCGCTGCTCCGAAGCGATGCCCAGCTCAGGCAGGTGCTCGTAGCGAATCCCCACGGTGGCGCACGCCTTCGCGAGCGTGCCTTTGGCAAAGCCGAACTTGCGACTCAGGGGATTGCGCCGTACGTCACACAGCAAGGTTACTCCCGCACGCAAGAGCTCGTTCAGGTAGCCCTCGAGCGAGCGCCCTTCGTATCCGATGGTCGCGAGCACCGGGCCTTCCACCGACCCAAGGACCGCGCTCTGCTGCACGACCGCGCCGAGTGCAGCGCCGCGCAGCGCCCCGCGCCCCCGAGCGAACGCGCGGATCGCGGGCCCCGCGTGCTTCGTCGCTTCACTCCGCCCGAGCTCGGTGAGCTCCCAGCGCGCGCGACCCTCCACCAAGAATCCGCGCTCCACGAGCTTTCGCCGGTCGGCATCGCAGGTGAACGAGACGGGGCCCGCCGCGCTCCACACCACCTCGTAGGGCGCCGTGACGCCCGCTTCCTGCCCATAGAGAACGAGCAGCCCCCAGAGCTCCGCGTCCCTCACGCCATCGCCGAGCGCATCGAGGAGCGCGAGCAGCTGTCGCTGTCGGTCGGGCAATGGCGTGGGGCTGCGCGCGTTCATGGTCCCCGCAGCATACGCTTCCCTGCCTCCGCCGCGCAGCGCCGCGCAGCGTCGGGGAGGAGCCCGATGCCGTGGATGGGTGAATCGCTCACTCCGCGGCAGGTGACCGCGTCATGGGGGTCAGCTTGGTGAGCGGAGAGAACGCATTGGCGCCCGTCTCCGCGTACCCCACGACCCCACCGGCATTCGAGAATCCGAACGGGGCCTCGGCCTTGCTCGCAGGCGCACCGGCGAGCAGGCGGACCACGTTGGAGATCCCAGGAATTTCCACTCCCACCTGCTGGACGATGGCCGCGAGGGAGCGACCCAGCTGGTACACCTCGCCAGTTCCGACGACGTCGTTACCCGAACGTCAGGGCCTCCTCGTGAAGCCCGAGGCGCTGCGCGAAGCCGAGTCCGAGCTCGGGTAGCGGCCCGGCTTCGAACGGCCCGCCGATTGACACGCGGCGCATCATGTAACATCATAGGTTGCATGAGACGGGACAGCCGGCTTTCGGGCGTGCTTCACGTCCTGCTGCACATGGCGCAGAAGGACGAGCCGGTGACGTCGGAGGTCCTCGCCAAGGCGATGGACACGAACCCCGTGGTCCTGCGACGCGTGATGGCCGGGCTCCGCGACCAGGGCTACGTGCGGTCGGAGAAGGGGCACGGGGGAGGGTGGACGCTCGCCTGCGACCTCGACAAGGTCACGCTGCGCGACGTCTACACCGCGCTCGGTTCCCCCGCGCTGCTCGCTATGGGCAACCGCACCGACACGCCCGGATGCATCGTCGAGGAGGCGGTCAACGCTGCGCTCGGCAAGTCGTTCGATGCCGCTGAGTCGCTGCTCCTCGCACGCTTGGGCGAAGTCACACTGGCGGCGCTGGGCGCCGATATTCGTCGACGTTCCGTTCGCAACCGTCACCGCGCAGGAGGCCACCATGGCTGAGTTCTGGGAGACCGCGTTCCTCAAGATGCAAATGGCGTGGGGCCTCGAGCCGACCTTGTCCGCGCGTTTGGCGTGCGACGATTTCGCGCGCGCGGGCATCAAGGACGTGCTGATACCGGGCATTGGCTACGGGCGGAACGCGAAGCCCTTTCTCGAGTCGGGCATGTCGGTGACGGGCATCGAGATCTCCGAGACGGCGATTGCCCTCGCGCGCTCGCAGCTCGGTCTGGAGATTCCCATCTTCCACGGCTCGGTGACGGATATGCCCTTCGATAGCCGGCAGTACGACGGCATCTTCTGTTATGGGCTGCTGTATCTTCTCGATGCGCCGGGCCGCGAGAAGTTCGTTCGCGACTGCTACGCCCAGCTGGCGCCGGGTGGACGCATGTTCTTCACCGTGATCTCCAAGAAGGCCCCGATGTACGGGCAGGGGAAGCAGCTCGGCGAAGATTGGTACGAGCGCCACCCGAACTTGCCCATGTACTTCTACGACGAGGCGTCGGTGAAGCGCGAGCTTGGCCCGTACGGGCTCACCGAGCTCTCCGAGATCGACGAGCCCGTTGCCGAAGGCATGTCGTTCCCCTTCATCAATGCAATCAACACGCGGAGCGCGACGGGGTAAGCCGCACCGAGGTCGCAGGTGGCTCGGGTTTCCGGCTCCCCGCCCGGGGAGCGGGAGGGGTTAGGGGGAGGGGACGTGCGTCCTGTTGCGTGCATGGTGCACGCATGTGCGGAGCGCCTATCCAGGAGCGCAGATGGTTCGGGTTCGGGTCTTGGGCCAGAAGGGGAGAAGGCCAGAAGGGCGAGAGGGCGCGCGGAGCCGGGCCGTGCGCCGACCCCGGTGCGTCCGACAGCTCGGACTTCTGCCTGCCCTTTCCGGCAATCGGTGCACAGCCCTTCTTGGCTAGGCCCTTCTTGCCTCTGGCCCGTCTTGCGCTGGCCCCGAACCCGAGCGACTTGCTCGACTTCCGCACGCCGCAGCCCATGCCACGCGCCCCTGGATCATCTGTCGGGCGGGGTGTGCTCAGTCGTTCCAGCCTGACCGCGCGCTCCCGGGTTCGGCGCGTTCCCCGCACTATGGCTGGCCCCGCCCAGCGCGGGAAGCGGTAGCGGGCCTTTCGGAGAGCACGTCCTTCGTCGCGAACGGCCCTCCTTTTCGAGGTGGGGGGGCCGACTTTTCTCGCCCCTGGGGTGGGCGCCCTGTGGCATTGATCGAGAGCCCATGCCGCTCGTCTACCTGCCAGACGTCGAGTCCTTGTTCGTCTGGGGCTCCGAGCCCGCGCCGCGCGCCTTGCCGGTGCTGGCGGAGGGCGGGGATGCATGGTCGCAGACGCTCGTCGTACCCGAAGGGCTGCGCGAAGTGACGGGACGCAGGCTGCCGCTGGTGGACACGTTGGCGAAGCTCGCGGTCGTCCCCGCCGCCGACGTCGACGGCCTGTCGGGGTCGGTGGCGACGTGGGTGCTGGCCAGCAAGCTCGCCATGGACCTCGTTGCGCGCGAGCGCGTGGTGCCGACCATTCGACGCCGGGCCGGACGAATCGAAGCTCGTTGGGCCGCGGCGCTCGCGGGCAGTGACGATGCCGCAAAGGTCGGCGCGCTTGCCCGAAGCATGCCGCCTGCGGCTCACGCCGTCACCGCGGTCGGCGATCGGTCGGGTGCGGTGTGGGCGCCGGATGCGCTGTTGCGGGCGTATCTCGACGACGTCGTCGACGCCCTGGTGCGCACGGCCCACGGCGGACCTGCACTACCCGCGGATGGCCGAACGACGACGGGCTGGTCCCGCCGCTGGCGCAGCGCGCTCGGCAGCGGCCAGCGGAGCTTCGAAACCGACGGATTCGCGGAGCGCTCGGTGGTGGACGAGCTCGCGCGCTGGAGCGACCCGGCTCTCGGCGCGCGCGATCGGCTCCGCGCCTGCTTTCGCCTGGAGCTGCCGGTCACCGACGGCGCGCCCTTCGTGCTCCGCTTCCTGCTCCAGTCGCCGGACGATCCGAGTCTGCTCGTCTCGGCCTCGGACGCGTGGGCGACCAAGGGCCGCAGCTTGGAGAAGCTCGGACGCGCCTTTCGCGATCCTCAGGACTCGCTGCTGGAGGCGCTCGGGCGCGCAGTGCGACTGTTTGCGCCGCTCGCTGCGTCCCTCCAGGAGACGCGTCCCGAGTCGGTCAACCTCGACGCTGCCACGGCATGGATGTTCCTCGCAGAAGGCGCACCGCTCCTCGCGGAAGCGGGCTTCGGCGTCATCGTACCCGGTGAGCTCACGGCGACCGGCGAGCGTCGCCTCCGCCTGCGCATGCGCATTGGTGGCAGCAACACCAAGGTCGCGGGCGTCGTGGCCGGTACCGCAGGGCTGAGCCTCGACGAGCTGCTCCAGGTCGATTGGGAGGCCATCGTCGGTGGCGAGCGCCTGAGCGCGCGCGAGCTCGCCACGCTGGCGAATCAGAAGGCGCCACTCGTGCAGTTTCGCGGCGCCTGGGTGGCGATCGATCCGCGTGAGCTCGGCGACATCCAGAGGCGGCTTTCGGCAGGCGCATCCAAGCTGACGGCGCGCGAGGCGATCCAGGCGGTGCTCGCGGGCGAGCTGAGGCACGAAGGGGCGTCGGTCGCGGCGACGGCATCGGGCGTCCTGGCCTCGTTGGTGGAGCGGCTGCGAACCGGAGGCACCAAGGAGCTGGGCGCGCCGCGGACGCTGCATGCGAAGCTGCGGCCGTATCAGGAGCGCGGCCTCGACTGGCTCGTCACCATGGCCTCGCTGGGCCTCGGCGGGTGCCTAGCCGACGACATGGGCCTCGGGAAGACGATGCAGCTCCTCGCCTTCCTGCTCCGCCTCCAAGACGAGCATCGTCGCGAAGCGAGGCCGGCACTACTCGTCGCACCCACCTCGGTCGTGGGTAACTGGGAGCGCGAGATCGAACGCTTCGCGCCGTCGCTCCACATCGTGCGCCACTACGGCCCGTCGCGCGCACGAACGCCCGCGGACATAAAGGCCGCGGCCGGCACCTTGGTCGTGACCACCTATGGCCTCCTCCGTCGCGACAGCGAGCTGTTGAAGGGCGTCGATTGGTCCGTGGTCGCGCTGGACGAAGCGCAGAACATCAAGAACGCTGCCTCCACAGCGGCGCAGGCGGCCCGGTCTCTTCGCGCGAGCCACCGCTTCGCGCTGACCGGCACCCCCGTCGAGAATCGCCTCGCCGAGCTTTGGTCCATTCTGGAGTTCGCGAACCCCGGGCTCTTGGGGCCGCTCCCGGCCTTTCGGCGGGACTTCGCTCTGCCCATCGAACGCTATGGCAATGAGGATGCCGCGGCGCGTTTGCGGCGCATGGTCGGTCCGTTCATCCTCCGGAGGCTCAAGAGCGACCCGAACGTCATCGGCGACCTTCCGCCCAAGAACGAGGTGAAGGTGGTGTGCACGCTGACCCGCGAGCAGGCGACACTCTACAAGGCAGTGGTCGACGACGAGCTCCGTCGCATCGCATCGGCAGACGGCATATCGCGCCGTGGCCGCGTGCTCGCGCTCCTCACGTTCACCAAGCAAATATGCAATCACCCGGCGCAGTATCTGGGCGAGAGCGGACCGCTCGCCAAGCGATCGGGCAAGCTCGCGCGCGCCACCGAGATGCTCGAAGAAGCCGTGGCCGCCGGCGACAAGGCCCTGGTGTTCACGCAGTTTCGCGAGATGGGGACCAAGCTGGTCGAGCACCTGGGGGCGAGACTGGGCTGCGAGGTCGTGTTTCTTCATGGTGGCACGGCGAAGAAGGCGCGTGACGAGATGGTGCGCCGCTTTCAGGAGCCTCACGGCCCGCGCATCTTCGTGCTTTCGGTAAAGGCCGGCGGCACCGGCCTCAACCTGACTGCGGCGAACCACGTATTCCACTACGATCGCTGGTGGAACCCGGCGGTGGAGGATCAAGCCACCGATCGCGCCTACCGCATCGGACAGAAGCGCGCCGTGCAGGTCCATAAATTGATGTGCGCCGGCACCGTGGAAGAGAAGGTCGACCGTATGCTCGAGCAGAAGCGCGACCTCGCTTCCAAGATCGTCGGCGCCGGCGAACAGTGGATCACGGAGCTGGGTAGCCGCGAGCTGCGCGATCTCTTCTCGCTCTCGGAGGGGGCCATTGCCGACGGTGACGACGAGGACGCAGGCGCTCCTTCACCGGCGCCTGCGCGGAGCAAGCGATCCGCGTGGCGCGCGCGCAGCGAGGTGCTGCCGTGAGCCGCTGGGGACGCGTGGGTTGGTATCTGCCTGCTGCCGCCAAGAAGCCGCCGCCCGAGCGCGGTATTCGCATGAAGAAGGCCGGCACCACGTGGTGGGGGCAGCGGTGGATCGAGGCGCTCCAGAACGTGCTGCGGGGCGATGCGAACCGGCTCGCGCGCGGCCGGACCTATGCCCGCGCCGGTCGCACCCACGACCTCGTCGTGCGAGGAGGAAAGGTCACCGCCAAGGTCACCGGCTCGCGGTCCACGCCGTACAAGATCACCATCGAGCTCACCGAGCTCGGAGCGGCAGCGTGGGCGAAGGCCATCGACGGGTTGGCGAAGAAGGCGCAGTTCTCGGCCGAGCTGCTGGCCGGGCAGATGCCCCATGCCATCGACGAGGTCTTCGTGGAAGCCGGCGCGAGCCTGTTTCCCCGGCAGCGCGCTGACCTTCGCACGAGTTGCTCCTGCCCGGACTGGGGCGACCCGTGCAAGCACGTTGCGGCCACGCACTACGTCCTCGGCGAGGCGCTCGACGGCGATCCGTTCCTGCTCTTCGAGCTGCGCGGAAGGACCAAGGAGCAAGTCCTCGACGCGCTCCGCGCCGCGCGCGGCGATGCGACTGCGACAGAGCCCCGCGCGACCCGCGGAACGCGCGCGACCACGGCAAAGAGGAAGGCGAGCGCGTCCAAGGGGGCGGCTGTCGAGGCGGCCGTCGACGTGCCGACCGTGAAGCTCGGCAAGCTCGAGGCGCGGGACTACGACGCTCCCCGCGCGCCGCTCCCCCCGCTCCACTTTGCCTTCGATGCGCCGATCACTGATGGCGCGGTCTTGAGGCAGCTCGGCGTACCCGCCGCGTGGCAGGGCGAGCTCACCCCCGCCGAGGTTTTGGCGCCCCTCGTGCGGGCGGCGGCCGCAACGGCGCGGCGCATGGCGATGGCCGAGCCCGTCCTCCCCGACGAGGCGCCCTCGTTGTCCCAGCGCGACACTGCTGCAAAAGGGCGTGACCGTGCAGTGAAGGCGAAAGAGGCGAAGCGGCCCCGCGAGAGGAAATGAGCGCCACGGCGCTCGGGCTTCCACTCGAGTGCCGTAGGCAGCCCCCCGCGTCACGCGTACGCGGCGTCCATTCGACGCTGCATTTCTTCGTGCGACACGTCCTCCTTGCGCGTCGCGAGGTGCCACTTGTGACCGAAGGGGTCCGCAAGAAGCGCGACCCTGTCGCCGAAGAATTCGTCGGTCAGGGGTCGCAGCAGGGTAGCTCCGGCGCTGGTGGCCCGCTCGACCAACAAGTCGATATCCGCGACGTAGAGGTGAATGGAGACCGGAGTCCCGCCAACCGTGACGGGACTGAGCGCACCGAAGTCGGGGTATTCGTCCGCGAGCATGAGGTGAGCGCCGCCAATCTCGAGCTCGGCGTGCCCAATATTTCCGCTCGGATCCGCGAGGCGGAAAATCTCCTTGGCGCCGAAGGCCTTCGCATAGAAGTCGATGGCGCGCGCAGCACCTTTCACGATCAGGTACGGGCACATTGGTTGGTGTTCGTTGGGGACTGGGTTGACGGACATGGAGCGTTCCTTCCGCGAGATTTGCGCGCCGAGATGATTTACGTTACATTCCGTAACGTAAATGAAAGAACCGGTCAAGCCTCGCACCTCGGGAGCGAAGTCCCGCGGCCGTCCACGAAGCGAGACGGCAAAGAAGGCGATCATTGGTGCCGCCCGAGAGTTGCTTGCGGAGGGCGGGCCAGGTGCCGTGACGATGGAGGCCGTTGCTGCTCGCGCCGGCGTCGGCAAGCCTACCGTCTACCGCTGGTGGCCGGACCGTCATGCCGTGGCCATGGCGGCGCTGATGGAGAGCGACGCCACGCAGTCGCTCGAAGCGACCAAGCGCTCTGCGCTATCTCTGCTGCGGGAGCAGCTCCGCACGATTGCGCGGAGGTTCGTGACGAGTACCGGGCGCCACATCACCTCGCTGATCGCTGCGTCGGATCCCGAATCGGAATTGTCAAAAGCCTTCAGGAGTCACTTCGTCCTCGCGCGGCGCGCCGAGGGCAAAGCGCTCCTCGAGCGTGCCATCGAGGAAAAGGAGATCCGAGCCGACCTCGACGTCGAGGTCGCTCTCGACCTGCTTTACGGGCCTCTGTTCTTCCGTCTGCTCATCGGGCATGCACCGCTCGACGAACAATTCATGGACCAAGTCCTCGACGAGTGTTTGCGAGGAATGTCGGGCAAGAAGCCCGTTCGGTGAAACGCCCGCGACGTCGGAAGTCGCACGCGGGGCAGGGCGTGCGGGTGGCCCCAGCGTGGTCAGGGCTGATAGGTGATCGTCGCTTTGTCGAACTGCACGGCGCATCCGGGGTTGCCGTAGCGGTAGTAGTACTCGAGGGTGTGGTTGCCGGCGGCCAGGGGGCCGCCGATGGGATAGTCCGTCCACGCGGCCGGGACCGAGCTGCCCGATGCGCGCGCCACGCCGTCGATGCGAAGCTCGAAGTACGGGTTCGGTCCGGTGCAGGTGCCGCTCCGCCGCAGGCGCACGCTGCCCGACCCGAGCGGGCCGCTGGTGACGAAGGCCTGCGTTGCGCCGGTGTAGGGCGCCCCGAAGCTGCGGAGCTGCCCGGCGCTGGCGGTGGCATCGCTTGCGACCACACCGGACCCCACTGCGCCTTCGGCCTCGAGGGTCAGGGTGATCGGCGGCGGAGGCGGATTGTTCAGCGTCAGGGTGAGCTTGTCGAACTGGATGCTGCAGCCCGTGCCGGTGTACCGATCGTAGTACTCCACGGTGTGGGTGCCGATGGCGAGCGAGCCCGAGATGGGAACGTCGGTCCACGTTGCGGGCGGCGCGTTGCCGGCCGCCACCGAGAGGCCGTCGATGCGGACGATGTACCAAGGGTCGCCGCCCACGCAGGTGCCGCTGCGGCGCAAACGCACGACGCCCGAGACCAACGTGCCGGTGGTGGAGAAGGTCTGCGTGGCGCCGGTGTAGGAGGCGGAGATGGCCCGGAGCTGGCCATTGCTGGCGGTGGCATCGCTTCCGACCACCCCGGCCCCGGTTGCGTTCTCGGCCTCCAAGACCGTCGTGGTGAGAGCGGACTGCGTGGAGCCCGTCGCCTCGCCGTCTTCCGGGCGCACGTCTGTGCTGCAGGCGGCGAGGGCAAAGGCAACGGCGACGAAGCAGACCTTGCTGGAGGATTGGTGCATCCGAGAACTCTACCGAAGCTCCGGCGCTCGGCATTCCACCCGAACGGATGACGCGGGCTCAGGCGAAATAGTGGGCGCGCATATCCTCGAGGAGGCCGGGGCCCGTGGGCTTCCAGCCGAGCAGACGCTGCGTCGCCTCGCTGGAGGTGCGGTTGTCGAGACCGACGACCAGGCCCAGGAAGCCGAAGTGCGCGACGGCCTCGGCGGCGGGAATGCTCGCGGTGGGGAGCCCGGTGGCCTTCGCGATGGTGTCGGCGATGGCACGCTGGGTGATGCCCTCTTCGGCGGTGCCGTGGAGCACGGTGCCCGGCGCTGCGCGCTCCAGGGCAAGGCGGTAGAGGCGCGCGGCGTCGTCGCGATGCACGGCGGGCCAGTGTTGATTTCCGTCGCCCACATAGGCGGCGACCTTCTTGGCGCGCGCGACGTCGATGAGCATATGAATGAAGCCCTTGTCGCCGGCGCCGTGCACGGTGGGCGCCAGACGAACCACGCTGGTGCGCACGCCGCGCTTCGCGCCCTCCACGACGATGCGCTCGGCTTGGTGGCGAACGGTGATGGGGGTGGGCGCCGGCTCGGCGTCGGTCTCCAGGGCCACCTTGCCCGCATGTGCGACCAGGAGCGTGCCGGTGGTTCCGACGAACGGCTTGTGGGTCCCGGCCATGGCGTCGAGCATCGCGCCGATGGCTTCGCGATCGATGCGGTTGGCCCCGGCGAAGTCGGAAAAGTCCATGTGAAAGGCGAGGTGGACGGTGGCGTCGCAGGAGCGGGCACCCTCCACCAGCGACTGCGGGTCCCGCACGTCGCCTCGAAGAACGTCCACGCCCTGCGCCGCGAGCTTGGCAGCCCCGGCGTCGTCCCGCGCGACCCCCAGCACGCTGTGACCCGCTGCGCGCAGCTCCTTCAGCAGCGCCGTTCCGATCCAACCCGTTGCACCCGAGACGAATACGCGCATTGTCTTGCTCATGGCACCAACCGTAAGCTCGGCTCCGGCATCGAAAAAGATGCGCCCCTATACCGGTATGGCCACTACCACCCTCCCCACGTTCCTCCGCGACCGCCGCGAGCGGCTCTCACCGCAGAACACTGCACGTCGCCGCACGCCCGGTCTCCGTCGCGAAGAGGTCGCCGCCCGCGCGGGCGTCAGCGTCACCTGGTACACCTGGCTCGAGCAGGGCCGCGGCGGTGTGCCTTCGGAAGACGTGCTGGAGCGCCTCGCCCGGGCCCTCGAGCTCGACGATGCTCTGCGCGAGGTCCTGTTCTTGCTCGCCCAAGGTCGTCCACCGCCGCGCAAGGCCGCAGCGCCCGCGGTCGTGACGCCCGCCCTGCGGCTGCTCCTCGACAGCCTGTCGGTGCCCGCCTTCCTCAAGACGCCCACCTCGCAGGTGGTCGCATGGAACCCGGCGTCGGTGGCCGTCCTGGGCGACTATGCCGACGTGCCGGAGCGCGAGCGCAACCTCCTCCGTCGCGTCTTCGACCCCGAAGCCCACACCAAGG